>Ga0190266_10000007_pt1 | contig 40656 bp, 47 predicted proteins | sample Popmic220T_FD_132448 | JGI IMG/M metagenome (GOLD analysis project Ga0190266, IMG submission 132448) | Populus adjacent soil microbial communities from riparian zone of Indian Creek, Utah, USA - 220 T | ecosystem: Environmental > Terrestrial > Soil > Riparian zone | place: USA: Utah | collected...
GGCCGGCCGCCTGGCAGAGGAAGAAGAGCGACTTGAGGTTGGTGTCGATCACCGCGTCCCAATCCGCCTCGGAGAAATCCACCGCGTCGGCGCGGCGGATGATCCCGGCATTGTTGACGAGGATGTCGAGCCCGCCGAGCGCCAGCAGAGTTTCGTCGACCACCGCCTGCACCGGCGCCGAGGTCGAAAGATCGGCCTCGATCAGGACCGCGCGGCACCCGGCGGCGCGCACCTGCTTTGCCGTCTCCTGCGCCGGCGAGCGGCCGGCCAGCGCGACGTCCGCGCCAGCTTCCGCGAGCGCCACGGCGATGGCCTGGCCGATGCCGGTATTGGCGCCGGTGACGACGGCGACCTTGCCGGTGAGGTCGAACAGGCTCGCCATCACGCCAGCTGGCAGATGTCGAGGACGTTCATGTCGGTATAGTCCTGATTCTCGCCGGCCATCGCCCAGATGAAGGCATAGGCCTTGGTGCCGGACCCCATGTGGATCGACCAGACCGGGGAGATCACCGCCTCCTCGTTCTGGACCACCAGGTGCCGGGTCGCCTCGCCCTCGCCCATGAAGTGGAAGACGCGATCCTTCTCCAGATCGTCCAGCTCGAAGTAGAAATAAATCTCGCTGCGCCGCTCGTGGATGTGCGGGGGCATCGTGTTCCACACGCTGCCGGGCTTCAGCACGGTGAGCCCCATGACCAGCTGCGCGCTGTCGCAGACGCCGGGGATAACCAGCTGAAAAATGGTTCGTTCGTTCGACTCCTCAAGGGAGCCGCGCTCGAGTGCATTGGCGTCGGCGATCGACAGCTTGCGCGTCACGCACGCCTTATGCGCCGGGCAGGAGGCGAGGTAGAAACGCGCGCCCTGCCCTTCAAACGTCACGTCGACGGCGCCCATCGTAACGTAGAGGCAGTCCTTGTTGCCGAGCGTGAAGCTTTCGCCGTCGACGGTGACCGAACCGACGATCTTGCCGACGTTGACGATGGCCAGTTCGCGCCGCTCGAGGAACGGGCGGCCGGCGGCGGATGCGGGCTCGGTCTGGGCGGGCAGCTTCACCGCGGCGGCGCCGACCGCGACTCCGCCGATTACGAACCGGTCCGCATGGGTGTAGTTGAGCACGCACTCGCCGTCGCGGAACAGGTCCTCGATCAGATAGCGGTCGCGCAATTCTTCGTTCGACACGCACTCCATCATGTCGGGATGGGTCGCGTAATAGGTTCTCTCGAACATCTTGGTCTCCACGGGTTCGACCCGTTTGGTAACCGGTGTCAGCGAGTCGGGCAAGCGGGCCTAGACCGGCGGCGGCGCGACCGAGGCGCGATGGATCAGGCGCGAAGGCAGCATGGCGGGCTGCTCGCCGAGGCCGCCGACCATGTCGAACACGAGCTTGCGCGCGGCCGCCCGCGCCATCGAGACGATCGGCCAGCGCACCGTCGTCAGCGGCGGCCAGATATGGGCGGCGATCGGCGTGTCGTCGAAACCGATCACGGAAAGCTCGTCGGGCACGGCGACGCCGCGCTCGCGGGCGGCGAAGATGACCCCCGCCGCCATCTCGTCGTTGCTGGCGAAGATCGCGGTCGGCCGCGGCGAGAGATCGAGCAGGCGGCCGGCGGCGGTGACGCCGGTCTCGAACGTATAATTCCCCCCGGCGATCAGGCTGCGCGGCAGCTTGATTCCCGCCGCCTCCAGCGCGTCCTCGAAGCCCAGCCGGCGCTCGCGCGCCGAGCGGAAGCCGTCGGGCCCTTCGATCAGCCCGATCAGCTGATGGCCCTGCTGGATCAGGTGCGCCGTCGCCTCGCGCACCACCTCGCGGTCGTTCGAAGCGACCATATGGTCGTCGTCGTCGAGCTGGGCCGATCCCATTCGCACGTAACGGCAACCGACCTCGTCGCACAGGCGCGCCAAGGCGTCGTTCTCGCTGATCGGCGGCAGCAGCACGACACCGAACAGGCGCTGCCGCTCAAGGAAGTGGCGCACGTCTTCGAGCATCATCGCGCTGTTGCGGTCCACCGGGCGCACGACCATCTCGAACTCGGTGCCCTGCAGTGCCTCCAATATGCCCTGCTGCATGTTGAGCACCATCTGGGCGTTCGGATTGTCGTGGATCAGGCCGATCAGGAAGTTGCGCCCCAGCGCGAGCGCCCGCGCCTGAGGATTGGGCACGTAGCCGACCTCGCGGATCACCTTCTCGACCTTCTCGCGCGTCTCCTCGTTGAGCAAAGGCGAGCGGTTGATCACCCGGCTTACGGTCTTCTTCGACACCCCCGCCAGGCGCGCGACGTCGTTGATCGTCGGCTTCGGCGTGCGGCTGCCGCCATTCTGGGTGTCGTTCTTGCTCAATCCTCAACTCCGCGCGCCCGATTAGCGCGTGCTTGCCCGATTAGGCGAGCGGGATTAGTCTGACACCGGTTTCCCAATGTCACAAGCCGATCCTCTTGCAGCCGAAAGGCCGGCCTTTCTGAAGCTTGATCCGGGCGACGACGTCGCGGTCGCGCTGCGCGATCTCGCGGCCGGCGAGCGGGTCGAGGCCTTGCAGATCGCCGAGCCAATCCCGACCAGCCACAAAGTGGCGCTGACCGATCTGGACGCGGGCGCGACGGTGCGAAAATTCGGCTGTCCGATCGGCCGCGCGACCCGGCCGATCCGCGCCGGCGCCCACGTCCACAGCCACAATCTCGAAACGCTGCTCGGCGGCATCGAGGGTTACGCCTTCGCGCCCTCGCCCGCGGCGTCGATCGCGCCGGACGGCGAAACCCGCTTCCACGGCTACCGGCGGCCCGATGGGCGCGTCGCCACGCGCAACGAAATCTGGGTGCTCCCGACCGTCGGCTGCGTCGCGCGGACGGCCGAGCGGATCGCCGCCATCGCCCATGCCCGCCACGCCAGGGCCGTCGACGGCGTCTACGCCTTCGGCCACCCGCACGGCTGCTCGCAGCTCGGCGAGGACCTCGACGGGACGCGCGCTTTGCTCGCCGCGCTCGCCTGCCATCCCAATGCCGGCGGCGTGCTGCTGATCGGGCTCGGCTGCGAATCCAACCAGCTGGACCGGCTGATGGAGGAGATCCCCGAAGCTCTGCGCGGCCGGGTGCGAACCTTGCGCGCCCAAAGCGAGGAGGACGAGATCCAGGCGGGTCTCGCCGCGGTCGATGCGCTGGTCGCCCGCGCTTCGCTCTGCACGCGCCAGCCGGTCGGCCTCGGCGAGCTCGTCATCGGCCTCAAATGTGGCGGATCGGACGGCTTTTCCGGCCTCACCGCCAATCCGCTCGTCGGCCGCCTCGCCGACCGCGTGATCGGCGCCGGCGGCTCCGCGATCCTCACCGAGATCCCCGAAATTTTCGGCGCGGAACGGCTGCTGATGGCGCGGGCGCGAGATGCCCAGACGTTCGATCGCCTGGTCGGCCTGGTCAACGACTTCAAGCGCTACTTTATCGGCCACGGCCAGCCGATCTCGGAGAACCCTTCTCCCGGCAATATCGCCGGCGGCATCACCACGCTCGAGGAGAAGAGCCTCGGCGCCGTGCAGAAAGCCGGCCATGCCCCGGTCACCGACGTGCTGCGCTATGGCGAGCGGCTGCGGTGCAAGGGGCTGACGATCCTCGAAGCGCCCGGCAACGACGCCGTCTCCTCGACCGCTCTCGCCGCTGCCGGCGCCACGATGATCCTCTTCACCACCGGCCGCGGGACGCCGATGGGCTTCCCCGTGCCGACGGTGAAGATCGCCACCAACAGCGCGCTCGCCGCGCGCAAGCCGGGCTGGATCGACTTCGATGCGGGCATTGTGCTGGCCGAAGGATTCGACGCGGCGGAGGACGCGCTGACCGCCCGACTCGCCACCATCGCCTCGGGCGCCAGCACGGCCGCCGAACGCAATGGCGAGCGCGACATCGCCATCTGGAAACGCGGCGTCACGCTTTGATGTCGCGCGCACCCCGTTGCTTATGACACCGGTTTCCGTTAGCCCTCAAAAAAAAGAGCGTTTGGAGAGCGGATTGAGCCTGACGGATGAAAGCAGCCGGATCGCCGGCCGATTCCTCGCTGCGCGGCGCGCGGCCGCGGGGCTCGAATCCTATCCCGGCGATCTGCCCGCCACGCTGGACGGAGCCTATGCGATCCAGGACCAGGCAATCGCCGCCTGGGGCCAGCCGGTGATCGGCTGGAAGGTCGGCCGCGTGCTCCCGCCGCTCGCCGAACGCTACGGAACCGACCGGCTCGGCGGGCCGATCTTCGCCCGCGCCGCCGCGTCCGAAGGCGCCAGCCCGGTCCAGATGCCGGTGTTCGGCGAAGGCTTCGCCGCCGGCGAATCGGAATTCCTGCTGCGGATCGGCGCCGTGCCGCCCGAGGACAAGACCAGCTTCACGCTCGACGAAGCCGCCGATCTGATCGGCGCGGTCTATGCCGGCATCGAGGTCGCCAGCTCGCCATTGGGCGCGATCAACGAGCTTGGGCCGATCGCCGTCGTCTCCGATTTCGGCAACAATAACGGGCTCGTCATCGGCCCGGAGATTCCCGACTGGCGCTCCAGCGGCTTCGAGCAATGGGAGGTCGCGACAATGATCGACGGGGTCGAGGCGGGCCGCGGCCGCGCTTCCGCCTTCCCCGACGGCGCCATTGGCGCCGCCCGCTTCCTGTTCGAGCTGATGGCGCGGCGCGGCATCAGGCTGGAGCCCGGCCAGTGGATTTCGTCGGGGGCGGTGACCGGCGTCCATCGCGCCCATCCGGGCCAGACGGTCGAGGCGCGGTTCAGGGAAGGACTGTCGGTGGCCTGCAGGCTGGTCGCCGCCGAGCCGGAATAAGGGGGGAGATTAGTATGTCGGACGCAGGCAATGTCGCGGTTCAGCAGGCGGCGGCGCGCGTCGGCCATTACCGCTGGGTGATCGTCGCCCTGCTCTTCCTCGCCACCGTCATCAACTACATCGATCGGCAGATGCTTGGGGTCCTCAAGCCCACCCTCTCCGCCGACCTGGGCTGGAGCGAGATCGATTTCGCCAACGTCGTCTTCTGGTTCCAGACCGCCTACGCGATCGGCTATATCGGCTTCGGGCGGATCGTCGACCTGATCGGCGCGCGGCTCGGCTACGCCATCGCCTTCGTCATCTGGACGCTCGCCCATATCGCCCATGGCGGCGTGCACAGCGTCACCCAGTTCGCGATGGTCCGCTTCGGCCTCGGCATTGGCGAGGCGGGCAATTTCCCGGCCGGCATCAAGGCGGTGACCGAATGGTTCCCGGTCAAGGAGCGCGCCTTCGCCATCGGCCTGTTCAACGCCGGCGCCAATATCGGGGCGATCGTCACTCCGCTTGTCGTCCCCTGGCTGACCGTCGTCTATGGCTGGCGCGCGGCCTTCGTGATCACCGGCATCGCCACCTCGGTCTGGGTGATCGCCTGGCTCGCCATGTACCGCCGGCCGCGGGAGCATAAGCGCGTCTCCGCCGCCGAGCTCGCCTATATCGAGCAGGATCCGGTCGATCCGGTGACGCCGCTGCCGTGGAGCCGGATCGCGGCGAAGCGCGAGACCTGGGCCTATGCGCTCGGCAAGTTCTGCATCGACCCGATCTGGTGGTTCTTCCTGTTCTGGCTGCCCGGTTTCCTCGCCGTCCGCTACCAGCTCAACATCCTCCAGTTCGGGCCGCCCCTGGTCGCCATCTACCTGCTCTCGGACTTCGGCTCGATCGCCGGCGGCTGGGCCTCGTCGCGGATGATCAAGGCCGGCAGGACGGTCAATTTCGCGCGCAAGATGACGATGCTGATCTGCGCCTTCGCCGTGACCCCGATCTTTTTCGCCCAATATTATGACGATCTGTGGGTCGCGGTGCTGGTGATCGGGATCGCGACGGCGGCGCACCAGGCCTTCTCCGCCAATCTCTACACGCTGCCGTCCGATCTCTTCCCGCGCAGCGCGGTCGGCTCGGTGATCGGCATCGGCGGCACGGTCGGCGCGGTCGGCGGCATGATCTTCACGCTCTACACCGGCCAGATCCTCGACAAGATCGGCAGCTACACGCCGATCTTCATCGTCGCCGGCAGTGCCTATTTCGTCGCGCTGGGGATCGTCCACCTGCTCTCGCCCAGGCTGGAGCGGGCGCGGATCGACTAGCCGCTCGCCAGGATGCCGCAGGACCCGACTTTCTACCTGTTCGCGATCCCCGCGGTTCTGCTGATCGGATTCGCAAAGGGCGGCTTCTCCGGCCTCAGCGCGCTCGCCATGCCGCTGATCGCGCTCGGCCTGGATCCGATCCAGGGCGCGGCGATCCTGCTGCCGATCCTGATCGTCCAGGACGCCGTCTCGGTCGCCGCCTTCCGCAAGAGCTGGGACGGCTATGTGCTGGCGGTGATGCTGCCCGGGGCAGTCGTGGGCGTGGTCCTCGGCTGGTGGCTCGCAGCCTCGGTTTCCTCGAACGGCATCCTCGTCTCAGTCGGCGCGATCTCGCTCGTCTTCGGGCTCTACCGGCTGTGGGCCGAGCGCGGGAACCGGATCGCTGCTTCGTCACGCTCGCCGGCGTGGGTCGGCACATTGTTCGGTGTCGCCACCGGCTTCACCAGCCAAATCGCCCATGCCGGCGGTCCGCCCTTCCAGATGTGGGTGATGCCGCGCAAATTGCCGCGCGACACCTTCATCGGCACGACCGCGATCTTCTTCGCCGCGCTCAACTGGATCAAGGTGCCGGCCTATGCCGCGCTCGGGCAATTCACCTGGCCCAATGCGCTGGCCACCGCGGCCTTGCTCCCCTTCGCCATCGCCGGCGCCCTCGGCGGCGTGTGGCTGATCCGCAAGGTTGCGCCGGAGCGCTTCTACACGCTCGTCTATGCGCTGATGGTGCTCGCCGGCGCGAAGCTGCTGTGGGACGGGCTCGGCCTCTAGGCGACTTCGAAGCAGACCTGGTTCCGGCCGGCATTCTTGGCCTTGTAGAGCAAGGCGTCGGCGCGCTGGAGGCCGGGCTCGTTCTGCCCGGGGCGGCCGCAGGCGATCCCGGCCGAGAAGGTGACCTGCCCGAGCGGTGCATCCGTCTCGCGCACCTTGAAGTGGCGTGCCCCGAGGATCTCGCGCGCGGCATCGATCAGGAGCGCGGCCTCGGCCGGCGCCGTTTCCTCGAACAGGACGACGAACTCCTCGCCGCCGAGGCGCGCCACCATGTGCCCGCCGCAACTGGCGCTCAGCGTGTCCGCCACGGTCCGGATCACGCGATCGCCGACGCCATGGCCGTAAGTGTCGTTGATGCGCTTGAAGAGGTCGATGTCGCAGATCGCGACCGCGACCTGCTTACCCGCGCTCTCCAGTTCGGCGAGCCGTTCCTCGAACGCGCGGCGGTTCGGCAGGCGGGTCAGCGGATCGCTGCGCGCTTCCTCTCCGGCTTCGGCCAGCTGGGCACGAAGCGTCTGCGCTTCGTCGCGCGCATCGGTCAGCTGCTGCTCGGCCGTCTTGGTGCGCTGCGCCATGGCGCGGGTGATGGCGACCAGGGCCGAGAGACCCTCCTCGCCCGCCTCGAGCCGGTCGGCCCCGGCCTGCAGGTCGGCGCCGTAGCTCTGCGCGGCCGCGCGGGAAGATTCGACGATCGCGGCGAACTGCTCGACGCGTTCCGCGGCGTTGGAGAGCAGCGCAGAATCGATCCCCGCCGCTGGACCCGACGTAATCTCGACCCCGACCTCGCTCTTGATCCGGTCCGCCTCGCGCTGCGTGAGACGCAACCCATCGCTGATCGCCGCCTTGACCGCGACGGCGGCCGGAGAGGCCTCGTCGGCCACCAGCGCATAAGCGAGCGCGTAATTGTCCGGGCTCGGCCACAGGCCGTGCTCGGCGAGGAACGCCCCGATCCGATGGTAGAGCGGTCCGCTATCCACGGCTGGCGACCTGGCGGGGCCGCCCGGCGCCCGGAGCGGGCGGTTGCGGCGCAGCGGGATCCGTGCCCCGCGCGCCGCGCCAGGCGAGGGTGACCGAGATGCGGCGGTTGCGCGGATCGTAGCGGTCGGCGGGGACGAAGGGCTGGCGGTCGGCGACCCCCTCGATCCGCGCGATGCGATCGAGCGTGACGCCCTTGCGCTGCAAGGTCGCCCGCGTGCTTTCGGCACGCGCGGTGGAGAGCATCCAGTTGTTCATCGTCTGGCCGGACGAATAGGGCAGCGAATCGGTGTGGCCGCGCACGACCACCGAATTGGGCACGCCGGAGATGACCACGGCGACCTCCTCCACCAGCCGGCGCGCCTCGGGCAGCAGCTGGTCGGTCCCGACCCGGAACATCGAGAAATCGGCCTCGTCCATCAGGTCGATGCGCAGGCCCTCCTCGTTCTCGGTGAAGCTGACATGGTTGCGCAGCCGCCGAAGCTCGGGCGTCCGCTCGATCCGCCGCAACAGTTCGTCGCGCAGGCGGGCGAATTCCTCATGTTCCTGCTGGGTCGGGGCCTGCCCCTCCTGGACGCCCCCGGTGACGTCGCGCGGAACGACGATCGCGCGCGATCCGGTCTGAGTCGCGCGGTGCGGATAATTGTCCGCCGCGACGATCGAATCGCCGCCCATAATCCCGTCCGATCCCGCGCTGTTCTGCTTGTACTCGATCAGCGTCGGGGTGAAATAATCGGCGAGGCCGCGCCTTTTGTCCTCGTCGGTCGCGCCGAGCAGCCAAAGCAAAAGAAAGAAGGCCATCATCGCCGTGACGAAATCGGCATAGGCGATCTTCCACGCTCCGCCGTGATGCGCGCCGTGCGATTCGGCGACGATCTTCTTGACGATGATCGGCTGAATCGCGGGCTCGTTGCTCCCGCGACGGGCGGCCGTGGCCATGGCTTAGCGGCCCCGCATGCCGTCGAACACGTCGGCGAAGGCCGGCTGGTTCGAATGCTGGATGCCCGATCGCGCCGCCTCGATCACCAGCGGCAGCGGATGGCCGCGCAGCGAGGCGATGATGATCTGCTTGACCACGTCGTAGATCGCCGCGTCCGCCTCGATCACCTGCCGCGCCCTGTTCGCGAAGGGCCCGACGAAGCCGTAGGCGAGCAGCACGCCGAGGAAGGTGCCGACCAGCGCCGAGCCGATCATCTCGCCGAGGATCGCCGGCGGCTGATCGATCGAGGCCATCGTCTTCACCACGCCGAGCACGGCGGCGACGATGCCGAGCGCGGGCAGAGCGTCGGCCAGGGTCTGCAGCGAGTTGGCGGGGCGGACGGCGTCGTGGTGATGGGTCTTGATCGCATTGTCCATGACGTCCTCGACCGCGTGGGGATCGAGCGTGCCCGAGGAAACGACCACCAGGCGCAGTGTGTCGCAGATCAGGTGGACGAGCGTGTCGTCCTTCAGCAGCTTTGGATAATCGGCGAAGATCGCGGAGGATTTCGGATCCTCGATGTGCGGCTCGACCGCGACCGGGCCGTCGGTGCGCAGCATCTTCATCAGCTTGGAGACGAGGAAGATGGTGTCGAGGAAGTCTTTCTTGACGTAGCGGGGGCCCTTGAAGACCTTGGCGAAGCCGCCGGCGAGCGCCTTGAGCTCGCGGGTCGAGTTGCCTGCGATGGTCGCGCCGAGCGCCGAGCCGCCGATGACGAGCATTTCGATCGGCAGCGCGTGCAGCACCACGCCGATGCTTCCGCCGCTGATGATGAAGCCGCCGAAGACCATCACGAGGACGACGACTATGCCGACGGCTGCAAACATTCGGATCCCCGCTAAAAAACCTGGCCGGCGAAAGGGCGCAACTCCCCCTTTCCCCTATGATTAACGGCCGGAGCGGGCGGACTTTATGATTAACGCCGCGTTGAGGACGTTTTTAGCGCAGCACGTCGAACAGCGTCGTCGCGTTGATGCGCGAGAAGACGGCCTGGGCTGCCTGCAGCGTCAGCTGCTGCGACTGCAGCCTGGCGATCGCCGCGGTCACGTCGGTGCTTTCGAGGCCGCTGCGCTCTTCTTCGAGCTGAAGGCCGCTGTCCGCATTCCGCTCCAGCAGTTGGTCGATGCGGTTGCCGAGCGCCCCCTGCCCACCGCGCGCGGCGGCGATGTGGCGGACGGCCGCGGCGACCTCGTCGACCGAGACGGCGACGGCGGCGGCGCGGGCCGCCGGCGTGGCGAGCTCGAGCGCGTCGGCGGCAGCGGCGACGATGGCCGCGACATCCTTCGGTCCGCCGGCCGTGGCGACCGTTTCGAACACCTCCTCACGCGTTCCGACGGCAGTGAGCGAGACGCCACTCGACACGGGAATCCGAAGCGACACGCCAGACATGAACAGCCGCCCCCCGCGCGAATCCCTGGCGTCCTTGAGGCTCCCCAACTCCTGTGACAATGCGCGCAACTCGAGCGCGACCGTCGCGCGGTCGGCGTCGGACAGCGTGCCGTTCGCGCCTTCGACCATCAGCTCCGTGGCGCGATCGAGCGCGGTGCCGGCGGCCTTGAGCGTCGTATCGGCGCGCGCGGCAAGCGCCGACGCCAGATTCAGGTTGCTCTTCCAGACCGTGCCGTTCGCCTGCGAACGGGCGATCGAGGAGATGCGTGCGGCCGCAACCGGATCGTCCGAGGGCGCGTGGATGCGTTTGCCGGTCGAAATCTGGGTCTGCGCGAGCGCGATATCCCGGCCGAGCGAAAGCTGCCGGTTGATCTCCATCGTCAGGCGATAACGTGTTCCGCTGATCATTTTTTGTTTTTCCCTAGAGAGCGTCGAACAGCGCCTGCATCGATTCGCGGGCGACCTGAATGATCCGTGCCGAGGCGTTGTAGGCCTGCTGGAAGCGAAGCAGCTCCGCCGCCTCATGATCGAGGTCGACTCCGGTGACCTCGTCGAGAGCGGCGTAGCTGTTGTCGCGCCACTTGGCGGTGGCGGAGGCTTCGGACCGTGCCGAGGCGAGCATCTGCGCGTGGGCCGAGACGAGCGAGGACCAGCGGCTCTCCACATTGCCGGCGCTGCGAATCGCGTCGAGCGCAAGCAGATTGCCATTGCTGACACCGGAGGCATCGGCAGCGGGAACCAAGGCTGGATCGCTGACCAAGGCCTGCATCGAAGCTGCGCTGGATGGCGTATCGATGAGCGCCGTGCCGGGATTGCCGTTCGAATCCACGCCGGCGGTCGCCCAATTGTTGACCATCACGGTGAAATCGGCGGCGAGCGCGTCGAGCGCCGCGCGGCGGTCGGCAACGGTAGAGGAAACCTCGACCAGGCCTGCAAGGCTGCCGCCATAGGCCGGCAGCGGGCTGGTGGTGCCGTTGCTCGCAAGCTGAAGCGACAGGCGTCCGTCGACGGCCGGGACGAGCGTGACCAGGTTCGGACCGTCGGCGTCCAGCAGGGCGGAGCCGAAGCTTCCGGCCGGTGCGATCGTCGCGCGGCCGTGGCCGTCGATCGACACGCTGACGTCGAGCTTGGAGGCGATCAGATCGATCAGCCGGTCACGCTCGTCCTCGAGCGAGGCGCGCGCGCTGCCGTCCGCAGCCACCGGGGTGATCGCGCCGTTGAGATTGGCGAGGGCCGCGAGCGCGTTGTTGAGGGCCGTGACCTCGAGCTCCGCCGACTGGCCGATCCCGTCCGAAAGACGCGCCAGCTTCTGGGCGGTGGCGCGGAAGGCGCCGGCCGCATTGTCGAGCGCCGACAGCACGCTGCGCCGGCCGAGCGGGTCGCCGGGATCCGACGCCAGCGAGGCCGCCGCTCCAAAGAAACCGGTGATCGACGAGCCGATCCCCGCCGGCCCGTCGTCGAGCGCGGATTCGACGCTGGTCAGCCATTGCTCGCGAACCTCGGCGCGGCCGGCGGCGGACGCGGAAAAGCGCGCCTCGGTCGCCTTGAATGCGTCCCAGGCGCGAACGACGCCGGTCGAGGACACTCCGTTGAAGGAGATTTGCGAGCGGTAGGCGAGGTCGCCGGTGGCGACCACGGTCGCCTCCTCCAGCACGACGCGGCGGCGCGCATAGCCGGGCGTCTGAGCGTTGGCGACGTTCTCGCCGACCGCATTGAGCGCGTCGCGATAGGCCGCCAGCGCGGACGAGCCGATGCCGAGGAGGTCGGTCATTGGCTTGCGCCGTCTTCAGGTTGTGACCCGTCGGCCGGAGCGACCCGGTGCTCGAACTGGGCGAGCAGCATCTGCGCTATTCCGAACGACCCCTGATGCGACATCTCGTCGGCGAGGCGCGCGTCCGCCATGTCGCGGAACTGCTCGGTGGCCTGGCTGCCGAACGGATCGTCGGCGAGGCGCGCCTGGCGCATCGATCCGATCACCTGACGCAGGAACACGGCCTCGAATGCCTGCGCGGCGGTACGCAGCTCGCTCTGCCGGCGGCCGGCCTGGCCTGCCTCTTGCGGTGCTGCAGGGGCGACGGGGCGGATCACAGGATCACCAGCTCGGCGCGCAATGCGCCAGCCTGCTTGAGGGCCTCGAGGATGGCGACGAGGTCCGAGGGCGCGGCGCCGATCGCATTCACCGCGCGGACGATCTCCGCGAGCGAAGCGCCCGGCGCCAGCTCGAACATCGGCGCGCGATGCTCGGCGACCTCGATTGTGCTGTTGGGCTCGATCGCCGTCTGGCCGCGCGACATCGGCGCGGGCTGGATGACGGTCGGGTTCTCCTCGACCGAGACGGTGAGCCGTCCATGGCTGACCGCGGCCGGGCTGATCCGGACCGCGCCGTTGATGACCACGGTGCCGGTCCGCGCGTTGACGATCACTCGTGCCGGAGCGTCGGCCGGCTGGACCTCGACATTCTCGATGCGGCTCATCAGCATCGAGCGGACCTCGGCGCCCTGCGGCGCCTCGATCGCGATCGACACGCCGTCGACGGCATGGGCGAGCGGCTGGCCGAGGTTGCGGTTGATCGCGTCGGCGATCCGCTGGGCGGTGGTGAAATCGGATTCGGCCAGGTTGAACGTCAGGGTCGGAGCCGTTGCGAAGCCGGTTTCGACGGCACGCTCGACCGTCGCCCCGCTCGGAATCCGTCCGGAAGAGGGCACGTTGACGGAGACTTGGCTGCCATCCTGTGCCGAGACGCCGAGGCCGCCGACCGCGAGATTGCCCTGGGCCATCGCATAGATCTGGCCGTCGGCGCCGCGCAGCGGCGAGAGGATGAGGGTGCCGCCGCGCAACGAACGGGCGCGGCCCATGGCGGAAACGGTGATGTCGAGCCGCTGGCCGGGCCGCGCGAAGGCGGGCAGCTCGGCGGTGATCATCACCGCGGCCGCGTTCTTCAGCGCCGGATTGACCCCGGGCGGCAGCGTCAGGCCGAAGCGCGAGGCGATGCCGTTCATGCCCTGCGTCGCATATTCGAGATTGTCGTCGCCGGTTCCGGCCAGGCCGACCACGATGCCGTAGCCGATCAGCTGGTTAGGGCGCACGCCCTGGAACGCGCCGAGGTCCTTGACCCGGGTCGCTTCGGCAGGCGCGGCGAGTGCGGCAAGCGCACCGAGGGCAATCAGAAGGGAGCGGATCATGGTTTGCACCTCAAAGGGGGCTGAGAAGAGTGAAGAAGCGCTGCAGCCAGCCTTGCTGGCTGTGGCGGGCAACCTCACCGCGGCCGAGATAATCGATCTGGGCGTCGGCGACCCGGGTCGAGGCGACCCTGTTGTCCGCCCCGAGATCGGCCGGACGGACGATGCCCGAAATGCGGATGAATTCGTGGCCGCGGTTGATGCGCAGCTCCTTCTCGCCGCGGACGCGCATCGCGCCGTTGGGCAGGACGGATTCGACCGTCACGCTGATTTCGCCGAACAGCGAGTTGGACTGGCCGGTCTGGCCGCGCCCCTGGAAATCCGAATTGCCGCCCACCGATGTGTCCTGTGCAGTGAAGAAGGACAAAGGCCCGGTCGTCGGCGGGGTAAGGCCGAGAGACCCCTCGCGATTGGCGTTGGTGCTGCTCGACGAGGTGCCCTGGGTCCGCTCGGTCAGCACGATGGTGATGACGTCGCCGACCTGCGCAGCGCGCTGGCCGCTGGTGAGCGGGGCATAGCCATAGTCGGCCTGGAAGATCGCGCCGTTGGCCGCCGGAGGCGGCGGCGAGGGCGGCGCGGCCGGCCGGTATTCGGGCAGCGGCTGGGCGCGACCGGAGCAGAAGACCAGGCACATGCCGATGAGGAAGGGAGCGGCCATGATTAGAGCTGCTGGTTGGCGTTGCGGAGCATCTCGTCGGTCGCCGAGATCATCTTCGAATTGACCTCGTAGGCGCGCTGGGTCTCGATCATATCGACCAGCTCCTGGACGACGTTGACGTTCGAGCTTTCGAGCGCCCCCTGGCGGATCGCGCCGCGCCCCTCCGCGCCGGCCGCGCCGACCTGGGCGGTCCCGCTCGCCGCGGTCTCGGCGTAGAGATTATTGCCGAGCGCCTGCAAGCCGGCCTCGTTGATGAAGCGCGCCGTTTCAATCTTGCCGACCTCGGAGGGCTCGGCCTGGCCGGCGAGCGTTACTGAGACGGTGCCGTCGGCGCCGATCGTGATCGACTGGGCGCCGTCGGGGATCTGGATCTCCGGCTGGAGCGGCATACCATCGGTGGTGACGATCTTGCCTTCGGACGAGCGGTGGAAATTGCCGGCGCGCGTGTAAGCGGTGGTGCCGTCCGGCCGGGCGATCTGGAAATAGCCCTGGCCCTCGACCGCGAGGTCGAGATCGTTGCCAGTGTTGCTCAGCGAGCCCTGGGTGGTGACTCGCCCGGTGCCGGTGATGCGCACGCCGGTGCCGAGATTGAGCCCGGTGGCATATTGGTTCTCGGCCGAGGAGCGCGAGCCCGCCGCGGTCATCATCTGATAGGCCAGCGTCGAAAATTCGGCGCGATCGCGCTTGAACCCGGTGGTGTTCACGTTCGCCAGATTGTTGGCGATGACTCGCATCCGCTCCGATTGGGCATCGAGGCCCGTGCGGGCGACCTGAAGGGCTGAGTTCGACATCGTATCTCTCCTTGAGGACCTGGCCTAGCTGGGCAGGCGCATCAGATCGGCGGCGGACGTATCCATCTCGCGCGCCTGGGTGATGAGGTTGAGCTGGGCGTCCCACGAGCGGCTGGCGGCGATCATGTCGATCAGCGCCTGGCTGGTGTTGACGTTTGATCCTTCGAGGCTGTGCGGGGTCAGCCGCGCCGCCGGATCGCCCGGCAGCACGCCGCCATTTTCGACCCGGAACAGGCCGTCGAGGCCCTTGCGGACGCGCGAGCCGGCGGGGGTCGCGAGCTTGAGGCGGTCGACCTGCTGCGGCTGGCTGGGATCGCCGCCGGTGGGCACGATCCACACCATTCCGTCGTCGGCGATCCGCACGGAATCGGCCGGCGGCAGCGTGAGCGGGCCTGACTCGCCGAGGACGGGGCGTCCGTCGCCGGTCGTCAGGAGCCCACTTGGGCTGAGCTGAAGGTCGCCGCGGCGGGTATAGGCTTCGCTCCCGTCCTCGGCCTGGACCGCGAGCAGGGCATCGCCCTGGAGTGCCACGTCAAGATCGCGGCCGGTGTCGCTGACCGTTCCGCCGGCCATGTTGGCGGCGGTGACTTCCTCTGAGGCGAAGGCCCGTGCGTTGAGACCTTCCCCGCGCATCCACAGCGCCTGCGCCGAGGACATCTCGGCGCGAAAGCCGACCGTGCTCGCATTGGCGAGGTTGTTCGCGGTCACGGTCTGCCGCGACATTGAGCCGCGCATTCCCGACAATGCCGTGTGGATCAGCCTGTCCATGGCCTAAGCTCCCAATCCCCTGGCCCTTACGAGCGCAGGTTGATGATCGACTGGTCCATCGAGTTGGCGGTTTCGATCGCCTTCGCGTTGGCCTGGAAGTTGCGCTGGGCGGCGATCAAAGCGACCAGCTCCTCGGTGATGTCGACGTTCGCGCGCTCGAGCGCGCCGGTCTGGATTCGGCCGAACGCGTCGGATCCCGCCTCGCCGACCATTGCGTCGCCGCTGTTGCCGGTGATCGTCCAGCGCCCGTCGCCGCGCTGGCGAAGGCCCGAGGGATTGGAGAAGTTGGCGACCAGCAGCTTGCCCAGCGCCTGGGTGGTGCCGTCGGTAAAGCTGGCGGTGACGAGGCCGTCCTCGCCGATCGAGACGTCGGAAAGCTTCGACGAAGCGATGCCGTCCTGGTCGATCGCGGAGACGGCGAATGCGCCCGGCGCCTGCTTGGTCGCGGTGCCGAAATCGAGCGTAATCGCCAGCGGCGCCGCGGCGCCCGAGGGGAAGACGCTGGAGAAGCCAACCGGCGCCGCCGGCGCGGTCATCGTGCCGGTGGCATCGAAGCTCATCTGCAGCGGCTGCGGCGGGGTGGTGGTCGCGGTCGCCGACGCCTCCTCGTTGCCGACGAACATGTGGACGTCCCAGGTGTCGGCCGCATCGCCCGCGGCGGTCGAGCCGGTGCGGACGAAATAGAGCGTTGCCGACTGGGCGTTGCCCTCTGCGTCGTAGACCTGCTGCTGCTGCGAATAATTGTAGCTGTTGGGGTCGAGCCGGTCGAACGTATAGGGCGTCGCCGGGCCGTAGACGGCGCGGAGCGCGGGCTTGTCGGCGGTGCTCGGTAGGTTCACGGCGAGGTTGACCAGCGTAGTCGCGCGCGGCGTGCCCGAGGTCAGTGGCAGCTGGATGTTGCGCGACGCGGCGAGCCCGCTGGCGGTGACGTTGCCCTCGGCGTCGACCGGGAGGACCTGGACGTAGCCGCCGTTCGAATCGACCATGTAGCGCTGGCTGTCGATCGACAGCGAGCCGTTGCGCGAGAAATAGGTGGTGCCGCCGGTCAGCGCGTCACGGGTGACGAAGAAGCCGGTGCCGCTGATCGCGAGATCGAGGTCGCGCGAGCTGGTCTCGAAGCCGCCCTGCGTGAACTGCTGCTCGATGCCCTTGAGGCGCGTCCCCTGCCCCGCCGTCGTCGCCGAGGCCGGCATGATGTCGCCGAACTGGGTGCGGCTCCGCTTGAAGCCGATCGAGCCCACGTTGGCGATGTTGTTCGAGATGGTGGAAAGATCGGTCTGCGCGCCGCGAAGACCGGAGAGCGAGGTGTAGAAGGACATGGGTCTGCTCCTTGCGTGTCGGATTAAGCGAGGCGAATGGCGGCGTCGGGAGTGAGGAGACCGAGGCCGGTGACGAGCCGGCTCTCGCCGCCATTCGCGGGCGACTGGATGCCGCCGATTGAAGTCCAGGTGGCGGTGGCCGGGCTGGTCGCATGGCCGTCCTTGGTGGCGGTGACGACGAAGCGCAGCGGACCGCCCGCGACGCTCTCGCCGGCGTCGTTGCGGCCGTCCCAGGCGATCGCGACGTCGCCCGCCTGTTGCGGCCCCAGCTGCTGGCTGTGAACGACCGCGCCATTGGCGTCGACGAAGCTGACGGTGACCTGGTCGGCCGGGCCGTCCAGGGTGAACTCGCCGGCATAGCTGCCGTCGCGCAGCGGAGTCGCGACGTCCGACTGGACCAGCATCGAATGGCCGATCCAGCTCGCGGCGTCGCTGAGGCGTCCGCCGCCGAGCGAGGCGGCGATCGTCGCCAGCGAACGGTTCATCTCGGCGATGCCCGCGACCTGGCTGAATTGCGCCATCTGGGCGACCATCTGCGTGTTGTCGACCGGGTTGAACGGATCCTGGGTGGTCAGCTGGGTGGTCATCAGCCGCAGGAAATCGCCCTGGTCCATCGCCGCGGCCGGTGTGGCCGTCGGCGAGGCGCCGCCGCCCGTGGCGGGCACGTTGCGTGCGTTGTTGATCGTGTCGATAATGCTCATTGTCCGAGCCTCAATGTGTCGAGGGTGAGGGTTTTGGCGGTCTGCAGGACCTGCACATTGTTCTGGTACTGGCGGGAGGCCTCGACCATGTCGATCAGCTCGGCCGAGCTGTCGACGCCGGCCTCCCAGACGTCGCCATTGGCGTCGGCCAGCGGGTGCTCGGGGTCGTGCCTGCGGGTCGGCTCGACGTCGGCCGCGACCACGTTCTCGACGCTGACGGTGGCGACTCCAGGCCGGTCCTCGACGGTTCGGAAGACCGGGCGAAGCGCGCGGAACGCCGCGTCGCGGCTGCCGGCGACCGAGCCCGCATTGGCGAGGTTGGACGCGGTTGCGTTCAGTCGCACGAGCTGCGCCGACATGGCGCGGCCGGCGATATCGAAGACGGTGAAGGGACGCGACATACTCATTCTCCCTTGAGGGCGCGGCGGATCGTCGAGATCCGGCCTTCGAGGAAGGAAAGCGTCGCGCGGTACTGGACCGCGTTCTCGGCAAAGAGCGTCTGCTCGGTGGAGAGCTCGACCGTGTTGCCGTCGACCGAGGGAGTGACCGGCACCCGGTAGGCGACCGCCTCGTTCGCAGCGCTCTCGGCGCTGCGGCCTTCGGTCGCCATTGCCAGCGCGCGGTCGAAATCGATGTCGCGTGCCCGGTAGCCCGGAGTCGCGGCGTTCGCGATGTTCGACGCGAGCAGGTTGAGACGCTGCGAGCGCAGCGACAGCGCCGCGCCGTGGATCCCGAAAAGGCCTTCGCCCTGTGCCATGCGAAATTCCTTCTAAATCTTCGCCTTCGTCCGCCGTTATTTTGACGGACGAGGGCGCTCCACGGGGGTCGCTGCAACGATCGTGCCAGATCGCTGCGGTGGAGGGGGATCGCTCTGTGGCTGGCGGGGGACAGCCACGAACCGGCAAATTCTTGCCGGGACCGGCAGAGTATTGCCGGCAAGGCGGGAGGGCCGAAGTGACCGAGTTCCTGGACCGATTCTTCGACCCTCTCGCATTGGCCCTCGTCTTCGGCGGCACCTTGCTCGCCACCATCGTGTCCGCCACCCGCACTGATCTGGGGCGCGGCATCGCCGCCCTCGTGCCGCTGCTGCGGGCGCGGCCCGAGACGGACGGGCGCGCCGCCGCCCAGGCGGTGCTGAGGATCCGGCACCTCTCCGAATATAAGGGCATCGTCTCGGCGGACCGGGTGAAGACGCCGATCGACTTCGTCCACCGCGCCGCTTGCCGGCTCGCCCGGGCGGAGGGCAGCGCCACGTTCGAGACCTGGGCGCGCGAGGAGATCGAGGACCGCCGCGCACGCCATCATTCGGCGATCTCGCTGTGGCGCCACGCCGCCGACGTCGCGCCGGCGATGGGGATGATCGGCACCGTGATCGGCCTTGTCGCCATGTTCGCGCGGATGAACGATCCGGCCGCCATGGGCCCGGCGATGGCGGTGGCGATGCTCACCACGCTCTACGGCCTGCTCTTCGCTTTTGCCCTCGCCGGGCCGATCGCCGCGCGGCTGGAACGCCTGTCCGAGGCCGAATGCCGCTGGCAGACGCGCACGGTCGAGCGTCTGCTCGCGCTCGCGCGCGCGGAGGATGAGGCGTTCGGACCCTCGCTGAAGTTGCGGCGCGCCGGATGAAGGCGGTGGCAGTCCCGCGCTGGGCGGTCAGCTTCGCGGATCTGATCCTGCTCCTGCTGGGCTGCTTCGTGCTGCTCCACGCGATGGAATCAGCCCGCCCCAAGGCGGCGGCGGTGAGTTTGCCGGTAGAAAGCGAAGCGCTCCAGGCCGCAGCCTTGTTCGAGCTCGGTGAGGCGCGGCTGACGCCGTCCGGCGAAGCGGCCCTCGCCGCGGCGGCGCGGCGCTGGGCGGACCGCGACGTTCGCATCGTTGGCAGCGGCGCCGGCGAAGGCAGCGGCCGGCTCGACCGGTTCGAGCTCGCCGCCGCGCGGACGGCCGCCGTCGCCCGCGGCCTGCGGGCCACGCCGATCTCGATCGAGATGCGCGACGCGTCCCCGGGCGGCCAGACGATCGAGATCATTGCCCGCTAGGAGCGTTTGGCACGGCGATTGCTAAGCTCTCGGCGAAACGCCTGGAGTATAGCTCATGACGCCAATTTTCCGACGCCTGGCCCTGCTTAGCGCGGCCGCCGCCGCGCCTGCTCTTGCCCAGGGCTTCGAGAATCTCGACGCGCTCGACAGCCGGATCGCCGGCGCGCTCGGCGCCGCGATCGGCGAGCCCGGCGGCGCGGCGAACGCGCTCGACCGCCGGCTGCGCCTCGCTCCCTGCCCATCGGCCGCGACGATCAGCGAGCCCATGCAGGGCGCGGTGACGGTGCGCTGCGACGCGATCGGCTGGCGCATCCGCGTCGCCGTGATCGGCGGCGGCGCTGTCGCAGGTCCGATCGCTCAAGCTGCCCCAGCCCGCGCGGCGCCCGTCGTCCGCCGCGGGGACCAGGTCCAGATCGTGGCATTGGCCGGCAGCTTCACCGTGAGCTCGCTGGGCATCGCCGAACAGGACGGCGCGCCGGGCGAGCGCATCCGAGTCCGCACAGAACGCCGCTCGGCCCCGTTTTACGGTCAGGTCCTCGCCGACGGGCGGGTCGCTTTGCCCGGATTTAATTGATCGCGGCTTCTGCCGTTATGGGATTCGTATCTCTGCCCGCATCGAGGGCCCGAAAGGAAAAATCGCGATGATCGATGGTGTTGGAAAGAGCGGAGCGGGGCGGATCGACGCTTCGCGCGGCGCCGGCCAGGGCGCATCCGTCGGCCGTGTAGCGGCCGGCTCCGCGACAGACCGCCAGGGTGGCGTGGCGAGCGCCGTCTTCGGCCTCGTCGCCGAAGGCCCGCCGGTCGACAGCGCCAAGGTCGCGCAGATCCGCGCGGCGATCGCCGAGGGGCGCTATCCGGTCGACGCCGAGCGCATAGCCGAGCGGATGGTCGCTCTGGACCTGCCGCCGCGCCGCGCATGACCGCGCATGCCCTGAATGAGATCGTCTCCTGCCAGGAGGCGTTGATCGGCGCGCTCGACGCGAACGATCCCGCCGCCATAGCGGCGGCGGCCGCGTCTCTGGACGCCGCCGTCATCGAGCTGCGCCGTTCGGGTGCACCTGCGGACGTCAGCGATGCCTTGCCGCAGGCGCTGGCGCTCAATCAGGCTGCCCGCATTCGCGTCAACTTTCTGACGGACAATGTTCGCCGCCGCCTCGATGCGCTTGCGGCGATCCGGGGCACCGCCTCCGGCCTCACCTACCGCCCCGCCGCGCGCTAGGGCTCCGCCGCCCCGAGCGGCCAACTGGCACAGCCCTTGCTTTGATGTCCCTGAAACGAAAGGGGCGTCATGATTCCGACGACGATCAGCACTGCGAGCCGCACCGGCGGGAGCGATCGCGTCATCGGCGCCATCCGCAACGCGGCCGCGCGGACCGGCGTGGATTTCTCCTACCTGCTCGGCCAGGCGCGGATCGAGAGCAGCCTCAACCCGAACGCGCGCGCCCGCACCTCGAGCGCGACCGGCCTCTACCAGTTCATCGACCAGACCTGGCTCGGCACGGTCAAGCAGCACGGCGCAGAGCACGGGCTGGGCTGGGCCGCCGACGCGATCCGCCGGGGCCATAACGGCCGCTTCTACGTCGCCGACCCGCAAATGCGCCGCGCCATCCTCGATCTGCGCAAGCAGCCCGAGGCGGCCGCGGCGATGGCCGGCGAGTTCGCCTCGGACAATCGCCAGTATCTCGAGAGCCGCCTCGGCCGCCCGGCCCAGCCGGTCGACCTCTACCTCGCCCATTTCCTCGGCGCCGGCGGTGCGGCGCGCTTCCTGCGCGCCCACGATGCCAATCCCGAAGCCGCCGCCGCCTCGATCGTGCCGGCCGCCGCCCGGGCCAACCGCTGGGTCTTCTTCAACCGCGACGGCTCGGCGCGAAGCTTCAGCGAAGTCCGCCAGCGCTTTGCGAGCAAGCTCGACGGCGGCGCGACGCCGTCGAATCCGATCCGCCCCGATCTCCCGCCGGTGCGCACCGCGTCGCTGAACGTCGAGCGCGTTCGCCCTTCCCCCGAATATGCGCGCATCGCCTATATGATGCTCGCGCAGCTGGGCGAGTGAGCGGATGAGCCAGCTCGCGATCAACCGGAAGGTCTGGCTGAGCGCCGGGCGCGGCGCGGTGCTTCCGATCGCCACGCTCCTCCTCGTCATGCTGATGGTCGTGCCGGTGCCGGCCTTCCTGCTCGACGTCGGCTTCGTCACCAACATCATGATCAGCCTCGCCGTGCTGATGGTCGCGCTCAACGTCGCGCGGCCGCTCGATTTCTCCTCCTTCCCGACTGTCCTGCTCTTCGCCACCTTGCTCAGGCTCGGCCTCAACGTCGCCTCGACCCGCGTGGTGCTGGTCAGCGGCCATGAGGGATCGGACGCCGCCGGCCATGTGATCGAGGCGTTCGGCAGCTTCCTGATCGGCGGCGACTATGCCGTCGGTATCTTCGTCTTCATGATCCTGATGATCATCAACCTCGTGGTGATCACCAAGGGTGCAGGACGCGTCTCCGAGGTCTCGGCGCGCTTCATCCTCGATGCCATGCCCGGCAAGCAGATGGCGATCGACGCCGACATGAACGCCGGCCTGCTGACACCCGAGGAGGCCAAGGCCCGCCGCCAGGAGGTCGCGACCGAGGCCGATTTCTACGGCTCGATGGACGGTGCCTCCAAGTTCGTGAAGGGCGACGCGATCGCCGGCGTGCTGATCCTGGTGGTCAACGTGATCGGCGGCCTGATCCTCGGCACGTTGAGCCACGGCTTGTCGATCGGCGACGCCGCCTCGACCTACGTGCTGCTGGCGATCGGCGACGCGCTCGTCGCACAGGTCCCGGCGCTCCTTCTTTCGATCGCCGCGGCCTCGATCGTCACCCGCGTCTCCTCGCCGCTCGACCTTTCGGGGCAGATCACCAGCCAGTTCGGCTCGGCCCGCGCCTGGACTCCGGTCGCCGCGATCCTCCTCTTCCTCGGCCTTCTGCCCGGCATGCCGCACATGATCGTCCTGCCAGCCGCCGCCGGCGCGGGCTGGATCGCCTGGAAGCTCCGCAAGGCCGCCAAGGCCAAAGCCGAAGCTGCCGCCGAGCCCGCCGTGGCCGTCGCCGCACCGAGCGCGATCGGCTGGGACGAGGTCAGCGACGACGCCGCGCTCGGCCTCGATCTCGGCTTCGCTTTGGTCGGCCTGGTCGATGAGCGCAAAGGCGCGCCGCTGATGACCCGGATCACCGGCATTCGCCGCCAGCTTTCGCGCGAGCTCGGCTTCGTCGTCCCGATGGTGCGGGTCCGCGACGAGCTGACGCTCTCGCCCAATTCCTACCGCATCACCGTCGCCGGCGTGGTCGTCGCCGAGGACGAGATCTGGCCCGAGGATCTGCTCGCGCTCGACAGCGGCGACCTGATCGAACCGATCGACGGCCGCGCCTGCAAGGACCCGACCTTCGGCCTCGACGCCGTCTGGATCCCGCCCGCGCGACGCGCCGAGGCCGTCGTCGCCGGCTATACCGTGGTCGATCCCGCGACCGTCGTCGCCACCCATCTCAATCAGGTCATCCAGAGCGCCGCCGCCGATCTGTTCGGGATGGACGAAGCCCAGAAGCTGGTCGATGCGCTCAAGGAGAACGCGCCGCAGCTCGCCGCGAACCTCACGCCGCAGCCGCTCAGCCTCGCCGCGCTCGCCGGCCTCTGCCGCGCGCTGCTCGCCGAGGGCGTGCCGCTCAAGGATTTCCGCCGCGTCGCCGAAGCGATGGCCGAAGCGGCCCGCGATCAGGCCGATCCGCTGCTTCAGGTCGAGAACGTCCGCCAGCGCATCGGCGCGCTGATCGTCCAGACGATCGTCCCGGTCAGGATGCCGCTGCCGGTCGTCACCCTCGACGCCGGCCTCGAAAGCCTGCTCAACCAAGCCGTTCGCACCGGCCAGAGCGCGGTCCATCCGATCGAGCCCGGCCTCGGCCAGAAGATCATCCACGCCATGTCCGGCGTCGCCGGACCGCTGCTCGCCGAGGGGCGCCGATTCGCGGTGGTCACATCGCCGGTCGCCCGGGCCACTTTGTCGCGCCTGCTGGCACCCCATCTGCCGGAGATCCCGGTCCTCTCGCTCCTCGAGATTCCGGACGCCAAGCCGGTCGAGGTCGTCGCCGTGGTCGGCGGCGAAGCCGAAAAACCCCTGCTTGAATCGGAGGTAGTTGCGTGAGCTTTCCCATGACTGATCGTGCCCGGATGATCGCTGTCGCCAGCGGCAAAGGCGGCGCCGGCAAGACCAATGTCAGCGTCAACCTCGCGGTTGCGCTCGCGCGGGCGGGCGGGCGGACGATGCTGGTCGATTGCGACATGGGCCTGGCCAATGCCGGCATATTGCTCGGCCTGCCCTCCGCCTGGACGATCGGCGACCTGCTCGCCGGCCGCTGCGCCATCGAGGACCTGCTACAGCGCGGCCCCGGCGGCCTCGCCTTCCTGCCCGGCCACAGCGGCACGGGAAGCGGCTCGACCCTGTCCAGCGCCGAGCGCGGGCGGCTGATGGACGCCTTGCGCCCCTACGCCGAAGAGTTCGAGCATATCGTGATCGATACCGGAGGGGGCATCGACGCCTCATCGCTCGCCCTGATCGCTGCGGCCGACACGCCGCTGATCGTCCTCACCCCCGAGCCGACCTCGTTCATCGACGCCTATGCGATGGTCAAGGCGCTCTCAGTGGCCCACGGCACACCCTGCTTCGAAGTGGTCGCCAACATGGCCCGCCACGACGTCGCCGGGCGCGATCTGTTCGACAAGTTCCGCGCCGTCGTCACCCGCTTCATCGACGTCGACCTTGCTTATGCCGGGACGATCCCGGCCGACGGCTATGTCCGCGAGGCGGTACTGAGGAAGCGCTGCGTCGTCGAATCCTTTCCCGGCGCCCCGGCCTCGCGCGCCTTCGCGGCGCTGGCGCGGCGGATGGCGCGGCCCGGCCTTCCGGAAACGCCCGCATCCCGGCCGATGGAGGCACTTCATGGCGCTCATTGATCCGCAATACGGCGTCGACATCTACCGCAAGCAGGCCAAGCCCGCTCCGGACGCGCTGGTGCGCGCCCATATGAGCCTGGTCCGCAGGATCGCCTGGCACGTCCATGCCAAGGTCGCCTCGGCGATCGACATCGAGGATCTTGCGCAGATCGGCATGGTCGCCCTGGTCGAGGCGGCGAATGGCTATGAGGACCGCGGCCACGCCTTCGCCACCTACGCGACTCTGCGCATCCGCGGAGCGATGGTCGATCATCTCCGCCGCCATGCCACCATCTGCCGATCGGCGATGGCCAAGCGCCGCGAGCTCAATGCGGTGCGCGAGCGGCTTGAGAATCGGCTCGGCCGCGCCGCGGGCGACGCCGAAATGGCGGAAGAAATGGAGATGGGGGCGGCCGACTATCGCGCGCTGGTCGACGATTGCCAGGCGGTGCAGCAGGAATCGATCGACGAGGTCTATTCGGAACATTCGATGTGGTTCGCCGATGTCGAGGAGCGCGCCGACGAGGCGATCGACCGCGGCCGGCTCAAGCAGGCGATCGCCGGCGCGATCCGAGATCTGCCCGAGCGTGACGCGATGGTCCTCCAGCTCTATTTCGTCGAGGAGATGAACCTCGAGGAAATCGGCCAGACGCTCGGCGTCGGCGCCGCGCGCATCTGCCAGATCAAGAAGGCGGCGCTCGACAAACTGCGCGGCAACCTCAGCGAATGGGCATGACAAGGAAAACCCGGCGCGGATTTCTCCGCGCCGGGCCTCCCGGGAACCTAGGATCGGTCTTGCTCTTAGCGGAGCAGGCTCAGCACGCCCTGCTGGCTCTGGTTCGCCTGGGCGAGCATCGCCGTCGACGCCTGGGCGAGGATCTGCGCCTTGGCGAGGTTGGTCGTCTCGGCCGAGAAATCGGTGTCCTCGATCCGCGACCGCGCGTCGCTGAGGTTGGTGACGTTGCTGCTGAGGTTGTTGACGACCGACTCGAGGCGGCTCTGGGCAGCGCCCAGGCCGGCGCGGGTGTCGTTCACCGTCTTCAGCGCGCTGGCGACCGAGCCGGCAGAAGCCGCGTCGCCGAGCAGCGTGTTGGCGGCCCCGCTGGTGAGGACGTCGCCGATCGTCACCGTGATGTTCGACAGATCGACGGTCACCTTCTCCCCCGAGTTCGCGCCGACCTGGATGTCGACGTCGGCGGCGGCGGCGCCGAACAGGGTCACGCCGTTGAACTTGGTGTTGGTGAGGATGTCGGTGATCTGCAGGTCCAGCGCCTGGACTTCGGTGTCCATGTTGGCGCGGTCGGCGGCCGAGTAGCTGCCGCTGGCGCTCTGCACCGCGAGCTCACGGACGCGCTGCAGCATGTTGGTGACTTCGCTCAGCGCGCCTTCGGCGGTCTGGGCGAGGGAGATGCCGTCATTGGCGTTGCGGATCGCCTGGTTCATGCCGCGGATCTGCGAGGTCATGTTGCTCGAGATGGCGAGGCCGGCGGCGTCGTCCTTCGAGGAGTTGATGCGCTTGCCGGTCGACAGGCGCTCCATGGCAGTCTGGAGGGCCTGGTTGGCGACCCGGCTGCCGTTCTGCGCGCGGAGCGCAGCGGTGTTCGTGTTGATCACAGTCATCTTGGGTTCCTTTCCCGCTCTTACGCGGCTTCCGGGTCGATCCCGAACTTGCCACGATTGCAGTAACGGCAAGTATTCGCGGGACTTTAATTCCCCTCTTCACAGCGTCGTTTTTCCGACGTTCACCAGCGTCAATCCGCCGACGCCCCCACGCGCGCACAATAGGCGCGCAGAGGGGGATGCGTCCCCGCCCGCCGTTTGGCACGGCGCTTGCTTTGATGCCCCCGAACAGCCGGAGGGGCTCGATGATTGGAGTGAGCGAAAAGGCCGCGGCCGCAAATCCGACGCTGCCAGCATGGCTGAGCGGCGCGGGTCTCGCTTCCGCGATCTTCGCCGCCAAGGATGGCTGGGCGATGGGCCTCGCCATCTTCGCCGCCGGTGAGGAGAGATTCGCCGCCCACTACGACCTGATCGTCGATTTCGGCGCCGCGCCTGCCCTCGCTCCGGCCACCGAGACCGCCCCTGCGCGCCTTTCCTACGGCTATGACGACCTCGCCTTCGGCAACGCGCTAGCGGCGGAGCTGGTGCGCCCCGCCGGACGCCCGGCCTGCGGTGAACAGTCGAGCGCCGCGACCCTCGATTTCGCCCGCCGCGTCGCCCTCAGCGACGCGTCCGTCCTGCTGCTCGGCGAAACCGGCACCGGCAAGGAAGGCGTGGCCCGCTACATCCACCTCTGCTCGCCCCGCGCGGGCGCCACCTTCACCGCGGTCAATTGCGCCGCCTTGCCCGAGACCATGCTCGAGGCGATCCTGTTCGGCCACCGCAAGGGCGCCTTCACCGGCGCCGGCACCGACGGGGAGGGCCTGTTCCGCGCCGCCGACGGCGGCACCCTGCTGCTCGACGAGATCGCCGAGATTCCGCTCGTCCTCCAGGCCAAGCTTCTGCGCGCCCTCCAGGAGCGCGAGATCCTCCCGGTCGGCGCGGTCCGCCCGGAGCCGATCGACGTCCGCATCATCGCCTGCGCGAACCGCGACCTTGCGGGCGAAGTCGCCGCCGGCCGCTTCCGCGCTGACCTCTACTGGCGGCTCAACGTGATGCCGGTGAACCTGATGCCGCTGCGTGGCCGCCGGCTCGACATCCGCGCCATCGCCGCCGCGATGGTGCTTCGCCACTGCCCCCCAGGCGCCACCCTGCCCTTCCCGACCGCCGCCGCGATGGAGCGCCTCGCCGGCCACATCTGGCCGGGCAATTGCCGCGAGCTCGAGAATGTCATCCAGCGCGCCGTGCTGCTGCGCTCCGGGGACCGGATCGAAGCCGGCGACCTGATCATCGACGAGGTGGCGCCCGCCACCCACGAATGCGCCCGTTCGCTGGGCGAGGCCGCGCGCAGCGCCGAAGCCAACGTCATCCGCGCCGCGCTCGACGAGGTCGGCGGGCATCGCCTGCAGGCCGCCCGGCGGCTGGGCATTTCCGAACGCACGCTGCGCTACCGGCTCGCCGAAATGCGCGCCGTAGCCGCCTGAGGAGAGACTAGATGTCGATCGAAGCAAGCCGCCTGATGGCGCTGAGGTCCGCGATCCTCGAGCAGAATAGCGCGCTTCAGCGCGCCGCCGGGATCGGCCCTGCCGGCCGTCCCGGGGAGACGCAGGGCACGAGCCCCGCGGGCTTCGGCGACGCGCTCCGCGCGGCGCTCAACCAGGTCAACGACTCCCAAGCCCAGGCCTCGTCGATCAGCGAGTCTTACGAGCGGGGCGAGACGACGGACATCGCCGCAGTGATGCTGGCGCGCCAACAGGCGCAGATCGGCTTCGAGGCGACGCTGCAGGTCAGGAACCGACTCCTGACCGCCTACAAGGACATCATGAGCATGCCGGTGTAATATGAGCGAACTCGCAGCAACCGACCTCAACGCCCTTTCGCCCCGCGCTCCCGCGGCCCTGCCGGCGCGTGCCGGCGGCCTCGGCCAGACCCTGCGCGGAATCGTCGCCCAGCCGGCGGTGGCCAAGAGCCTGCCCCTGCTCGGCTTCGTCGCCCTGCTCGGAATCGTCGCCTTCGCCTGGATGACGATCAGCGCCGCGCCCGACCGCACCCTCTTCGCCGGCCTCGCCGACGAGGACAAGGCGGCGGTCGTCGAGGCGCTGAACGGCGGTGGCATCCAGAATTCGATCGACCGCAGCACCGGAGCGATCACGGTCGCCGACGAGGACTATCACCGGGCACGCATGCTGGCCGCCTCGCGCGGCCTGCCGCGCGGCGGCGACGATGGCGGCGAGGTGCTCTCCTCGATGCCGCTCGGCTCCAGCCGCGCGGTCGAGACCGAGCGCATCCGCCACGCCCAGGAGCTCGACCTCGCCCGCACGATCGAGGCGATCGACGTGGTCCAGTCGGCGCGCGTCCACCTGGCGGTTGCCCAGCCGAGCGTGTTCGTCCGCGAACGCTCGCGCGGCGCCGCTTCGGTCATGCTGACGCTGGCCCAAGGCCGCACGATCGGCGACTCCCAGGTCCAGGCGATCGTCAACCTCGTCGCCTCGTCCGTTCCCGGCCTGCCCGCCGAGGGCGTCTCGGTGGTCGACCAGAACGGCCATCTCCTTTCGCGCACCGGGGCCGATAGCGGCGCCGGCGAATCCGAGCGCCAGCTCGCCGTCCAGACCTCGATCGAGGATCGCTACCGCCAGGCGGTCGCCGCGATCCTCACCCCGATCGTCGGCGAGGGCAATTTCACCGCCGAGGTCCATGCCGAGATGGACTTCTCCGAGGTTCAGTCGACCCGCGAGGGCTTCCCCGCCGGCGAGCGCGTCATCGCCGCCGAGCAGGGCCAGGTCTCCTCCGATCCGGCCGCTGCCGCGGGCGCCTCGGCAACCGCCGTCGGAATCCCGGGTGCGCTCTCGAACCAGCCGCCGCCCGCCTCCGAAGTCGCCGCCACGCCCGAAGGCGCCGTAGCGACGGGTCCGGCCGCCGCCGCGCCCACCGCTGCCGGAGCCGTCCAGCGCAACGAAAATTACAACCGCACCTTCGCGCTCGGCCGCGAGGTCTCGGTGACCCGCCGCCAGCCCGGCACGATCAAGCGCGTCACCGTCGCGGTCGCCCTGCGCAATCCTGAAGGACGCCCGCGCGGCATCCCCGAGATGCAGGCGCTGGAAGGACTGGTGAAAGGCGCTGTCGGCTTCGACCAGGCGCGCGGCGACGTCGTCGCCCTCAGCGCCCGCACCTTCGCCGCCCCCACCGAAGTCCCCGCCGCGAGCTGGTGGGAAGCGGCCTGGGTGTGGACGCTGGGCCGCAATCTGGTGGCGCTGGCGATCGTTCTCGCATTGATCTTCGGCATCGGCCGTCCCTTGCTGCGCAAGACCTCGGCCTTCGCCGCAGCGCGGACCGAGCGGCGCAGCGCGGCCCGCGCCGAAGTCGGCGGCGAGATCGCCTCGGTGCTTGCCGACCGCTCGCGCTCCGACCTCGACATGAAGGTCTCGCTCGAGATGATCGAGGCGACCCGGGACTATGAGCAGCGCGCCGCTCTGATCCGCGCCTTCGTCCGCCAGGACCCCGCCCGCGCCGCTTTGGTGGTCCGCGATCTCATCCGCACCGACGCCAACGGAGTCGAGCGCCATGGATAATGAAGAAGCCCAGCCGGCGACCGCGCCCGCGGCCGAGCCCGGCACTGGCCCGAGCGGCAGCGAGTCGGCCGCGATCCTGCTGATGATGCTCGGCGACGCCGAGGCGGCGGAGATCCTCAGCCATCTCGAGCCGCACGAGGTCCAGCATCTCGGCTCGGCGATGTTCAACGTCGCCGACGTTTCCGAGACCCAGGTCGAGACGGTGTTCAACACCTTCATGGCCCGCAACAAGGCCCGCACCACGATCGGGTTCGGCGCCGCGCCGCGCATCCGCGCGGTGATGGAGCACGCGCTTGGCGCCGAGCGCGCCGAGGGCATGCTTGCCCGAATCACCCCGCCGACCCGCAGCCGCGCGCTCGATGCGCTGCGTTGGATGGACGCAAAGACGATCGCCGCCCTGATCGCCGACGAGCATCCGCAGATCGCGGCCCTGGTCGTGGCACATCTCGAGCCGCCGATTGCCGCCGACGTGCTGCAGATGCTTCCGGCCGATTTCCAGCCCGACGTGATCTACCGCGTCGCCAAGCTCGAGACAGTCAGCGCCGAGGCGATCGAGGAGCTGGAGAAGATCCTGGCGCGCGAGGTCGGTCGCGTCTCTGCCTCGCCCGCCCCCTCGCGCGGCGGCGCCAGCGAGGCGGCCAAGATCATGAACAACATGAAGCCGGGATCGGACAAGATCATCATCCGCAGCCTCGGCAAGGTCGACAAGGTGCTCGCCCAGAGGATCGAGGACGAGATGTTCATCTTCGAGCATCTGATGGAGCTCGACGACAAGAATCTCGGCGTGCTGCTGCGCAATATCGAGAACGAGGTCCTCGTCGTGGCGCTGAAGGGCGCCGACGAGAAGCTCAAGGAGAAGATGCTCGGCTGCATGTCGGCGCGCGCCGCGGATTCGATCCGCGACGAGATGGTCGAACGAGGCCCGATGCGCCTCGCCGAGGTGCACGAGGCGCAGAAGGAGGTCCTCTCGATCGCCCGCCGCCTCGCCGATTCCGGCGCCCTGATGCTCGCCAACAGGGGCGACGATTATGTCTAGAATGGTGCGGCAGAATTGCGCCGAGGCAGCGAGCCTCGGCAGCTTCGTGGTGCGGCGCGTCGAGGGCGGCTTCAGGCCGCGCGTCGTCGAAGGCGAAGGTGACTTTCGTCAGGTGGACCCGCTGGAAGAGGCGGCCAACGCCGAGGCGAGCGCCTTTGAGCGCGGCTATCAGGAGGGCCGCGCCACAGCCGACGCCGAGTTCGCCGCCGAGCGCGATGCGCTGGCCCGCCTGGCCGAGACTCTCGAAGTGCTCCAGCCCCAGCCGGCCAATGCGCTTGCCCTGGTCCTCGCCGAAACGGTCGACCGGCTCGTCCGCGAGATCGTCGGCCAGGTCGAGATCGATCCCATCACCCTCCTCGCCCGCGCCAAAGCGGCCGCCGAGCTCGTCGCCCGCGAAACGGAGCCGACCAAGCTTCATGCCCATCCCGACGATCTGGTCCACCTGCAGCAGGCCCGCCTCGATCTCGCCTTCGAGGCGGATCCCGCGCTTCCCCGCGGCACGATCGTGCTCGAAACTGGCGAGGGTTGGATCGAGGACGGCCCGGCGGTTCGTCTCGACCGGCTTCGCGCCGAGCTCGACCAGATGGCGGCGCCGCAATGAGCGCCCAGCTCGCCCGCGCCCGCAACCTGCTCGGCTCGGTCTCTTGCGGAGACACGGGCCCGCGCACCGTCGGCCGGCTCGCCGCCTATGACGGGCTTATGCTCGAGGCGACGGGCTTCAACCGTCCGATCGGTGCCGGCGCGCGGATCGTGTCCGAAGGCAACCAGGTCTCACGCGCCGAAGTGGTCGGCTTCCGCGGCCGCCGCACGCTCCTGATGGCGCTCGACGGCGCCGCCGCCCACGCCAACGGCGCCCGGGTCGAGCCCGATGCGTCGAGCGCGATGGCCGAGGTCGGCCCCGCTCTGCTCGGCCGGGTGGTCGACGGGCTCGGCCTCCCGCTCGACGGCATGGGGCCGATCGGCGCGGTCGACAAATGGCCGCTCGCCGGCCGCCAGGAAAACCCGCTCGGCCGCGGCCGCGTGACCGAGGTGTTCGACACCGGCGTGCGCGGCGTCAACGCCATGCTCACCGCAGGCGTCGGCCAGCGGATCGCGATCGTCGCCGGCTCCGGCGTCGGCAAATCGGTGCTGATGGGCCAGATGCTCGCCGGCGCCGACGCCGACGTCATCGTCGTCGGCCTGATCGGCGAACGCAGCCGCGAAGTCAGCGACTTCCTCGCCACTAAGCTCCCGCCGCACGTCCGCGCCAAATCGGTGGTGGTCGCGGTGCCCGCCGACCACGCCCCGCTGCTCAGGCTGCGCGCGGCGATGCGCGCGACCGCAATCTCGGAGGATTTCCGCGCACGGGGCCTCAAGGTCCTGCTGCTGATCGACAGCCTGACCCGCGTCGCGCATGCGCAACGCGAGATCGGCCTCTCGCTCGGCGAACCGCCGACGGTCAAAGGCTATCCGCCTTCGGCGCTCGGCTTGATCCCGAAGCTGGTCGAGCGCGCCGGCGCCGATTCCGCTACGGGCGGTTCGATCACCGCGCTCTATACGGTGCTCGCCGACGGCGACGACACGGCCGACCCGATCGTCGATGCCGCGCGCGCGATCGTCGACGGCCACATCATCCTCTCGCGCAGCCTGGCCGAGCAGGGCGTCTATCCGGCGATCGACGTCGGCAAGTCGCTCTCGCGGGTGATGGCCGACATTGTCAGTCCCGAGCATGCAGCCGCCGCCGCGGCGCTGCGCCGGCTCTGGTCCGCCTATGAGGAGAATCGCGACCTCATCCTGATGGGCGCCTACGCGCCGGGCAACGATCCAATGATCGACGACGCGATCCTGCGCCGGCCCGAACTGCTCGATTTCCTCACCCAGGCCCCGGCCGAGCGCGCGCCGTTCGACGAATCGGTCGACGGGCTTGTCGAGCTGATGGCGTCATGAACGGCCTCGTCCGCCAGCGTGGGCGCCTCGCCCGGGTCCGCCGGATCCAGCATGGCCTCGCCGCGACCGTCGCGGCAGCCGCCGCCGAGCGCGTCCAGCTGCTCGAGACCAGCCGCGAGCGGCTGCGGCAGATGCGCGCCGAATTGCGGCCGATCGCCGGGCTTACCTCGGGCGCCGACCTGGCCCGGATGGGCGAGCTCGCCATGCGTCTCGACAGCGCCCGCTTCGGCCTCGCGCCGACGATCGAATCCGCGCGCGACGCAGCCGCTTTGCGCGAGACCGAGCGCCGCGCGGCGCGGCGCGACCAGGAAAGCGCCGAGAAACTGAAAGCCGCCGCGATCCGCGCCGCCGAGGAGGCGGCCGAGCAACGGCTGAAGCAAGCGGGCCGCAGGCGCCCCCGCCTGACGCAGGGAGATTGAATGTGATGGCTTCCGTTCCGAACATGCGGCCCGGCTCCGCGCCGATCATTCCCGGCCTCACCGCGCCGGCCGTCGTCCCCGGCGGCGAGTTCGCCAGCCTGATATCCGCCGTGCCCGATGCGCTGCTGCAGCCCGTTCCGACCGAGGCCGGCGAGCCCTGCGCCGATACGGCCGAGGCCGAGGCCGACACGCCGGCAGTCGAGACGCCCGAGCCAGTCGCGACTTCCGACGCAGCCCAGCTGGCGGCGCTGCTGCCCGTGACGCTCCTCGCCGTAACGCCGCCGCCGACCATTCACGCCGATGCGTCCGTGCCGCCGCAGGATGGAAGCCCGCTCGCAAAGACCCCGGCCGCGCCCGTCGCGAAGGTTCCAGCCCGTCCGGCAACCGCGCCCATTCCGGGCAAGCCCGAAGCGGCGCAGCCGGCCTCACCCTCGCCGACAACTGGCCAGGCGCCGGAGCCGAACGTGGCCACCCCGCCGGCCACTCCGGAAACCGACGATGCGCAAGGCGACGCGCCGGTCACCGCCGAAAAGATCGTCAAAGCGGCAAAACGGGTGATCGAGCTTGCACTTCGTCCGGCAGCGCCTCCCGCAGCCCACGCCTCAGGCGCTTCGGTCCGCCTGCAAAACGGCCGGATCGCGCGCGACGCCGAGCCGGTCATCGACGGACCTCCGTCCCTGCCCGCCGTCGCGCCCGCCGCAATTACCCCTGTGACGACACCAGCGGCACCCGCACCGCTCGCGGCTCCCGCCGCTATCCCCGCCCCGCAAGGCGCCGAAGCGCCCGACCGCACGATCGACCGCGCGCTCGACCTCGCCCATGACGGCGAATGGCTCGACCGGCTCGCCCGCGACATCGCCCGCACCGCCGAGGGCGACGCGCCGATGCGCTTCCGCCTTCACCCGCAAACGCTCGGCCATATGCGCGTCGAGCTCAGCCAGGGCGATCACGGCACCTCGGTCCGCCTCACCGTCGAGACCGAGGCCGCGCGAACGATCCTCGCCGACGCCCAGCCCCGGCTCGCCGCCGAGGCGCGCGCCCAGGGCGTGCGCATCGCCGAGACCCATGTCGACCTGTCCGGTTCGGACCGCCACGCGGCGGGCGACCAGCGCCAGCAGGACGAAGCCCGCCAAACCCCGATCATCCGCACCGCGCGCGGAGCCGCCCCGAGCGGCGCCGCGCCGGTCCAGCCGGCCCGTTCGCGGTCCGACCGTTACGCCTGAGGAGCCCTTTCATGGCCACTGCCGCAATCCAGAACGCTCAGCCCGCCGCCAAGAAGAAGGGCGGCAAGCTCAAGAAGCTTATCCTGCTCGTCGTCATCCTGGCCGCCATCGGCGCCGGCGCGGCCGGGGGCTGGTACGCCCTCGGCGGCTTCGGCGGCCATGGCGAGGAGGCCGATGCGGACCAGCCGCAGCTGGTCGTCCGCGAGGGCGTCAGCTCCGCGGCGGCCGCTCGTGCGGAGGCCCGCGCGCACTCCGGCCACCCCGATCCCAGGGTCTTCCAGGCGACCTACATTCCGCTCGAGGGCAACTTCACCTCGAACCTCTCCGGCGGCGATGCCTTCGTCCAGATCGGCATCGGCCTCTCAACCTATTACGACGAACGCGTTTCGGCGGCCGTGGAGCGCCACTCAATGGCCCTCCGCTCCGCGATCCTGATGACTCTGTCCGAAGCCGATCCCGTTGAAATCGCTACGCCTTCCGGGAAAACGCGGCTCAAGGAAACCTTAAAAAACGCGATAAACAACGTGTTAACCAATCGGGAAGGATTTGGCGGGATAGATGACGTCTACTTTACGAGTTTCGTCACCCAATGAGCCACGATCCCACCCTTTCCGGCGAAGAAATCTCCGCCCTGATGAGCGAGGCCCGCGAGGGTCCCGCCGGAGGCGGAGCAACGCCCGGCACGCGCCCGTTCGCCTTTGGCGGCGAGGCGCGCCGAACCATGTCCGCCATTCCCGCGATCGACCGGCTGGGCGAGCGCATGGTGCGCCGGCTCAAGGACGTGATCGAGCCCTTCGCCCGGGTGAAACCCAAGGTCGAAACCGAGCCGACGGCGATCCGCAATTTCGCCGACTGGCAGGCCGAGCAGGCCGAGTTCACCAGCCTCAGCCTCTATTCCTTCCGCCCGATGCAGGGCGCGATCCTGCTGCGCATCGAGCCCGAATTCGTCAGCCGCCTGGTCGACGCCTTTTATGGCGGCACCGGCGCCGCGCCGATCCGGCGCGCACGCGAGTTCACGCCGACCGAGGAAACGCTGGTCGCCCGCCTCGGCGAAGTGGTGGTCGGCGCGCTCGCCGAGGTCTGGGCCGAAATCGTCCCGGTCCGCCCGCAGCTGCGCTCGCGCGAAACCAATGTCGGGTTCGCCGGCCTCGCCAAGGGCGATGAGGCGGTCGCGGTCACCCGCTTCGAAATCGCGCCCTGGACGGGTTACGCGACGGCGATCGAGATCCTTTACCCGGTGGCGGGCCTGCGCTCGATCGAGCCGACCCTGATCGCCAGCGCCGTCGACGACGGCACCGCCCGCTCGAGCGAATGGCGCGCGCGCCTCGGCGCCGCGGTCGGCGAAGTGCGCATCGAGGCGCGCACCGTGCTCGCGCGGCCGGAATTGTCGCTTTCAGAATTGATGCAGCTGCAGCCGGGCGACGTGATCCCGGTCAGCCTGCCGAAAAGCGTCCCCCTCATCGTCGCCGGCCGCCGCGTCGCGCTCGGCACGGTCGGCGAGCATGACGGCAAGGCCGCGCTCAGGATCGAAAGAATGGAACAGAGGAGATTGGGCTCGTGAAGGAAGGTCAGGACATCATCGAGGCCGGGCCGGCGGGCGATTCCGCCTTCACCCGCCCCAATTTCGGCCTGTTCGCCGACATCTCGGTCCGCCTCTCGGTGGAGGTCGGCAGCACCGCGCTGCGCCTGTCCGAGCTGATGGACCTCGCCGAAGGCAGCGTCGTCGAGCTCGACCGCCAGGCGCACGAACTGCTCGACATCATGGCCAACGGCACGCTCATCGCCCGCGGCGAAGTAGTCACCGTCAACGGCCGCTTCGGCATCCGCGTGGTCGAGGTCGTCGCCACCGAAGGCGGCCTGGGTGGAAACGAGCGCCGCAAATGATGTGGGCTTATATCCTGAAGCTGGTCATCCTGATCCCGCTCGTCGGCGGGCTCGCCTACGGCTCCTTGTGGCTGTGGCGCAGGATCCAGCCCGGCATGGCGGTCGGCGGCCAGCGCGAGAAGGCCGTGAAGCTGGTCGACGCGCTGCCGCTCGGCGCGACCGGGCGGCTCGCCGTGGTCGACTTTGGCGGCAAGCGGCTGCTGCTCGCGGTCTCGCGCACCGGCGGCGTTCAGCTCATCTCCGAAGGCGGAGCCGCTCTCGATGCCTGATCTGCTGCGCCGCCCGGCTGTGGGCAGGATCGCTCTCGCCGCCTTCGCCGGCCTGATCCTCTTCCTCCCCGACATCGCCCACGCCGCCAACATCCCGGTGCCGATTCCGACGCCGCCGGCCGGCGCGGGCCAGCCGGGCGCGCTCGACCGCGCGCTGAGCACGGTCGCCGGAGACGGCCGCCCGCTCTCGCTCAGCTTGCAGATCCTGCTGCTGATGAGCCTGCTGACGGTGCTCCCGTCTCTGCTCCTGATGATGACCAGCTTTACCCGGATCATCATCGTCCTTTCGATCCTCAGGCAGGCGATCGGCCTGCAGCAGACGCCGCCGAACCAGGTGCTGGTCGGCCTCGCCCTCTTCCTTTCGCTGTTCGTGATGCGCCCCGTGGTCGATCAGATCAGCGCCACCGCCTACACGCCCTACGGCGCCGGCCAGATCACCATCGAGGAAGCGGTGTCGCGCTCTGGCACCGTGCTGCACGGCTTCATGCTGCGCCAGACGCGCGAGACGGACCTGCGCCTGTTCGCCGACCTCGCCCATGCCGGACAGTTCCAGTCGCCGCAGGCCGTGCCCTTCTCGATCCTTCTGCCGGCCTACGTCACCAGCGAGCTCAAAACCGCGTTCCAGATCGGCTTCCTGATCTTCCTCCCGTTCCTGATCATCGATCTCCTCGTCTCATCGACCCTGATGTCGCTGGGCATGATGATGCTCTCGCCGACGATCGTCTCGATGCCGTTCAAACTGCTGCTGTTCGTGCTTGTCGACGGCTGGGCGTTGACGATGGGATCGCTCGCCGCCTCCTTCGGGACGTAGCGGGATGGACAGCCCCGATTATTTCGTCGGCGTCGCCCAGCAGGCGCTGTGGATCCTCGCTCTGGCCTGCGCGCCGATCCTGATCCCCGCCCTCATCGCCGGCCTCCTGCTCGGCATGTTCCAGGCGGCGACATCGATCAACGAGCAGACGCTGACCTTCGTCCCCAAGCTGCTCGTCGTCGCCGTCTGCCTCGCCATCTTCGGCAGCGCGATCCTGATGCTGCTGGTCGATTTCACCCAGGACATCTTCGCGCGAATTCCCGAGCTGGTGCGATGATCCCGACGGGGTTCGCCGGCGTCGAGAACATGCTCTGGCTGTGGATGGTGGCGATGATCCGTCCCGGCGCCTGCTTCCTCGCAGCGCCGATCTTCGGCGCCGCCTTCGTCCCCGTCCAGCTCCGCCTGATCATCGCGCTCGCGATCGGCGTCCCCGCGCTCGGCGCCACCGCCTTCACCCTCCCGCCCGACGGGCTCGCCTCGGTCGCCGGCTTCATGCTGGTCGGCGGCGAGGTGATGGCCGGCCTGGCGCTCGGCTTTGCCGTCCAGATCGGCTTCTCCGCCGCTTTGGTCGCCGGTGAGGTGATCGGCAATGCGATGGGTCTCGGCTTCGCCGCGATGATGGATCCGGCGAGCGGCCAGCAAAATCCGGTGCTCGGCCAGTTCCTGTCGATCCTCGCCACCTTCCTCTTCCTCGCCGTCGACGGCCACCTCGCGCTCGCCGCGACGATCGTCGAAAGCTATCGCGCGCTGCCGCCGGGCGATGCCTGGCTGAGCGCCGAGGCGTTGAACCACCTCGTCATGTTCGGCGGCGTGCTCTTCTCGGCCGGGCTCTCGATCGCCCTGCCGGTCGCCTTCGCCATCGTCCTTGTCCAGATCGTCATGGGCATGCTCGCCCGCTCGGCCCCGCAGCTCAACCTGTTCGCGGTCGGCTTCCCGGCGGCTTTGCTCGCCGGCATCGTCCTCCTCGCCATCGCCGCGCCGGTGCTCGGCGATGGCATCACCGCCGCGATCGACTTCGGGCTCGAGGAATCGCGCCACCTGGCGACGGGAGGCTGAGCGATGTCGGACGCCGCCGATCCCGACCAGAAAACCGAAGCCCCGACTCCCCAGCGCCGCCGCGACGCCGCGGAGAAAGGCGATGTCCTTCAGTCGCGCGAACTCGGCACTGCATTGGTCGTGCTGGTCGGCGCCGCGTGGCTCGCGTTTGCCGGCCCGATGATGGTGGACGCCTGCAGCGCGATGATCACCGACGCGCTGACATTCGACGCCGCTGACATCCGCCAGTTCGATCCGGGCATGGCGGCGCTCCGCCTGCTCGGCATCGTCGCCCTCCCCTTTCTCGGCCTGTTCGCGCTGACCATCGTCGCCGCGGTCGGCACGCCGGCGGCCCTGGGCTCGCTCGGCTTCCGTTCCGGCGCCTTCGCCTTCAAGGGCAACAAGCTCGATCCGATCGCCGGCATGAAGCGCATTTTCGGCGTCCAGGGCCTGATCGAGCTCGGCAAGTCGATCGCCAAGGTCGCTTTGCTCGGCACGGTCGGCGCCTGGCTGCTGATGAGCCAGACCCGCGGCATGATCGGCCTCACCGCCCAGGATATCCGCCCCGCGCTTGGCGATGTCGGCAACACCTTCGTCATCGCCGTGCTGGTGATGGCCTTTGCACTCGCCATGATCGCGATGATCGACGTTCCGGCGCAGATGTTCCAGCGTCTGAAGCGCCTTCGCATGACCAAGCAGGAGGCGAAGGAGGAGCACAAGCAGGCCGAGGGCTCGCCCGAGGTCAAGGCGCAGATCCGCCGCCGCCAGCACGAAACGGCGCGCAACTCCGCGCGCGGGGCGATCGCCGAGGCGACCCTGGTGCTGACCAACCCGACCCATTTCGCGGTCGCGCTGCGCTACCGGCCGGGCGAGGACGCCGCTCCGATCGTCGTCGCCAAGGGCCGCGGCGCCACCGCCGACGCGATCCGCGAGCTGGCGGCCGAACATCAGGTGCCGCTGCTCAGCTACCCGCAGCTCACCCGTGCGCTCTATTACACGACCCGCGCGGGCCAGGTGATCCGTGAGGATCTCTACATGGCCGTCGCGGCCGTGCTCGCCTTCGTCTTCAACCTCGACGCCACGCTCGCCGCCACGGCCCGCCAGCCCGAGGTCGAGGTGCCGCCGTCGCTCCGCTTCGACGCGCAGGGGCGCCCCGAGGCCTAAAACACGCCGCGTCCCAGCCGTTAACGAATCCCGAAGGACAAGGATCGGGATTTCTCGATGGACGAGCGCGAGGCCAGACTTAGGGACACGCTCGGCGAGATCGAGCGGCTGATCGCCGACGCGCGCGAGAAAGACGACCCGGTCCAGCCCTGGCTCGAGCAGTTTGCCGTCGAGCTCAAATCCTCGCTTCCCGACCCGGCCGCGGCAGGTCCGCCGCTCGCGCGCTGGATGCGCTCCCATCCCGCAAGGGCGTTGCGGGCACAGGCCCATGTTGCGCTCAGCGCATTGCGGATTCTCAGGGACTGAATTCCGCCCTTCCGGCCTAAATCTTTCCGGGGATTTGCCGTTCTTTTGAGAGAACGGAAGGACCTCCCGAAATGACCACTTCCATCGGTTTCGCTCTGGGCGCCGGTTCCGGCCTCGACGTCAGGGCGCTGGTTGACGATCTCGCCGCCGCGGCCAAGGCGCCGAAGGAAGCGCTGATCGCCCAGCGCGAGAAGGCGAACGAGGCCAAGGTCTCGACCCTCGCGCAGGTCAGCGGAGCGATCGACTCCTTCGCCTCCGCGCTTTCGTCGCTGATCTCGGGCGGCACGCTCTACAGCCAGCCAAGCCTGTCCGACTCGAGCGTCTTCACCGCCACGGCGGTCGCCGGTACGCGGCTCGGCGATCTTTCCGCCGAGATCGAGGTGACGCAGCTCGCCAGGGCGCAGACCTTGTCTTCCGATCCGCTCGGCGGCGCGTCTGATCCGGTCGGTGAGGGAGATCTGATCATCGCCACCGACACGGGCAGCTTCACCGTCACGATCACCGCCGCCAACAACAGCCTCACCGGCCTCGCCAAGGCGATCAACGACAAGGGCGCGGGCGTCACCGCCAGCGTCGTCACGGACGCTGCAGGCGCGCGGCTCGTCGTCAAGGGCGGCATCGGCGAAGCGAAGGCATTCACCCTGTCGGTCCCGGGCGGCACGACCAGCGGCCTCGAGCGCTTCGCCTCGACCGAAATGACTCTCGCCCAGCAGGCGCAGGACGCGATCCTGTTCGTCGACGGCGTCGAGATCCACCGCGCCGCCAACAGCTTCGCGGACCTCATCCCGGGCGTCCAGATCGACCTCAAGAGCGCGA
>Ga0190266_10000008_pt1 | contig 37281 bp, 58 predicted proteins | sample Popmic220T_FD_132448 | JGI IMG/M metagenome (GOLD analysis project Ga0190266, IMG submission 132448) | Populus adjacent soil microbial communities from riparian zone of Indian Creek, Utah, USA - 220 T | ecosystem: Environmental > Terrestrial > Soil > Riparian zone | place: USA: Utah | collected...
CGCGGCCCGGAGGCGGGGCGGACGGCGCGTGGGGGGTCTTCAGCTCGGCCTCGCCCAGCGCGGGGGGCAGCGGGGCGGGGGGGGGGGGCGGGGAGCTCCGCATAGCTCATTGGGATCTGCGCGAACCAGAGCGAGATCGAATTGGCGGTGGCCTGGTCCCACACGACGCGCACGCGTGTCTCGTCCTTGGCCTCGTCGTAGGCGGCGTCCTCGACCTTGGCGCCGAAGCGCTCAAAAGTCGGCACGACCTCGTGCGGCTCCACGCCAAGCAAAAGCAATTCTCCACGCATCGCGGCTCCCCCCCGGGTGCGGCTAATCAGGGAAAAGGGACGCTATACCCATGTGGGTTGGGGGCGCAACGATCGTGTGACGCAACACACCGCGTTACTGGGGCGCCAGGTCACGGGCGGGCGAAATTACACATCCCCATCGGGCGGCGTAAAGCGCTGCATTTGCCGGTACATGAGCAGGAGCGTCTCGTAAAAGACGTTCGGGTACAGCACGTGCGGGCGTGGCCAGGGAATTGTGCGCAGCCAGGCGCGCTCGTCGGGCGTCACCACGCTGTGCGCTGGCCCGTCTGAGGGCGCGGCGGGCTGCTTGGCGAGCCATCGATCGACCCCGAGCTGCTGCGCGGGCCTGCTCAGCGCTGCGCCGTCCTGGAGCTCGCGCGGGTTGCGGGGCATCTCCTCGCCCTCCGCCAGGTACACGGGCAGCACGCCGTTCAGGATGTACGCGGGGTGCACGCGCAGGACCTTGCACACGGGTTCGAGCGACCGGTACTGCATGTGCCGGATGCCATCGAGCATCTGCGAGAGCGTCTGCGTCTGGATGCTCGCCGCGCCCGCGAGCTTCGACCGACTCCAGTCGGTCTGGTCGAACACCTCGCGCAGGCGCCGGGCGGCGTCTTGGTTGGGCGGTTTTCGAGGTGGAGGGCCAGGCACTGGTTAGGGCCATGTTTGGGGGAAATCCAGGGCATTTGCAAGAGCGTCACTAGGGATTGTCCGATTACTGGACACGTGTGCAAGCGTTCTTGCAGGGCGGATATTCGTGACGTCACATGCGCCTTGACCATTATTCCCTAGGGAATATACATTAGGCGCGCATGGTCACAGAAGAGCAGCTGGAGAGAGCGCGCGCGCGGGGCGCGCTCATACGCGCCGCACGCATGGCGCGCGCGTGGAGCGTGGCGCAGCTGGCGGTGAACGCGGGCGTGTCGTCCGACCACCTCTACACGCTCGAGCGCGGCGAGCACGTCGCGCAGCAGCGCACGCTCCATCGCATCGCGAAGGCCCTGGGCGAGCCGGCGCGCTCTGCGCTCCTCGGCGAGCGCGCTCGCGAGGCCGAGGCGTGACGCGCGCCACCACATCGTCGGACGCGCACGGCTCCCCCGCCGTGCCCCCCACGTCCACGGAGGCCGCTCGCATCTCGTCAAAGCGCGGGGAGCGCTCATGAGATGCGGGCGGCCGGCAGTTCAACACGTGAAGGAGACAGCGATGGGCAACAAGTACGTGAAGGACCTGCCGTGCGTGATGACCGACGACGAGAAGCGTCTGAAGGGCATTGCGCTCGCCCAGGCCGTCGAAGAGAAGCGCGCGCTGGACGCTGAAAAAAAGGAGTTCAGCGAGGAGCACAAGTCTCGCGTGGGGCGCGTCGACACGCGCATCTACCGGCTCAGCCACGAGGTCACCACGGGCAGAGAAACGCGCTCGGTCGACTGCGCCGAGTACGAGCGTTACCCGGCGCATATGGTCGACCTGGTGCGCCTCGACTCAGGCGAGGTCGTCTTCTCGCGCCCGATGCGCCCGGACGAGCTGCAGACCAGCATGGAGATGCAGCAGGGCGGGGCCGAGGAAGGACACTGAGTTGTGACGCAGGCGCTTGCCCCGATCGCGCGCGACACCGACGAGCGCTTCACGCCCGAGAGCGTGCTCGCCGTGGTGCGGGAGTTTCACTGCATCGTGCTGGACCCGTGCACCGCCGCAAACAATCCGGTCGGGGCCGGCGTGTGGCTGACCGAGTGCGGGCTCGGGGCGAACTGGGGGGACTTAATCGCCAACGCGTTCGAGGATGGCATTGCCTTCTGGAACCCGCCCTATTCGCGCGGACAGCTTCTGCAGTGGGTCACCAAGGCGCACGCCGAGTGGCGACTTGAGGGCGTCGAGTCGATCGGCCTCATCCCGTCCGACACCAGCACGAGGGCCACGCAGTACGTGCTCGAGACCGCTAACGCGATCGCGTTCTGGAAAAAGCGCATCTGCTTTGCTGGCGAGCAGGGGGCGAAGTTCGCCAACGCCTTGCCGTACTACGGCGAGCGCCAGGGCCGGTTCAAGCGCGTGTTCGAGGACCACGCGATCGTGCTGGTGCTGCGATGACCTGGTTCCGCATCGACGACGGCTTCCCGGAGCATCCAAAGCTCGAGGTTTTGGAGTCTCAACCGAGACTTTACATGGCTGCGATCACTGTCTGGACGGTCATGGGAGCCGACTGCGCGCGCCGTTTGACCGATGGTTTTGTGAGCTTGACGCGACTTGAGAAGGTCTTACATCGGCTGGGGAAGGACGCCAAGCAGGGGGCGCAAGCGCTGGTCACATGCGGGCTTTGGGAACACGATGGGGACGGGTGGCGCTATCACGATTGGGCTGATTATCAGCCAAAAAAGACCGATGTAGACGCCGCGAGGAGGCACAAAGCAGCGCGTCAGAAACGATGGCGAGACGCCCATGTAGACGCGTCTACACGACCGTCTGTAGACGCGTCGCGAGACGGCACCGTAGAGGGTGCCCACGCGCGCGTCTCCCGTCCCAGCCCGTCCCAGCCCGTCCCGACCGTGAGAGAGAGAGCGCGCGCGCCGGCGGTCCTGGACCGGCAGGCGGAGAGCGAGCGGGTCGTGCGGCAAGAGTTCGCGCAGCGGTTCGAGGCGGCCGAGGGGAGCCTGTGGACCCGGGCGGGAGACCCGAGCGTGGCGGTGCTCGCGGCGTGGCTGTGCTCGCTGCCAGGCGAGGTCGACGCAAACCTTGCCCGCACGCTCGACACGTTTTTCGATGACCCGTGGTGCCGCTCGCAGCACTTCCCGATCGCGCATCTGGCACGCGATGCCCACAAGTACTTCGAGCCGCGCGAGGCGCCGTCGCAGGTGAAGAACGGGCCCCAGCACGAGCTCGCAGCGCTGCGCAAACAGCACAAGGCGCTGTGCGAGCGCGGCGAGTTCGGCGACCCGCTCACCGAGGTCGTGCGCCAGATCCAGCAGCTGGAAAAAGACCTCGAGACGCCTCGAGGAGGGGAGCCGCGCCGTGCCTTCGGACGCTGAGCAGAACGCAGCTCTCGCGGCCGTCTGCGCCACGGAGAACTACGAGCTGGTCGCACGCGACGGCCTCGAGCAGCTCGGCGCGTTCACGCCGATTCGCTTCGAGGCGCCGCCCTCGTGGCTCGAAAGTGCGATCGACCAGGCGCGAAGGCTTGGACGCGAGGGCAACCCGCAAGCAGCTCGCCAGGTCGTACAAAACATCGTCGGCGCGCACGACACCGCGGTCGGCCTCGGCAAGTACCGCGAGCACGTGACGTGGGCCGAGGCCGAGAACGCACGCAAGCTCGGCCAGCTCGCCTGGACCTGGAACACGCTGCGTGAGCACGCACGAGAGGACGTCGCGACCGACCGCAAGCTCGAGCTGCTCGAGCGATTTGCGCACGAGCACTACGGCGTCACCGAGCTGCGCACCGAGCGCGGCTGGGCAGAGCAGCAAACGCGGGTCATGGCGATCTTGCCGAGAGCCTGGAGGAACGCATGATTGCCGCGTTGTTCGTTTGCCCCCCCCCGAAGGGCGTGTACTTCGGCCTGCCGCACGTCGATGCGTGGGACGAGCGGCGCGACGCGCGGCTGTACGCGGGTCCGTATCCGGTCGTGGCGCATCCGCCTTGTCAGCGCTGGGGCCGCTACTGGCACGGTGGACCGAGCGCGAGAGTACGTATGCGCAAGGGTGACGACGCCGGCTGCTTTGCGTCAGCGCTCGCCTCCGTGCGTCGCTGGGGCGGCGTGCTCGAGCATCCCGAAGCGTCGGCTGCGTGGCAGGTCTTTCGGCTGAACGCGCCGCCTCACGGGGGCGCTTGGGTGGCCGCAGACTTCGAGGGCGGATGGACGTGTCGAGTCGAGCAGGGCCACTACGGCCACCGTGCGCGCAAGGCAACGTGGCTCTATGCGTGCGGCGTCTCCAGCCTCCCGTCGCTGCGATGGGGTCCAAGCGCGCAGCGCGTTCGACTGGACCATGGTTTCCACTCGGCCGAGGAGAGACGCCGCGCGGTGAGCCCGCCCAAGGGAATGTCCGCCGAGCATCGAGCTGCGCGGCGGGAGTGGCTCGCGCAGTACGCGGAGGCTACCGGCAAAGAGTGGTGCTGCGCTGAGCGCATGGGAAAGCACGAGCGCTTGGCCACGCCGCCGGCGTTCCGCGATTTGTTGATCGGCATCGCGCAGACGGCGCGCGCGGAGGCAGCATGAAATGCGCAGTCTGCAGCGCGCCGGAGACCAAGCGCTACCGCATGGGCAGCGTGCGCGGACACCTCTGCGCCGCGTGCACGAAGAGCGCGGGCGACACGCTCACGGCGTGGACCGAGCGGCGCATGCACGAGGTCGTGCTCGCGCATGTGCTCAGCGCCGAGCAGCTGCCGATCAGCACGCGGCGCAGGGTGAGAGAGCGAGGCGCGACATGAGCGAAAAGCCCGAGCTGGTGGCGTCGTTCACCGAGGAGGAGGTCGTCGCGCTTGACAAGCTCTTGGCGGCTGCCCGGCTGGGCGCCGCCGGCGACGCGCACAGGCTCGTCCGAGACCCCGCCGTGAAGAGCGCGCACCTCAAGTTCCTCAGGATGCGTGCGAAGACCAAGGGGAGCGCGTCGTGACGTTCGCCCTCGCCTTCGCGCTCTGTTTGAGCTTCGTTGCCCCGAGCGGCGAGCGCACGTACTACGCACGGCTTCGTGCCCTCGGCGGCCCTGCGCACGTTGCCTCGGTGGCTCGCGACGTCGAGCAAGTCGCAGCAGAGACGGGCCTGCGCCCAGAAGACCTCGGCGCGCTCCTGATCGGCGAGAACCCGAGCCTTGACCCGAACGCGGTCAGCTGGAATCGCTCGAGCCGCGGCATGCTGCAGCTGAACGTGCGGGGCCGCTACTACCGCGGCTGGATTGCAGCGTGCCGCGCGGTGCCGTCGAGCTGCCGCTACAGCGCGATTCGCGAAGGCGCACGTGCCCTGTCGGACGCGCTCGAGAGGTGCCGCGCGGACTTCGCTTGCGCCGTCACGGTGTATCGCAGCGGGCGCGTGCGGAAGCTTCGCCAAGTCGACCTTGACGTGGTGACGACCGCGCGGCGCATTCGCGTGCTGATGGGAGGTGATGCGTGAAGTACACGCCAACGATCGTCCTCGGCATCGACCAGGCGAAGGCCTCGGGCTGGGCGATTGCCACGCCTGGCGGCCGCGTGCTCCAGCACGGCCTGGCCAAGCACCACGGCGAACGCGAGGACGCGCTCCACGAAGCGCTGCGGTACGCGCACCACGCGGCGGACGATCTGCTCGTGGTGTTCGAGGACCACGGCGCCATCAGCCTGAGCTACGGCGGGCGTAAGCGCGCAGACGGCCAGGACCAGGCGCCCAAGCGCAACGCGGCCATGCTCCTCGGCCTTGGCGCTGCACGCGGGCGCTGGGACGAGCTGCTCGACGGCATTGGCCATCCCGAGGTGCTGCGGCTCAAGGTGACGCCGCGCGACTGGCGAGCACGTGTGCTTGGCGTAGGCCAGTCCATCGGCACCGACGCGCTCAAGCGGCGTGCGGTCGAGTGGGCCACGCGCCACGTGGGACGCGAGGTCACCGACCACAACGAGGCCGAGGGCATCTGCATCTGCGCGTGGGGCGCCATCGACGGCGTGGCCGTGCTCGCCCACCAGCGCAAAGCCACGCGCATGGTGAGCCGCGTGAAGAGAGCCGCGCAGAAACAGCTCGCGCTCGAGGAGGGGTCATGACGCTGCGTGATGTGCTGCTCGTACTGCTTTTGCTGGTGCTGCTGAGCTACCTGGTCCCGCACCACGTGCCGCTGTTGGTGTCTGGTCCGCTCGGTGTGGTGATCTTGGTCTTGCTGCTGATCGTGGTGCTCAGGTGAGCGTCCGCTTCGCCAGCGTGCCCGAGCTCGGGCGGGTCGCGTTCGGGCCCATGCTCGAGAGCGAGCGCGGGCTTGTGCTGCACAGCTTCGTGCACGGCTACGTCGATGCGCTCGGGCACGGCGCGAAGTCCGGCAGCCCGCACCGGCACGCGTACCTCGCGAGCTTCGGCCACGAGGCCGAGCGGCTCCTCGACGCGGGCGCCGATGTGATCGTGGCGCGTGACAGCGAGTGTGACGCGCGGGCCTATGGCTGGGTGATGTTCGACGCGCCACGAGACGCCGTCCACTGGGTGAGCGTGAAGCAGGACTTTCGGCGCCTACAGCTCGGCTCGCTCTTGCTCCAGGCGGCCTTTCCGCACGGGGCGAGCTGGTACACGTTGCGGTCACGATTCGATCAGAAAGCCGAGGCGCTGGGCATGCGGTACCGCGTGCCGATTCGCCTGGTGCACAGCCCACGCAGGAGAAGCGCATGACGCGGAACTACGCGCGCATTCAGCTACGCATGACCGCCAGGTTTCTGCCTGGCTGGCGGCCCAACAACGAGGCCAAGACGCCGTACATGCACGCCTACGAGGCGCCCGAGTTCGAGATCACGAGGGAGACCGGCGAGCACGCGTACCTGGTCACGCACAAGGCCACGGGCGAGCAGTGCGAGGTGCCGCTCGCCAACGTGCGGTGCGCCGTCTTGCAACGGGTGCAACACGTGGAACAGCCGCAACGGGTGCAACAGCCGCAGCACACGCAACACGTGAAGGGGAAGCGGTGATGGACGAGCTGGCAAGGCTTCGAATCCTGCTTCGCGAGCTCGTCGCGCAGCAGGAGGATGCGTACCAGGAGTCGGTGCGCACGAAAGACGCCGTAGACGTGGGCCGGTCGCTGGGCCTGCAAACAGCGGTCAACCTGACCGAGGAGGTCATCAAGCAGGCGCTTGACGAGAGGCAAGACGATGGCCCGTAAGCCCGAGTTCCGCGCCCCCCTCCGTGCCACGCCAGGCTACGGCGTGATCGGCATCGACCGCGCTGCCGTCATCGCCCGCTGTGCGCGCAGCATCCACGAGCGCGCCGAGGCCGGCGAGAAGCGCATGCGCGAGCAGGACGCGCGCTGGAAGTACGAGGAACGCGAGAGCTTCGTGTTCGTGGTCGAGGCCATCACCAAGAAGATCCGCGCCAAGATCCTCTCGGGCTACAAAGCCACGTCCGTGACCGAGGTGGGCGGCCCTGGCTGCGGGCAGGTCTGGGCGACGGCGCGCCTGTTCAAGAGCCTCGACCCCGCGGTCCGCTACACGCTCGCGCAGCAGTTTCTCGCGCACAAGCTGTGCCGCGACTACGACGAGTGCCGCAGGCGCGCCGCCCTGTGCGAGCTGTACTTCGACAGGTCGTTTGCGCTGGGGAGCAGGGGATGACCGACGACGAGCCCGACAGCGTGCTGTGCGACGTGCACGAGTGGCTCGAGGTGGGCGGCGCCACCGACGAGCACACGGCCGAGAAGTACATGCGCTGCGCGGTCTGCGGCGCCGAGTGCATCGTCGAGACGCCGCAGGGTCTGTATGACCCGACCGTGGGCGAGCCGCCTGACCGTGGAGGCTCTTGGCCGACGAGGAAGATGGGCGTCGTGGGCGAGCCAATCTCTCCCACGCGCAAGGTCACGGACATCCGCAAGGCGCGGGACCAGCGCGCGCCCAAGACCAAGGTGTACACGCCCGACAGCGTGCAAGCGCTGATCGGGGTGTGCCCGGGCCCCGAGCAAGAGCCGGGCGAGGTGCCGACGCACCTGCTCTTGCGTGCTCCGCCCGGCGACGGGTGCGGCTGGGCCCTGAGCGCGCAACAGGCGCTCGAGCTCGCGACGTGGCTCGCCGCCTGCGCCAGGAGCGTGACCGGTGCGTAGCCGTCCGCCAGGCCGTGTACCAGGCAAGCGCAGGCACCTGCGTAAGCAGCTCGAGGCACTGGGCTTCGCCACGGGCGCCGAGGCGCAGGCGCTGTTTGAGAAGCTCCCCGCAGAGGCCAAGGCGGTCGTGGCGCTGCTGGTGTACGTGGGCAGGTTTCGGGGGCTGCAGGTGGGCGCGCAGATGCGCAGGGCGGTGGCGCGAGAGAAGGTCAGGTTGGCGGCGCGCATCGGGGAGGAGCCGCTGTGATGAGCGATGTCGCGCAGGCCATCGCAGATGCCGAGGCGCGCGGCTACACGGCGGGTCGCAAGGCTGAGCGTGCTGCGGTGGTGGCGTGGCTTAGGGTCACGCCGCGCGTCGGCGGCACACTCGTAAGCATTGCGGCGTCGCAAGATATCGCGCGGCTCGCCGATGGCATCGAGCGCGGCGAGCACGCCCTTACCGCGGCGGCTGAGTGATGCCCAAGACGCGCGCAGCCCTGACCGAGAGACAGCGCCGATTCGTCGAGCGCTTCCTCGTGCACGGCAACGCGACGCGTGCGGCGAAAGAGGCGGGCTACGCGAGTCCGCACGTCCAGGGGTCGACCTTAGCGAAACTTAGCGTCGTGCAAGCAGCAATCAAAGCGGGCCAGTCGAAGGCGACGGGACGCAACGTCATGAGCCGCAGAGAGGGCCTCGAGCACCTCACGAAGCTGGCCAAGCGCGCGCCGATGCCGAAGGACAAGATCGCGGCGACAGCACTGATCGCCAAGCTCAAGGGCTGGGAGGCGCCGAGGCGTCTCGAGCACACCGGGGCAGGCGGTAAACCCATCGCGCTGACGGCGGTGCCCGCGACGCGCGAGCAGGCCGTAGACGCGCTCAGGCTCGCCAAGGCGCGCGACGCCGCGCTCGCCGCCGACCTCAAGAAGCTGGGAGACGAACCATGATCTACGAGGTCATCGCCACGCTGCGCATCGCCCGCGACGAGCACAGCCTGTTCACGGGCGTCATCGACTACGGCGATGGCCCCATCGAGCCGCTCGAGGGCCACACCACGCTCGTGGGCCTCATGGAGGTCGCGGCCAGGCGCATCACGGACGAGCTGCGCAGCAGGGATGACGAGGAGGCGGGCCGTGGTCGTACGCCCTGACGCCCCGCCCGCGACGCCTTTAGTTGCTCGCAGCCAGAACCGCAGCGACAGCTACCGCCCTGTACCGCCTCTTCGCCCTCTGCTCAGCCTGCGCCTGGGCCTGCCGAGCATCCAGGTCAGCCTTGGACGCCATCCATGCGGTGAAGACGCGCTCGTTGTGGCTCTCGAGGTAGAGGAGCTCGTAGTCTTGCAAGGTGGAGCAGGCCGCTGGATATCCTCGACAGTGATTGTCGATCCAGCCCCTATCCGCATGCCGATACCGCTCTTTGAGTCGAGCTACGAACATCTCGTCAATGCGCGCGTAGCAAGCCTCGGGGTCGTCCGCAGCCTTGCAGTTGGTAGGTCGCAGGACTTCTCGAACGAAGTCCTGCGAGATCGTTCCGCACCGCTTCTGAAAGCGAACCTTGGCGACCATGCCGGGCTCGTATCCCGTGCCCGACCCCTGCCGCTCGCAGCTAACCTCCACGAGCTGCGAGCCGTAGTGGCGGATCATGTGCGCTTCCGGGGAGCCGTCGGGGTACTTCGCACCTCGTCCACCGCAACCCACCAACAGCGTCACCAGGCATCCCAGGATAAATCTTCCCACCTGAGTATTGTCGACCGGCGCTCTCGCACTGGTCAATGTGCGCACGCAACACCACGTCGTGGCATCCTGCGCCCATGACCGACCTCGACGCCCTCGTCGCCTACGCCGACGCCGTCCTCGGCACCAGCTGGCGGCTCAAAGCCCCCATCCGCGCAAGCATGTTCCCCGAGCAGCTCGCGCTCTACACGGACCCGGCCCAGTTCAAGGCCTGCCACGCAGGCCGGCGCGCCGGTAAGTCCGACGGCATTCCGAAGTGCGGCGTCATGGACGCGCTCGACGCCGGGCCGAACGAGGTCGTCATCCTCGGCAGCGAGACGCTCAAGAAGGCGAAGTCGCTGCACTGGCAGAACGTGCACAGCCTGGTCGTGCAGCACCAGCTGCCGCTCAAGCCCAACGCGCAGGACGCCTACTGGGAGCTGCCGAACGGGGCGCGCCTGCAGTTCTGGGGCGTGGCCGACGTGGGCGCGGTGGAGCTTCTGCGCGGCTTCAAGATGCGCGGCGCGGCGTTCGATGAGGTGCGCACGTACGCGGCGCTCCTTGGGCGCATGGTCACCGACGTCATCGAGCCTGCGCTCGGCGACACGGGCGGCAGCCTCACCCTCAACGGCACGCCGTCGCACACACGGGCAGGCGGCTGGTATGAGATCTGCGCCGGCAGCGAGACGCACAAGTGGAGCGTGCACCACTGGGACGCGCGCCAGAACCCCTTCTTTCGCGAGGGCAAGGGCGGCGCCGAGGCGTGGTTTCAGGGCATCCTCGAGCGCAACGCCTGGACCTGGGAGAGCGCGACCTTTCAGCGCGAGTACCTCGGCCTGTTCGTCGACGACTCGGACAGCATGGTCGTCGAGTACGTGCCGGCGCGCGACGCCATCCTGGCGCTGCCCCCCGGCTACTCGCGCGACTGGCCGCATGTGATCGGCGTCGACTACGGCTTCAACGACGCGTTCGCGCTCACGACGCTGACCATGTCCCCCTGGGCGCCGGCCGCGCGGTACTTCGTGCACGCTGAGAAGGCCTCGCGCCTGACCTACGACGACGCGGCCGACATGCTCTACCGCGAGGTCGTGCGCTCGGGCGCCCAATCGGTCGTGTGTGACCCCGCCGGCGGCGGCAAGCCCTTCTACGAGACCTTCAATGCCAAGTACGGCGCCCAGCTCGGGGTCAACGTCCGCTCGGCCCACAAGGTCGCGGGCAGCATCGTCGAGAGCATCCGCTTCCAGAACACGGAGCTGCGCACAGGAAGGCTCAAGCTGCTCCAGCCCGCAGCCAAGGCGCTGGCGGACGAGTGGCAGGTGCTCCCCTGGGACGACGAGTGGAAGCAGGCGCCCGACGACGCGTTTTCCCAGGACTGCTTTGACGCGGGGCGATACGCGCTCATGGAAACTCTTGCATGGACGCCAAAAAACGTGCCAGCTACACTTTCGGTAGCGGAAAAGCTCGACGCAGAGATACGGGCGCAGCTGGACCTCAAGGCGCGCGCCCAAGAGCAGCAGCGCACGAAGGGGCGGTGGGGCTGATGAGCACTGACGAAACAGCCGTGAGCACGGATGAAGCGGCGAAGGTGCAGTTGCCGCGCTGGAAGTGCCACAAGGAAGTCTGGGCGGCGAAGATCTTGTCCGTCGAACCTGGGCCTGAGCAGTGCCGGCTCGGCCTGACCGTGCGAGGCGACGACTCCGAGGACGGCAGCGTCGTCGTGACCGAGGCCTGGTTCGAGAAGCACGCGCCCGTAGCGGGCGGCTACTTCGTGCAGTACGACGACGGGTACAAGTCCTACAGCCCCGCGTCGGCCTTCGAGGCGGGCTACACGCGAATCGGCAGCGAGTGACGCCCGCAGGGACAATCCACCGAGTGATCGTCACGAGGGTCATCTTCGAGGATGCCCGCCGCAACGGCTCGCTCGACCTCCCTGAGCTCGACGCGCTCGTCCAGCTGTCAGACAGCGCCGGCGTGGGCGTGAACAGGGAGAGAGACTTGGCCGGCGAGAGGTGGTGCTTCTGGGTCGAGCTCGACCCCTGGCAAGAGGCCGCCTGCCGGGGAGTGCTGCTGTGACCCCCTCCGCCGCCACCGCCGACCTGGTCATCGCCACGTGCGCGAAGCTGCGCGAGCTCGGCGCCGTCTCGTTCAAGGGCTTTGGCTGCGAGGTGCACTTCGCGGCGCCCCAGCCGGTCGAGCTGCCCAAGCCCGAGCCGAGGGTCGAGGACCCGCGCAAGCTCTCGCCCGAGGCGGAGGAGCTGCGGCAGCGCACCCTGACACTCGCAGGGAGGGCCGGATGATCATCACGGCCAACGACGAGGCGTGGAAGTGGGGCTACGTCGAGGCTCCGGACCTCCACGTCGGCATGTGGCTGCAGATGGTGTCCGGGGAGGACGGCGCAGTCCTTGGCGTGCGCGAGATCGAGGCGATCGACCGGTGCGGCCCTGAGGGCTGGTGCAAGCTGCACATGGGTCCGAAGCGGGAGGACCCATGAAGTGCGATCGCCGCTGGTGGAACGATGGGCGCTTCGAGCTGCCTGAGCCGCCGCCGAAGGGCGAGCCGTTCTGTGTACCGCAGACGCCCTACTGGGCCGGCAGCTTCGAACCTGAGGACGAGCTCCGCTTCGTCGCGTACTGCCCGGGCCGCGGCTACCTGCTCTCCATCCGCTTGCCGGAGTCAGTATGACCACCCACCAGCAAGACAGCATCGCGTGGTGGCGCGCGAAAAAGGACGACCGCCACGACACGCTCTGGCGCTGGGTCAACTACTGCCAAAAGCAGCAGAGCGTGCAGCGCATGGACACGCGCATCTTCGTGAGCGCCGTGAACAACTTCAATCCCACCGGCAACGACGAGATGGACTACGCCATTCGCTCGGCGTTCCCGTACAAGATCCGCGACAACATCCTGCAGGCCGGCCGCGACACCGCCGTCAGCATGATCGCGCTCGCCCGCACGGCGCCGCAGTACCTCACCACCGCCGCCGAGTGGCAGACGTCGCGTAAGGCCGAGCAGCGCTCGCGCGTCTTGCAGTCGCAGTTCTACGACCTGAAGATCTTCGACCACGTGCCCAAGGCGTTCGCGGGCGGCTGCGAGGGCGGCACGGGCTGGGTCTACGGCGAGGTCGGGCCCGATGGCCTGCCGCGCGTCGGCAGGTGCCTGCACAACGAGGTCGTGTGGGACCCCGAGGACGGGCGCTATGGTCTGCCGCTCAGGCTCGCCCGCATCTATTTCGTCGACCGCGACGAGCTGATCGCGTCGCACAAGAAGTTCGAGGACAAGATCCTTGGCGCGTCAGGCCCCACGAACCAGGACTACGCCGACTTCTTTCTCCAGCGCCCCAACCAAGCCAACCGCGTGCGCGTGGTCGAGGCGTGGACCTTGCCCACCGTCGACGGCGGCAGTGACGGCGCCTACGTCAAGACCATCAGCAACGCGACGATCCTCGACCAGGCGTACACCAAGCGCAGACACCGCATCGTGCGTGTGCTGTTTGCCGAGCGCGACCAGGGCTTCGGCGGGCAGTCGCTGACCGAGCGCATGCTCCAGGCGCAGCTCAGGCTCACCGAGATCGACGACTACATCGCAGCGAGCCAGCGCCTCGGCTCGATGTCGAAGTGGTTCACGTTCAGCAACTCCGGCGTCGACGGCGACATGCTCACGAACGTGGCCTGTCAGGTGCTCGAGGTGCGCGAGGGCAGTACGCCGCCCACGCTCGTGACGTCGTCGGCAACGCCGCCCGACCTCGCCGAGCAGCGCCGCGAGATCAAGCAGGACGCGTACGACGCGCAGGGGTTCGGCGACAATACGGTCACCGGCGACGTCAACAAGGGCCTCGCGTCGGGCGAAGCCGTGCAGCGCGCCGACGACGTGAAGGTGCGGCGCTTCCTCAACCCGGCGCGCCTCCTCGAGCGCACGTATCTCGACATCACGCGCCTGCTCGAGGACCTGAACGACGCGTGCTGCGAGCTTGACCCCGAGTACGAGGTCAAGGCGCGCGCGCGCTCGGGCCGGCGCACGTGGATCAAGACCAGCAAGTGGAAGGACCTGCAGCTGTCCGAGTCGGACGCCAGCGTGCAGATGTTCCCGATCTCGGCGCAGGCCACGACGGCCGCCAGCAAGTGGGAGCGCGTCGACAACTGGATCGCGCGCGGGTTCGTCTCGAAGCCTCAGGCGATGGACCTGATGGAGTTCCCGGACACGGAGGCCTTCGAGGCCCTCGAGAACGCGAACTACGACCTCATCCACGAGCAGATCGACAACATCATCGACGAGGCCGGCCGCGAGGAGATGCTCCTCCCCATCCCCGAGCAGGACCTCGAGCTCGCCGCGTACACGGTCACCAACGCGCGCCTGGTCTCCTGGCGCCTCGGGGCCCCGGACGACGTGATCGGCCGCTTTGACGCCTACCTCGGGTACGTGCAGGACCTCCAGGCCAAGGCCCTCGAGGCCCAGCAGCCCCCCGCCGCCGCCGAGCCTGCGCCGGCAGCCCTCGGCGAGGAGGCGCTCGCCGCGGCCCAGCTGGCGCAACAGGGCGCGCCGCCGCCGCAGATGATGCCTGGCGCCATGGCGCAGGCCTAGGAGGCGCTGAATGGCCGAGACGACCCCCGCAACACCCGCTCCGCCGCCGCCAGCGGCCCCTGAGGCGCCCGCAGCACCCAGCGGCGGCCCATCCCCCACCCCCCAAGGCGTCGACGGCGCCAAGGCGCAGCTTGAAGCCGCTGGCGGCGACGTTCCGGAGCAGAAGCGGGGGGAGACCGACAAGAACTACGAGCTGCGGCTCTCCAAGCTCACCCGGGAGAACCGCTTGGCCCGCGAGGAGGCGGTCCGGCTCAAGAGCCAGCTCGAGCCCAAGGACAAGGAATTGGCCTTGCTCCGCGCCGAGCTCGAGAAGGCCAAAACCAAGCGCCTCACGCGCAAGGAGTACGTCGAGCTGACGAAAACGCTCAGCAGGGACCCCGGCAAGGTGCGGGAGCTGCTCGACGACGACACGCAGGAGCTCTCGCCGGCCGTGCGTGAGCGCCTGGAGCGCCTGGAGGCGCGGCTGAAAGAAGCCGACGAGCGCGACCAGGGGCAGCGCAACAGCGAGGTGCGCACGCGGGACATCGGCGTCGTGTCGAAGTACATCGAGAGCGCCGCCGACGAGCTGCCGATGTTCGCGGGCGAGCCCAAGCTCCAGGAGCAGGTCTACGAGGTCTGGCGTGACCGCTGGGAGACGGCGGGCAGGCCCCCGCCGGGCAATCCCACCCGGCCTGACCTCGGGGAGGTCGCGGCGGAGCTCCACGGCACGCTTGCGACCACCATTGTCGAGGCGCTACAGTCCGACCGTACTCGCTCATTTCTGCTCAAGCTGAAGCCTGAGCTGAAAGCCCTTCTCGGGCATCAGGTGGGAGCGAGTGGCTCGAAGAGTGACGCACAGGGCGCCGCGACTGGAAATGGTTCCAGCGCGTCCCCCTCGTCTGCGCACTCTTCCAAGCCACTCACCGGGGAAGCCGCTCGCCTCGCGAGAATTGCGGTCCTCGAGGAAGCGCGGAAGGCCTGGCAGTCGGGGTGACCTAGTCACTTCGAGGTGGCCCCATGGCTGCTGGTACCAACCAAGACTTCGCGTTCCTCCAGAAAGTCATCTACGCAGACGGCACCAAGCCCGGCGACGCCCTAGTCCGCGACAAGCCGGCGATGCTCAACACGCCGCACAAGAAGGACTTCGCGAGCGGCAAGGGGTACGAAATCCCCGCCCCCTACGCGACGCCCCAGGGCGCGTCGGCTGCGATCGCCACGGCCGCGAGCAACGCGAGCCCGAGCAAGGGCAGCTCGTTCACGGTTCCGCAGACGACCTACTTCGCGCAGATGCGGCTCGAGCATCAGCTCGTGAAAAACGCGATGGAGGCGACCACGAGCGGCGTGAGCGCCGCGGCCTTCGTCGACCAGATGAAGTACGAGACCGACGGCGTCGAGGAGACCATCGGCGTCGAGATGGAAAAGCAAATTTTCGGCACGGGCGCGGGCTACCGCGGCGTGATCGGGTCTGTGACCATCGGCGCGGACACGACCATCACGCTGCAGACCATCACCGACTCGGTGCTGTTCGAGGTCGATATGTGGGTCGTGCTCGCCACCACGGCGACGGGCGCCATTCGCTCAGGCGGCACCACCAACAAGGCCAAGGTCTCGCGCGTCAACACCAAGACGGGCGTGATCACCTTCCTCGCGCAGAACTTCACCACGCTGTTCGGCGCGGCGCTGGTGGGCGACTTCATCTTCCGCGAGGGAGACGCCCAGAACGCAGGCGCAGCCAAGGTGGGCTTCGGGCTCGCGGACTGGAACCCCCCCACCGACCCGACGGCAACGCTGTTCTGCGGCGTCGACCGCAGCGTGTACCCGAGCCGCCTTGCGGGCGTGCGCTACGACGGCAAGACGGACAGTTTGCAGACGGTGTGGATCCGCGCGCTCGCGCAGGCGCGCACCGAGGTGGGCCCGGGCTTCAAGAAAGGCACGTTCTACATCCACCCGCTCTACGGCGCGGCCGTGCGCTCGGAGTACGAGGCCAAGCGCGTCACCGACTTCGAAAAGCAGACGACCTACGAGATGGGCGTCGAAGCGTTCAAGGTCGACAACATCACCTTCATCGAGGCCGCGCTCTGCCCCTACGGCGTGTCGAAGATGGTGGCAGACGGCGCGTTTGTGCGTGCCTCATGCGGCGATCAGCCTGACTGGGCGGGCATGGGCAAGGGCGACCAGTTCTGGCTCGACCGCGACACCGGCACCGTCAAGGGGCTGATGTGCAACTACGGAAACCTCGCCGCCTGGCACGTCAACCAGCTGATGCACGTCGAACTGCCGGCGATCTGAAGGGGGCTGACCATGGCGCTCTACGGAGATCCCAACGTATTCAGTCTCGTCAAGCGCCGCGCTGTCAGCGGCGAAACGGTGATGTTCACGGCGCGGTTCACGACCGCAGGCGCAAGCCAGCCCGTCGTCGACGTCAACAAGACGCGCGGTCCTACCAAGATCGAGCGTACTGCCACGGGCGTGACCGTCATCACGCTGCCCATGGCGCTGCGCAACGCCATCGTGCTGACCTCGGACGCGGGCGGCACCACGGCGCAGGAGAGCGCCGGCGACATGCTCGAGGGCAGCAACGTGGTGATCATCACCACGGTCACCGCGGGCGGCGCCGTCGCGGCCGACTCCACGGGCAAGGCCATCACGGTCGTCATCATCGGGACGGCGCACTGATGAAAAAGCCCGGCGACGACCTCGGCATCCTCCTGATCGGCGAGAAAAAGCCGAAGGGGGGGACGCCCATGGACGACGAGGAAGGCGGCGGCGACGACGCCAAGACGCTCGCGGCGGAGGCGTTTCTCAAGGCCATCAAGAAGAACGACGCACAAGCCCTGGGCGAGGCGTTCAGTCAGATGATGGTCGTGTGCGACGACGAGTACGACGACGAGCACGACGACGACGAGTCTGACGCCGAAGACGAATAAGGAGGCAGATCGTGGCCGTCGCGTTCCTCATCACGGACATCCAAGAGCGCGTGCGCGACCGCTGCGATCTGCCCGTCTACACGGCCAACACCAAGGTCACGACTGCCGCCATCCTGCGCTACGTGCAGGAGTCCGCGCGCGAGCTGAGCGGCATCATGGAGGACGGCGACTGGCACTTCGTGAGTACGGCGCCGCTCGTGACCGTGGCCGGCGTCGCGACCGTCGCCCTGCCGCTCAACTTCTCGCAGCTGACGCGGCTGTGCTGGCTGCGTGGTCCGGGCGACGTCTTCGTCCTCGAGGCCGCCAACCTCGAGGACGTGCACCCCGCGCTGAGCGGACAGACCTGGGATCTTGTCAGCCCCCGCTATCGCATCGTGGCCGACACGCTCGAGTTCTTTCCGCCCCCTGCCGCCGTGCACCAGCTCGAGCTGCGCTACAGCACGGGCGCGTTCATTGCCAGCGCTGCCGACACGCTCAACGGCCAGGTCGGCTGGGACACGTGGATCGTCTACAACTGCTGCTGCATCGTGAAGCAGCGCGCGGGCGAGGACTACGCCGCCTTCGCCACCGAGCGCGAGCGCATCGAGCAGCGGATCAAGACCAAGAGGAAGGACCCGCACGGCGTCGTGCAGCCGCGCGACATGCAGAACTGGAGCAGCCTCGAGCGCCATGCGCACTGGTGGAGGTTCTGATGCTGCGCCAGCCACGCGAGGGCACCACGCTGCTTGAGTTCTACCGGCAGCTGCAGCAGGGCAGTCCCCTGGTCGACGGCCAACTCGTGAGCGTCGAGGCTCAGGCCACGACCAGCGTGCAGTCGGTGCGGCATGGCCTTGGGCGCGTGTACCGCGGGGCGTTTCCGGTCCTCTGCGACGCCAACGTGGCGCTGCGTGCGCTCGCTCCCGAGGGCCAGGACGAGCCCGAGACGTTCCTCTACTTCGCACTGAGCGCGCCGACCGCCGCCAAGGTGCGGGTCTGGTGCTTCTGAGATGGCCGACCCGCGCACGCAGCTGATGACGTTCCCCCTGACGCTCGGCATGGACAACGTCTCGCACCCCGAGCTCGTGCAGCCGGTGGGGGCGCGGCCGCGTGTCGTGCGCAGCATGAATACGCGGCTCACCAAGGTGCCGGGGATAGCCTCCAAGGCGCCTGACATCGGCATCTCGATCAACACCCTCACCTCGATGCAGGGCGGCGTGATCCCTGCCGGGCTGACCGACTCCACGCTGCTCCCTGACTCCAAGATCTCCGTGCCCGTCATGCGCCGCATGGTCCGGACCGCGCTCGCCAACGCGGTGCACTACACCGCGCCGCCGGCCGTGCAGAGCATGTACTACCCCGCCCAGGTCGTGCGCGCGGGCGTACTGCCTGGCTCGAACACCAGCGTGCTCAACGCCAGCGCGGCCTACAGCAGCGTCAACGCCTGGACCTACTACGTCACCATCCAGCGCTACCAAAGCGTCTCGGGCGTGTTTCTGGCCGTCCTCGGCGACGATGGGCGCGAGATCGTCACCTCTCAGCTCCTGCTTTCGTTCACAACCCCGTTCGACAACGAGCGCAACTTTGCTGCCGTCAGCGTGCACGGCGCCGTCGCGGTCCTCTGGTATGCGGACGGCGCATCCCCGCAGCTGCGCGCCCGCACGATCGCCATCAACACGTCTACCCTCGCGGTCTCCCTCGGCGCCCCCGTGGTCGTCCACACTGCGGTGGGCGGCGTCTTTCCGGGGCCCGCGCTGACGCAGATCTCCTACGACCTCTTCGACACGTCCAACGCGTACGTGATCTGCCTGAGCGCCGCCGACGCGACCAAGTTTACCGTGCTGCGCGTCGCGGTCCCTGGGCTCACGTTCCCTGCCAGCTACACAAGCCCTGCCCTGAGCGGAGCCCTCGTCTACCTCGCCATCTCGTACTGCTCTCAGGCGGGCCTCATCGCTGCTGCCCACGCCGCTGGCGGCAAGATCAACGAGTACGAGCTCAACCCGACGAGCCTCGCCGAGGTGTGGTCGCTGCCCGCGCAGCTCGAGGACGGCCAGCCAAGCTGCGGCTTTGAGCTGTCGGGCGCGCTCGTTCGCCGCGTGTTTGCCGTCTCGCGCACCGCAGCGGGCCAAAGGGGCACGCTCGTCGAGTGGCGCGACGCGGTTGCCGGAGCGCTCGTGGCGAGCGGCCTCCTCAAGCACCAGACCATGGTCGGCCAGATCGTGACGATGTACTCGGGCCTTGGCGGCGAGGTGTGCTGCCTGTTCACGACGCAGGTCTGCTATCGGCCGAACCTGCCCATGCTCTCCTACGACCCGATCCACAGCCCCACGATCGGCAGCAACTTCGTGCCCGACCCCTCGATCGAGGTCTTTCGTCTGGGCCTGCAAGTCGCGCCAGGAGGCGCCGCCGCGCTGCTCCCCTCATGCGTAGCGCGCCTTGGCACCGACCTCGCGATTCGCTACCCCGGCGCCCTCAACCCGTTTGACCCGGGCGGCGTCAATCCCAATCGTCTGTTCATTCAGGCGCCGCTCAGCTGCTTGTGCGTGAACCCGGGGCGCGCCCTGATTACCTATCTCCAGGAGAACACTGTCGAGGGCAACGTCGCGATGGGGTACTCGGTGCGCCACGCGCTCCTGAGCTTTGAGGCGCTGCAGCCGCGCTTCGCGCACACAGGCGAAGGTGCGACGATCGTCGCGGGCGCCCTTCCCGCGGTGTGGGACGGCGCGAGGCTCACGGAGTTCTCGCCCATCAGGCAGACCTCGATCAGCGTGGACACGACAGGCGTCGGCCCCGCGTTTCCCGCGGGCGCGTATCTGTTCGCGGCGGTGATCACCTGGGTCGACGCGCAGGGGCAGCTGCACAGGAGCGCCCCGAGCAACATCGTCAGCCAAGCCATGCCGGGCGCGCTCGCCCCGACCGTCTACGTCAGGCTGCCCGACTCGTACCGCAACGCCGCGTCGCAGCCGGGCTTTCAGGTCGTGCTCTACGTCTCCGAGGTGAACGGCACCGTGCTCTATGCCAATCCCGCGTGGCTCAACATCGCATCGGCCGCGCTCTACAGCGCCGACTACGCCACGCTCAGCAACATCCCGCTCCCCGTCGTCGACGCCTTTCATCCGGCGATCTACACCGACGGCTCCGCCACGCAGCCGCTCGCCGCGTTCTGTCCCAACGCATGCCTTGACGTCGCTGTCATCGCCGACCGCGCGTGGATGCTCGACGCCGAGCGCCCCGGGCGCTGGTGGTTCTCGAAGCCCAAGGAGGCGGGCGTGTTCTTTGAGATGAGCCCCGACCTCTACCTCGACACGCCGAGCAACGCCGGCAACGGCATCGCCCTGAGCGAGTGGCAGGGCAATCCCGTGTTCCTGACCTCCAAGGGCATCTGGGCGACCGCGGGCGAGGGTCCGGACGCGCTGGCCCAACCGCCCAACTTCGCCGCCGCGGTACAGGTGTCCGATGTCGCGTGCACGCAGCGCCTGAGCGTCGTCAAGACCCCCGTCGGCGTGATGTTTGTGGCGGACAACAGGTTCGCGCGGTTTTCCGGTCAAATGGTGAGCTACCCGGAGATTCACGCCAACGCCCACGGCGCCATCGTGGGCACCGCGATCTTTCGTGACGAGCAGGAGGTCTGCTGGTTCACGTCGGACGGCCACGTCTTTGTCTACAACTGGATCGTCGACGCGTTCACGCTCTGGGACACCACGGTTACCCGCCTGGCGTCGATGACGGGCGCCGCGCAGCGTGCCGACGGCCAGGTGGTGATGGTGAACAGCAACGCCATCCACCGGATGGACCCCACGCGGCCCTCGACCAACGCCCAGATCGAGATCGCGACGGGACACGTGAGCCTCGGCGACAAGAGCGACAACAACTTGCTCGAGAACATCGTGCTGCATGCGCGCCGGCACTTCGACTTCGCGCACGGCCTCACAATCACGGTGCTGTCGGACTACGGCAGCGCCGAGCTCGACACCAAGACGCGCACCGCTGCCGAGGTGACCGCCTCCACCAACAGTGAGAACGTCTACGACATCGTGCTCGAGCCCGCGCAGCAGGCTGCGCGCGCGGTGCAGGTCACGCTCACCGAGACGGGCGCGACGTTTGAGAGCTTTCAGCCGATCTCGCTCACGTTCGAGGTCATCAAGAAACCCGGCAAGGCCTGGCGCAACGTGCCGGAGAGCGCGAGGGTCTAATGGGCGGCGGCATACAAGGCAAGGACCACGTGGGCGTCATCGAAAAAGGCAAGCACCGTCGATCCAAGCAGCGCAAGAAAGAGGCGCCCCGGAGTCAGCACTTCGGCGGCAGCAAGGAAGCCTCCGACAAGCTCGCCGGGCGCGACGCGTCCAACATCGAGGGCGGCCAGGCCGGCGTCACCGCGGGCCTCGACACGGCGTACCGGGAGCGCGACAAGTACCAGTCGGACGTCGACTACCAGAAAGATCAGATCCGCAAAGAGCGCGAGGACTACCGCAAGAAGACCGACGTCACCCTCGACCAGAACGAGGGCGAGCGCATCAAGCAGCTCGACAAGGAGACCGCGTACGGCGCCGGTGCTGACCAGGCCCTCGGGGACTACCGCGCAGGTCGTGGCGACATCCTCGGCGGCGCGGGTCGCCTTGAGGCCGCCGGAGGCGCCTCGGCGGACATGCTCGAGGGCTACGCCAAGAACGCCGCGGGCGAGTACCAGTCGGCGGCAGACGCCGCCTTCAATGCCTCTGCCAACCGAGGCCAGAAGAACGCGCTCGCACTCGCCGCGGGCCGCGGGCCGAGCGCGGTTCGGACGGCGCTGGCCACGGCGGGCGCCAATAACCAGCAGGCGATGCTCGACCAGCAGGCGACGCGCGCCGCAGAGGCCAACCAGCTCAACGCGATGCGTGACCAGGCCGTCGCGCAGGCGGCCGGCATTCGCGCCGGCGGCATCAGCGGCGCGATCGACGCGCGCACCGGCCTGAGCGCGCAGGACCAAGCTGCGGCGGGCCTCCAGGCAGGGCGCGAGGCGGGCGCGCGCACGGCGGCGCAGCAGGGCCTGCAGACGCGCGGCGCGCTCGAGGCCGCGGGCGCGGACTACCAGCTGAAGGCGGGCGGCGAGGAGCGCGCAGCGGACGCGTCCAGCGCCGCGATGGGCTCGCAGCTGGCAGGCCAGCACCTCGGCGCCGCCGGCGGTCAGCGCGACTCGTTCCTCGGCGCAGAGTCGGCCCGGTCGACAGCGCAGCTCGGCTCGGACGCCGCCACCGAGGCCGCGCGCATCGAGCACCAGAAAGAGCAGTCCGGCCTCGCCAAGGCGGGCAAATGGACCAGTGCGCTGACCCTCGGAATCTTGGGGAGTAAGTAGTCATGAGCCTCGTCGGTAACCTCACCTCCGGCATCACGGACGACCTGACCGTGGACGAGCAGAACGGCGCGCTCCAGAACGTGGGCAGCGACTTCCGCGTGCCGGCCGCCGCGCCCACCAGCAACGCGCAGCAGCTGACCCGTCCGCCGCCGCCGGGCGCGCAGCAGGCGGGCGGTGGTGGGCAGGCCGCCCTGGGGACGGCCCAGCAGGTCCTCGGCGCGACTGAGGGCCTCACGGAGCAGGAGGGCGAGAAGAACGGCCTCGGTCGTGCGCTCGGGCTCATCGGAAAAATCTACAGCTTCGGAGCGTGACATGGCGGCTTCTCTCGGCAGCTACGTAGACGATCTCCCGGGCCTCTCGCCCGAGGAGCTTGAGCGCGCGCTCGCGGCGACCGAGACTGCGCCTGCGCCCGTCGCGCCTACGCCTGCCGAGATGGAGGGCGCAGCGGCGGCTGCTGCCGCGCCCTCAGCGCCAGCGCCGCCCGCCCCGCCAGCTCCAGAGGCGGCGCTCGACGCGCCCATCCAGCGCTCGGCTGCGAAGGGGTTCAAGGCGACGGTGCGCGACTACCAGGACCAGGAGATCGCCGACGCCAACAAGCGGCTCGGTCTCGCTGAGCGCGCGGGCGACGAGACCGCGATGACGCACACGAAGGCGGCGGCCTTGCGCCATGAGCAGGCGGACGAGGCGAGGTCGGCGCTCGACACGGCGAAGGCCGACGCGGGCAAGCACAAGGCCAAGCGCGAGGAGTACGAGAAGCGCGCCGACGCCGTGTACGAGGAGATGGCTGCGAACAAGCGCCCTCCGGACCGCGCCATGGTCGAGAAGGTGATGGGCGTGCTCGCGGGCCTTGCCGCGATGGGCGGGCACTCCTCGGGCGCGCAGGGGCTTCAGCTGATCGGCAGCCTGTTCGCGCCAGACCGTGCGCAGTGGGCTGGCGAGCAAGCGGCCAACAGCCAGCTTTACCAGGCGGCCACGCGCGGCATCGACGTGAACAACGCATCCGAGGAGCACGACTACCAGATCGCCAGCCGCGTCGGCGCCGCCAAGGCGCACGAGATTGAGGCGGCGCTTGACGCGGTCAAGGAAGAAGGCCTCAGCGAGGAGGGCATGCGCGCGGCCGACGATCTGAAGCTGAACGTGCGTCAGCAGGCGCGCGGCTTTTTGACCAAGGCGGCACAGGATGAAGAGGCCGCGCGCTTGAAGGCGGCTGCCCTGGCGAAATCGAGGGCACTCACGCGCAAGGAGGAGTTCTTCAACCAGGTGCCGCTCGATGAGCTACGCGCGATGCCTGCGCACGAGCGCGGCAAGATTGGAAACGAGGTGCTGGCCCAGCGCAACAAGGACGACCAGGCCTTTCTCGGTGGCAAGGCGGAGCTGGAAGGCAAGGAGCAGGCGCGCGAGAAAGGCGAGCAGGAGATCGAGGCGCTGCGTCAGAAGAACGCGCTGGGCCCCGATGCCAACCTCAGCGCCGACGAGCGCAAGGTCAGGCGCCTGCTCACCGGCGTCGCGCCGAGCGTCGCCAACCTGCGCAAGATGGCCGAGGCGAAGGAGGCGCCGCCGCACCCGTACAAGAAGTACGTGCCCGACCTCCTCACGTCCGAGGAGACGCTCAACCAGCAGGCGGACCTCAGCGCGGTGGCGGACATCCTGCTACGCGACGAGTCCGGCGCGGCCATCAGCCCAGACGAGAAGGCAAAGAAGCTGGACGGCTGGGGCGTGACCTCGGGCGACGCCGATGTGCGCCGCCGCGGTCTGAACAAGATGCTGGCCGAGTACGAGGCACGCCTCGGCGCTCACGGCGGAGCCGCGGGCGGCGAAGGCGGAGCGGCCAAGACATTCGAAGTGGGCACGGGGGGAGGCCTGCAGCGCGGCGCCCCTGCGCCTCGACGCGCAGCGCCCGTCGACCCCAACGCGCCCGTGGCCATGATTACCCCCAAGGGCGCGCGCATCCAGGTACGCCCCGAGCAGGTCGAGGAGGCCAGGCGCCGCGGCGCAAAGCCGGCGTCCGACTTCGACTCGATCGGAAACCGAGACCGAGCCGACGCGGAGGTCGCACAGGCCGCTGCGCAGGCGGCGCAGGCCATGCAGGTCGCGCAAGCGGCGCCGCAGACCCCGGCCTACGCCGACATGAGCGACGAGGAGTACCGCGCGCAGGCCCTCCGTGACTCCGGGTACGCGCCATGAGCGACGAGGCCGACTTCGCTGACCTGACGCAGCCGCTTGCGGCAGCGGAGGCGCCGGCGCCCGTCGACGAGGACTTTGCAGACCTGGCGATGCCCGCGATGGCAGCGATGCCGGCTTCCGACGAGATGGCAGCCACCGCCGCCCCCACGCGCGCCGCCGATGGCCGCGTGTACGTGCTGTCGCCGTCGGGCAACCTCGGCACCGTCGACGAGGCGGAGCTGCCCACCCTCGGCGCCGGCTACCAGCTCGCCGACGAGCAGACCGTCCAGAAGCAGATCGAGGCGGAGGAGTACGGCGACGTCGGCTCGCAGATCGGCGCGGGCCTCGAGGGCGTGGCGCAGGGCGCGACGCTCGGCGGCTACGGCGCGCTCGCGAGCCTCGCCAGCGACGACTACGATCGTGAGCGGCGCCTGCGCGAGGAGCACAACCCGGTCACCTCGACCGTGGGCAACGTGGTCGGCGCGGTGGCCCCGGCGCTCTTGTCGGGCGGCGCCGGCGCAGCGGGCACGGTCGCGCGGCTCGCGCCGGCGGCCCTCGAGGCGAACCTCGGCGCGAGGCTCGCGGCCCACCTCGGCACCAAGGCCGCCGCCTGGACCGCGTCTCGCGCCGGCCAGGTGGGAGCGCGCGCCATCGCGACGGGCCTTGAGAGCGCAGCCGACCAGGCGATTCGCACCGTGCTCGACGACGCCGCCAACGGCGACGTGGACGTGACCGCCGAGCGCATGCTGGACAGCGTCTGGAAGGGGGGCGCGTCCGGCGCGGGCCTCGAGCTCGGGCTCGGGGTGCTGGGGGCGGCTGGGCGGGCGGCTGGGCGGGGCGCGAGGAGGGCTACCGATGCTCTCGGCGAAGCGGTGGGCATCGGCGGCCGCAAGGCTGTCCCCGGAGCCGCTGCCGACGTCGCAGACGCGCTCCCCACGGTCTCGTTCGCGGACGACGCGGCCCGCCCAGGCGTCGCCAACGATGTGGTGGGCATGGACCCGATCGAGGCGCAGTCGGTGGCGGGCCCCTTGCGCAGCGCCGAGCTCGCCCCCCCAGACCGCGGCCTCGCCCAAGACGTGCTGGCAAAGGCGCGCGCGGCCGAGGGCGCGTTCGAGAGCGGGCAGCAGGGCGCGACGCGCACCATCCGAAAGGACATGGACGGCCTCCTCAAGGACCTCGACGATGTCGACACACTGGCCAGCATCGGCGCCAAGCGTCGCGCGGCCGAGGTGTTCGACGGGCACGGGGCGCCGGTCGACCCCAAAGAGTTCGTGAACATGGTGGGCAGCTCTCGGGCGGCCATCGACGACATCATCGGCGAGCAGGGCGAGATCGCGCTCGCGTCCGGCGGCGGGCTTGGCGTGCTCAAGCAGACCCGGTCGATCCTGAACGGCGGCGAGAAGAAGATCATCGAGCACCTGAAGGCGGGCGACGTCGGCTCGGCGTACATGGTTGCGGACGACGTGAAGCGCGCGATCGGCAAGGCCCAGGGCACGAAAAACTCGGTGGCCAAGGGCAAGCTCAGGGACATCTACGAAGACTGGCGCGGCTTCATGGAGAACGAGGAGCTGTTCGGCGAGCTCGCGCAAAAGCAGAAGCTCGTGAACCCTGCCTGGTCCGAGCGCATCAGGCGACAGCAGGACGGCGGCGTGGGCGGCTTTTTCACGCGCTCGGGCGACGCGGCCGAGGACCCCTTCGAGGTGCTCCGGCGCTCGAACGACGGCGCGATCGGCTCGCTCCTCAACCAACTCGGCAAGGCGGAGTCAGAGGCCACGGAGGAGGCGCTTCGGCGGTACTTGCGCTCGGCATCGATCGACGCCGAGACGCGCGCGGCCGCGTGGGGCACGCCCGAGCTGAAGGAGAGCGCCAAGCGCATCAAGCAGGCCACGGAGAAGATCGAGAGCAGCATGAACGCGGTGGCGCTGATGAAGCGCGACAGCGAGGCGTGGAAGGCGGCCAAAGAGACGGTCAAGGGCGTGCCCTTTGCAGAGGCCGCCATGGGCCTCGGCGCAGGAGCTGTGCGGAAGGCCGACGCGCTCGGCATGCTGGCGGGCCGCGCCGCACAAGACGCCCCCATGAGCCCCCTCGGCAAGCTCGCCGACGACGCCGCGCGCACCCAGGTGGCCATCGAGAAGACGGCCGACGACACGGTCAAGAACGTCCTTCAGCGCGGCCCCAAGCAGGCCGCCGTGCGCGCCGCCACCACCATCGCAAGCGCGGGCGCGATCAAGCGCGCCATGGAGCAGGCGGTCGCGCTCCAGGATCCCGAGTCACCCCCCGCCAAGGCGTTCGCCTCGAGCATCCAGATGCTCTCCCAGGACGACCCCGCGCTGGCCCAGGCCATCCAGCAGAAGGTGCAGGCGCGCAGTGACTTCCTCGCGAGCAAGATGCCGCCGCCCGTCGACCCCGGCGATCCGCTCGGCGTGCGGCCCGGGCGCATGGACTCGGCCACGCAGAAAAAAAGCCAGCGCTACGTCGAGGCCGCCATCAACCCGCAGGCTGCGCTCACGCGTCTGTCGGCAGGGGTCGGCACGCGGGAAGACCTCGAGACGCTGCGCGCGCTCACGCCGCGCCTCTATGACGCGTACGTGCGCGGGGTCGAGCAGCGCGTGAAGCAGATGAAGCGCCCGCCCTCGACGCGTGAGCGCATGAAGCTCGCCTACGCGACGGGCCTGCCGATGGACCGCTCGGGTACGCCCCAGTCGATCAACTGGTACCAGCAGAGGAAGGCCCCGCCCAAGCCTGCCAACGCCGAGAGCCAGAACCCGAACCTTGCGCCCGTGCAGCCGGCGCAGCAGCCCCAGCCTTCCGCGGGCAGCAGCGGAGCGGCGCTCCAGCACTACGCCACGCGGGCCGACCGCGCGACAGGAGGATAGACATGTCCGTATCGCAAGCCAAAGCCGACTCGTACTTCGCCCCGATGGCCGCAGCGCAGGGCACCGACGGGTCCATTCGCAACAACGTCATTCGCCGGCCTGTCGCCGCGGGCAACACGTCCGAGGCGCTCGACACGAGCGTGATGCTGGACGGCGTCACGCGCGTCGACTGGGCGGGCAAGTACGTCGACGTCAAGAACGAGAGCGCCACCGACGCGCTCGAGTTCGCGTTCAGCGCGGGGGCTCAGACGCTCACGCTCGCTGCGGTGGGCACGTTCACGGCGGGCAACGTCGCGTCGGGCTGGAGGCTCGGCCCGGGCGAGACCAAGAGCGTGGTGGTGCCGCCGACTGCCACGCATGTGAACTGGATCGGGGCCGGCGGCACGATCGCGTTTTACTGCTCTGAAGGCGTGCTGGTGAAGTGATGAGTCGCCGTCTTGGACGCTCTCGGAGGTGGGGGTCGCAGCGCGGCAGTGCGGCGCCGCCGTCGCTGTTTCAGCAGGTGCTGGCGCTGAGCGCGGGCCGGCCCGTGTTCACCGCGGACAAGTATGTCGTGGACGGGGTCAGCGGCAGGGTGCGTGGCTTTGTCGATTGGAACGATCCGACGCACACGCTGGAGCAGGCAACGAGCGCGAATCAGGTGCTGGTGCCCGGTTCCTCCGCCGCGTTCAACGGCGCAGCGGTTGCGGCGTTTCCAGGGACAGCGGTGTACGGATCCACGCGTCCGCCGAGCGCGTGGGCGTTCGCGCATGATGGTGCGTCCTGCGAATACGTGATCGTGTTCAAACAGTCGGTCGTCGCCGGAGTGCAGGCAATCGCAGTCACGACCCCGGCGCCGCCTGGCTTTCAGGCGTACTGCGACGGGGCGAGCCTGGGGGTGGACGTGCTAAACGGCGCGGGTGCGGGGGTGGTGCCTGTCACGCTCGTTGCCGCGACGGGCGCGCAAGCGACCTATCTCGACATGCGTACCGAAGCGGCGGGCTCTCCACAGTGGGAAGCGCGGGTCCGCGGCGTGGTTGGAGCGAGTGGCGCGTACGGGGCCGCGGTGTCAGGCACCGCGCCCGGCGCCGCGCTGCAGGTTGGCGCCGTGAACGCCGCGCTTGCTGCGCCGTTCTTCGGCGACATCGCCGCGGTCCTGTTCTTCCCCGCGCTCACGCCAGCACAGCGCCTGATCGTCGAGACGTGGATCTACGAGACGTACGGCATCGTGTCGCCGTCGCTCGCCCCGATGCTGTTCGAGCGCGTGCTGGAACTCTCCGAGGGGCGCCCGATCTTCACGGCCGACCACTACACGCTAGATGGGGTCTCGGGGCGTGTGCGCAACTTCATCGACCACAGCAACCCGGCGCACCTGATCGATCAGGTCGTCGGCGCCAACCAGGTGCTCGTGCCTGCGCCGCACGCTGACTTCGCGGGCGTGGCGTGCGCCAACTTCGACGCCGCAGCGTCCAACAACTACGTGAGCAACCTGCTCGGCAACGTCAACTGGATGCACGACGGGACGGGCGGCGAGTACTTTCTTATTGGTACGCACATCGCGGGGGCTGATGGCGGGGTACCGATCGGCTCCCGCGATATTGGCGGTGTCGGATTCTCGCTTGTGTTTTCAGGCGCAGCCGACATTCAGCAGTATGTCATTGGTGACGGGGAATCGTTCGTGGTGGCTGCCCCGGCGTCGGCTGCCGCAGCGGGCGTACCAGGTTACGTAAATTTTCGACTGTCGACTGCCGCAACGCCCGATTTTGAATTTCGCAACAAAGGCACGATCGCAGCGCAGGGTGACGTGACCAATCCGCCAAGCGGCGCACCCAGTTCTCAGCGGTTACGCCTCGGCGGCCCCCCGCCCTACGTGGCGAGCTTTCGCTGGGTCGCGCTCGTGATGACGCCCGCGCTCACGCCGGCGCAGCGTACGACCGTGCAGCAGTGGATTCAGTCCGCGTACGGCATCGCGGCATAGGAGAGACCATGGCCAAGCTATACGTGATGGGCACCGTCGACGAGCTGCAGGAGATCCGCATCGCGCTCGACCACGCCAACAGCTACTTCGACGCGCAGGGCAACCGCATCCCCCCAGGCGACGGCACCACGATCGGCCCGCCCACGCTCACGGCCGACGGCACCGTGGGCTTCATGTGGCTGCCGATGGATGCGCAGTTCGTGGTCCCGCACCTCGGCCAGGTGCACAACGGGACGCTCATCCCCGCGAGCGGCGACCTGCTGCTGCAAGAGGACCTGCCGCAGGAGTTCCAGGACTACCTGGTCGCGTGGTCGGACTTCTTCGGGCCCAAGCCTGCCGCGCCCGAGAAGCCGAACCCGTGGCCGCCTGAGGAGCCCGAGGGCGACCCCGAGGACCCGCCGGCGTGCCCGCCTGTGCAGCCTGCCGCAGTGAAGCGCACGCTCGTGCAGCGCTTGCGGCGCCGCAGCAAGTAGCCCGGTGCGTGCGCTCGTGTGGCTGCTCCTCCTCGCGGGCTGCACGCTCACGGTCACGCACACGTTCACGCTGGGGCCTACGCCCCCGGCAGCGCCTCCGCGCCTGGTGTGCTCGCAGCTGCAGTGTCCGGACGGTGGGGCGGCGCTGGAGCTGGCGAGCGGGCGGTGCTTGTGTCCGTGAGGACGAGGGCGCGCTCTACAGCGTCTCTACTCGTCCGCACTCTTTGCAGGCCCGCCTGCCGACGCCAATCGACTCCCAGGAATGCTTGGCGGTGTTGTCGGCCACCTCGCACGCCCGGAACTTCTCCGCCAAGCTCGGCGCGACCAGCTCGTACGCCTTCAGCCGGCGCTCGTAGAGCTTCATGCAGTCGGCCATCGTGTCGACGGTCTCGCGTGCAACGTGCACGAGGCGGGCCTGCTGCCGCTCGTAGACGAACAGCAGCGCCACGATGAGCGTATACGCCACCGCCATCATGAAGGGCGTGTACGGGCCCCCGAGGCCGAGGCGGGCGAGCGTCCAGCGGTCCACGACGGCGCACGCGCCCATGACGCCGAAGCCGATCGTGCTTGCGCGGTACCACCAGGGGCTCATGGCGCACCCCCGGGCATGTCCGGCCCGTTGTCCTGGAACGTCCAGACCGCGGCCCCGATGCGCACGAACTGGTCGTGCGAGAGCCTGATCGGCGCTTGCCCCACGCCGCCCTCCTGCGTGTGCACCAAGAAGTAGCCTTGGACGCCCCACGCGCGGACCTGCTCGACGATCACGAACACCGGGCCCCAGCGCGTTGCCTCGGGATTGGCCTGCACGACGTCGCCGGGTTCGAGGGGGGCGGTCATGGCGCGGCCTTGCCGGCTTTGCTGGCGTCGTCGAGCGCAGTCTGGACCCGCGCGAACGTAACCCCCGTGCAGAAGGCGCAGAGGAGCCACTGCACGTTCGTCTGGTGGAAGGATGGCCCGGCCTTCTCCGGCACGTTGCTCAAGGTGAGCGTGGCGAACTGGCCGAGTTCGTCCGCCTGGATGTGTTTGCAAGGGATGGTCGTCATGGCGCGCCCTTGCCGGCGCCGAGCGCTTGCTCGGCCAGCGCCACCGCCTGCGCCCGTGCGTACTCCACGGTCCGGTATTGCTCGTAGTTGTAGATAGACGCCGGGTCCCACTCCGCGCCACGGATCTGCTGCAGCGTGGCGAGCATCCCGGGCATCACGTCCATCCCGTGCGCGCAGTCAAACCCGACCCACCACACGCCGTCGGGCTCGCCCTCGCGCGGCACATGGCAGATGCGCTCGCTGCACGCGCCCGAGTACGTGAGTCCGCCGTGCACGTCGACGTCGTCACCGAGTCCCACCACGCCGTAGTCGCGACCGTGCCAGGGATGGCCCGCCGGCACCGCCACGTAGCCGCACCAGTTCCCGAGCGGCCCGCGCAAGAGGAGCACGGGAAAGCCGTGCGCCTCGAAGCGGTCCTCGTCGGGCTCGTTGTCCCACGGGCCAGGGGGCCAGCCGTCGCGGGGGATCTTGTGGGGCTCGGTCACGTCAGTTCTTGTCGGCATTGTCTCCCCCACTTGCTCCCCCACCAGGGGCGGCGTCACTTCCACTTCTCCATGCGGGCTCGTACCCGCGCCTCGACTTCAGGCGATACCGTCACGGGCCCCTGGGCTGCCAGCTTGCGAGCCGCCCGCACGGCGTTGTCCTGCTTCTGCGCCAGCATTCGCTCCTGGGCTTGGCATAAGCGCTCGAGCAGCACGAGGAGCCGCTCGAAGCGCTCCAGGGGCAGCTCGATCGTGGGGGCGTCTTTCTTGTCTCCGGCCATGGGATGCCCTGTTTCCGGGTGAGCCCTGCTCCCCGGACCGGCTCCAGTGGTGGGGGAGAAGTGGGGGAGCGAAGGTAGCCCAATCGGCTAAGTATGGAGCGGGACAAGGGATTCGAACCCTCGACTTCAACCTTGGCAAGGTCGGAAGAGCAAAACAAAAACACGACTTTTACCGCGGTTTTTGGGGTTTCCTGATGCCGCGAGACCCCCCGAGAGTGGGGGAGCCAGGGGGGGAAGTGGGGGAGGAAGTGGGGGAGCTGGGGGGGTCAAGTGGGGGAGCGGCCAGCGTGAACACGGCGGCGACGGCGGCCCCGCGCTCGCGTCCTGAGACGGTCGCGTAGCGGTCGGTCATGGCGGGCTTGGTGTGCCCCATCAGCGCGCGAACGACGCTCTCCGGCGCGGACTGGCGGAGCAGGTCGTTGAACGTCCGGCGCAGCCCCTTGGGGGTCAGCGTGAGGCATGGCGAGCGGCCGCTCTCGAGCTCGGCGAGGAGCTTGCCCTGGATCGCGCGCAGCACGTTCGCCGAGGTCTGGCGCGCGATGGGCTGGGCGCCGTTGCGGGTCGGGAACAGCCACCCGCTCTCGGCTCGGCGCTGGGCGTTGATTTGCGCAGGCGCGTCGTCGGCTGCCTGCGCCGCCAGCAGCTCGCGGCGGTGTGCCTGGAGGATGGCGCGCAGCTCGTCGCAGAGGGGGACCAGGCGCCAGTCCTCCTCCTTGAGCCGCTCGTAGACGACCGGTCCCGACCAGGTGCGCCGCAAGAGGATGTGCGGCCCGTGTCGATCGCTGTCCGGGCGAATGTCTTCCCAGCGCAGCGTGCATGCCTCGCTGACGCGCATGCCGGTGAAGGCCCACACGGCGATAAGCGGGTACCACTTGGGGCTCACGCGCTCGGCGCCTTGGAGCAGCTCGCGCAGCTCGTCGAGCGAGAGCGCGTTGGGCTCGTCGAGCGTGTACGCGGGCGACTCGGGCAGGGCCTCGATGCCGTCGACCGGGCAGCGCTTGCCGATGTCGTACTCGAGCCACGCGTCGCGCAGCATCGATGCGAGGATGCGGAAGATGCTGTTGACCGTGACTGCGTTGCCGGGGAGGGCGTCGCGCCAGTCCAGCACGTCGGCGCGCTCGACCTTGTCGACGAGCATGTCGGCGATGGGCTTACTGGCGATGCCCGCGTCCTTGTTTCCGGTGACGTGGTTCTCGAGGTCGCGCACGTAGCGCGTGATGGTTCCGGGGGCGCGCTTGGCTGCCTTCTTACGTCCAATCCAGATGTCGGCGTAGGTTGACACGCGGGGGATCTGGCCGCGCTCGTGCGAGGCCATCCTTTTTTCCATCAGCGCGAGGAGCTGCGCGTACGCGTCCTTGGGGCTCTTCGCGGTGATGCCCCGGTCGACCTCCCTCAGCTGGCCCGTCTTGGGATGCTTCTTGCGCATCCGCACGTGGTAGCCCCCGTCGGGGGTCCTCCACACGGTGGTCGGGTACTCCTTCGTTGGCGTCAGATGGACGTTGTTCCGTTTCATGACTACTGCTCCCCGGGGGACTACGTTGGGGCTCGCGCCGTCCTGTGGCAAACGCGAGCATGGTACGCGCAAAGAACAGATGGGTGCCACGTGCGCCACGCCCGTCGGGCGTGAGCTGGCCCTTGCTCACAAGAATGCGCAGCGCGTGCGGTGTGCGGCGCACGTAGGCCGCGGCCTCTTCCGTGGTCAACAGCGTGTCCGGGGGGTATGTCGTTGGCGGAGCGAGCGGCCTGATCGTCATGGCGACCTCCTGATCGTGGGGCGCGCGCCTGCACGCGACAAGCACCCCTCCGCCACGCGCCGCGACTCGCTCGCCCACACGTACACGACCGCGAACGGAATCACGAGGCCCTCGACCAGCGCGTACACGCACCAGAGGAGAGAGCATATGGCAAGGGCGAGGTGGCGATTCATGGCTCAGCCTTCCTTGCGCCAGCGCCCGGCATGCGGGCAGGTCGCAAAGTGCGATGTGTACGTGTTGCGCTGCTTAGCCTTCATGCCGTCGCCAGCCTCGATCACGAAGCGGCGCTCGGGCTCGAAGTTGAGCGGCATGCGCTTACCGCTCTCGGTCTCGACCCACAGCACGTGGGCGTTACAGCTTTTGCACTGTCCTCGCTCGCCCATGGTTACGCCTCCTTGTCGTCCTCGCCCTTGTCGCCCATGTCGCCCCTGACCTGCGCGATGGCCGCCTCGATCGCGGCGAGTTCGGCGAGCTGGCGCTCGCGGCGGTCCTCGAGCTTGGCGAGGCGCTTACGCCCCGCCTCGCGCACCTCCTCCATCCGCTCGCTGATGCTGCGCCGCGGGCCCTGCGTCTTTTTGGTGCTCGCCGTCGTCTCGCTCATGGTGATCTCCGCTCTGTCTGCTGCGCCCGCCACACGGCGAACGCCTCGTCTTGCTCGCGCCGCCGCACGTCGCAGCGCTCGATGAGATGCGCGGCGCTCACGTCGCCGATCTTGTCCTTCAGGCGGTGAAGCACGAGGCCGGCGGCGATCGCGTCGGCGTCCGCTCGGTGCGCAGTCCCCATGACGATGCCCATACGTGCGCACACGGACGTGAGCTTGTGCCGGCCCTGCCCGCTCACGTAGCGCTGAAAGTGGCGCACCAGGACCAGCACGTCGACCCAGCTCTCGGCGGGGTCAAACGCGTGGCAGTCGCTCCCCTGGACCTGGGCGTGCAGCATGGCCCGGTCGAACGGCGCGTTGTAGGCGCACGTGACTGCCCCCGCGCAGACCTCGAGGAGCCTGCCGGCGAGCTCGGGCAGCGTGGGCGCCTCGGCGACGTCGGCGTCCGTGATGTGGTGGATGGCGGTCGCCTCGGGCGGGATGGGGCAGCCCGGGTTCACGAAGCTGCCGAACGTGGCCACGGGCACGCCGCCCTCAAACCTCACAGCCGCGATCTCGCAGACGCGCCCGCCGCGGTCGGGGAGACCCGTGGTCTCCGTGTCGATCACCACGAGCGGCAGGCGCCAGACAGAGGCCGTGAGGTCGGGCGGCATCACTCGCTCGCGGCTTCCCAGTCGTCGTCGGGCGGCGGCTCGCTGTCGTCCATGGTGCCGGCGCCGGGCACGTTCACGGGCTCACGCACCTGCGCGGGCGGCGAGCGCTTCTGGCCGCCGTTCGGACGCACCGCGTGCATCGTCATCCGGGTCGGCTTACGACGCGGCAGCGCCACCTCGATGTCGCGGTCCTTGTCGAGGTGCGGCGAGCCATAGATGCGGATGCAGGGCTCGCCGTTCCACTCGCCGGGAAACCACGTCACGCGCTTACCGATCCACTCGCTGACCTTGCGTCCGAACATCTCGCGCAGGCAGATGCCGTTGGTCTTGTTGAGCGGGATTTGCTTGGTGGTCTCCTTGAACGAGAGCACGCCCTTGATCTTCTTGCCTGCGTCGCTCTCGAGCTCCTCGAGGTCGAGGTCGGCGATCGTCAGGGTGACAAAGCGCCCCTGCAATTCCCCCGCCTTCAAAAAGCGGCCCGGATACAGCTCGTCCCAGTCCACTGGTTTTTTCAGTCCCATTTGTACTACTCCCATTCCGATTGTGGCTGCACGTCGCGAAGGACCAGCCGGTTACTTCTCAAGCTCTAAACCCTCAAGATCGCTCTCGTCGGCCACGGCCCAGGCGGGCAACGTCAGCGCCACCTCAAACCCATTGCCGATGCCGGGCCAGCGCTTGTCCTGCTGGCACTGCATTAGGAGTCGCAACAGGCGCCTGTACTCGTCGCGCCCGGCAATGATCGTGGCCTCGGGCACGTCGAACGTGACGACGTCGTACGGCTCGGTCTTCTCGATCGCGAGCACGACAAACCGCGCCTCCTCGCCCGTGAGGGTCTCGACGGCGTCGAGGTACATGGCGCACTGCACGTGGTACATGAGCCGCGCGACGTCGCGCGAAAACCAATGGGGCGTGGCGTCGCGCGTGGTCTTCACGTCGACCAGCACGTGGTCGTTCCGGAGCCAGTCGACGCGCCCCTTGCACTTGAGCCCGGTGTCCTGGTCGACCCACACGAGCGTTGCCTCGTGCGCGCCGTTGGCGAGGTAGGCCGAGGCCAGCGCGTCGGCGCGCACGGCGTCGCGCATGGCGATCGCCTCGAGGAGGTCGTCGGCCTTGATCAGCTCGCGGCCCTTGTTGGCGAGCTTGAACGCCTCCCACTCCTTGCCGCTCTTGCGCTTGCCTTCGAACACCGAGTACTCGCGCACGAAGCGCTCGGGCTCCAGGATCGCGATGTGGCCGAGCGTCCCTTTGAACATGTCGCGGCTCTCGCGCGTGCCGTTCAGGCGATAGTGCTGGTAGTGCTTCGGGGAGCGCGCGAGCGCTTTGAGCGACGAGTAGTTGACGGCCTGGATGAGGTCGTAGTGCGGGACCTGCGCGCGGCTGTAGATGCCGGGCGCGAGGTCGACCATGTCGAAGTCCGAGCGGGGGGCAGTCATGGGCGCGCCACCACGTCCATCGCGGCGAGCCACGCCTTGACGCCTTCGGGCGAACTACGTGGCGCGCTCGCCAGGATCGTCGGCAGCGCCGCGTCGCACGCCTCCATCGCCTCGACGTCGCTCGCGTAGCCGTCGCCGATGAGAATGTGGTGTCGCACGGTGCAGGCCTCCTCCACGAGGCCGCGCCGGTCCCAGGCAATCGCGCGCCACGTGCCATCGCAGGTGAACACGCGAACGTCGAACTCGATGACGCCATCGGGACCCTCGTGGATCGCCGTGTGCTGCTTGATCTTGAACTTGAGCATGGGTACTACCTGTCTTTCCGAGCGCGCGGCGGCGCTCAAAACTCGATGTCGAACGACTGCGCCTTGAACGCGCCGAAAAACAGGATGAGCGCGAACACGGCGTCGTCCCTGAGCTCGTCCTCGCGGTGGCGCTCGTACTCGCTCGCGCGGTCCAGCTCGCGCTCGACCAGGACGTCGTAGTCCTCCGCGTACTCGGGCGGCGAGGCCAACTTCCACGCGTCGTAGCCGGCGAGGCTCACGGCGTCTCCCCGTGCTTGAGCCAGCTGCGCCGCTCCTCGCGCGCCAGCTGCAGCGCGCGCTGCTCGATGGCGTCGAGCTCGTGCGTGCTCTCGGCGAGCCACGCCTCCGCCGCGGGAGACGCCGGAAACGAGCTGCCGCGCACCACGTGGGCGTTGCCGTCGGCATCGAGGTGCACGAGCACCAGCACGGGGCCGCGGGCGGTCGAGACGTCGACGGCGGCGCCCTCGTGGACGGTCGTCACGGCGAGGACGAAGAAGTCGGGGGCGGGGGCGGGGGCGGGGGCGGTCTGCGGCACCCCTCGAATCTAGCTGCTTCCCTAGGGAATGTTCAATCTCAAATCAGCAGGTGAGCGCAAATTTCCCTAGGGCGTTGTTCAGCTCACGACGCCGGGCCCTGGCCCGATTGAGGGGGGGGGGGGGGGGGGGCCCCCGCTTGCTTCCTTGTGTTGGGCGGAAACACGGGGAAGCTGGATTGGGGGGTGTCTTTGCCCCACAAAACGCCCACGTTGCGTGTTTTTCTGCCA
>Ga0190266_10000009_pt1 | contig 36285 bp, 46 predicted proteins | sample Popmic220T_FD_132448 | JGI IMG/M metagenome (GOLD analysis project Ga0190266, IMG submission 132448) | Populus adjacent soil microbial communities from riparian zone of Indian Creek, Utah, USA - 220 T | ecosystem: Environmental > Terrestrial > Soil > Riparian zone | place: USA: Utah | collected...
TATCATATTCGCCGGGGGTATTAAGACCAGGATGCTGGCGCTACTCGAGATCCAACACGTGGTCTCTGGGTTCCTCCCGCGGTTCGTCTTCATCACAGCAGAGTCAGACATTACAAAGTTGCGACCTCTTGGGCCACCTACCGAGAAGACACAAGGGCGTCGTAATGAGATTCTGAACTCACTGTCGAAGATCCATGATCACTACCAAGCACAAACGATCATTACTGTCGACAAGACAAAGCGTGCCGTCGATAAGATCTGGGACGCTACTGTAACTGATGATGCTTGGGATCGTTACAATCAGTTCGAGAACGATATGATGGCACTGGGACTCGCTTCTCAGAACCAGGACATCATGACACCTGTAATGGATCGTCTATCAAAGTCGACACTCAAGGCGGCTATATTGATAGCTGCGGCAAGTCGATTAGATGAACGGGTAGTAGTCGAAGAGCAGGACCTAGTTAAGGCTATGGCGTACTGCGAACAGTGGCGAGGGTATGCGATCGAAGTCATACAGGCTGTAGGGACTACTACACAAGAGAACCAACTACTGTCGGTACTTAAGATGATCATCAGGCGTCCAGGAATTCTGCGTAGCGAAGTTATGCAACACTTCCATCTGCGTGCACGTGAGACAGACGTGATATTAGAAACCCTGGAGCAACGAGGGTTAATGATCAGAACCAAATCAGGAAGATCAGAACGACTACAAGCGATTGGAGACTAATGGAACTGGTAGTGATGAGTGGCGGAATGGATTCGACGACGTTACTATACCACGTCGTACGCGAGAAGGCTTCCGTGAGGGAAGTAAAGGCGGTAAGCTTCAACTATGGTCAGAGGCATCGGAAAGAGCTCCACTATGCAACAGCGAGCTGCCGCAAACTTGGCGTTCAACACCGGATTGTTGATATGGCTTTCATGGCTACACTTCTGGCCGGGAGTGCTCTTACTAGCGATTCTGTGGCTGTCCCTGATGGGCACTATGCTGAAGAGTCCATGCGAGCAACAGTAGTTCCCAATCGGAACATGATCATGCTGTCGGTCGCTTGTGGCATCGCCGTCGCCGAAGGAGCTGATCACGTTTGGGCAGGTATGCATGCAGGAGACCACTTCATCTATCCTGACTGTCGACCCGAGTTTATCGAACAGTTGGACTATACCGTGAAGATCGCCAACAAAGGGTTCATATCTGACCACTTCTCCATCCAGGTACCGTTCATCCACATCTCCAAGGCAGAGATTGCTGACTGGGGACATCGCCTCGAAGTGCCATGGGAAGATACATGGAGCTGCTACAAAGGCGGGAAGTATCATTGCGGTGTATGTGGTACATGCACAGAGCGCCGTGAAGCCTTCGTGAACGCAGGCGTAGACGATCCCACTCACTACTCAGACCTAACCCGACACTTCTAGGAGTCCTAATGCCCAGCCCAGAACACTTGGAGCTCTCTGCGGACGACCCGTTCGAATACGTGTTGATGCAGATAGCGATGACCTACCGAATGAAGTCTGAGAGTTACGCTTCGGAGAAGGATCCCTTTCAGACTATTCGCGACATTGGCTACTTTACAGGTCTAACACCACTTCGGTGTACAGAGATCCTTCTCGGCAAACATTATGCCGCACTCAAGCAATGGCAAAACAGAGTACCCGTACAGGTGCTACCCATTGCACATACCAAGACAAGTGATGACGCGTATCTGGACCGCGCTGTGTACGCAGTGATTGCCAAGGTACTATACGACGAGGAGGAAGCAGTACATGCTTCAGTCAATTCTGGTAAAGCACAACATCGAGATGGCGCACAGACTCTGGGATCTTCCAGGTAAGTGTGAGCACATCCACGGACACTCCTGGTGGTGCGAGCTCACCATGTGGAAGCGTCCAGACGACCGTGGGATCATCGTAGACTTCGGTGAAGTCAAGAAGGCGTTCAGGTCGTACCTCGATGGGACGTTCGATCACCGTCTAGCTCTCGATGTCAAAGATCCACTACTAGCCGGTATGAGAACCGAGTCCACCAAAGCACAAGACTTCTACCCCGGTCTCGTAATAGTGCCCGCTATGCCAACAGTAGAGAACATGTCCAAGTGGATCGGCTCGTGGGCAGAACAGAATCTCCCAGGCATGGAACAATACGAAGTCCGTCTCTGGGAAGCATCAACCAACGCAGCAGTCTGGGAGAGTTAATGTCAGGTTATTTGAAAGTACTCGAGCACTACACGTCGGTGCAGGGTGAAGGGTTTCATACTGGGAAGCTTACACAGTTCGTACGCTTCGCTGGCTGTAACCTACGTTGCCCAGGCTGGCCCTGTGATACACCTCAGGCCATCTTCCCCAACCAGTATCATGGCAAGTTCGATCGCGATATACCTGATCGATGCGTTGCCAGGATTATGCGTCAAGCAGATACCAACGGCGCCAAGAACGTTTGCTTTACCGGCGGCGAGCCCTTCATGCAGGACAACGAGACACTTCGCCTTGTGGTCTACGTACTGATCGAACAAGGGTTCAGCGTTGAGTTCTTTACCAACGGAACGTTCCCGTTACCATTCTGGGCTACACGTCATACGATCATGTTGGACTGGAAGCTCAAGGGTTCCGGCGAAGACTTGAAGTTCGAACTTCGGGACATACGAGCCAAGAATGCTCGGAGCCTTCATGGTGAGTGCGGCATCAAGTTCGTTTGTACCGACGAGAAGGATCTCCGCGAAGCAGTAATGACAGGCGAACAGCTTCGTCAGTTTGGTAGTCCAGCTACCTTCTGGTTAGGTACGGCTTGGGACACACTCAGCGAAGCAGATATCGTCCAGTTCATGAAAGACAACCGCCTGACCGACTGGCGACTCAACGTACAAGTCCACAAGTACATCTACGATCCCGAGGCCCGATTTGTATGAGTATCAGTCGTCAAGAAGCTCTCAAAGGTATGATGGGCGATGTACTCTGGACGCTAACAGGTTCTAACCCAGAAGACAACGAACATACAGCGAAGACTCCTGAACGATGGGCTACCCTCCTGTGGGAATTGACTCACCCGGACCCGGTTGCCTTCACCACTTTCGACAACACAAACAAAGTCGACGAGATGGTGGTGATCAAGGACATTAGCTTCTACAGTTTGTGTGCCCATCACATCATCCCGTTCTTCGGAAAGGCACACGTTGGATACATCCCCGGAAGCAAGATTGCCGGACTTAGTAAGTTTGCTCGAGTCGTGCGGTCGACAGCTAGAGGCTTGTGGGTCCAAGAACACTTGGGAGTCGCTATCGCTGACACCCTCTCAGCTGGACTCGTTGACCCAGTCGGCTTGGCTGTTGTACTTGAAGCTGAGCACCTTTGTATGGCAATGCGAGGTGTCCAAGTCCAGAACGCATCTACGACAACTTCTGTTATGCGAGGGGCCTTCCTCGATCCAGCCAAGCAAGCCCGACCAGAATTTCTAGCACTCATTAGGGGATGACGTGTCCATATCTAAAGAACTGGCCCTCATGATCGACGAGGCCTACGAAGACTCGGTCAGGTGGTTCAGCAACGTACCTGACGACATCGTGACCATGACACTCGGTCTTGTTGGTGAGGCTGGAGAGTTCGCTGACGAGATCAAGAAGATGGTTCGGGGTTCGAAGACCTACCACGAGGCTCTACCCAAGTTACGGGAAGAGCTCACCGACATCTTCATCTACGTTATGCTGGCCTCCAGGATCCTACAGATGGACCTGATCGAAGAGTACTACACCAAGCGCGAGACCAACGAAGGGAGGTTCGGTGCAAATAGCTTTAATAGCACCCATTGATCTGTTGGACGTAGTATCTAAGTACAACACAGGCTACCATCTGGTTCTACCTCAAGTGATGGAAGTATCTGAAGAGTACTCGGACTTCTACGCCGAGATCGAAGGTTTCAAGATCCTTGACAACGGAGCTGCAGAAGGTGAGACTATCTACCATCAGGATTTGCATGCTGCTGCTGAACATATTGCAGCAGATGAAGTCATCGTGCCTGACGTGATGGGTAGTTGTACAGACACAATCATCGAAGTCAAGCGATTCGAGCAGTGGGCTCTCCCAGACACCTTCAGGTACGCTGGAGTTGTTCAAGGTGAGAACATGGCTGAGGTGATGAAGTGCTTGACCTTCTACGACCACCTACCTTGGATCAGTAACGTACATATCCCTCGTATCTTGAATCGACTGATACACAAGACGTTCCGGATGACCTTCCTGGAAGCTCTAACCGAAGCGGCAGGCACACACTTCAGTTATCGATTCAATAACATGCATTGCCTTGGCGCTTCCGAGTGGGTAAGAGAGGTAGCAGCACTCGCTGATATTTCAAATATCCGAGGCATGGACACTTCGCTGCCCTTCAACATGGCTATGGCGGGTCGCTCACTCGATCAGGAATACCTTGGCCGAGCCCAAGATTACTTCAGCCGGAGAGTTACTCGAACAGGTCTACCGTATAGAATGGTGGAGGAGAATGTCAGACGTTATCTCGATTGGGCTGGATGCCCCTATAAGGAAACACCCGGAGGCACGTTGTGAAACTTGTACGTTACGCGAAACTGGTGCTTATGCAGGAGGAGTCGGGCCCGCGAGTGCTTCCATCGCCGTCATCGGGGAGGCGCCAGGATATGCGGAGGCCAAGACAGGCACCCCCTTCACTGGACCTTCGGGAAAGCTTCTTGATCTGGTACTTAGCCATCACAGTCTCGATCGGAACGATCTATACATTGATAATGTCGTTGCGTGTCGTCCACCGGATAATCGTACACCTTCGAAAGGAGAAATAGCTTCCTGTTGGCCCAGACTGAAAGCGGAGATCAATGATCGTCACCCAGAGACCATCATTACATTGGGGAACACAGCTACACAGGCTGTCATGGAGACTCGTGTTGGCATTACGCAGATGCGAGTGGGACCGCCTAAGACAACGAGCCTGTTCCCTGATGCTCGAGTCATACCTACGTATCATCCGGCAGCGTGCTTAAGGGCATCTGACTTCTTCCCCCACCTGGTACAAGACATCGGCAAGATACACCTAGCACCTGAGTCGACCTGGGCACCCCCCGTGTTTCGTGTCTTCGACAACCCACAGGAGGCTTGTAGAGCAATTGACGAACTGATCGCTAAGGCCGGAGCAATGGTTATCGACATCGAGGTAGGTGTCGACAAGCTAGCCTTTCATCGACCAGAAGTGTATCAGTTCCTTTGCATCGGTATCTGCTACGCCAAAGGCAAAGTTGCCGTCTTTGGTGAAGAGGCACTCAAGAGTCACAAGGTGCAACGGTGGATAACAAAGTTAATTGGACACCCGAGAGTCCGGTGGATCTGCCACAATGGGAAATTCGATCTGGCGGGTCTGACGAGATTCGCTCGTGCGCCGCTCTACTTCGACACCATGCTTGCCTCGTACGTACTGGACGAGCGTGCTGGAACCCATTCCTTGGGCTACCTTGGTGTGGAGCTCCTGGGGACACCGGATTGGAAAGACGTTACCAAGAGATACAAGGGGAAGGACGATACATACTCGGTGATCCCAAGACCTGTCCTTTACGAGTACAATGCGTACGACTGCTCAGTGACATGGGATCTCTACGAGTTGTACTCCGAGCAACTTGGGGAACAGGACCTACGAGCGGTACATGATCGGCTCTGCAAGTTTAGTGACATGCTGATCGACGTCGAACTTAACGGACTCGGAGTTGATCTCGACTACCTCGACTATCTAACAGAACACTATCTTGATGGACTAGGTGTCCTCGAGAAGGACTTGTTACCCTGGGTTGCGAATCCAAGGTCGCCCAAGCAGGTCAAAGAAGCCCTAGAGGCAATGGGTAAGAACGTTGAGAGCACTGACAAGGAAACCTTGGAGTTGCTCCAGAAGAGCGTCGACCCAGAATCCAACTTGGGACAATTTCTACGGCTGATGCTTGTGCATCGCAGAGAGCAGAAGATGTATGGAACCTATGTCAAGGGGGTCCGTAAGCGTCTCCATAGCGGACGAGTCCATCCAACTTTCCTTCTCCATGGCACCACATCCGGTAGGCTTTCTTGTCGAAATCCAAATCTGCAGAACGTACCCAGAGATTCCAGTATCCGCAGACAATTTGTGCCCTATGATGGACGTGTTTATGTCCAAGGTGATTATGCCCAGGCAGAACTTAGGGTCATTGCACTCTTGGCTCATGACGAATATCTCCGTGGTGTATTCCGAGAGGGCCGAGACATTCACGGAGAGGTTACTGAAAGTTTCTACGGACCTGGTTGGACCAAGGAACAACGAATAAGAGGCAAAGCAATCGTCTTCGGTACGGCATACGGTCGAGAAGCTTATTCTATTGCACTAGAGTATGGTATGCCAGTACGAGAAGCCCAGAACTGGTTGGATGAATACAACGCACTGATACCTGCAACGATGCAATGGCGAGAAGACATCAAGCAGGCAGTGTTCAACGAACAAGCAGACCTCGTTACACCTTTCGGTAGACATCGTAGGTTCTGGTTGATCACCAACGACAACGCCAAGGACGTGCTTAAGGAAGCTTGGTCCTTCCTACCGCAAAGTACAGCGTCAGACATTAACTTGTTAGCCGGAGTAGAACTACATCGGCAAGGCCTGTTCGTTTGCAATCTTGTGCACGATTCAATTCTAGTGGAATGCAAGGAGGACGAAGCAGAAGATGTTTCCAAGGTGGTCGCAGAGGTCATGGAGCGCGTAGCTCTTGAACACCTTGGCGACTACGTACCATTCGTAGCGGAGACCAAGATCGGTCAAAATTGGGGGGATGTAAGCTAATGCCCAGAGGCAAACCATCACCTGTAGGGAGTACGAGAGTCTCTCCCAACGGATATCACTACACCAGAACATCTACTAAGTGGGAACTAACCCATGTGATCATTGCAGAAGAGAGGTTAGGAAGGACCTTAGCTGAGGACGAAAGGTGCCGCTTCAAAGATGGCAACCGAATGAACCTTAGGCCAGAGAACATAGAGGTGTACGTATCATCACCAAGGACCATGGCAGCCCAGATTGCTGCACTCAAAGCCAAGCGTGACGACCTCACAGCCAAGATCGAACAGATGGAACTCGAACTGTACGAAGAAGGTGTACTATGACAGGGAGTGACAGCATGAACGACGACGCCGACGTTTGCCCATATTGCGGGTTACCGAACTGCCTAGCCCTACACCGGGGCGACATGGCATGGCTTGTGGCTGCGTTGGTTGCTGAGCGGGCGAGAGTCACCGAACTCGAAACCGTCAAGATTCCCGAACTGTCACGGTGGCTCGTCGAAACCGAGGATGCGTTGGTTGCTGAGCGGGCGCTCTCAGACGCCCTAGCAGCAGCACTCGAAACGTTGTGCAACGAACCGACGCACCCCTACATCGACGAGTGGTACAACGTGCGCAAGGCCAGCCAAGCAGCGTTGGCTGCTCATCGGTCGGCTCGGGCGGGACTCACATGAGGTACACTCTAGCCATTGCACTACTAATAGTGTTCGCATATATCATCATGACGTCTAATTCCCCTTGGAGACGACAGTGACCTGTTTGGGTTCGTGCTTCTCGACTCGGTTGATAAGAACCATCTTAGCTGGAGGTGCGAGTTTGAAAGGTGGCGCAGGCATGTTTCGATCGCCCCAGAGGATGCCAACGGACATAGCCATGATGAAGGTTACTACCAACAGTTCACTCATTATTTCCTTGAGGCGCACATCGATCTCTTTAAAGTCTAACCAACTTAGATTCGTATTAGACCGTTTGACACTATAGGAGCACGAGGGTTATCGTACTCAAGATGTCCAAAAGTCTAATGCGATCTAATAAGGAGGAACAATGCCTATACTGATTGGGATAGACCCCGGAGGGACTACAGGGATAGCCGTCTACAATTCCGATACCAATCTGTGGATGAATCAAACACTAGGGCCGGGTGACCATCACCAAGAGCTGCACGATCTTCTAGGTACAGTTAAAGCTGACACCATCGTGTATGAGAAGTTCACCTATCAGCGTCGGGAGGTGGACAAAGGTGTTAGCCTATCCTTGGTGTCTGTTGAGTACATCGGAGTGATCAAACTCTTCGGCGAACAGACCAAGACCCACCTGCACGGCCAACTTCCCTCTCACGGGGCCTGTAAGGACAATAACCTTTGGTCACGTAAGAAGCTGGTGCAGGTGGGTCTCGATAGCACAATTCCCCATATTCGTGATGCTACTAGTCACCTCCTTTATTACATGACGGTGCAGCTCAACCAAAGGGGGTGGCTCCAAGCTACATCCTCGGCGGGGGTGGAGAAGGCTTCGGAGTGACCTTCATTGGTGGTACCTGATGATCTACATGTCGGAATCCAAGACCTACGTGTCCAGTAGTCTGGTTCACTCTTGCAACAGCATCAGCAGTGATACCTAGCCAGGTTATCAATGCGGCACCCCAGACTTGAATTAATCCGTTGACGAAGGCTTCCCACGTCACTTCTTGATTCGAGTCGATCTGTAGCCTGACATAGGCAATGATCGCTGACGCCGTGATCGATATCAGACCCTTCAGCCAGTCGGGCGCATCGTACTTTGCCCCCAGAGCGGTTATGAAGGGAACGACAATACCGACGATCAGTAAGATACCATCCAACTGAGCGAGGCTGACTGAATTAGGTGCTACGTCTGCTAACATGTTCCTCCTATACTTTGATGATCTTGTTCAGAATGAAGTACGGCGGCATGTGGTTAACTGAGGAGCCTGAACCAGCGTTGCCTGTGTTGTTGTTCGAAGGAGTGCTTGTGTTTCCCGATACTCCAGGCGATGCACTGCCACTGGTGTTGTTCGAAGGTGTATTCGTAGTACCGCTCACCGATACCGAACCCGAAAAGCCGTGCGAGTGAGCACCTTGATTGTCTGTACTAATGCCGTGAACGTGATCGCCTACGTAGGACGTACTGCCACCCCAGGTAGTGGCAACGGTATAGGGACCGCTCTCACAGCCGCCTGAGCCAGAAACCATGTTGCCGGTGTGATCATGTCCACCTGCAGAATTAGTAGCACCACCGTGAGTGTGCCCACCGACGCCATCAGTAGTGCCCGACACCGAACCGCTATCGCTCCACGTGTGCGTGTGATTAGCCAGATCGTGATTGTGCGATGATACAGACAGACCCGAAGCACCGTGAGTATGGTTCTGCAGATCGTGGGTGTGAGCAATCAGCGAGGTGTGTGACTCACTTCCACCAGTCGAGCCGACGGTGTTCGGAGCGGAGACTCGTCCTGAATCACTTCCACCCATATTATCGACGCCAACTGTAACCCTACCCCGTAGATCAGGAAGAGTAAGGGTAGTACCAGATTTCGCTGCCGCAGGACTGTTAGCCCATAGCGCAGGGTAAGTGGTATTCGCACTAGTGATGGCCTGACCATAACATAGCAGCCAACCAGCAGGAGCGACATCACCCCAATGGTCGACAACTGTTCCAGCAGGAACCCCTGCGCCATACGTGCTCCTTCCCCCTAGGACAAGTAGTTGATCATTCCACTGAGCTGCCCAACAGTTGTCACCTACGAAAGGACTGTACGAGTCCAAGTAGGGTATGTTGGGAATGACCGCTGCATCTTGGTCAGCGATCTTGATGGTAAGGTCTCCTGTACCAATAACTTCTACCGTACACGATCGTAGTCGAAGCTTTGACTGAGTATCGGTTACCGTCTGTAGTTGGAACGCAAGGTCCTCTAGACCTACCGTAGGTACTATCTGTTCAGAGGCAGCTTCCTCGACGACGGTCTCACCAGGTAATGGAATCGTTTCTTCTGGAGGAGTCGTACCGGTAAGGTCACTCATCGTTGCCTCAGAGTACATTCCATAGCACGAATAGCTACCATCGGAATTGTGATCTTGTCAATGGCATAACGAGCATTGACACCGATAGCATCCCGACGTAGGGTTATGACGTCACCGGGTTCGTGTGCTGGATTAACCACTGCATTGAAACGAATTGTTTCGTACGAGCCTAGGAAACTGTACAGCAGTGAATCTGCTACGACTTGTGCCTGAATAGCATTGCTGATCGAACTGGAGTTGTAGGTGTAGACGTGTCGACCATGAGGACCTTCGATGAACGTAGGCGAGCTCGGATCACGATCGGAAGCTATAGCTGACACAGGTTGCTTGTCTGCTGATTCACCTGTCACGATAATGTAGTTGTACAACGTCTCATCCAACCAACGCTTGTTGACGGAGAGTACAGTAGCATTCTCACCCTCGGCATAGTCCCACTGTACTGCCGCAGTCGCAGGATCAATAGTAGGACGACACTTGACTATACCGTTACCATCGAAGAACAAGTCACAACCTTGATCGCGAGCCAGAGACATTGCTGCCTTCCATGGGTCACGATCCGTATCCAGAACACTCTGCGTTGTCAGGAAGGGAGTAGTATCCATACTGAACTGAGCCTTCGGATACCTGTTCTGGATCAGAGCCTGAATAGCGACACTGTATGTGATTCCCTCCGGGACAACATATGGCGCTTCGAACTTGTTGACCGAGACCTTCCGACTTCGATCGAACCCACGAATGGTAATCGTTCGACCATCACCACTGTCAGTGACATCAGCGTCCGAGATATTGAACACTCCGAGTGGAACGTGTTCAGTACTACCGTCGAGAAGATAAACGCCGCGGTAGAGTTTGATCTCGTTACCCGCTGTAGCAAGCATATCAGACAACGTACGAGGAGTCAACGAACCGGTAGGGTCTCCGAGAGTAATCTGACAACGCCTTTGACGTTCGGCATTGTAGTCCATCGTTACCTGACCGTCAGAGATTTCTAAGTCAGCGATCCAAGTCTGATCTTGAAAGACTTCACACCTGGTACAGATTGCATGCGACTCGACTACGCGGGCCTTGAAGGCATCAGTTACGTCCCACACTACGGCTCACTCACTTCGATGAAGGGAACATTTGCTGTACAGTACGTTGCGTCTGTAGGATGCACCTTGCGTCGAACTACCGAACCTATCTTCACCCACCATTGAGTATTGAACAACGGAGACATCAGTAACAGTACTCGACGTGTATCTCGAATAGCAGAGAAGGAGTTCCATGCAGCTACGTTGGTGAACTCAAGTTCCAGTTCGAAGCGAACACCTTGTACGACGTCGGTCACCACGATCGGATACTTACGTCCCAAAGGTTTGTACACGGCCATCTGTTCGGTAGATTCGAAGTCGACTGTGTCCGAGGTACGTAGAGGCTGTACCGTAATGTTGAGTAACGGATTCGACGGGTCCTTCAACCACCAAGACGTTACTGTCAGAGTAGCTGACGTAGAGTTAGCAGATGTTGCACTTGTCAACAATCCAGAGACGACGTAGGCACGGTAGATACGAGCGATACCCATACTCGACCGATAGTCCTGTAGAGTGGTTGCTTGGTTCGTCGTTGGCAACAGGATCGGAGTTTCACCGTGCAGAGTCCACGTTGCTCCTGCATCGTCACTCCACTCGACGTAGATGTAGGTTGTGCCTACGAGGCCACCACGCGTCCATGTTGTACTTGAGCCTGGAGCGAGCTTGATCGAGTCCACGTAATGAAGTTCAGCGGACGCTGGTGACACTACTTCACAAGTGACACGGGCAAAGGCTGCAGTGCCAGGTGAAGTGACTGAAGCTGTTGCGACCTGGGTCCACGCGCCGGTTGTGTCTGTACCAGACCCCACAGAGGAGGCTGAGAGGAACGTACCACCGGAGTTGTACCAATCGATCCAGACCCTACAAGTTCTCCCTGTGGTTCCTGCTCGGAAGGAAGCCAGTGCTATGTATGCTGTATTGGCTGCTACAGCTACACCAGACGTACCTGAAAGGGTACCGGCACTCATCGTAGCGGCAGAGCTTGCAGAGAGCCTCAAAGCGTTCGAACCGTTTGAGCCTCCCACTGTAGTCGATTGGGTAATTGTACAGTTTGTTATTGCGACCCAACCACTTGTACCAGACTCGAGCGAACCTTGATTCAGCGTCAGCATGTTATCGTTACCCTGCAGAGCAACTGACACTCGAGCGTTCGCAGAGTCAACCGTCGGTACAGGTACGCTTGGAGTTGCAGGCTTATCTACTGCAATGGTAAAGCTGGTGAACACCCATGCAGAGAAGACATTCGATGAACCGGCCAGGTAAGCAGCCTTGACATAAGCACGATGTGCACCATCAAGTAACGCTGCAGTCGTTTGGTACTGAAGAGCTGTGCCAGTGATCTCACCACTGTCTTCGGTATAGGGTGACGTCTCTGGATCGAAGCCGCCAATGCCATACTGAGCCGCCGTGAAGGTCTTGACTCGATAAGCACTCTGAGCACCGCCACTTGCTGTGAAGGTCCAGATCACCAGAGGCTTGTTCGTAGTCGTGAGTGTCCCAGTAGGAGAGATCACCGTAGCGATAGGAGTCGCTACAGTCGTGAATGGGTTATAATCCCAACCACTGTCGTAGTCTACTCCACCGAAGTCCGAAGAGGACTGTACGTATGCGCGATAGGTAGTTCCACCAGACAACGAAGTTGCGATGGTATGAGTTGTCGTAGTACCTGAGAGCCAGCCCGACGAGTAAGTAGACGACGAAGTCGTAGGGTCGAAGTTAGAAACCTGGTACTGTGCCTGCGAGAAGATCTTGACCTGGTATCTCTTCTGCGGAGCACCATTGTAGCCGGTGAAGATCCACTGCACTGTTGGTTGAGTCGTAACCCCTGTGGAGTTCTCACCTGGGCTGGTAACCTGAGTACTTGGCTGCGTACGTAGATCGACTTCGATCCAAGCATAGTCAATCATTCGATCCATCGACCCAGAGCCAACAGTATTACGAATGAACTGTGCCTGAAGGTTGTTGATAGTTGTCTGCGTCCACTCTACACCGTTGTTCGAATACCAGGAGCTCTTCCTGATGGCCCAGAACTGATTGCCAGTGATCTTAAGATCGGTAGCAACCATTGTACCACCGGAAGGACCAATCTTGTAGTCGACGTCGTTGGTAGCTCCACCCGACAGAGCATTGTTGATGTCGTACACACAGAGTCGTACGCCGGCGATCCTTTGGTTCAAGCCTAGCGTCAAGTTGTCGAAGCCCACAGTAACCTGTGCGCCGATCTGATCGTCCTGGTTAGAAATCAAGTTGTTGAAGTCTGCAGCATTCAGAACTGTAACCGCAGAGCTTCCTCCGTCCCATCCAGGTGAGCCTGTGTTGGAGACAAGAGCGTTCACGTACAAGATCGTGTAGCTGGTATTTATTCCTGGAAGAGCCATCAGACACCCTTCTTACTGCCAGCGATGATCATCTTTGTCAGCTCTGTGAACTGAGCATCGATCGCCTTCTGGATCTCAGGCAGTACACCTTTGTCTACGTTCCCCATGATGTTCAATTGGAACGCACCTTCAGCAATGTTAATACCTCCGCCCCCGCCACCAGTACCTCCACCTTCGTAACCGAATCCTCCTACAAGCGGGGCTCCTTCAGGGAAGAGGTTCAAGCTGTCAGCGGGATTGATATCTGACAGCCACCTGGACACATTATCCCATCCGGTCGCCATACCGCTCTGTAGGCCCTTCATGACCTTGAGACCCATCGGTACAAGGTTTATTTCAGCGTGACCCTTCTGGACATTGATATCGTTAAACCAGTTTGCTGGATTCAAATTACTAAGCCAACCAGTAACGTTGTCCCATACATCCTTCATACCATTCCAGAGACCGTCTATAACTGCTCGACCAGCGTTGTAAAGCAGACTTCCTATGTCACCGAGAGCATCCAAGGCCATACTTGGTAGCTGACGGAACCAAGTAACGATCTCTCCAACACCTTCAGATACTGCTCCAACGATACGCCAGAAGGCGAGCTGGAAGACAGCAACGACTGCTTCGAAGCCCGACGAAATGATTGCCCAGATGTGATCCATGAAGGCACCAATGATACCACGAATCAGATCGACGGCACCCATGATGATAGCTACGATTGCGTCCCAGACACCCTTCACGATCTGTTTGATTGCCTCCCACGCAGCATCCCAGTCACCACGAAGTACTGCTAGGAAGAGTTTGATCACGCCAGAGATAATATCGATCGCGGCATTGATGAGAGCAATCATCGTTTCCCACGCCACTCGGATCTTTACCACTACTAGATCCCATCCGAGTTTGATTATCTCCCACAACGGAGGCCAAGCTGCCATGATTACATCTACGACGAACCCTACGGCGTTGGATACGATGATGTAGATCAGGTTCCACTGCAAAGCGAAGAACGAGACAAAGAAGTTGACTATATCGTAGATGATTGCGAATACACCTTCGAGCACTACAACGACGGTGTTCCACGTGGTTTCCCAGATCGGAAGGAGGATCGATGTTAGTAGGTTGAATCCACCTTGGAACACCTCAATGAAGATGTTGACCCAGAACGAAATCGTCTCTACGGTTGCTGCCCAGATTTCTCCAAGCTCTGTGAACAGGTGACCAAGAGTCATCACGACATCTTGAATCGCCGTGTTAGTCCGGAAGAAGTTGGTAACAGCATCCCAAGCTGTTATCAATGCAGCAATGACTGTCTGTATGATGTCGACAGCAGTCTGTATGGTTGAAACGATCGCATCCCAAGCAGTCATTACGGCATCTACAAGAGTCTGCCAGACCATCGGGGCCGTATCAGCTATCCAGTTGAAGAACGGTAATAGGTAGTTCTCCCAGACGTCCATTACGATGTCGCGTACGAAGCCCCATACATCTGCGGCGACTTCTTTGATAGTGCCCCAGTTCTCGTAGATCAAGTAGGCAGCAGCAGCCAGTAGTGCAATGACTACAATGACTCCGGCAATGATTGCTACGAGCCCGCCGATCGTCAAACCGACCATGGCTAGGGTAGCAGACATGATCATGAAGATACCGATGACAGCAGTGATCGCGCCTATCAGAATCAGGAGCATCGATACGACTGCGAACCCGATTACGATGTACCGTTGTGTCTCCGGCGACAAGGAGTTCCACACACCAAGCAGCTTTGCGAACACTCCGGCAACAGCCTCTACTGCTGGCCGCAAGCTGTCCCAGATGGTCACCTTGAGGATCGCCAACTGGTTATTCATCAACTGGATCTTGGAAGCAGGCTGCTCGAACATGACGTTGTAAGCAGAGTCCATTGCACCAGCCGAGTTCTGCATCTCGCCGGTCAATGTATTCAGTGACTCATAGCCCGGAATAGCAATGTCGAAGAAACGTCGGGCCTGAATAGTTCCAGTTCCGAATATCTCCTTGAACATTTCCTTTCTCTGAGGCTCAGCCATCGAAGCCCAGCCCTTGTTGTTCGCCAGCTGGGATACGATGTCGTTCATCTGTAGGAACTCACCAGCAGAGTTACGAACAGTGATACCGAGTGCTTCCAGCTTACCGAACTTGTCTGGCGACGAGAACAACTCCATTGCGCGTGCAGCAGACGTAGCAGCCATCTCAGTCGAGAGACCGTTACGTGTCAGGAACGCCATCATGCCAGCCAGTGTTTCAACTGACTGACCAGCAGCTACGGCAGCAGGAATAGCACGACCGAGAGCAGTTTGGAACTCAGCGTAAGTACCAACGCCCAAGCGGACCATGTTGAACTGAACGTCCAGAACCCTATTGACTTCTTCTATAGGAATACCGAACGCGTTCATGATCGCCATTGTGGCACGTGACGACTCTCGGATCTCAACCTGACCAGCAACAGCTGCACGGGCAAATTCACGTAGCAGCACTTCAGACTGAGGAACAGTAACGTTCATCGACGAGAAGATATCGTACAACGTTTCATCCAGGGACCCGAAGGCTACAGGGATTTCCCGAGCAACGTTGATTACGACCTGACGGAGATCCTCGAAGCTGCCCGACGTATTACCGAGCTGCGTCTGAACGAGAGCAATCGATCGGTCGAATTCAATACCGGCCTGGATACCATCGGCTAAGAAGTTTGCACCAATGAGACCAACACCAGTCATCGCAACACCCATACCAGTGAGTGCGCGGCCTTGGGCTAAGGTAGCTTCGGCAGCCTTGAGAGCATCGCCCTCCAAGCTACCGACAGCTTTGCCTACGTCAGCAATGATGCGGGTGGCTTGATCTCTCGCCCTAAGGACCAGTAGAATATCTCTAGTGCCGACCGGCATTTGCTTTGTCCTGATCTGCTTTGTAACGTTCTCCTTGTGCTGCCAATACTAAGAACAGACACTCCATGACGAAACAATCCTGATCCAATACTCCTCCGGCACTCGGAAGAACATTGTAAGCCTGGCAAGCGCCAGAAAGGCCAAGGACCCTACTTGCCTCCACCTCGAGAGGTGTCGGGTTGTTAGTGTCCTTGGCCAAAGGGCTACCGAGTACGATATGAGACCGGATCAGGAAACTCAGTTTCCCAAGTCGTCTCCGAACTCGTGCAGTACGCGAATCAGTTCGCCTATCTCTTGTCCAACCTGTGGATCGAGTCTGTCGAGGTTGGCAGCTTTGGTAAGATCCAACTTCTCGTCGTTGTCGTCGAGAAGATTGTGATCTACCAAACACTCCTTGAGTTCGAACGCTGTTACCTGACGGTTCAGCATTTCGATGTTCCCACGCATGCCACCGTTGTTGCGACCGGCTTCGATTCCGATCTGCATGGCCATCTGAGAACGCTCGAGCCACTTCCCGTAGGACATACGCCGAAGTTCGACCCATGCCTCCGCGAGAGACTTGAGTTCGAACCTTTCTGCTGTTGTACTGATAGTTGCTCTGGGCAAGGCAACTGCTCCTTTGTTTATGGAAAGCTGGCGATGTTCTCAGTCGTGGTGACTGTGATCTTGTGCGACGCGGCATCACCATCAGAGTACACCCCACGATACTTGATGTTGGCACGAATCAGTTCTGCCTGACCACTCATGCCAACGATTTCGTAGGTGTCTTTGAGGGCAGCGAAGACTTCGAACGTCACAGAAGCGCCAGCACCTTTCGATGCGGCGAACTTGATCGACTGTGCCGAGAGAGCCTTGAAGGCATCATAGTCGGTACGAGTATCGAAGTCACGATTGATGGTGAGTTCGACGTTGCGCTCTCCGAACCGAGCAAACGCAGCCGCAGCTGTTGGAGTGAAACGGTACTCGTGGCTCGCGGAATCGTTCACACTCAACTCGTACACGTCTGCGTCGATGACAGCTGACGCTGCAGGGATCTCGAGGGTGTACTGACCAGCACCGAACGGCAACGTGGTCACGTGTGTCGGAGTCGGAAGAGTCTGCGAAGCTTCCGATCGTCCAAAGACATCGAAGGTTGCAATGAGCAAACCGTTGTCGACTGAATACTTGGCTGAACCAAGAACGCAACCGACGAAGCCAAAGGTCACACCGTTACGAACGACTGTGAAGGACAGAGTCTTCGTTGGGATAGCGACAGCACTTGGAGTAAAGGTGTATACGTACGGACTCGAGCCCGTCTTGACACCTGTGTACCGAGCTGCACGAAGAAGATGACACAGGGTGTCTTCGGTCACTTCGACAGTGATCGACCCTTCAGTTCGAAAGTAACCCGCGACGACACCGGAAATGTCTGCGATGCCACGAAGAGGCCTGCGCCAGTTCGTTTCCTGTACATGCTTCAAACTTTCGTTTCGAAGCACCAGGTACTTGGTCGGAGCTACGTAGGTTCCGGAAGTTACTTCCGGCGCAATACCGACAAAGCCGGAAGCGCCAACACCTACTGCCATGGTCAGTCCTCCTCAGTCCCGGCAACCGGGGTTTCGCTCTGATCTCCCACAGGAGTTTCTTCGACTTCTGGCTCCTTGGTGGAAATGTTGATCGAGAGTTCGTCTCCGTCAGGCCAGGAGAAACCCTGGGCCTTGAATTCGGCGATCTGTCCGGCAGTGACTTGCCGCGACCCTCCATTGGGAACCGTGCCGAACGCAGGGAGAGCAACAGGGTCGCCCTCAGGAACCGAGTCCACGAACACGTGAACCGTGCCTGCGTACTCCGGTTCGTCCGGTGTTACGACATCATCAGGCATGTTGTCTCCTAGCTAACGGAACGGGGTGCGAGTCCGCCCCATCCAAACGAGTCTCGAGGACACCAGCAGATCGTCGTTGTTGAACGTTGTCTGTCCTATTGACTGCTGTGATATCCACGAGAACACGACAAGCCCACCGAGCTGGTTCTCGGTCAGGATGTACTCCTTGACTGTCTTCGTGTACTCGAGGCACTCTTTGAGGTTGTCCCGAACATTCTGCAAGCGATCGTGGTACAAGAAGATATGAAGCTCCCCGTCGTCTAATGCCTGCATGTACGTATCGGTGGGAACATGATCCACTTGTCGAGGTATGACCGCGATGCAAGGGATAGGACCAATCATGTTGATGTCGCCGTAGTGAACCGCCTTGAGACCGAGATCGTACATCCCTGCCCGTAGATGGTCCACCATAGCTTGGTTGAGTTCTCCAAGATCCAACATCAGTCATTGAACCCCGATTGCTCTAGCTTGTTGTCAACCCAGTCGTAGAACACACCCTCGATCTTCTCGAGGTCGTCTTCATCGAGGTAAGCCCACTCACGAGCTGCCATGTGTTGAGTCCCGAACTGATGGAAAGCACCATACGTTGCCCGAGGAAGATTGGCAACGGAGGCCTCTTCGGCATCAATGTCCCAGAGGTTAAGCTGACCCGCTACGGCCTTGAGCAGTCCTGTCCTATTGAGAATAGGATGTGCTTCACCGCGAGTCACGACGGTACGGTCCTTGAGTGGCTCCCAGCCAGGACCTTCTACGTCAAAGTGACGAACGAACGAAGGAGAGGCAACTTCACGGACTGAATTGGTAAGCGGTTCACGAAAGGAACGAAGTCGCAGACCTAGCTCAGCATAGTTCATTTCAACGAACGCTGCTGGTGGTTCGAAGGTAACGTCGAAGTCGTACATCAGAAGACCTTGCCCATCGTGAAGGCACGAGGCGCGGCGAACTCTGATCCCGGATCGTATTCATCTGCGTACGCAGTTGCTAGGTCAGTTGGCCAGAAGGAGGGATACGATGAGCTTTGGATCGTTTCGTCGTCTGGTAAGTTGATGGAGCCCTCCAGCAGGCCGCCCAGTAGCCTATTTGCGGAGAGCTCCAAATAGCCGGCATAACTAGAATCACCGCCATCTTCTGCATACGTCCTACGGTAAGTCCAGGACGCAACGAGAAGGGCGATGATCTTGCGAATTAGATCTGGAGTAGTAACAGCGCTTACCCAATCCTCGGTCACGTATTTGTCTGCCAAGGTGCTGAACACCTTAATACGTGCAGTCTCCTCTAACTCCTCGTCAATGAAGGCGAGGGTCAAACGAGAAGGATCCAACCATTGCTGGACCTCAGGTATTGTGACAAACGCTGTCACCACTCATCGCCTAGAAGTCGTCAGGATTGGAGGAAGAGCTGCTTGCCGGCCGCTCTGGTTCCTCGTCGTCTGCTTCTTCTTCGGCGGATGGCATCTCGACTGTGGGGTCATCGACCCGGATGCCACCATCCCATTGACGCTCCTGAGGTCGTCTATCGACTTCCTCGGGGTCGGGTTGTCCTTGGACGAGCTGTGCCTCAGGCATCCGTCGCCGTTCGGACTCCAGATTCGCAATGCGGTTCTGGAGCTGTACGATGAGCGCTTCGGCATCTGCGCCGGAGGCCACCGCTTGGATGGGTTCGGCGATCGCACCCGACTTCTTCAAGTCGTCGATCACCTCTTCGGGAAGATCACCAGTGTCGACTTCTGAGCCGGCACTGATCTCGGTGACCTTACCCTCCTCGTCCCCATACTTGATGTTGGTAAGAGCAATCAACACGTTGGCCTCCTCAGGCGATCGCAGCTTTGATGACGTACCCGGCGATCTGCTTGCCGAGTGCGTTGAGCGTGACCATCTTGAGATCGTAGCGGCGGGAGACTCGGATGACGTCGCTCTTGCGATTCTGCTCGCGCCAGCGCTCGACGATCTGAGGACGGTTGCCACCGTAGCCCATGTTGAACTCGTACCCGAAGGCCAGCTGGCGAGGAGCCGCACGAGGAGGAACGTACGCGATTACGACGTCCTTACCCCACATGTAGCCGATCGATGCTGTCTGGCCAGGGTTGGCGGTGTTGTAGCCCATCCCGGGTACGATGATGCGTGGAATACCGAGCAGGGATGCGATGATCTCCTGGTTCAGCACACCACGCTGGACGTACTTGATCCGCTCGATGAAGTCCGGGTGGTCCTCCAGCTTCGACATCACCTGGTAAGGGATGATGGCGAGGTTGGGCACGATGAACAAGCCGGCGTGGATTGTGTCTCGCGCCACCTTGAAGTCGGAGATCGGGTTCGAGTTGACGAAGTCGCTCCACTGTGTGGTACCCGACAAGGTCGTCGAGTAACCCGCTGCGTAGTTCGACGTTGTCGTCACCATCGTCTTGATGGCGATCTCACGTGCCAACAGAACCTTCCCGGTTACCAACTCGGTGCCGTCGCGATCCGGTGCGAGAGGAGAATCGACGTTCTCCCGCTCTTCATCAGTGATTGCGATCTGGAGCGAATGCTCCTGCGCCCAGTAGGTGTCAGTCGAGACAGCCAGACCTGGGATCTCGGTCGCTTCGGTACCAGGAGCTCGAAGGTCCGTTCCCGGATCGAGACCCCAGCCCTCACGGCCGAAGAGGTAGTACTTGTCCGACTGCTTCCGAACGTTCACCGTGGGGAACAGGACGTCTCCCACCATGCCTTCGTTCGGGTACGCGACGCTGATGTTCGAGAGAACGACGTCGAAGTGGGTGTTGCCCCCAAGTTGGGGATCCCATACTGCCATGGATCAGTCCTCTCTCTCAGCTCGCTGCCGCGTTGCTGGTTGCGCCTGGTGTGAGCAGGACGTCGATGTGGTCACCATCGGCTGCTGCCGCGGTGAGCGCGATACCCACGACTTGGTTGTTCGCCCCCGCCGTGGCATCGACGGTCGTGATCTTCCCAGAGGAGTGAGCACGAACCTTGAGGCCAACAGCGATCGGGGCTTGCGCTACGCACCGTGCGACACCCAGAAGTCGTACACCGATGATCTTGCCATTGGCTACATCGCCGGCTGTTGCCGACTCTTGTGCTACACCAATTGCAAAGTCACCGGTCGCGGTGACTGGCGTGACGTGCTCGAAGCCGTTGGTCTTGACCAAGTAGAACTTGGTAACCGCGGCATCGATCAGGAAAGCTCGGTCGTATTCGTAGTGCATATCACACCGGGTCCTTCGTCAGAGCCTCGCGGCGGTAGCCTTCCCAGAGCTCTGGGTTGGTATCACCGATGCGCTGTACGGCGTCGGCGTAGGTGAGCTTGTCGTCCTTCGACATCAGCTTGTCGACCTCGTCGCTGAACCGCTTGGAGTGCGAATCGGTGGTTGTGTTTCCACCCATGCTCCCGCGTTCGCCGAGAGGAATCAGACCCTGCTTGACGGTCTCCTTGAACATCTGGACAACGCGGTCGCCCTGTGTCTTTGGAAGATCGACCAGAATGGTCTTGAGGGACTCGAGAGCTGCAGGCGGAATCGCATGCGTGGCTCCGTCATTCAAACTCGAGACCTGTGCGTTGACCTCTGCAAGCCGGTTCGCGGCTTCGAGTGTCCTCACCTTGTCAGCGAGCGCCTTGACCTGCGGAAGCTCCATAAGCTGTTGCTCGTTGAGCATTGCAGGCACCTTTTCATCCGGCTGCGGATCTGGGGTTGGCTTGGGTTGAGGAGGACTTGTCGGAGGCGGCGTGTCTGGCTCACCACCGGCACCTGACGGAGCCGGCACTTGGAGCTTTGCCACTGCTGCCAGGAGGTCCTCAGGCTTGGCATCTTCGGGAAGCCCGAGTGCCTTGATCAGAGCCTTGGTAAGCTCGTCCACATTGCCTCCAAATTGCTTTGCAACCTCAGTGAGGTTGATGGGTAGGATGTCTTTCAGGAAAGGACGATTGGTGATCGCCCCTCCAAACAAGACATCTTTGAAGGAGCTTCCGGTCTTCGGATGAGTCCATTCGTCTACGAACTCAGGTGAGAAGTACCGGTACTCCTTCTTCTTCAGTGCCTCATGAGCGGACTCAGTCCACTGAATCAGCAACCAAAGACCGTCTTGACGAGCCTCCGCGGCTTTTACCCAGCCTGCAGCTTTGCCGTCATTGTCCTTGTGGTCGTAATCGATGTCAAGCTCTTGAGTACGAACACCCAAGTTGACGTTCGACGCGAATCGCATGACTCGCTCAGGCGTGATGTCGATCTTCCCATACACTGGGTGATCATAACTGCCAAGCGGAAATGCCTGAATCCATGATGTCGAGATCAGGTCGTCGAACTTGAAACCAGTGAGGTCAACCCAGTAACCCTGGGGCTTCTCAGTGGTCATGTCGAAGGTAGGCACAGATCTTTCCTCCTAGGTAATTATAACTGATGGCCAAACGGGAAAGCTAGAGGGCCAATGGGAAAGTTTCCTAACCTCCCGATTTGTCCCCGCCAGCGTTGGGTCCCGGTACGGTCTTCTTCATCCCACCAGCGTTCGACTGACGAGGCATATCGGCGTTCTGAGAACTGTTGTCCAGCTCACCTTCGTCAGGGGTTTCTTCACCCTGTGGAGTATCCAGATTGGCTACGAAGCGCTGGCTCTTCTCGTCGGCTTTGGGAAGATCCATTTCATCTCGTACCCACGCCTCAAGCTTGTCATCAGGAATGAGTACGCCGGCACCGACGAAATTGCGAATAGCAAAAGAGACCGTTCTCCAGTCGACCGTGTCGCCGATACGACGCACGCGTAGTTCGGGGTATATATCACGTTCGCCCCAGTTCCAGATGACCAGCTGTGGGATGCAGTACTTGTTGAATACATCCCTGATCACCTCAGCGATGTATCGCGTCGCCTTGAGGAAGAGTGTCTGCTGCTCCTCTTGTGACGTACCTAGAGGGTTGTTAATGAACTGACCTAGGATGTTCCTGGCGATCATCATGTCGTGGTGATCCACCGACGTCAGAGCATTGACTGGTTGACCTTCGAGCTTGAGCATCGCCAAGTCCCAGTTCGGAGGAAGGACGATGTGTGCCTTCTCGTTGGTCCGAAGGTTGCGACCAATCTCGTCCGCGAGTGCTCTGTCCTGTGGATTGAAGTTTGCTGGCAGCTTGATAATCGGGATACCAATGCCGTGACGTTCCTTCTGAATGGCATCGATCTTGTACAAGTTCTCCTTGTAGAACCAGTGCTTGTAAGCGCTCCGTAGAACGCTCACCCCAGTCATGTCTCCACCCTCCTTCTCAAAGGTGAAGACGGCGAGCTTATCCATCGGGATGGTAACTTCGCCGAACGGTGCCGTCCTCATGTACGTAGACATGGCGACTGGTCCACCATTCTTATCGAACTTCCATCCACTCACATCAGTTGGATGACGAGGTGCGAACTTCCTCCAAATGACTTTGCCATCGTGAAAGTCGTACACCTTCTCGAACGGGTAGTATCCGAAGTCGAGCATCAACAGGATCTCGGTCAGTAGCTGGGGCCAGCTGGTCGACATCCAATTGAAGAAGCAGTTGTTGATGTGTTCAGAGATGATCTGCCCACGCTTGGTCTCATCCAGGGTATCTATGTACCAACGAGCCGCGAGGACAGGAGTCTTTACCAGTCGAAGCGTAGCGCGGATCTGTCCATCGTTCTTCCGCATCTTCTCGTAGGTCTGCAAACCGAACCAACCACGCAGTTCAGGGTTGTAGTCCTCACGAGCTACTCCGGTGTAGTTGGACTGACCAGTACCACCCAGTTCGCGGTAGTCAGGCTTTAGAGGGATCTCCTCAGCATAGGTAGACAGTTGCATACCCAGCTGCGGATCCTTGACGAGGATAGATCCGCCTGGACTTACTTCGATCAAGTCGTACCGCTTGGCAAGCTCGATGGTACTGTTGAAGACCTCTGGGTCTACTGGCATCAGAATTCCTTGTCCATTGAGAAGAAGCCTCGTGTGCCGCTAAGGGTTGCCGTAGAGACACCCGCCACCACCGGGTCCTTGTGTTGAGAAAGACCCACAGGATGATTGCGCATCACCTCGACAAGATGATGACGAGCCCCAAGATCGTAAAGTTGCACCAGAGCATAGCGGATAGCGTCCATAGCGTGATCGTCGATACCTTGTGCAATGTCCTTAGGTCCCTTATTTGGAGATCCCTCAGCCGCACGATAGTTACTGAACTCTCGTATGGTATTGGCACATCCATTGGCCACCCAGAGTTTGGGTGCGGAGATTGGTGTTCCGTACTCATCTGCTTCACCGATCTGATATTCCTTCAGGAAGGACTTTACGCGATCGACACCTTGACGCCAATTGGTCTTAGCATCGGGATCGGCGATGCAGGGTGCGATCTCTGCCGACACTCTCATTGCCGCTTCGGGATCAGCGGCGTCTCCAAAGCAACCATCAATACGGTAGCCAGGAGGTTGTTCGCGCTCACGAAGTAAGCGGAAGTGTTCTTCGAGGATTGTATAGGACTTGTAGTGTTCCCGCCAGATGTAAATGTTGTCCCAAGGGTCGACTTGGAATTCAATGCAAGCTAGAGGGTTGACGAAGCCCCAATCCCAAGCCATGTAGTTCGGCCACGCTGGATTGAACGTGTGTGGCTTAACATGGATCGTGAGATCGAACTCGCCATAGATCTTACCGACGAAGGCAGTGAAGTCAGCACCGATCTCCTGCATGAACCAATCAGGAGTAGTGGTATCTTCCAACAAGAGGATTTCAGAATCAGTACGTCCACCTGGATAGACTACGGAGTTCTCCCAGGATGGAAAGCGCCAGGACTCGAAGTACTCGTTGTCTGGGTTCTGGCCAAGCAACCACAAGTCGTAGTACCAGTTCTGACCTTCTGGTGTCGTAGGAAATGTGGCCCCGCCTCGCTTATCTGATAGCGCAGGGCGAATAAACCTTTCCCATGTTTCCTTCCGATGCTTTGCAGCTTCAGACATGATGGCGCCTGATAGACCCTCACCCACCAGAGTCTCCGGATACTGTGCGCTTCGAACCTCAACACGTTTCCCCCAGGGCATCTCGATGTACATTTCCCCTGAGCGTTTGTTGTAGGCCTTCTTGACTCTCTTATCCTTGCCCAGCTGACACTTTATGATCAGGTCGTCCCACATGACGCGGAACTCCTTCTCACCCAAGTCGTAGGTAGGGCCAATGATCCAGTAGTAGCCCTTATCGCGCTGGAGCATCTCAGGCTCTAAGTCACGAGCGGCCATTGTAGACTTGCCGAAGCGTCGACCGCAACAAGGAAGCTTGAACCTCTTCATAGACTGATGAAACAGAACCTGAGCCTTGGAGTGAGGCGTGTACTCGATCCGTTCGAAGAAGGCCTGTTTGTCTACAGCACGCGTCATGCGACTAACACTCTCTGACTGACGATAAGCCAGTCGGCATCCTTGGAAGGAAAGGTCTGCTTCTGATTACCTGGCCATATCACTTCGGTCTGTAGTCTCCATCGACCAGCAGCAGGGATATCGGTAGCGTTCGCAAAGGTGAAGAAGACAAAGCCCTTACCCGTCGTCGACTGAAGTGGTTCGATTGTGCCTACGACAGTCTTGGCTACATCGCTCAGTCTGTACTGCATCGTTACCGACGTCGCGCCGGACAGGTTGACTGGACCATCTTGGTCGCAAAGCGTCATCCTAAGGTCAGGTTTCTGATCAGCAACCGCCATGTAGTAATCAGTCATCTCTTGGCTCCGTAAAGGTAGGCCCGCCTGCCCTGCTGGTCGTCAAGCTAGCACCCGTGCGTGGCACGGAGTATGATGGGTGCGTACGAGCCCTCGTAAAGACCGGGAGCTTCATCGTCGGCGGATGACGAATCCACAATTCCGACTCTGCTATCTGATCCAGCAGGACAAGCGTTGCATTTATTATAACTTGTTCACCAATGGAAAGCAACTCGGCAAATACGTGTTCCACTCGTGGAGCCAACGCATCTGCGACCGTAGCCAAATCATTGGCACCGATCGTTGCTGCTATGCTGAGCCTATCTTCCACCTCAATCTGTTGCACGACGTCGACGAATTGTAGTGCATTAGCAAAGGTGACAACCTCTGATGCAGTAAAGGTATCCGTGACGGTTGATTGCCGCTGGTAGTTGTTGGCCTCGGAGATAGTCGATGTGTCGTTGACTGTCGTTGCCGTGAGGTAGGTATTCGTGTCAACGCTGATAGCCGTGTCGGAGGTAGCTGATGTGCTACTGTAGAGGAAATCCTCCGACACAGCCGCAGCGTCGCTGACAGCGAAACTAACGCCAGTGCCGCTGGAGTCAACTATGGCTACGCTGTCAGAGATCGTAAGTTCCGGGGAAGGTACAGCAACATCGACGGCTATACTCGAATCAGTTATAGCCTGTGTAACTTGGACACTAATGAGCTCGGTAAAGGAAATAGCCTCGGTTGGCTTGATCGCGTAGGCAACCGCAATCGAGTCTGTTACCGTAGCCGACTCAGGAACCAGAACCTGCATACCTTGTATGCCGCCGGTGATTCCACTTTCGGTAGCGACGAACGTATCCGTCACCGCCAAGGACGTAGAGCCTGTGTTGAAGATTTCGACGATAGTTGCATCGTCCGTTATAGCCAAGGTCCTCAAGATGGCTGGAATGTCGAAGAAGGTAACGTTGTCAATTACGAAGAAACCGTAAGTGACCGACGTTATGACATCGGTTGCAGTAGCCGAATCTGTGACCGTAACTGGACGTGCTGTGAGATTGACTTCGCTGATTGAAGCGGAGTCAGTAACGGTATGTGTTACTGTCGTCGCCAACGTATCTGAAACAGTTATGCTGTCTACCGAAGTTGAACTCCGCAACACACTGAGTGCATCGCTCTCCGTGAACGTATCAACAGGAGCAATCGCTGCGGTCAGTGCAAGGGCATCAGTAGCCGTGTACGTCTCTAGCACAGGAGCCGTTAGTAGACCAAAGGTATCGGACTCTGTAAACGAATCGGCGACTGAAGTCGTAACGGCTATGGAGAACGTTTCAGACGCTACAACAGCGGAGTCGGTTACAGACCTTGGAACTACGAGCGTCAGAACTTCGGTTGCCGTAATGGTATCGAAGATCGCACCAAGCTGGGACGATACAACTTCCGAGACCGTGACAGTTTCGGTTACCGTGAATGTCGCTTGTCCTGTGGGAGTTTCCGAAGCGGTCGGGGAATCGGCTACCGCCTTCGTTGCTGTATATGCAAAGGACTCAGTAGCAGTGAACGTGTCAGTGACTACAGGGTTCGATCCTGTTGCATTGGCTAGCGATTCGGACTCGGTAATCGAATCGGTCTGCGTAAGCGTGACAGCAATCGAAATCGACTCTGTAGCAGTAAGGGTATCAGTCTGGCTACGACCAATTACAAAGGTCTGCTCAGTAGCAGTAAACGTATCAACCGGAGCGATAGCTGTCGTCAAGACAAGTGTGTCAGTAGCGACAAGCGAATCGGTCTGAGCTCTGTTCGCTGTCAGAACAAGAGTGTCAGTTGCAGTGAAGGTGTCGGTCTGCGTCTTGAAAGTGTCAGTGAGGAGAGTTGCCGTATCAGTTGCGGTAAACGTATCAGTCTGCGAAAGCGTTACTGCAATCGAGAACGTTTCCGTTGCTGTAGAGGAATCGGTCTGCGCCTTAGCTTCGGTTGTAGTAAGAGCCAGAACCTCAGTTGCTGTGAGCGTATCCGTCACTACAGAGACGTTGTTGGTTATAGCGAAAGTCTCAGTTGCCGTAGACGAATCGGTCTGAGTCTCTGCTGCAGCATAGGTAGAAGCTTCAGTACTTGTAAAGGCATCGGTCTGTGCCTTTGGTGTTACCGCAACACCAGTGAAGTCGGTAAGACGCTGAGTAGCCCACTGACGAAGTGCTTTGGTATTGATTGCGCCAGTTGGGCCTTCAGGAAGCGAATATGTGTCGAACGTAATGATCGACGCTCGACGTGCTACAGCAGCATTACTGAAGTCGACACCTGGAGAAGTAACGGAAGCTGTTGCAGCTCCACTGAGACCAGCCCAGTTAGCAGACGCAGTCGCCTGAATAGTTGCAGGACCAGGAATAACTGTGGCTGCGGCTGCACCATCAAGCCCACTCCACGTAGCGGAAGCGGTAGCCTCGATGACATGAGGCGCTAACGATACAGCCAGATCCAAATTGTCAATGCGCTGAACTTCTAGTTGCGCCCATACCCGTGTAGATATTGTCCAGTTAGCTTTGACTACAGTACTGCTGAGACCGAGAGGAGCAACCGTTGCTCCGGGAGCAGGAACCACATCAGCTGCAGCCGTAGCACCTAGACCACCCCACGTCGCTGATACAGTTGCTTCTATCTGATCTAAAGATCGTACTAGGACAACCGCTGTAAGAGTCTCAACTGTGGAAGTCGTTCCTGTATTTGCCCACGCGTTAGTACCTGTAGTCGATCCTGCAGCACCCAGTGTCTTGGAAGCCAGGATCGTTTGGTTGTCTAGAGAACCTGTCGCCGAGTTCGCATTGCCATTGGTGATCAGTGTGTACGTGCTAGGGGCTACCGGTGTAACAGCAGCAGCAGTTAGCAGAGACTCTTGGAGTACCGCAATGACAAAAGCGGTTGCAGTAGCACTGGTAGCGTTGAGTGATGCGGGGTTCGGTGCATTAGAGTTAAAGCCATAAGCAGGAACGGTGATGTCTTCGGGAGTAGTGTTATTGACTCCCGAGAGTGCTACGATAAACCCGCAGATTTGATAACTGGTTGCGTGAGTATTGACGAACGTGTAGTTAGCTGGTTCACCACCAGCATTCGTAACTACCTTACGTAAGATGGTGAGTTCAGTATCATTACCAGTTGCTGAACCGTGAGTAGCTGGACTAATGTCAGTCCAGCCCGAGCACGTCCATTTGTTCGTAAGGGCATAGTCGGTACGTGAGATGAAGGCGTACATAACATGACCATTAGCCAACGATCCGGGCTTAGTAACCGTGATGCCGGTAGTACCAGCTGCTGCTACAGTAGCGTTCGTTGTGTTAACGATTGCAATGGCCATGTCAGGCTACTTAGCCCTTTTCGATGTACTCGATCAACGCGCTCATGGTAGTGGAACCAGCTGGCGCCACGTTGAGCTTGACAGCCAACACACCTGAAGGAGGCACCACGAGACGACCTTCTTCGTCGAGAGCCACCCATTGCCAGCCCGACACCAAGTTGAAGCTTTCGGAGTGCTGTACAGTCGGAGTACCAGGTTCCGCGGTATGGTTGACACCTCCAGTCGAACCGCTCGCAGCATAAGCAGCCAGCAAGATCGGTGTTGATGAGGTGTTCGTACCACCGGTAGCAGCACGTAGGATCTGTGCCTGCGAACCTTCGGATACGATAGCACGAGTGGTAATCGTACAACGTACCACTTCCAAGATGGCAGTCGAAGGCGCTACGACCGATACCAATGTCTTGGCAGCAGTCACGGCGACCGAATCCATCCTTACTTCATAACGGCCTCTGGCCATGGAGTCTCCTTATCTTCTGATCAGAATTGGTCGAGGAACGAAGATCACAGGACTGGCACCAGCACCCGGCGTACTCGGAGTTGCCGTTGCCGTCGCACCTAAGGCTCCGAAGGTTGCCGACGCAGTGGCTTCGATAGTCGCAGGGCCGCCGCCCGCCGCCTTGTAGGCAAGCGTCACGGTCGTATAGGTGGTGCTTGACTGCGTCTGAGTGAACGGCCCAACCGTCGTCGCCGCCGCTTGCGCCTTCGACAGCATGTAGTTCACGGTGTCGTTCGGGCCAACATCGATAGAGAAACCGGAATACGCAGCCGACAACCCCGGCCCGTTGTACCCGCCGTGAACGATGATCAGTAGTTCGTCGGCAGTAGTGGTGGTAACAGCCGGTGCCGACGCCGTAGTGGTGTTGCCGCCTGTCGAACCAGCCCAATTCGACGTGTCATACGGTGCTGCCGACGCGCCGGTGTAACGACCGCAGAGCGTGTCGGTATACCCGCCCGAAGTCGACACGGTGAACGACGCACCCTCCGAGCCATCGGCAACACGGTCCAACACCGAAACCCAGATGTGGTCGAAGGCGCTGCCGTGGTCGACGTTGTTGATCCGCCGCGTGAAACCCGTACACGTCACCGAAACCGGATTGTCGTAAGAAATCGTCGCAATGACGAGCAGATCACCAGCAGCGGTGCCGGACGGCTTGGTGACCGTATTCGAGAACGTCGCGTGGTTGCCGGAAGCGAATACGGGGGCAGCCATAGTTACACCTAGGTGTTGATCGCAAGCGTTAGTTCTGCTGCACCAATAGCGATGTTGTAGGTATCTCCAGCGACAAAGGAAGCCGCGGTGATCGTTCCGCTACCCAGGTAGTTGCCTGATGTTGAAGCATCCCACAGGGAGAAGTGCGTTGCGTCTTCCGTACCTGTTGCAGCAATCGCTGTCCAGGTGATCGCCGCGTCATTGACAATCTTACGAAAGCCTGCTGCTCCTGCTTGTGGAGCTCCGAAGCTCACCAACTTCCGCGTCGTCTCTGTCGCCGCGGCTGTAGTGCCAGCTGTTCCAGGATCAGCGGTGTGTAGCTTCATATAAGGTGTAGCAATGCTATAGCTGGTAGCATTGCCAATTGCGTTGAGAATGTTGTCAGCAGTCGCTGATGACATACCTACTGCCATTATGCGAACTCCCCTCTAGTAAAGGTGGTACCATCGTCTGACACTGTCGACGTACCGAGAGTGCCGCTATCAGCGTCATTACGTAGGATGGTTGTTGTCGACGTCTGCGTCATCTTGTTCCGCGCCATCGCAATAAGCCAAGCCAACGCCTCTTCGAATCCTGTCACACCATTGGAGAATCCTGGTACAGCTGTTGGCTCAGCAAGATTGAACGGATAGAACGTAAGGACCGTTGTCTTCGCACCCGACGAAGTGGTCTTGACGATCACGCATGTACAGTCAGCGTTCATCTCGGCAGACGTTAGATCGAGGTAGTACATGCCTGACGCAGTAGCTACCTCGGTTGCCTCATTGGTACAATCAGCAAACGTCGCACCATCGATTGATCGTTCTGAATCCAATCCAGTTGCGCCAGTGACTAAGTCACCGTCAGCATCCAGGATAGGAAAGTACACACGAAAGGCCTTGTTCTTAATAGGAATTGGATGCGCGTCACTCGCCGCCATACTACCATCTCCTCACTGCACTGAATAAGCTAGGAGTTGCGAACTGCACTCCACCATATCGCTTTCCCGTAGGTTGTCCAGCTGCAGGATCATGAGTAATGACCAGCTTTGGATCGCTGGTCGTCCCTGTATTATCAGCTGATTGAATCTGCCAGTACTCTTCACCAGAGGGAGCAGTACCTGCGGCATGACGATCCGAATGGAGGACCATACGTGTCGAGCCGGTAACGTTGATCGCTCCTGGCATACCCGCTTGCGACGTGAACGCAAAGTAGGCGCCGCTAACATAAGTAGCAGCAGCGCACGTAGCCAACGTTGTCAACGCGTTCAACTGAGCAGCAGTACGGAAATCGGATACCTCAGCCGACGATCCGAAGTCGTATGCTCTAGCTGTCACCGCATTCAGGTTCGACGTGTCGTTATCGTTCGAGCCCCACAGGGAGAGAACCGCAGCGCTCACGACATCTGTGTCAGCTATCGATGACGTGACGAAGTCAAGGAACATCTCGATGCAGTAATAGTTCGGCGACGAGAAGTTCTGACCTAAGGCGAGAATCGTAAGACTCGGAGTAACACCTTCGTCTGAACCTGTATGGTCGCGAGCCACAGTATACGAACTGCCAAACGCTGTTACCTCGAAGTCACCTGCATCTGACCATACAGTCGTCGTAGTCATTGTTGACTCGCTCGCCAGGCGTCTCGAACAGATTCGATCACCAAGAGCCGATACGCAAGCAAGGGTGCTTCTCGATAGTTCACGGTATGCACCACACCATTACGATCGGTAAACGAACGAGTCACATCGCCCTGCGGATCTTCGATCATCAGTGGTGGATTGACATAGATGAACGGATTGCTGAGGACGACAGGGACTCCAAGGCGAGTCGCTTCCAATGTGGAAACGAGATTTCCGTCTACCTCACTCATCGCGGTCACGGTTATAACGTACCCTACCGGCTGAATGGTAAAGGGTACTTGACCAGCTAAGGCATCGAGGATCGCTCGGCACTTCGCTCTCCTGATCGCAGCCTTCTTCTCGTCCTCACTGAGGTCGGGGTCTGTTATGATAGCTATGATGGCATCACGTAGCGCGCCCATCACGCTCCTCGATCAGGTCTCGTAACTCCTTGATCTGCTTCCGGTCTGCTTCTCGGTCCTTCTCACACTCGGCTAAACGTTCCTCAACGCGGACGCCGAAGTCCTTCCACGAGGCAGAAGCGGCCGTGAGCATGTCGATTTCCTGGGCCTTACCCTGGATCTGAACCTCGGACTTCTTAGCCCTAGAGGCCCACCAGGCAGAGAGCACGGCCGCGATGATTCCTCCCGCGGCTACGGTGTGCTCAAAGACTTGACCAGCACTTATAGCAAGGTGCATTACGCCAAGGTGATCGTTTCTGTCAGCACCCACGTACCTGCCGAGGTCTTGGTCCCTAGGGACTGTACCTTCCGGTTGAGCATGCGGACGCCAGTGGACCCGTTGAAGGTAGCGACTTCCTCCCAAGCGTAGTTGGCATCGCCAGTTGCGAAGGTCGACTTGAAGTCGATCGGTGCCGAGCCTGAGGTTGTGCCATCGGTGTGCACCGGGTACGTCGCATCCATGGCCTTACGGAGCTTGTTCGATGCCGCTTGGAGATCGGTCTGCGTTGCAGCAGCTGCCGTAGCAGAGTCACCGACGCCGAGGTACGCGTTGCCGTTGTTGAAGTACGTGAGGGACTGAGCAGCCGTAACGGTCCCATTGCCCTTCAAGCACTCCCACAAGTTCGATGCACCAGCGTACATCAAGAGGTTGCCGTCGAAAGAGACAACATCGAACGGCTCAGGTCCAGGAAGGAAGAGCTCCCGAGCGATAGCATCGTCGCCACGGAACTTCTCCAGCTTCCACTTGACGTCCCAGCCGACGATGTCCTTGTATACCTGAGTGAGCAGATTCACGCTCAGCCTCCCGTTGATGATGCTTCGGCCGAGTCGGTGACCCGGACTGCTGTTCCTGACTGGGCTTCTTCGGTGAAAGTACCCTCGGCGACCGCAAAGTCGGTTGCGTTGATAGCGAAGTCCTCTTCACCACTCACGTACCGATTCTTGGTTGAGCAAGCTGGGCACTCCCAGATCGTCGTCTTGTCAAGGGACAACGCGCTCTCCTGGCCACAGCTTTCGCAAGTGACACTGATGGTTGCTTCATCTGGCATTGGATCTCCTTAAGGATGCCACTTGTCGTTCTGCGTTGGATTCGCAGTCGTACCTCGCCGTGTCTTGGTTGCATACGTCGTTGTACGATCTGCATCGCGGAGGGTCGCTACCGTTCCGCTCGTCACGGCTGTAACCCTACAAGAGCGCAGCTTGCCTGCAGCTGTCTTGTAGCTCACAATCCTACCGATCTTCGCTCCGTAAGCGTTCATTAGTACCTCGACCAATAGTTGAAGTACACGTTCGTACCCTTCATCGACGTTGCGAGAGGCACGTTGTCGACGATCCGTACAGTCGGATGCGAGACCAGCTTCAGTTTCTTCCCACTTCCGGTTCCCTCGCCCACGACCAACGCGGCCCAGGTGTTGCCTTTGAGGTCACGATAGACAACCGTACGCCGGCCTCCGCGGGCTTTACCACTGTTAACAACAACTTGTGCCACGGTCAACCCGGCCTTTCGTTTCGATTCCCACAGGAGTAATCATGACAACTCTGTGTTCCCTGGCTTCGTTAGTCGAGCCAGTTTGAGTTCTTTGTGGATGTAGGTGCTCGCCTCACCCCATGGGTAGAGATTCTCGTGCTGCGAGATGATGTTTCCGTTGGCGTCGCGAGTTACTGACTCCAGCAGAGGGACGCAGATCAGTCCTGCACGTGGGTGTCCTTGAGGTGGAATCACGCATCCCATTGCAGCAGCAAGCTCTTCCTTGGTCATGTCGTCGTCCTCGCTGGGTTGGTGGAAGGTAAACGGTGGTTGCACGGTAGGCATGAGGTTTCGCATCATGTTACCTGGGCAAGCTGTAGCATACGAATCACTGTGCGGCACTGTAGGTTCCGACGCGTGAGCACAATATTGGGCGCCAACCCAATTGATCGCGTCGATCATCCCTGGCGTCACTGGTCGATCACTGTAGTTCCCGGCGAGAGCAACACCGTATCGGCTTGAGTTGAACCCTGCTGTATGTGCACCTGTTCTGCAATAGCCTCTACCTTCGGCGACTACTGCAATGTGTGGAACTGGCTGCTCGAAGATCACCCAGCTATAGGGGACATCGGCGCCAAGATCCGGACGAACCAATTGAAGCGTTCGCATATGTGCCGCTTCATCAGACATGCTGTTTGGGTCCCACGCGGTCTCATCCCAGTACGAGACCGTGTGATGCACAACCAATCCACGGAATTGCTCAGCAGGAACTACCCATCCGAGTCGGGGGAGACCGGATAAGTCCCAGCTTTCACGAGGTAGGACCCAAACAGGCATGGCGTTGCGCGCTCCTACTTACCCTTTTTGGGCTGGATCGCTGTGCTTGCGCGGTTCATTCCTCTGTTGGCTTTGGTCGTTGAACCTTTGCCTCCAGCCGGGGATGCTCCGCCTTTGCTACCTTTCTTAGGCATCGTTGTGGTTCCCTCCGTTGTTTGCGTAGTCTTCGACGTCTTTGACGACAGCGCCGAGCAGTTGCTCGAGCGGTGAGGTTTCCGATTTGGGACTCGTTGAGGATTCGTTGTTCACCGTGCCGAGGTTGCGCTCGATCACGTACTTGGCTGCCTGGAAGCGAAGGGAGTCGCTTCGTGCATACTTAGCGATGTGCACAACGGCTTGTGCAGCCATCGGCGCTGCTTCGCGCAGGATCCGGTTCGCTTGGGTCGTCTCGTCTTCACCTTCGACTTGGCTTTGCAGCACCAAGCCTTTGAGGGCTTCGTCGGGATCCCAGGGCTCTAGCAAGCTCTGTTCGAACTGCTTTCGATCTTCGGGGTTCATAGGCATGGCCCTTAGGCCTCCTTTACCTTCATCATGTATAATTATAACTGAGGCAAACGAGATTTCCTAGAGGGCCATCGATTAGACACGGTTGTTATAATAGCACAACTTCCGTTTGAACTGTCGCGCTAGTACCACCCTGCGGGAAGTAAGTTTCCTTACCATTTTTGGTTAATATAGTTACTTGACCTTGTTAAGTGCACTTACCAGTCCTTAGTAGGTCCTATTACCGCCCTATAATACGTCACCTTTACTCACCCTTTTTGGGTGACTTTCTGGACCCTGTTCTGCCTACCTACCGGGTCACTTTCAAATGGAAGAACAGGTCATGTTATACCTAGAGACGGTGAGATAGAAGGCTTTCCTACCAGGTTAATATTATAGGGGGGTAAACAATGATATTATATCGGGGTTTAATACAGCGTTATATAACGGGGTCAACATCTTATTCTACAGAGGTAAACAATTCGCAACCCGCTATAATTAATTTATGCAAGCAGCGCGAGTTACGAAGCCAAATCGGCGATGCGTCTCGCTTGCGAACCCGAAAGGTACAGATATGAACCAGAAGTTGCAGAACGCCATCGAAGTCCTCGAGGCGACGGAAGAGACCTTCTCCCCCTACCAGGTGGCGAAGATCGCGGCGGCGGTAAGTGGCCGTAACATCCCAGGGCCTTACGCCTACCGCGAAGCGAAAGCGGGACGGTTGGTTACCTTCAAGGCGGAAGATGGCAGCCTGCAGGTCCGCGGAGTCGATGCCGCCGCGTGGGTCGAGAAGGTCGCCGCAGGCGGTCGCGGGCCTTCCAAGCTGGCGGCAATCCTGCAGGCCATCGGCGAGTAAGGCGCCTTACCGCCAAGCAGGCGAAAGAGAGGCCACCTCTACGGAGGTGGCCTTTCTTTATGCCCGTAGGGAGCCGAACGTTTCTTTTGCCCCTGTTCGTTGGCTGATCGAGCTCCCGATCGAAACTCCTGATCGACGGGCCGCATTGAGGACCAGACCGCGGTTCCGTTTGAAACTAAACCACAGGACGATTTGCAAAGTTTCCTTTCCGGAACGAAAGCACGGGGGGGGGGGGGGGGGGGGCCGCAAGGGGGACAGTGGGAGGGGAGGTGGGGGGATGTTCTTTTCCCTCCCCCATCCGGATTCCTCCTTTTTTACCTTATTTTTAAAAAACAA
>Ga0190266_10000010_pt1 | contig 32023 bp, 37 predicted proteins | sample Popmic220T_FD_132448 | JGI IMG/M metagenome (GOLD analysis project Ga0190266, IMG submission 132448) | Populus adjacent soil microbial communities from riparian zone of Indian Creek, Utah, USA - 220 T | ecosystem: Environmental > Terrestrial > Soil > Riparian zone | place: USA: Utah | collected...
CTGTCGTCGGGCGCGCTGACGACGATCTTGCCGTCGGGCCCGTCCCAATGCATCAGACCGTGTCGGCGCAGGTGCCTGTCGACCGCGGCGAAGCACGACTCGGGCGGCTGCACTTTGGCTTCGTCTTCTTTGATCGGCTCGAGCGGCAGGGGCGCGCGCTTGCCCCGGCTCGACTTGCCCGTGATCAGATCCCGGGACACGTCGCCGCGAAAGTCGAAGTCGGCGGCGGTCAGACCGACGGACGCATATACAGCGAGCACGAAGTCGCGGATCGACACGCCCGACACGCGCACCCGCGCCGGCGCCGACGAGAAGACGCCGTCGGTCAGCTTCGTTCGGATCGTGAATGACTCGGTCATGCTGCGGTCGAACGATACGGCGGCGTCGTGCAGCTCGACGCGCCCCGTGATACGCGGCCGGTCGTTGACGAAGACCCGGAACCGCGCGCCGAGCTGCACGAGCTCGGCGATCCGGTCGTATCCCGTGTCGTCGCCGAGCTCGAAGCTGGCTTCGCTCGGGCTCGTCAGCGAGTTGTGAATCGCGAACGTCGTGAAGTTCTCGAAGTTGAAGTCGAGCGACGCCCGCCCGCTCGTGCCGTACGCTTCGACGTGCACCCGATCGATCGGCGACGCCGTCACTTTCGCACCCGACAGCGCGAGCAATAGACCGGCGCATACACGGCGGCCCAATACCACCGGTGCCGCCCGAGCCAGCAAAGCACCCGCCCGATCATGCGGGCGCCGTTTCGAAGACGCGGATCACTTGCCCGCGCGTCAGGTCGAAGGGATCCTTTACCCGTTCGCTATTCAGATCGAGCAGCTCGCCGCAGTCTTGCTTGAACCGGGCCGAGATCTCGAAAAGACTCGTTCGGTCGACGTCGATCACGAAGGCTTTGACCCGCGGGCGCGAGCTGAACTTTTCTTCCGCGGCCCGGGCCTGCAAGTCTTGCAGCCGCGCCAGCTGTCGCCAAAGTTCCGAGCCGCGCGGCTCGTCGTGATCGAGCCCGAGCGTGCGCGCCAGCGACTCTTGCGCCTTTGTCACGCGCTGAATCGCTCGGCGGTTCGCCGTCGCCTTCGACTGCAAGTCGGCGAGCGAGCGGCCCGGCGCGAGCAAGAGCGCCTCGATCTCGCTCGCGGCTTCCGTCAGGCTGATCGAGTCGCTGTCGAGCGCGCCGACCCGCGACTCGCTGAACCGGGTTTGCTCGGAAAGTGCGACGGTCGTCGCCCGCACGCTCGGCGCCCGGAAGGCGACCGTCGCCGCGCTCTCTTCGTTGTCTTCGACGAAGGTTAGGTCGAGATAGCCCGTATCGAGTTCGGCGCTGCCGTCGTCGGTCCGCTCGCAGCCTTCGCAGCGGGCCCGGACCGAGCCGACCGTCGGCAGCACGAGCGTTCCCGTCTCGAAGACGGAAGCCCGGCAGGCGGCGACGAGCTCGCGAAGAACGAAGGGATACTGCGCGCGCGCCGTCGAGAGCCCGGGCTCGAAGACGCGATTCGAGAACATTGCCCGGAACGTCCAGACCCGCTCGAGCTCGCCCGTGCCGTCGAGCTTCGCGCCGCGGCGATACGGCCGCCGGTGCCTGACGAGTTGGTTCCCGTTCTTCTCGCTGATCTTGCCGTCGATCTGGAACGGGACGACCGAGCTCGTGCCGACCTGAAAGGAGGCGACCGGGCCCTGACTTAGAATCGTGCCGGCCATGGCTTAGTTACCGCCGCCCGGCGCTGCGGCGCCAGGCCGTGTCGGGCCGCGGCTGCCGCCGCTGCCGGCTCGGGTCGCGGGCGCCCCGGGAATGCCGCCGACGAGCTCGACGCGCACGGGCGAGCCCTGCTTGAGCGCGTCAGCCATGGCACGGCCGGCGTCGCGATTGCTCTTCGGGTCGACCGCGACGGTCGCCGCCGGCTTGTCTGGCGAGCCGCCGGCGCCCGCGTTCGGGTTCCGTAACTGCATGATGCGGGCTTCTTTCCGCTTTAGAAGGTCTTCCATTTCGGCGATCTGCGCGTCGTTCTGCGCGCGCAGGTTCGGCGCGTCGGCGCCGACCAGGGTCGCCATGCCGCCGAATAGATCTTGCGTGAAGCCGGAAACGCCAGACTGACTTTCCTTCTTTGCCCGAATGGCGGCCCGCAGCGCGTCGGCGTCGGCGAGCTGCTTTTTCATGCCGCCTTTCATGCTCGACGCCCGGGCGCCGGCGGCAGACAGGTCGCCGGTGCTTTGCGCGTCCGACCCGAAAGACTGGTCGATCGCTTCTTTGGCCAGGGCGGCAGCCATGGCGACAGCCGCCAGGGCGCCGGCGCCGCGGATCGCGTTGCCGAGCTTCAAGCCGCCGAGCTCGTGCGCCTTGCCGATCCTGTCGCCGAGCAGGTCGGCCGCCTTTGCGTGCTTCGACAGGAAGTCGCCCGCTCGATCCGAGCCCGCCGAGAGCAGCGTCGAGCCGACGCCTTTCGCCGCGCCGAATGCCACGCTTCCGCCGAGCCCGAGCGCGCCGGCGAGCAGCGGGTTTTGCGCTGCGAACTTGACGAAGTCGCCGAACGTCTTCGCAATGCTCGGCAGATAGACCGACAGATCTTCGATCGCCGAGATAATCTCGGGCCGCGCGAAGGAGCGCTCGAGCTGCTCGAGAGCGAGCTGCAAACGCATTTGCGGATCCTTCATGCGTTCGGCGGCTTCGGCTTCGATCGTCGCGCCCGTGATCGTCGCCTTGCCGAAGTCGGCCATTCCCTGATCGAGCACCCGCAGCGCCGAGTCGATCGCCGCTTTGCCTTTCTGGCCGCTGTCGCTCGCTTCTTTCAGGGCGGCTTCGAATGGATCGGTAAACAGGATCCGCAAAGCTTTCTGCTCTTCGGCTTCCTTCATGGATCCTTTCAGCGCGTCGAGCCCTTTCTTACCCATTCCGAGAACGCGCTTCATTCGACCCATCAGGTCTTTCTCGTTCAAGAGCACGGACGGATTGATCGCCAGGCTCTTCGCGATTGCCTTGATCTGATTCTCGTCGCCGAGCGAAAGCAGCACCTGCTTTACGCCTTTGACCTGCGCGTTCAGGTTCTTCATTTCGTCGTCGGTTTGCACGAGCGACCCGAGCATGAAGTCGAGCCCGCGACGGCCCGACAGGCCCGCTTGCAAGAGCTCGGCGCCCATGGCGCCCGCGACGTTCGCGAACTCTTCGAGCGACGGCCCGCCCTTCGTGCTGGCTTCGAAGACCTGCGCGAACGCGTCGCCCATCTCGTCTGCCGAGACGCCGAACTTCGTATGAAGCTGATCGGCCAGTTGCACGAGCGTTCCGATCGGCTTGCCCGTCGCGGTCGCCGACTGCCCGACGGCTTCGAGCACGTCGCTCGAAAAGCCCATGTCGCCGGTTGCCGCCGACAGCTCGTCGAACGCGTCGGCGAGCTCGGCCGTGCGCCGCCCCGTCTTTGCCGCCGCCTGCTCGACCAGCCCTTGCACGGTCGCCGCCGTGACCGTCTGCTGATTCGCGACCGACATGCGGAAGGCGAGCTGCTTAAATTTGGCGTCGAGCTCGACGGCGCCCTTCATGGCCTGCCCGACGCTGAACCCGGCAGCGAGACCCGTGACGAGCCCGGTCGCCTTCGAGATCGTGCCCATGAAGCTGCCGAGCCCGGCTTGCGCGCCCTTGATCCCGGTCGCGAAGAGCTTCATTCCCTTCGCGCCCTTGCGCCCGGCGGCTTCGCCTTCGTCGCCGGCCTTCCGCATGCTGACGACGTATTCGCCGTCGTCGAGCGTTAGCTTCACGCTGGCTTCGCGCTGCGACATTGCCTGCATGGTAGCAGGCCCGGGCGCGCCCGTCGCCGAGCTCGCGCTCGCCCCGTGTCCTGCCCGGGACGGGCGCGGCTACTCGTCGACGGGCAGCCCGAGAATCTTTGCGAGCTCGAACTCGCTTAACGTGCCGGCGTCGAGATCACGGACGATCGCAGCCAAGACGGCGCGTTCGGAGAGCAGGCGGCTTCCCTGGCCATAAAAAGCAGACAGCTCGCCTGAGCGACGCCAGGCATAACGGCTAAAGGGCTAATGTCGGAATGCGCCCGCACTTTCGCGATCAGGGTCCAAAGTTGCTCGGCGTCCCAAGTGCCGAAGCTCGGGTGAAGCATCCTACACCAAGCGTCATACCTGCCCCAAAGTTCGTCGAGCGCACCCGGACCGTACGCCTTGAAAATGTCGACGCCGCGCGGGTAGTGCTGGATCCAGTTCTCGTCGCGGATCGCGTACGCCAGGATCTCGAAGTTCTCGAGCTGATCGACGAGATCGGCGTCTTTGGCCTGGTCGAGCTTGATTTCGCTAGCCCATTCGCGGGACCGCACCCGGGCCCGGTAACGCTGCTCGTTCGTGATGTTTCGAAGATAGATCTTCTCTTCGTCGATCCCGCCCTTCACGTTCCGGCGCTTGATCGAGCACGGCAGGTGCAAGACGCCGTCGCCTTCGACGACGCCGATCAGATCCCAATTCTCTAGCGTCAGCTGAACGACTCGGTTCAGCTCGGCGTCGGCTTGTCTGCGGTCGTCTGCCATGCGGGCATGCCTTCCCGGGTGAAGCGACGCGGGCCCGCTGGCGAGCCCGTAGCCGCGTAGCAGCTCGCCAGGCGGGCCGCGTCTCGGCACGCTACCACGCCGGGCCCGGAAAGGCGCGAGCCGCCGCTAGGTTGCCCCGGCGGCGGCTGACGACTGGTCGACGAGGGTCGGGGCTAGAAGAAGAGTCGCCCGGTCGTTATACCCGAAATGGCGTCGGCCGCCGCCAGGTGCACCCGGCGACGGCCTTTTTTTTGTGTAATTTGACGGCCCCAGGCGCGTCCCGGCCTATCCGGGCGGCTGTAGCCTAAGATCAGGCGACCAGCGAGCGGCGCTGCTCTTCGAGCGCCGCGACGAACTTGCACGAGCCCTTCACGGCGTCGTCGAGCGGGCCGTCGAGATCGACCGACTGATATACGCCGTTCGTCGTCAGCACGGCGCCGCCCGGGACCTTCGTGCGAAGCTGCCGGATCGTGCCTTGCTGGCAGTCGCGAATGTAGTCTCGCTCGAAGCCGTCTTCGCCGACCAGGAAGTCGAACGAGATCATGACTTCGCTCGGGCCGATCGTCGTGCCGGCGCCGGGCTTGCGAAGCGTGTGCTTGATCTTCGCGCCGTTCTGAATGCCCCAAGACAGGTTCGTGACCTTCACGAGATCGCCGTTCCCTTGCGCGATATACGCCCGCGGGAAGACTTCGAGTTCGTTGTCGCTCATGGTTCGCCTCTAATTTGCGCGTGTGACTGACTGTAGCACGGCCGCGGTCAGGCGACCTTCGACGCCGTCAGACCGAACTTGGCAAGGGGCTTCACGATCTTCGCCGGCAGGAAGATATCGACCTGGGTCGGATCGGTCGCGTTGATCTGAACGATCAGCTCGCCCGAAGAGATCGACTGCTCGAGCCGGTTCGCGTCGACGACGCCGAGATCGACTTGCTTGCCGAGCCGGTTGATCACGAACGCTTCGACGTCTTTGCGCTCGACGACGCCGGGCGGCAGGCGATTCACGCCCGCCGGCAAATCTTCCGTGATCGACGCGTTGGCGAACTCTTGCGGCAGCGTCGCTTGCAGGTCTTCGACGACGCTATACATGCCGTCCGTGTCCGACAGGTCAAAGGCGCGATAGTCCGGCGTCGAGCCGTTCAGGCTATGCGACGTGATGGGTCGGACCGTGAAGATCTCGCCCGTCAACGGTTCGATATTCAGCGGCGTAACGCCGTTGGCGAGCAGGTCTTCGACTTCGGCGCCCGTCGGCTTTTCGCCGACCGGGTCGGCGGGACCGAGCAGGTCGAGCCGGTTGCCGATCCGGTTGTAGTTTGCCCGCTGGGTCACGAAGCGCAGCGCGTCGCCCGCTTCGGCGGCGGCGATCTCGCAGGGCAGATCGTCGAAGGTCTGGCCGAAGACATACTGCATGGCTTCGTTGTTTTTCGCGATTGCGCCGGCCTTCACGTTCGCGATCGTGCCCGTGTGCCCGATCACGCCGACTTGCAGCTTCGCTTCGTTGCCGGTCTCGAGCGTGTCGATATGCGTCTCGACGCGCCCCGGGCCGCTCGTGCCCGACGAGCTCGACGCGTCGTCGTTCGAGCAGCACGGCACGATCCGGCGATACTTGCGCGTCGCGACCAGCGACAGCACGGTCGTAAAGGTCGGCTCGAGCGTGCCGCCGGTCAGCGCTGCGGGATTGACCGTGATCGCGATCCCGGTCCCGCCCGTCAGGATCGACGCGTTGATCAGGATATCGTTACCCCAAAGGCCCGCGACCTTCGCGGTATAGAGAATGCTGCCGAGCGTGGCGTCGGACGCGACGACGGCCAGGTCGTCGCCTTCGGCATTGATCGCCGCGACCGCGCGGGCGACGAACGTCGTCGCCGCTTCGCCCGAGTTCCAGGCGACGTCGATCAGGCGCCCGTGTACGCGGAAGCGGATCGCCGAGTTCTCGCCGCTCGCCGGGCCCGTGAAGGTCTGCGTCGCGGTCGCCACGGCGCCAGCGCTGGCCGTCGGCGCGACGACGTCGACGGGCCCGCCCGGATTGCGCGCGAAATACTTCTTCGCCGCCAGGTGCGCTTGCGTGCCCGGGCCGTGACTGATCGACACGTCGTCGGGCCCGAAGACTTGCCGCACTTCGGTTTGCGCCGTGATGTTTCCGGCGCTCGACTTCGGCGCGATCAGCAAAGCCCGGTGCGTCAGGTCGCCCGCGTTCGCCAGGGCGCCGAGCAGGTTTACGGTAATGTAAAGCCCGGGCGTTTTGACGCTCGGCGCGACGGCTAGCGGGATCGAAGGCATGGTCGTTTGCTCCTACGCGGGCGGATCGCCTGCGGCTGGGTCGGTCTGATCGAGCGATACGCCGGCAGACGCGGGCTTCGCCTTCGCCGCGCGGGCCTGCGCCTTGCGGTTCTCGTCGTCGCGCTTGGCTTGCGCCTGCTCTTGCGCGCGATAGTCGGCGGCGCTGCGGGCCTTTAGCGACCCGTTGCCGAGCGCCCGGTCGTACGATCGCCGGTGCCTGTCGTATTCCGCATGCGGAATGCCGACGACGTGCGTCGGGTCATACGTGACGACGTCGGGCGTCGCCTTGCTGCGGGCCGCGCCGATCATGGTTCCCGTGCCGAAGCGTGTGACGGGCTGCCCGTCGACGCACGATACGAAGAGCCCGAAGGTCGCATGCGGCTCGGCCATTGCCCCTATCATGCCCGACGGCCCAAGCGACGTCCAGCGAGCCGCAGCTAGCCGCGACGTCGTGCGCGGTCTTCGCGCGAGCAGAGTGCTCGCAGCTCGCCACGCTGACGGAATAACCGCATGTGCCATTCGCAGCCCGAGACGACGGGGCGCCGGTCGATCGTGCCGACGTGCGTCGCCGGCGTCACGCTCGGGCCTGGGCACCACGGGCAGGCCATGCGCAGCCCTGGCGCGGGCTGCATGCCGCGCGGTCCCGGTCGCGCCCGCACGGTCACGGCGGGCCCGGCGGGTTAGGGTCGGTCACGTCAGCCATGACGAACGGCGTCGTCGGCTCGGGCGCTTCCCTGCCCGGGGCGCTGGCGACGATATGCGTCTGCAACCATGGGATAAAAGAACGCGTGTCGAGCCGCCGCAGAACGCGATTCATGCGGAAGGCGAGTTGATACACATAGTGCCGCTCGCCCCGAATGAAGCGGCTGCGCCCCGTGATTTCGAGCGCGCCGAGCCCGGTCAGCTGCTCGAAGTCGGTCGTCACTTGCTGGTCGGAAAGCAGGCGCGTCGCGCCCTGCAAGAGCCGCAGCCCGCCGCCCCGGCGCACCCGGTCGCTCGACACGTCGGACACGGCGAAGAAGATCCGATAGTTCTCGGCGAAGAACCGCCGTTCCGTGTCGGCCCGAGTCGAGCCCTGATTCGTGCCCGCCGTGCGCCCTTCGGCGGGCGTCGACCCTTCCCAAATGATGAAGCCGCCCGGCGCCGTGATTCGCCCTGCCGCGAGATCCTTCGCAATGCGCGCCGAGTCGAGATCTTCGTAATAAACGAGCGCGTCGAGCCGCGGCAGGTCGGGCTTATTGGCGGCGTCCGTGATCGCGTCGACGAGCTCGCAGGTCGCGCCGAGCCCGGTCAGGGGCGGGTCCCAGCGAAAGACCGTGCCCGCCGGCAAGTTGTGACGGGCGCCGCCGAGATTCGACCAGATCGAGACTTCGAGCTCGTCGTTCGCCGGGATCGTCCAGTCGCCGCCGACGCCGTGCTCGGCCAAAGTGTCCGGGTTCGGCTGCGTCTTGAATACGAGATCGTCTGCGAGCTCGCCGAGCGCGCCGACGTTCGGCAGCAAATACATATTTTTAGAGATCGAGATCTCGTCGGCGCTGTCGTTGACGACCAGCACCCGCCCCGTCCCGCGGGTCCCGGACAGCGGCGACAGCTGACCGATCACGGCCCGAGCCAGCTGCTCGATCACGTCGTGATCAATTGGAACGTCGGCCATGGATCTTACCTCTGACTATTGGCTTCGAGCTGCGCGAGCACGAGCTCGAGCGTCTCGTCGAGCGCGCGGTCGAAGTCGATTTGCGTGAAGTCGCGCAGCGGGATCTTTTTCCGCGGGCGCTGGCTGACATGATAACCGGCATACGGAACGTTCGTGAAGGCTTCGGCGATCGGGGCTTCCCAATGCGCCGTGATGGATCCGGCAAGGTTGCCGCTGTCTTGCAGTAGCTTCGGATTGCCCTGCCAGCGCCGCCCGCTCGGGCGCGGCAGCCCGTCGCGTTCCCACCAGAACCGGGGCCATGCCGGATTGCCGGCGACCGCCCCTTCTTTCTCGAAGACTTCCTGAACTTCGAAGACGAGATTCTCGGCGATCGGCTGCATGACCTGCGAGACGAGCTCGCCGCCGGCGGCGCCGAGTTTGTCGAGCGCGTCGCCGAGCTCGTCGAACCGAATGTCGAGATTCTTATTCGACCGACCGCCGACGCCGCCCCGTCGTAGCAGGCCGAAGCGTGCCACGGCTCAGCCGAACCTGACGCCGTCGCTGCGGCCCGTTTGCAGTCGCGTCAGCTTGCCTTGCCTGGCGTTCGCTTCGACCCGCAGGCGCTCGGCTTCGCCGTGCTGGCCCGAGCGCTCGGCGGCGGCAGCCTGGCGGTTCAGCTGCCGCACTTCGCCGGCGAGCTGATCGAGATAGGTTTGCGCGATTCTCATTGGAAGAACTGTCCCGCTGCCGTGACGCACTTGGATCCGGGCCGGTGCGAAGCGCCCTTCATGCATTGCACGCCGCGGTCGGTCCGGTTCTCGCAGCGGTCTTCGACGACGCACGAGCAGGGCGCGGCTTCTTCGCCGTAGTGGCACCTGGCGCACCTGCCGTCGGTCGGGATCGCCGCGCCCTTGCCATGCCCGAGACCGCGCAGCCGCGGCAGGCGCGCGCTCGACCCGCCGCGCCCGAGCACGACTAGAACCCGCCCGGCCCGGGCGTGCCCGGATAGCGCGGGTCCCGACTGACGACGAAGAGCGGGTCGCCCGTGTTTGTGTCCGCGTCCGTCAGCGGGTTCGCGCCCGCGGTCGCCTCGATCTTGCTTCGCAGCTCGCCGGTCGAGATCGCTTGCAGGTCGAGCAGGGCTTGCTTGCCCATCGCGTCGTACGGCCCGCGCCCTTCCTGGTCGAGAAACTCGAGCCGGCGCTGCCCGGCGTACATAGCGAAGAGAACCGTCGCGTACCTTTGCAGGCTCTCGTCGGCGGCGAGCAAGTCGAGCTGCTCGAGCGAGAACCCTTTGCGGAAAATGATCGACGTCGCTTTATCGTTCGCCGAGTTCATTGCGAACTGAACGCCCGCGTCGCTCTCGGCGATCACGCCGTCGCCGTCGTCGTCGAAGAACTGAACGGTACGCCGTTCCGTGATCACGGATTGCAGGCGCTCGAGCGTCGTGAATACCGCCATGGCTCAGGCACTTCCTGCCGGGCCCGGCGTGCCGGGCGGGCCGCAGACGCGATCGGATAGGACGACCGCGCGAACGGCGGCGTCTTTGGCGAGCAAGAGCAGGCGCAGGGCTTCGACGAGCTCGAAGCTCGCGAGCGTCGTCTGCTCTTCGAGACGAAGCGCCTGCTCGGCGAACGGGGCGCTGACGGACCGCAGCCGCGGCGGCAGGTGCGCGAACGCGAAGAACGAGCGCAGCTCGTCGAGCTGCGCTCGAATCACGTCGCTACAGACCCGGCCTGCGGCGACCTGCTCGGGCGTGCCGGGCATGGATCAGACGCCCGCTTGCGCCTGCGTCTTGCGCTTGCGCGCGTCGTACGGCCCGACGCGCTGCTCGGGCGTCTCGCGGATCTTCTTCGCCACGGCCTGCGGCAGACCGCGCACGGGCGTCCCGTGCTCGACGGTTACGGGCTTGCCGTCGACGTGCCCGAACCAATTGCCGATCACGACATGCCCGAGCGTATGCAGCCCGACGCCGACGGGCGGGCGGCAAAGCGTGCCGTCAACGGTCGTGATCACGACCGCTTGTGTCGGCGGCGGCGGCGCGGCGGGCGGTTCGAGCTCGTTGGGTGCGCCCGCGAGCTGCTCGGTCTCGGGCGGCTTCGGGTTCAGGTTCGCCATGCGCGCGGGCGCGAGCGGCTCGGTCTCGGAAGTCTTCGGGTTCGCCATGCGCCGAGCGTATCACAAAAAACCGACAGGCCGAATCTCGGAGGTAGTGAGATTCGACCCGTTGGAGTCTGGAACCGCTCGCGCGGCAGGCGCTGCCGTCAGGCGAGCGTATTGACGATCAGGGCGCCGACATTGTTCGCGACGAAGCGAACGTCTTCGGAGTAGCCCGAAACCATCATTTGCCCGGAATGCAGACCGCGGCGCGGCATGTCGAACTGACGGGTGATAAACCCGGTCCCGCTCGGGCCGTCGAATCTCCACGTGACCGCGGTCTGAATGTCTTCCGGGTTCACGTTGCCGCCGTCGGGCGTGTGCGTCCCGACGACTCGGTCGGTCATGATAAAATCGATATTCCCGGTCGTCTCGTTCAAGACCTTGCCGGGCACGAGCCGGATCGGCGCCAGACCCGGGATCAGGATATCGCGCTTCTTCGCGACGACGTCAGGGCTCGGCGCATTGTCGCCGAGCAGCTGCCGCATATGCGAGCGAACGAACTCGTTTCGCAGAAACGCGTTCATGCTTGGCGGGCTCATCCACCACGCCGAGATCGGCATGACCGAGCGCAGCTCGGCGTCTTGCAGGTTCTTGATCGGATTGCCGAGCGACGTGTCCCACTCGCTGCCGCCCGTGATCGTGATCACATTGTTCGCGTTCCAATTGGCAGTAGCGACGAGAAGCCCCGTCGTGCTGCCGAAGACGCGAACTTCGCGGTCGAGACCGAGAGCCCAGTTGATCCTGCGGGCGAGCGCCTGCATAGGGTCGAAGGCTTTTCGAGCGGTAAACTGCGTGACTGCCGGGACGAAGCCGCCGAGCGCGCGATCGATGCACTGGTAAGTGTCGAGCGTCGTTTCCGGGTCGACTTCGTTGATATCCGACTGGGTCGAAGCCAGCACGGGCACTTGCTTGAACGCGTTGTTTTCCGTGAAGGTGCGGAAATAATCGGTCAGCTGCGGCGTCGGAATGATCGGCACGGCTTCGTCGGCGCGAAACTCGGCGGGCGAGTAGCCGGCGATAAACGTGTCGATCTCTTCGAGCACGTGCACGTCGCTCGGGTGCAACGTCAGCAAGAGTTGCTGATTCGGGTCGTTCGCCAGGCTTACGGCGATTTGCTGCCGCCCGCCGTAGCCGCCGCCGAGCGCGAGCGCTTGAAGTGCGCTGTAGCTGTAGGGCGAAGCGAGCCCGGGCAGACCCGCCGTCAGCGCTCCACCCATGTTCCCTGCCGCGGCGAGAATCTGCCGCAGGTCGCCCGTCAGCGGGTTCGCCGACAGCCCTTGCAGACCCGCGGTCTGCCGCATTGAAAGCACTCGTCGGTCAATCGTCATGATGGTTTCCCGTGTGATCCGTTTCTGTCCAGCGTCCCTGCGTCCCTGCGGCTCTCGTGACCCTGATCAGGGTCCGGTCGGTCCCGTTGGCCCGGTCGGGCCTGTCGGTCCCGTCGCGCCCGTCGCGCCCGTTGGCCCGGTCGCGCCCGTCGCGCCGGTGGGTCCCGTCGGGCCCGTCGGGCCCTGTGCAATTGGATAAGCGCTCATGGTTTGATCTTCTCCCGTTGTCTCGGCGTGCCTGCTCGCGTCGCGTCAGCTCGGGCCCGGGCGGGCTTAGCTCATCTCGATTTCGAAGATATCGCCCGCAGCGAGTGCGGCCGTGACGGCGCGCCCGACGACGAAGTCGCCCGGGTCGGTTACGGCAATGCCGCGCCCGACGCTGTCGCTGCCGATCAGCGCGTCTTTGGCAACGACGTCGCCCGCTTCGAGCTTCGCCTTCCCTGCGATCTGGACGTCGCCCGTCACGCCGATCGCGATTGCCTGCATGGTGATCCCTTTCGGGAACTGCGCGGCGTCCGTGCAAAGACGGACCGAATCAGTCAGCGTGTGATCGCGCACGATTCGCGCCTTCGGTAGCACGATCGCGTCAGTATTCAGACCGGCGCGAACGCCGCCGTCAGGTACGATCGCTCTTGCTTCGGGCATGTGCTGTCTCCGTTGGGTGGGTCGACTTCGCGACCCGGGAACTAGTTCAACCTAAATGTTAGCGGCGTCAGCTTGGGTCGGGCGCCGACTCGGGCCCGGGCTCTTTGCCAGGTTCAGGCTGCGAGCGGCCCGTGCTGCCCTTCGTACGCTCGGCGCCATTCGCCCGCGCGCTTCACCTGCGAGCCGCGCTCGAGCTTGCCGAAGCTCGGGTCGACGCTCGTCAGATACGTCATGACCCGTTCGGTCACGTTTCGACCCGAGAAGAGCGACAAGTCGACGGGCTCGAGCGCTGCCGTCCCTGCCGGGGCGCCGCCGCCGACGAGCTGCAAGGGCTGCCGCTGCGGCGTCGCGCCGGGCACGGCGACCATGCCGCCGGGCTGCGAGAACTGGACGGGCGCGCCAGGCGCCGGCAGGGGCGCCGGAAACTGCGCGCTGCCGCCCTGCGCCCCGGGACCCGCGACGAACGTCTGCGTCAGGTGCTGAGTCGCCGGGTTCTGATTCACGCCGTACGACGCCAGGAAGGCTTGACGCCCGCGGTCGCGTGCCTGGCGGCGGTCGCCGAGAGCGTCGCGCCCCTTGGGCAAGCTCGCGAGCTCGGTCGCGATCATAGCGCCCCGGTGGGCTGCGAGCGCGTTGATCATGGTCGGGTCGGCGAAGCCGTTGCGAACCCAGCCGCGAGCCGAGAGCGCTGCGGCGACGTCGGTCTGCGCGACCGCTTCGTCGGCGACGGCGTCAGCACGCCCGAGACTGTCGAGCTCGGCGAGCGCGTCGACGAGTTTCTGCCGTACCGTCGGCAGCTCTTTGGAAGCGTCCATGAGTGCTTGCGGGTCGGTCACGCCGAAGGCGGCGAGCACGGCGGCGAGTGTGCCGCCCGACGTCGAAGCGTTCTCGGCGGCGCGAATGATCGAGTCGTCGTCTGCTTGGGCTTGAATGCGGAAGATTGCGCAAAGGCGAGTGCGGGTCGGATCCATGGTCGAGCTTCCCGGGTTAGAGTTCGGGCGGGTCGACGCAGAGTATGCCTCCACTGCGCGCGCCCTAGATGGTAACCGACTCCTTTGCGCTTGGCCAGCTGTCCCGTTGCTAGCTCGCGCGGCAAGGTCGGCGAGATCTTGTAAGAATGGGTGGTTCGTAAACGCGATCGACGTCAGCACGGGCCCGATCGGTTCTGCCGTCTGCCAGTGCACGCCGTTCGGGTTCCAGGCAATCGAAACCCATTTGTATTCTCGGCGCCTGATTTGCCCGCGGATCTGATCGCCGAGCCACGACAGGGCCCACAGCTGCGCGCGCCCGCGGGCGTCTTGCCGGATCTCCAAATCCCAAACCCAGCCCTGCGCGGGCGCGCCGGACATAGGGATCGACCCTTCATACGGCGCCATTTCGGACGCGTGCTCATAGTCGTACTGCACGACGTCTTCGCTGCCCGCGTTGACGGTCGAGCCGTCCGGCAGCGTCACGGAACCGAGCTTGAATTTCGGGCTGCGGCGCAGGTTCGCGACGAGCTGCGCCATGATTTCCCGCGTCAGCTCGAAGCCGCCCTGATGATGGCCTAAATATTCGCCTTCATTCGCGACGTTGATCCATTTGACCTGCGGGATCTCGACGTCGTTCGACGGCACGTCGATCGGCACGGCGCCGAGCCGGGACGCGACGCCGAAGAGCGTGCCTTTCGTCAGATAGCCGCCGGGCTTCCGAGCCACGCCCGGGCGGGCGTCGGCGAGCAGGCGAGCAGCACGCGAGCAGCGTTGATCGGCTTTCACTACTCGGCAGGTTACGGGCGAGCTCGGGCTAGTGCAAGTCGACGACCGGCTCGGGTGCGCTCGGGCACGACGTCGCCGTGCCCGCCCGGCGCGCTCGGTTGCAGCCCTGATGCGTCGTCGGCTCGCATTCGTCGAGCGACCTGCCCGAGACGATCCGCTCGACGCCGCAGGTCGAGCCGTCCGGCAGCGCCCCTTCGCAGCGCACGAGCCAGCGTGCTTGACCGTGCCTGTCGCTGCCCTGGCGGGCAATGCAGCGCACGAGCCCGAAGAGCTGCCCGGTACGCTCGACCGCTGGTCTGCCTGGTTTGCCCATCAGGAAGTCTTGCGGTTATAGCCTGGCGACGCGTCCCGGGCTAGCCGCTTCGCAGGGCGGCGAGATCGCGCAGTAGATACAGGGCTTCGAGATTCAGGTCGAACTCGTCGGCGAGCGGCTCGAAGTGCTCGATCTGCTCGACGACGTCGTCGTGCTTCGGCGACCTGCCGAGCTCGCTGATCGCGACCTGTAGCTCGCCCTTCGCTTCTTCCTTCGTCATTTATTGCAGCTCCGCTAGCACGGCTTCGACCATGCGGAAGGCGATCGGCTTGCTCTTCGCGAGCCACGCCGGATCCTTGTGATGCGCCGCGAACGACTCGGCGAAGAACTCCAAATGATTGCTGACGCCGTATAGCGACGGGGCGCCCTGCGGGTCGAAGATCGGAAAGCCCGGCGTCGGCTTCTTTGGAACGGCTTCGTCGTACGCGTCCGAAATGATCCCGTCGATCTTCGTGCCGCCCGTCAGGTGCGCGTGATGGCCCCACTCGTGAACCGTCGTCAGCGCGATATACTCGTCGCGGTTCTTCGCGGCGTCGGCGACGTTCCAGACGCCGTCGATCTTTTGCGAGAACTTGTGCCCCTTCGGCTCGGGCCGCACGCTGATCGACTGGCGCGCCGGGTAGTAAAGCCCGGTCGCTTTCTTATAATTCGGGTTCGCGGCGATCCAGCTGGCTTCGTCCGGCAGCATTTGCAGCCCGACGTCGGGCACGTCGAGCCGACCCATGCCGACCTTTCGCAACGCGTCGGCGACGGCGTGCTGCGTCGACCCGGGCAGGTCGTCGGCGCCGCGCAGCGAGCTCAGCCCGTCGAGCGAGTCGAGCGGGTTCTCGTCGGGCAGGTCGAACGTCGGCGCGCCGATCTTCGGCGCCGGCGTCGGCGCGGCTTCGGGAACCGCTGCGGGCGTCGGGATCGGCGCGGGCACTTCGTTCGGGCCGATCAGGGCGGAAAGGCCCGAGTCGAAGCCCGGGTCGGGCAGATCGGTAATGGTCGACCCGTTCGTGATCCCGATCGACTCGGCCTGGCGCCGCGACAGCGACCGAACCCGGTGCCTGCAATTGTAGCCAAAGGGCGGATAGGCTTTGAGCCAGAACGGATCCGACGCCGCGAGCACCGCGTTATTGACCGCCGCGTGATTCTTCCGCTCGCGCGGCGGCCCGTCGCCGACGCCGAGAATCTGCCAGTACGGCCGCGCGTCGATCACGGCGGGCTGGGTCATTTGCCGGTAACGGCCCGAGTTGTAACCGGTCATGACGTTCGTTCGGAAGACCGTCTCGACGTGCGACGGGTTCTTCGGCGTCCAGCCTGCCGACTCGAGCCGCGCCAGCGCCGCTTGTTTGAAGTCCCGCAGGTCGGCGCCGCCGGCGACCTGGCGCACGAGCTCGCGCTTCACGGTCCGAACGATCTCCGTCGTCGCGGCGTTGGCGACCGTGAAGCTCGCGCGCTTCGCCGACGCCTGCATGCGGTCGAAGACGTCGCGGGTCACGGGCGCTTTTTCAATGAAGGCTTGCGTCGCGTCGACCTGCGGGCGCTTGGCGAAGGCCGGGTCGGGATTGAAGCCCGGATCGCCCTTTTTCAAGAGCACGAGCTCGGCGTGCAGCTGCGAGAACGTTTCGGGTGCGATCTTCTCGTTCGCGTGCATTTCGTAATCGGCGTCGAGCGCGCCGAGCTGCATGCCCTGCAAGACTTCCTGCTCGACCGGCTCGGCGAAGAGCGACCGATCCCAGGCCTTTGCGGCAGCGTCGACCGCTTTGCGGATCGCCTTTGCCGTCGTCAAGCCGTCGACCCGGCGGGCAATGTCTTCGCCGAACGCGAGCGACTGCTCGGCAAAGATCGGCGTGCCCCGTTGCACGAGCGAGTCGGGCGAGCCGTAAACGGTCTCGGGCTGGGCTGCGAGCAGCCTGATCTCGCCCGAGCAAGCGCCGAGCAGGCGCAGGGCTTCGAGCTCGTCGTCGTCGTTGCCGAGCAGGTCGACCAGATCGGCTCGCGTGATCACGACCTGGTCGAGCTCGTCGTCGGTCTCGTCGGTCTCGTCGAGCTCGTCGTCGGGCCCGGGCGCGAGCGCAGCGGGTTCGAGCTCGTCGTCGACGGGCTCGGTCGGGTCGGGCGCCGCCGGCGGCAGGGCGGGCGGCTGCGCCTTCGCCCCGATCGGCTTCCAGGCTACCGGCCAGAAGTGCTTGCCGTCGGCGCCGATTTCGACCCGGCGCTGCCGCTCGACGCCGCAAAGCGGGCAGCGGTTCTTCTTCCCGTGCGCGCAGGTTTCGCACCCGAGCTCGGTCATTTGCGCCGCCAGCTGCGCGACGTCGTCGGGCTCGGGCACGTCGTCGCTCGCGGCGGCAGGCTGGTCGCCGGGCGCCGCGGGCAGCTGTCCCGGCTCGGCCTTCGGCGGCGGCAGGCCCGGGGCGCCGCGCGCCGGCGGCGTGCCGGCAGCGTCCGGGCCCGGGATAGGCTCGCCGCGCTCGTCGGCGGTATTCAGGGCAACGTCGGGCAAGTCAGGGATCTCGCCCGGCGGCGGGCTATTGCCGACAGGCCAGACCGTCTCGGGCGCCGGCGGCGGCGGGATCTGCCCGGGCGGCACTTCGCGCTGAATGCGCCCGATATAGGCTTCGTCGGCGCGCACGGCACGGAAGCCCAGACGCTCGCGCGCTTCTTCTTCGGCGACCCGCAGCCCGACGTCGATCGCCGCTTTGATCCGGGTGCCTTCGGCAACGCGATCCATTGGCGGATCGGTTCGGATCACGAACTTCGGCGCGTAAACGACTTCGCTCGGGCCGTAGTTGGCGATCACGATCGCGTCCGTCAGCTGATCTTCGAGACACTCGGCGATCCGGCGCGCGTCGCCGGCAATGATCAGATCTTCTTCGGTCAGGTGAATGTCGCCGATCGTGCTGCCGAGCCCGGTCGAGATCGCGTCCGTCGTCGCGACGCCGCCGAGAAAGAGCTTCGAGAGCACGTCGCGGCACGCCTTCACGACGTCGTTATGCACCTGCCCGGCGCCTTCCTGCGGCTGGACGATTTGCACTTCGACGCCCGGCGGCATGCGCGCGGTATTGTGAAAGCCGAGCATTTGCAGGGCTTGAAAGGCTTTGTCGTACGCGTCGACGTTCTGAAGCCCCGGCGTCAGAATGTTATTCTGACCGAACTTCGGGATCAGAATGCGCCAGGGCTTCCCGAAGATCTCCATGAGTTCGAGCTGCTCGCGCGTCCCGAGCCGCTTGAAAAAAGACCAGTACAGCGTGCGCGGCGCCAGGCCTTCGCGCTCTTGATAGTCGCCGAAGAGCCGCGGTCGGAACGTGACGAACTTGTAAGGCACATACTCGAGCGGAAACCCGACGTCTTGAAAGTTGCCGGTCTGCCGCTGCGGGTCGACGACGCGCAGGTCGCGGCAGGGCCCGAACGACAGGCGGCGCGGGTGAATCCAATGCAGGTCTTTCACCTGCCATTTCACGCCGCGGCGCAGCCATTCGAGCTCGCTCGCCGCCCGCCCGTCGAAGTTGCCCCAGGCGAGATCCATGATCCGATCCCGGAAGTTCGGGATCATTTGCAGGTTCTCGCGCACTTCGGCGGCGCGCTCTTTGGCCCGGCCTTCGTCGAGCCCGGTGCCTGTCGCCGGAATGCAATCCCAGTCGAGCGCCGCGACGCGGTTCAGGCGCTTTTGCAGGAAGGCCGAAACGTCGCCGTCGAGCATGATCGTCTCGCGTGACAGGTCAGTCATTCGAGCCATAAGGCCCGCGTTCGCCGAAACGATTGCCGACTCGATCTTCGTCAGGTCGAGCGAGCGGCCCCAATACGGCCGATATTGCTCGCTCTCGGGCACGTGCCCGGCGAAGTAGGACCGACCGAGATCGCCCGGGTATGGCGGCAGCGCCCCGTCGCGGGCAAGGCTAGAAGCGACTCGGTAACGCTGCGGGGCGTGAAGTTCAGTCACGCCGGACAGGATACGCCGGCCGCCGGGTTACGTCGACGGGCGGCCGAGCTTCGGCCGCGGGCCGTCGAAATCCGAGCCGTCGCCGTGCGTCGGGCAGCTCGGCGAGAACTCGCCGCGCGCCGGATAGCAGCCGGCGCACACGGGCGGCACGCGGGACTTGATATAGTTTGCCCAGCCCGTCGCCCCGGCAAGGTGACCGCAGGTCTGCGCGTTGCGTTCGTCGAGCGGTTCCCAGCGTGCCTTCACGGGCGCCCCTTCCTGAACTGCGACGCGTTCGGGCAGGTCGCGAAGTGCGACACGTAAAGCGACGTCGCCGGCGGCGGCTGAACGTGCTTGCTCGTCACCCGCCATTTCCCGTCGAAGAAGAAGACCCGCCCGGCGCGGCTGTCGGCGACCGCGTTGACCGGCATTCGCTTTCCCGTGTCGAGCGTGACCCATGAGATCATGGCGCCGCACCCGGCGCAGGCTTTCGGATCGGGCAGGTTCACGGGTTCCACCGCGACGGGTCCCGCGCCGGCTCGGGCTCGGGCCCTTCCTGGCGCGCTCGGGCCCGAGCGTTCGCGTCGAGCTCTTCGTCGCTTTGCGGCGAGACGACGAGCTCGGCCCGGAAGTGCCGCAGCCGCAAGAGCTCGCGCTCGATCCGCGTCTGCCAGACCGGCGGCAGACCATACACCGGCTGAGCGAGCCGCACTTCGGCGAGCGTCAGCACGAGCGTCGACGACACGGGCCCGAGTTGATAGTGCAGCCGCAGCCAGTTCTCGCCGAACGTGATACCCGACAGCTCGCTCGCCAGGCGAGCCCAGTCGACGATCGGCAGCCAGGCGGCGTCGGGCTTCGGGTAACGCGTCGCGAGAATCTCGTCGGCGAGCTGCCGCACTTCGCCGGGTATGAATTGGCGTTTCCAGCGTTCCGACACGCCGTCGGGTCCGCGCTCGTCGAGCGAACGCTCGAGCGCCTGGCGCTGCTCTTCGTCGGTCGCCGGTCGCACTTCGACCGGCGCCGGCGGCTCTTCGCGCGGCAGCAAGCCTTGCCCGACGAGCACGGCTCGAACGAGACCCCAGCGGCGCACTTCGCCGTCGCACGTGTGACAGCGTCCGAAGCGCAGCTCGTGCACGAGCCCGCACGTCAGACAAAGATACTTGCTGTCGCTCGTCACGTGCCGCCCCGCTTCGCCTTGCGCCAGGCCGAGCGCAGCACTTCGAACGCGACGCCGGCGCGGATCAACGCGTTCGGCGGCGCCTTGCCGACCTGCCCGCGCATGATCAGGATCGCGAGCGCTTCGGCGCGCTCTTGAATCGGGGCGCTCGGCTCGCTCGGCGGCGAGCAGGCGACGGCTTTGACCTGCTCGAAGAGAGCGGGCCCGACTTCCGACCAGCGCTCGCCCTGGTCGAGCCTGCCGTCGGTCTTTGCCAGCACGGCTTGCCAGCGCCGGCGCTCGGCGTTCTCGCCGTCGATCCGCCCGAGCGCGCGCCCGCAGGCGACCAGCCCGGCGAGCAGCACTTCGGACAGCCCGGGCTTTGCGTCGACCGCGGCGCGGAAGGGCTCGAGCTCGGGTGCGCGCGGCATGGTTCGGAAGCGTTCAGGCACGGGCCCGAGCGGCGGCGCTGCCGACCAGGTCACGCCGCCGTTGGCGATCGAGCCGTGCGCGCCGTCGTGACCTGGCAATCGCTCGCAGCTGATCCCGTCGTTGCGTGCGCCGCATGGTTGAAAGCGCTTAGTTGCAGACATGGCGGCTCGCTCGGCGAGCATGGTCGCGCCGAACGTAGCTCGGTCGCGCCAGGCGACGGGCTCGATCGGCGGCGTCGACGGTCGCGCCGGCTCGACTTCCGAGCCCGCTCGCGACCAGGCAAGCCCTTTGTTATCGTCGTGCGCGCCGTAGTGCCCGGCGTCGCGGGTGCACGTGATCGGCGTACGGTCGAACATTTTCTGAGCGCCGCAGCGCCCCGTCGACGCGCTGCCGCCCGCCCTGCCGCCGTACGACCCGGCCGCGTACGCGCTGCCGCCCGCCGCGCCAGCGACGCCGCCGGCGGCGACGAAGGTGCTCGAACCGCCGTTCGGGTTCTGGCTCGCGCCGCCGCCGATCCCGCCGGAAGCGAAGCCCGTCGCCGACCCGCCGCCAGGGCTCGAGCAGCCCGCGAGCGAGCCGCCGATCACGAAGCCGCGCCCGAAGTCCGTGCTCGGGCCGGCGCCGCCCTTGCCCGTCAGCTGCCCGCCGGCGATCCCGGCTTGCCCGTTCTTCGACGTGCCGCCGCCTTCGAGCACCTGCAAGCGGGCGACGACCCGCTCGGGTCCCGCAGCGCCGCCAAGCGGGCCCGGGTCGGGATCGCGCCAGGTTCCGGCGCCGTCAGCGTGATCGCCGTCGTGCCCGCGCGGTCGGGTGCAATGCAGCGGCGGCGCTGCGATCCTACCGAGCGGCGAACCGCATGCCTGAACGAACGTCGCGCCGGTCTCGGGCGCGTCTGAATCTGCCATGTCGTATGCCTCCAACTGGCGGGTTAAAAGGGCGAGTCGTGCAAGTTACTCGAACCCGACGACCCGACGCCAGCGGCTTTGACGCCGAAGAGAATCTCGGCCTGATCGAAGAGCTGCGTCAGCGCGTCGACCCGCCCGTCGCGGCGCCCTTCGCGCCCCGTGAAGTCCCTGACTTCCTTACAGAACGAGTTGACCCATTCGCCGGAACGGGGCACCCGCACGAGCGAGTGCTTCGCCGAGAGCGCCGCGGGCTGCGCGCGCCAGAACTTCGAGCCGCGCGGCGTGATCGCCGTGATTTGCAGCTGGCGGTTCAGGCGCCCGGCGACCTGCTCGAGCAGCTTGAACGCCGAGACTTCTTCGAGCAGACACGGGGCGCCGGCGAACTCGCCGGTTTGCAGCTCTTCCAAATGGTCGAGCAGATCCATTCCTTCGAGCCATAGCTCTTCGGCGAGCACGACGTCGAGCCCGACCCGCGGCTGCTTTTCTTTGTCGAGCCCGAGATAGGCCCAAGCGACGACGATACCCGCCGGGTCCGGGTCTTTGCCTTTGCGCGCCGTGCTGATCCCTTCGTTCGCGTCGCGCTTGGATATGCCCGGGTCGCAGCTGATCAGCAAGATCGCGTGCTCGGTCGCGGGCTCGTCGAAGCGCACGAGTTCAGGGAAGACGCGTTTACCGCGCGGGCGCGTGTCTTGCTGATACTGCGGCCAGAACCATACGCCGAGCGCGCTCGCTCGTTCGCGCAGGTCGTCGAGCGTGAAGCGCCAGGGACACGCCGGCGTGCCGCCGACGATTCGCTCGTGCCCCTGCTCGTCTTCCTGAATCTCGATCCCTTCGATCGCCCGGACCGTGATCAGCGTCACTTCGGGCGCGTCCGGGTCTGACGCGATCCATTCTTTCAGCTTGCCGATCGGGTCGTCTTCGCCCCAGCGCTGATTCGTCAGCAAGATCGTCCCGCCCGGCTCGAGTCGGGCAAATAGCATTTTGAAGGTAGCCCAGGCTTCGTCTTGCACGACGGGCGACAGCGACTCGGCAAGGTCTTTGAATAGGTCGTCGCAACAAATGAAGTGAAAGCCTTCGCCGACGAACTGCCCGTGACGGCCGCCGGCGACGAACTGCCCGCCGCTGTCCGTCTGCCAGAACGCGACCGACTTGCTCGGGTCGAAGCGCTGCGCGGTCGTCTGCATTTCGCCGACCCAGACGCCCGCGCGCGCGGCGAGATCGCGCACGTTCCGCGAGCGGCGCTTTGCAATGTCGCCGGCGTAAGAGCAATAAGCGACGCTCGTCGCCGGCACGTGCCGCAGGATCCGGGCCATATGCGCCATGATTCGCGACGTCTTGAAGTGCCGCGGCGGCGCTTCGAGAACGATGATTCCGACCCGCCCGCGCCGGTGCAACCGTTCGACGCTGGCGTCGAGCGCGTCGTCGAGCTTCGCCAGGTGCGGCGCGTCGCGATACTTCGGCTGATACAGCCGGCAGAACGTGCGCAGGTCGTGCGCGCCCCGGCGCCGATCCTGCTCGAGCCGCGCGCGCGCGCGCAGGATCTTCGCCGCTCGACCTTCGTCTTCCGCGACGACCATGCGTCAGGGCTCGTCGCCGGCAGCGGCAGCGGCGCCCGCGCCGGCAGCGCCCGCTATCCGTTGCAAGGCGAGCGCGCCGCCGCTGGCGACCTGGTCGAGCTGCTCGTCGGTCAGGTTCCCGAGCTCGTCGTCTTTGCTGACCTGAACCCGCTTCGGCGGCTCGAACCCGAGATAGCGGGCGAGCATTTCGTTCGCGTCGAGACTGACGCGCAGCGCCGACGGCGTGCCGGCGACGAGCGCCTTCACCCGGATCACTTCGAAGTTCTGCAACGTGCGCGCGCGCAAGTCTTTCTGGCTGTCGTCGTCGTTCCGGAAGACGAAGCGCAGCAAGCGGTTCGCTTCGGCCGCCAGGTGCTCGACCGTGCCCGGGTGAATGCCCCAGCGCTGAGCCAGCGCCCGGTGCGACGCGCCGGCGAACCATTGCCCCTGACTCATCATGCCGACGATCTCGTCGATCCGCTGCTCGCGCGGCGTCAGCGTGGCTTGCCACTGCTCGAACTCGTTCGGGACGGGCGCGGGCTTCGGCTTGCGCGCACGCTTGGCGCTGGCAGGCTTGCGGCGCCGGGCGGTCATGCGTTCGTCCAGATCACTTCGACGCTCGCGCCCCTGAACCGCTTGGCGGCCGTCGTCGGCAGGGATCGAAACGGTTTGAAGGGAAGCCAGCGAGCGCCCGCGTTCTCGCAGACCATGACTTGACCGCGGCGCGAGCGGCAGAACTTCGCCAGCGCTCGAAAGTCGATATCCGCCGAAGAGCACGCGTAGACCTTGCCTTCGGCTTCGTACGGCGGATCGATAAACCAGGTCGCTTCAATGTCGGGCGCGTCTGAATAGTCGCCCTGGATCACTTTCCAGTGCCGGATCTTCTCGACTTGCGCCGCCAGGCGAGCGCGCAGCGTCGGGCCCCAGCTGCAATGCGGCTCTTGCTTGCCCCAACTTGTGATCCGCTTCGCGGGCCTTTGGTGACCGTCGACCGATCCGCAGTTGAAGCCGATCAACGTGCGCGCGTCGTCGCACACTTTCATTGCGTCGACGCCGTCGGGCGGAATGTCCGGCAGCCGTAGCAGCTCGCGCGCGCTGACGCCGATCAGGTAGCGCCAAAGAGCAGCGACCCGCGGGTTCTTCTCGACCAGGATCACGCGCCGCCGGAAGTATCGAACCGAGTAGCCCGCGCCGCCGGCGAAGGGCTCGACGATCGTGTCGTGCGCCGGCGGCGGGTAGTATCGCGACGCGTGCGACTTGCCGCCGAAGTAGGTGAAAAACGAGTTCAGTGCCACGGGCTACGCCGCTTTGCTCTTGCTCGCCTTCGCCGCGACGCGGGTCGGCTTCGCTCGCCATTTGTGCTTGCACTTCGGGCAGGTGAATTGCGTCGCCCTGGTCGTGCTGGTCTCGGCGAAGTCGCCCGTCGGCAACGTCGGCGGCTTGCCGAGCCGCTCGAGCTCGTCTGCCGTGAAGCCCGCGACCGCCAGGTCGTCGAGACCGACGACGCCTTCGCGCGCGAGCTCGGCGAGCAGGTCGCTATCCCAGGTCGAGATCTCGCCGAGCTTGTTATCGGCGATTGCCGCAGCGTGCGCGAGCTTCGGCGTCAGGTGCACGAAGCGAACGGGCACGAGCTCGAGCCCTTCGGCGAGCGCCGCCAGGTGCAACGTATGCCCGACAATGATCTCGCCCTTCGCGCGCGGGTGCGAATTGGCGACGATCGGTCGGACGATCCCGAACTTGCGGATCGACGCGCGCACTTTCTCGACCGCGTGCGCGTTCTTCCGCGGATTGCCCGACCAGGGGCGGATCGACTCGATCGGCACGAAGTCGCTGCCGGGCGGCGGCGTCTTTTGCTTGGCTTTCTTCTTCGTCGTCTTGCTCATGGCTTCGTCCAAATCACTTCCTGCGATACGCCGTCTGGCTTGATCTTGCCCCGATAGGCGGCCATGCGCGAGCCGAACGGGCGAAACGGCAGCCAGCGCGCGTCGGCGTTCTCGCAGACGATCACTTGCCCGCGGCGCTCGCGGCAGAACTTCGCCAGCGCGCGGAAGTCGATCACGTCGGCGTCGTGCCGATAGATCTTCGAGAGCATGTTTTGATAGGGCGCGTCGATAAACCAGGTCGCTTCAATGTCCGGCGCCTGGCTGTAAGTGCCTTCGATCACTTTCCAGTGCCGGATCTTCTCGACCTGCGCGGCGAGCCTGGCGCGCAGCGTCGGGCCCCAAAGGGCGGCTAGCTTGCTGCCCGGCTTTTTCCCGGGGCGTTTCTCGTCACGCCACGCCGAGAACCGTTTGCTCGGGCCGCTGGCGAAGTTCAGATTCCGGGCGATCAGCGCGCGCGCGTCGGCGCTGCATTTGACGTCGTCGAGCGAGCCGTCGAGCGGCACGTCGGGCAGGGCGAGCAGCTCGCGCGCGCTGACGCCGATCAGGTATCGCCAGACCCGGGCGACTTCCGGGTCGCGCTCGACCAGGATCACGCGGCGCCGGTGGTAGCGTACCGAGTAGCCCGCGCCGCCGGCGAAGGGCTCGACGATCGTGTCGTGCGCCGGCGGCGGGTAGTGCGCGCCGGTCAGATACTTCGAGCCGACGTGCCGGAAAAAAGTCCCTATGGCCATGCTTGCCAGCCTGCGACGAAGACGAGCCAGACCGTCGCGGTCGCCGCGCCGAGCAGCGCCAGGCGCCGCACGAGCTGCCGCATTGCCGAGCGGCGGCGATAGCGCCCGTCGCCGAGCGGCGACCAGGGCAGCCAGGCGGGCCGGGCCGTGATCAGACCGAGCACCCGGGCTTCGCGGTCGTCGTCGAGCGCCCGCCGGATCCGCCGACACGCGGCGAGCTTGCTCTCGACGAGACCGAGCCCGCGCTCGCGATCGGCGAGCTCGTGCGCGCGCGCATGACCGATCGGCTTCGGGGCGTCGGGTCGCGTCGTCATGTGTCCCGAAAGAGAATGCCCGGATTAGGCCGGCGGTTCTAGCGCGATTCTTTCAAGTCACCCGGGCGGGTGCCGTTCTGGCGTGTGCCGGGCCCGGATCCGTTGGGCCCTGCCGCGTACGCCGCGCACCTACACCGATACACCCGAAGGGACGAAAAATGTCGATTTGGAACCTGCCGCTCGCGATTGACCTGCCCGAGATCCGCACGCCAGCGCCGGGCGCCGTGCGTCCTTTCGGGCGATACGGCGTCAGCGTTACGGCCGTGCCGGGCTTTGCGCGCCGAGCTTCGACCGCGCTGTCGGGCTGCGAGCTCGTGCTGCACTGCTCGTGCTGCGGGGCGAGCTCGAGCGACGACCTTCGGGGCGCGGCGGGCTGGCGGGTGCTCATGCGCGGCGACGGCGTGCGCGCTGACTTTTGCGTGAGCTGTCCGAAAGGGAACGTTTATCGACGCTGAACTGACCTGAACCGAAACGCGTGCCTGCCCGGTCGTTTCAAAACGGCCGGCGAAATGCGTGCTGCAAGTGCGATCGAGCTCGTGCCGGGCGAAGCTTTGCCGTTCTCTCGAACATGCTCGTCGTGAAGTCTTCGCCCGAACTGGTCGAATCGTCCGATCCGGTGCACGCCTGGGAACGCGCCGGGCTCGGCAAAGCCCCGTTTCGCTGGATCGGCGTCAGCGAAAAAGTCGGCCCGATCCGGATCCGAAACAACGACGGGACCGAGACGATTCTCGGCAGCGAAGGTCAGCCGATGGGCACGTGCGCCTATTGCCTGCAAGGGATCGCCGAGTGCCACCATATCCGCTCGGCTGACGGGAAGAACTTCACGGTCGGGTGCGATTGCGTGCGCCGGGTCAACGCGCCCGCGTCGCCCGTGCTGACGAAGGTCGAAGCCGCGTCGAAGAACTTGCGCAATGCGAAGGCCCGGGCCCGCAGCGCCGCGAAGGCCGAAGCCAGCACGACCGAGCTCGCTGCCCTGCTCGCCGACGAGACCGTGCGCGGCAAGCTCGCCGCCCGCCCGAGCGCGCACGCCTGGAAAGCCGAGCAGGGCGAGACCGAGCTCGGCGACGTCGAATGGCTCGCGCCGCGCTGCGGGCACGCCGGCCGCGTCAAACTGATCGCCCGCTTGCGGGCCCTGTAATTCTGCAACCTACACCGATACACCCGAAGGAAGACCGAATCATGATCCAGTTCCGAGACATTCAAGCCGACGGCATGCCGCTCGGTCAGCAAACCACGAAGACCGATCTCGTCGACATTGCCCGCGCTGTCGGCGTGCTGACGGTCCGGGACGACATGAGCGTCGACGTCGTGCGCGCGCTGATTCGAGAGCAGCTGCCGACCTTCGCGCCGAAGAGCAGCCGCCAGGCGACGAAGGCCGACTTATTCGGGATCGCCGCCGCGCTCGGGATCGCCGTCAATCGCAGGCACACGGTCGGCGACCTGCGCGCCGCGGTTCGGGCGAACCTGCTCGAGCGCGTGCCCGTGTCCGACGTCGTCGTCGAGCAGGCGCCGGCGCCCTGGATCAACGACCCGACGCTCGCCGTTCGTGCGAACGACTGCGACGCGACGCCATTCGCCGCGTCCGTGACCGAAGGCTTCGGCGCCGTGCGCTATGCAAAGACCGTCGCCGCTTACAGCACGACCCGCGGCTGGGTTCGCACCGGCGGCGAAGGGACCGGCTTTAACGCCCCGCTCTTGCCGGCAGAACTGGCGCGCCTGAACTCGTTCGAGCGCGTGCCCGCGACCGTCGTCGAGCAGCCCGCGCCCGCCGCCCCGGCGGCGGCGCCTGCCCCGGCGAAGCCCGCCGAGATCATGTTTCACGTGCCCGAGCGCCCCTACTCGCCGATCGACTCGCTGAACCGCCGCGCCGCCGCGCTCGGCTCGCCCCGTTACGGGCAGCTCGCGTCACACGCCAACTACAACGGCCATAGGGTCGCGGTTCAGTTCAATAGCTATCGGCAGTATTGGACGGCCGAGTATTTCTGGGCCGGCCGCGTCGTGCTCGCCCGCGGAAACTTCGCGCAATGCATTGCCGCCGCCCTGCGCGAGCACGAGCGCGGCGCGCTCGGCTCGAGCGTCGTCGTGCACCTGGTCGACGGCAGCTGGTCGGCCAGCGGCGACGAGCTCGAGCAAGCGCTCGTGATCTGCCGGGCCCTGCCGCAGCTCGTCGAAGGGCGCGCGCCGCAGGTTCCCGACTGGTACACCTGGCGGCACACGGTCGCCGCGCAATGCGCCCGCGACTCGGCGCTGCCGAACTCCCGCCCGACGATCTTCGACTGGGACGTTATGCAGGCCGTCGACAGCGAAGACGCCTATCTCGAGGCGATTCGGGCGAAGCACGGCCGCACGTATCAGTGACCCGGGGCGTCGCCCTTGCAGCCCTGGCAGGTGCGCTCGACGGGCGCACCTGCCGCCGCGCGTCCGTTCCAGTCGGCGATCGAGAAGAGCTTGCGGCAGGTCGGGCAAAGCTTGTATCTGCCGCGCCCGTTGGCGACGGCGATCTTCGGGAAGCCGAACGAGTCGACGTGCTTCGGGCCGACACACTGGTCGCACACGGCGAGCGCCGAATGCAGGCGGCAGGGCGCCCGCAAGAGCTCGGCTTCGAACTCGTTCAGGCGAGCGAGCTCGCGCGGCGAAAGCTTCCGGGCAGCGGGCAAGTTTCGCGTGCAACGTATGCAGAATTTGCCCGGCTCGGGAAGAGCCCGGCAGGGTCGGCGCCGTGGAAAAAACGACCTGTCCCGCTTGCACTGACACCCGCCGTTGCACGGCCTGCCGCGTCCGGCGCTGCCGGGGCGCGAGCGTGCTCGGCGAGATCTGCCGCGCCCCGTGCTGCGACGTCAGCGACCCGCGCATGCTTCGAAGGCACCGGTTCGTCGACGGCATTGTCGTCGTTTGCGCGAATCATTCCGCCGTTGCCGGAAGGCGCCCGCTCGCCTGGTCTGACTTCGCCGCCGAGCTCTTGCCCGCCGCCCGCGCCAGCTGACCGCCGCCCCTGTCCCGATCAGACGCAGCCGGGCCGGGCCCTGTCGCATTTTTCTTTCAGGTCCCGCGCCGCCCGTCGTTCTGGAAAGCATGCCCGCGACGTCTTTTTCGCCCGACCTTCGCGCTCGCCTGCTCGCCTGCCCGAGCACGCTGGGCCCGCACAATTTCGCCGTCTTGCAAGCAATCGCCGCCGGGGCGAAGAAGCTGCCGCGCGACCGATACTGCCGCCAGCTTTGCACGCGCTCGCTCGTGAAGGGCGGGCCCGACGGCTTTCTCGTGCTGACCGAGCACGGCGAGATCGAGCTCGGGCGCCCGCGCCCCTGACACCCGCCCCGGGGCGCCCTGAAACGGGCGCCTTTTTTTTGCCCGGCGCGTCCCGAAATGGCACGGGTCGATTTGGCTTTAGCCCGGCCCGCGGCGCCCGTTCTGAACTGGCATGAAGCCGCTTCACCTGGTCGCCCTGGTCGCCCTATTCGGTCTTTTCGGCTGCGGCGCTGCCGTCGACGCGCCGGCTTCCGACGACGCCGTGCAACCGGATCAGGATCCGGCAACCGTCGCCGATTCTGGCAACCATTCGACCAGGTCGACGACGACCCGCCCGAGCACGCCCCGGCCGCTGCCCGAGCCGACTGCCCCGGCGCCCGCGCCCGTGACGACGCCCGAGCCCGAGCCGACGGCGCCCGCGCCCGTGACGACGCCCGAGCCCGAGCCGACGGCGCCCGCGCCCGTGGCGACGCCCGAGCCCGAGCCGACGGCGCCCGTCGTCGAGCCTGCGACGCCCGAGCCGACGCCCGAGCACCCGCTCGTGATCGACTGCCGCGCCGACGATTGCTCGGCCTGTAACGCCGACCTGCGGGCGACCCAGCCCGAATGGTACAACGACGGCTCGGCGTTCTGCCAGCTGCGCGCCTGCGACGCCGACGCCGACTGCGGGTCGCTCGGCGACGATCTTCGCTGTCTGGCTTTCGACGTCGGCAGCCCGCTCGTCTGCCGGGTCCCGCGCTTGCAGGCCTTCCAGGCGTGCGACGAGAACGCCGCCGAGAACGCCTGCGAAGTCGGGCTGATTTGCTCGGCGGGCCGCTGCCGCCCGCTGCCCTGATTGCCGGTAGACGGCGAGCCACGGGTCGAGCTAGCCTGGCGCCGCTCCTTTCCCGACAGGGGGCACACGCGGCGTGCCGGAAGCGCGCAGGCTGGCACCTGCGTCGGGAAAGGGGCGAAAGTTCATGCCCCGATATTGGTGCGCTTTTTCAGCTGACGCGGTCGCCCCGGGCGTCGTGATCGTCGACGCGCCTTGCCGCGACACTGCGCGCCGTGCCGCGTGCCTGCCGGGCGTATTCAGGCTCGACGACGACCCGCTCGTGCTCGTGCTCGTGCTCGAGCTGCCGCCGAGTGAAGCCCGACGCTTCGACGGCGCGCTCGGGCGCCCGCTAACCCTGGTCGAGCTCGCCATTCTCGATCCCGGAATGGGTCTCGCCGAGATCGGGCCCGACCAGGCGAACGAGCTCGAGCTGCTCGGCTCGGCCATGTGCGCCCGAGAGCGGGCGCCGTCGTGATCGTCTCGACGACGCTCGTCGGGCCCGGGACGGTCGACGTGCTCGAAGACGCGCTCGCCAGCGTGCGCGACCAGGTCGACCGCTGTCTCGTCGTGCTGTCCGATCCCGAGCTGTCCGATCGCGATCTCGTGCACGCGGCGCGGCGCGCCGGCGTCAAGCCCGCGAAGCTGTCGCTCGTGCGCTTCGCATGGATCGACGACTTCTCGGCGGCACGGAACTTCGCGCTCGAGCAAGCCGCCCTGCTCGGCGCGACCTGGTCGGTCACGGTCGACACGGACGAACGGCTTCACTTCGACGGCGTCGAGCTTCGCCAGGTGCTCGGCGCGACCGACGTCGACTTGTATCTCGCCATGCAGGCCGATGGATCCTACGCCAAAGAGCGGGCCTTCCGGCTCGGCAAGGGCTGGCGCTGGACGGGGCGCACTCATGAATCGTGCCCCTGGTCGCCCGGCGCCCGGCGCGAGACCCTGGCCGGCGTCACGTTCAGCGAGCTTGCCAAGTCGCCCGAGCAGCTGCGGGCGAAGTTCGAGCGAGACAAGCTGATCCTGCTCGAAGAAACGGCCGGGCACGCCCGCGCCGAGAACGCCCGCGCTTGGTACTATCTCGGCGAGTGCTATCACGGGCTCGCCGATCTCGAGTCGGCCGTCTTCGCCTTCACGACTTGCGCCGAGTTTAGCGGCTGGAACGAAGAAGCCGCCTGGTCGCGCTATCGCTGCGCGGATCTATGCTGCCGGCTCGGCGGGTTCGACGCGGCGATCGAGCACGCGGCGCTCGGGCTGACGAAGCACGCGGGCTTCGGCGAGCTCGGATGGATCGCCGGGATCGCCGCCTTCCGCGCCGGACGCTTCGAGCAGGCGATCCATTGGGCTACGCTATCGGCGTCCGTCGGATGGTTCTCGGGCACGGGGCGATGGGTCCCGCGCGCCGGCTTCCGCTATCCGCCCGCCCTTTGGGAAGGTCCCTACGACATTCTCGCGCACGCGTACGAAGCGATCGGCGAGCACGAGCAGGCGGCCCGAGCGCGCGCGCGCAAGCGCGCCGCCGAGAAACTGCGGGCCCGGACCGAGCTCGGCGTGCTCGTCGACGACGACGACAGCGAGCCCGACGCTACCTAGCGGCGCGCGCGAGCGCGACCAGGAAGAGCGCGAACTCGATCGGCGTCGCGCTCGCTTCGCGCTTGCCGAGCGTCGGCTTCAATCGGTCGAACCATCCGATCTGATGCGTGCCCGGGACCCGTTTCCAGCGGGCTTCAAGCGGCGGGCGCCTGCCGCGGTAAACGAGCCACGTCGGCTTTTTCGCTTTGTGCCCGAAGGCCGTCTGCCAGATCTCGCAGACCCAAACGATCTCGCCGCGAAAAGAGTGCTTCGACCAGCCGCCGGCGACGGGCTTTCCGGCGCATGGCTTCGGAAGCCCGAACGTATCCCAAGCGTGCGACCCTGCCGGGTGCTCGAGCACGCCGCCGAACTGCATGACGGCGTCGAGCGCGCGCGCGAAGCATCCCTGATCGTTGCCGGGCCGGTTATGCGCGCCGCCGTACCGAATGAAGTTCAGGCCCGAAAAGTTCGTCCAGAGTTGGCAAGGCGGGTGCGCGACGACCGGGTGCGGCCCGGGATACGTGCGCGCGTCGCGCTCGAGCGGCCAGCAATCGACGTGCGCGAGCGTCGGATAGTGACCGCGCGGGTCGACGAAGAGCGCGGCGATCCGCTTCATTGCGTCCGACGTCCCGAGCTGCGGCGCTTGGCGAGCTCGAGCCGATGATAGCGAACGGCCGTGATCGCAGCGCCGAGCGCGTCGGCGCCGTGACTGTCGGCTTTGATTCCGAACATGCGTTCGATCCAGCGCTGGACGCTCTTTTTATCCGCGCCGCCGTGCCCGCGCCCGAGCACGGCGACTTTGATTGTTCGCGGCTGCGGCGTGTATAGCGGGATCGGCTCGGCGAGCGCCGTGTTAGCGGCGTGCCGAAGCATGCCGGTAACTTCATGC
>Ga0190266_10000011_pt1 | contig 29602 bp, 29 predicted proteins | sample Popmic220T_FD_132448 | JGI IMG/M metagenome (GOLD analysis project Ga0190266, IMG submission 132448) | Populus adjacent soil microbial communities from riparian zone of Indian Creek, Utah, USA - 220 T | ecosystem: Environmental > Terrestrial > Soil > Riparian zone | place: USA: Utah | collected...
TACCCGATCCGCCGGTTGCCGCGGCGGGGCTCGGCGCCCAGCACCTCGACGCGGCCCGTCGCGGCGGGCAGCAGGCCGAGGGCGAGCTGGAAGAGGGTCGTCTTGCCGGCGCCGTTGGGCCCGATCACGCCGACGATTCCGCCCGGTGGGAGCGAGAAGGTCAAATCCTCGAACAGCAATTTGTCGCCATAGGCCTTGCTGACGCCGCTGATGTCGATGACGTTGCCGCCGAGCCGCTCGGGCACCTGGATCAGGATCGCGGCCTTGCCTGGCGTGCGGTTCTCCTGCGCCTCGACCAATTCGTCGAAAGCGCGGATTCGGGCCTTGGACTTGGCCTGGCGCGCCTTGGGTGAGCGGCGGATCCATTCGAGCTCGTCGGCGATCGCCTTCTGCTTGCCCTGCTCCTCGCGCTCCTCCTGCTCCAGCCTCTTAGCTTTCTTCTCCAAATAGCCGGAATAATTGGATTCGTAGATGTAATAGCGGCCGCGATCGAGCTCCAGGACCCAGTTCACGACATTGTCGAGGAAGTAGCGGTCGTGGGTGACGAGGATGACGTTGCCGGGATAGTCGACGAGGTGCTTTTCGAGCCACTGGACGCTTTCGGCGTCGAGGTGGTTGGTCGGCTCGTCGAGCAGCAAAATGTCGGGCTTCTCGAGCAGCAGGCGGGTGAGCGCGACGCGGCGCTTCTCGCCGCCGGAGAGGTTGGCGACCTCGGCGTCGCCCGGCGGGCAGCGCAGAGCGTCCATCGCGATTTCGAGCTGGTTGTCGAGCGTCCAGCCGTCGACCGCGTCGATCTTCTCCTGAAGATCGCCCATTTCGGTGCCGAGCGCGTCGAAATCGGCGCCGTCCTCGCTCATCTCCGCGACGATCGCGTTGTAGCGGTCGACGAGGTCGGCGACCGGGCGGACGCCGTCGCGGACGTTCTCGATCACCGTCTTGGTCGGATCGAGATGCGGCTCCTGCTCGAGATAGCCGACGCGGATCCCGTCGCCCGGCCAGGCTTCGCCGACGAATTCGGTGTCGCGGCCGGCCATGATCTTCATCAGCGTCGATTTGCCCGATCCGTTCGGTCCGACGATGCCGATCTTGGCGTCGGGATAGAATTGGAGATGGATGTTGTTGAGCACCGGCTTGGGCGCGCCGGGGAAGGTCTTGGTCATGCCCTTCATGACGAAGCTATACTGTGCGGCCATGCGGCGCGGTTCCTTTGAAAAATCGTGCTGGTTCGGGCGCGTCCCTAGAGCGGAGCGGGGTGATTGGCAAACGCCTGCGCCCTCTCTAAGCCAGCGCCCATGAAAAAGCTGCTCCTGCTCGCCGCCGCCCTTCCCTCCCTCGCCTTCGCCCAGACCGCCCCCGATCCGGCGGCGCTGCGCGACGCCGCGCTGAACGGCGACACCATCGCCTGGACGATGGTCGAGGGGCTGACCACGGAGATCGGCCAGCGCCAGGCGGGGACCGAGGCCGAGGCGCGGGCGCGCGACTGGGCCGTGCGGCATCTGACCGCGCTCGGCTTCTCGAACGTCCATATCGAGCCGTTCGACATGCCGGTCTGGGTCCGCGGCGAGGAGCATGCGGAAATCATCTCCCCCTTCCCGCAATCCCTGGTCCTCACGGCGCTGGGCAACAGCGCCGCGACGCCGGCGCGCGGGATCGAGGGCGAGATCGTTGCCTTCAACAGCGTTGCCGAGCTCGAAGCGGCGCCCGACGCTGCTGTTCGCGGCAAGATCGTGTTTATCGACCACCGCATGATGCCGGCGCAGGACGGATCGGGCTACGGCCAGTTCGGCGCGCCGCGGCGGACGGGCCCGAGCATCGCCAGCCGCAAGGGCGCAATCGCGATCGTCGTCCGTTCGATCGGCACCGATCATCACCGCAACCCGCACACCGGCGTGCAGAGCTTCGGCGAGGGCGCGCGGCCGATCCCCGCTGCCGCTCTGACCGTTCCCGACGCCGAGCAGCTCCAGCGCATCCTCTCGCGCGGCCAGCCGGTGCGAATGCGCCTGACGCTCACGCCCCGCAACACCGGGACGCATCGCTCGGGCAACGTCGTCGCCGAGGTGCCCGGCAGCGATCCCAGCGCGGGAGTGATCGTCATCGGCGGCCATCTCGACAGCTGGGATCTCGGCACCGGCGCGATCGACGATGCGGCGGGAGTCGCGATCACGACCGCTGCCGCGCACCGGATCATGCGGGCGGGCCAGCCGCGGCGGACGATCCGCGTCGTGCTGTTCGGCGCCGAGGAGGTCGGCGGCGGCGGCGGTCCGACGCATTTCAATCTCCACCACGGCGAGAACAATGTCGTCCTGGTCGGCGAATCCGATTTCGGTGCCGACCGCGTCTGGCGCGCGGAATTCAGCCTCGGGGCGGGCAACGCCGCGCTCGCCGAACGGATTTCCGCGCTGCTCGCGCCCCTCGGCATCGTCCGCGGGGACGGCAGCGCCGATGCCGGCGCCGATCTCGGCGCCTGGGCCCGCGCCGGCACCGCGGCGATCGACCTCAACCAAGACGGCACCCGCTATTTCGACTATCACCACACGCCCGACGACACGCTCGACAAGATCGACCCCGCCCAGCTTCGGCAAAACGTCGCCGCCTGGACGGCGATGCTCGCCGCCGCGGCCAATGCGCCGGAGCGGATCGAGCCGGCGCCGGTGCGGCCCCGCGCGCGCTGACGGGTTGATTTTTGGCGTTTCGCCAGCAAGACCGTCCCGGCGCCGGGGGGTGTCTGAGAGGGTTTGCTCGTGAAGACGAGACGCTGCACCTGCCTCCTCGTCCTCCGTTTCTTCGCATTGGCGGGGCTGGTGCTCGGATTCGACGGGTCCGGCGCCGCCCAGCCCAGCGAGACGGCGGTCAAGGCGAGCTTTTTGCCGCGCTTCGCCCGCTATGTCGCCTGGCCCGCCGGTGTCCAGCCGCGGGGCGGGGCGCCGTTCCAGCTCTGCGTGATCGGCCTGGACCCGTTCGGTCGGATGCTCGATGACGCAGCCTCGCGCGAGCGGATCGACGGCCATCGCGTAACGGTCCGCCGCGTCGGCTCGGTCGACCGCGCGCTGGGATGCCACGTCGCGTTCGTAGAAGGCCCCGCGGCGCAGGAGACCTCGCGGATGCTCCTTGCCTTGCGCGGGCAACCCGCATTGACCGTCACCGACGGGCGCGCCGGCGCTGCGCGCGGGATGATCCATTTCACCGTCGTCGACGGACGCGTGCGTTTCTTCATCGACGAGGCCAGCGCGGCGGAACGGGGGCTCTCGATCAGCTCGCGCCTGCTCGCGATCGCGGCCGGCGTCCGGCCACGGCGATCATGAAATTCCTCGCCGATCTCCCGGCACGCTGGAGCAACATGCCGATGGCGATCGTCGCCACCGTCGCCTTGCTGCTGCTCGCAGGAATCGGAATCATCCTGCAGAGCGAGGCGGCCTATCGCGAGCTGCAGACGCAGGAAACCCGCGTCCAGAGCGAGATCCTCGCCGCCAGCGTCGTCGCCGCGCTCGATTTCGAAGACCGCGCGTCGATCCAGGCCGCGGTCGATGCGATGCGGGTCAATCGCCAGATCCGCGTAATCGGAGTCTACGACCGAAGCGGCGCGTTGATGGTCGGCTACGGCCGCGACAATGCCCGACCACCAGCGCAGTTCGTCGATCCCCTGTCCCCCGCAGGCGCCGCGATCGTATCGATCGCACAGGTCACCTACCGGGGGGAGCGGATCGGAACGGTCTATTTCGTGAGCGATCCGGAGCCGCTCTCTCGCCGCCTCACCCGTTATCTCATGATTTCCCTGCTGGTGGTGCTCTCGGCGCTGGTGATCGTCGTCCTCGCCTTCGGCCAGGCGGCACTGCGCCGCGCCAACCGCGAGCTCAAGGCGCGCGCCGACGCGCTGATCAAGGCCAATGCCGAACTGGAAATCCAAGTGGCCGAGCGCGGCAAGGCCGAGGACCAGCTCCGGCAGTCCCACAAGATGCAGGCGCTGGGCCAACTGACCGGCGGAATCGCCCACGATTTCAACAATCTGCTGACCGTCATTCAGGGTTCGGCCGACATGCTGCGCCGCCCCGGCCTCGAGGAGTCGAAGCGCGTGCGCTTTGCCGATGCGGTCGTGCAGGCTTCCGCGCGCGCCGCCGCCTTGACCCGGCAATTGCTCGCCTTCGCCCGCCGACAGCCGCTCCAGCCGGAGATCATCGACGTCAACGAACTGGTCCGGGACATGATCGACCTGCTCGACCGGACGCTGGGAGAGCGGATCAAGGTCGAGACCCTGCTCGCGAGCGATACTTGTGCGGTCGAAGCCGACCGGGCCCAGCTCGAATCGGCGGTCCTCAACGTCGCGGTCAACGCGCGCGACGCGATGCCGGACGGCGGCAGCCTCACCATCCGCACCGAGCGGGTGCACGAAGGCGAGAGCGGCACGATGGTCGCCCTGTCGATCAGCGACAGCGGCGCGGGCATGGACGAGGACACGCTGGCGCGCGCCTTCGAACCCTTCTTCACCACCAAGGCGACCGGCCGCGGCACCGGGCTTGGCCTCAGTCAGGTCTACGGCTTCGCCAGCCAGTCGGGCGGCGATGTCCGCATCGAAAGCGCGGCCGGAAGCGGCACCACGGTGACCTTGCTGCTCCCCTGCTCGCAGCGAACGGCGCCAATCCGGGAAGCGGACGAGGCGGATGGCACCGTTCCGCACAGCCAAGGCCGCATTCTCGTCGTCGAGGACAATGAGGAAGTCGGGGACTTCGCCGAAAGCCTGCTGCGCGAGCTTGGCCACCGGGTGACTCGCGTGCGCTCGGCCCAGGCCGCGCTCGAGGCGACGCGGGCAGAGGCGTTCGATGCGGTCTTCTCCGACGTCGTCATGCCCGGCATGAGCGGGCTGGAGCTCGCCGATCAGCTCGGCCGGGAGGCGCCCGACCTGCCCGTCATCCTCACCACCGGCTATTCCGACGAGATTGCGAAGACCGGCGCGGGCGGGCGCCAGGTCATTCTCAAGCCCTACCGGCTCGAGACCTTGGCCGCAGCGATCGACCAGGTCCTGCGCTAATAAGCGGGCCCCGCCCGGACCAGGCAGACGTTCGCGACGTCGACTTCGAAATGCCAGTCGGGCCATCCCTCGATCGCGGCTTCGCCCTGGCCCACGACCAGCAGGCGCGCCGACTCCTCGACGAAATGCGACAGTTTATAGCCCGGGGGCGCGATGATACTCCCCGCTGCAACGCCGTCGCCAGCGAGGAGCAGGACCGCGTCGCGCGCCGGAGCGATGGCGACGAACCGGCCCGAGGCTGGATCACGCGTCACTGGATCGGGCGGACCTCGATGACGCGCAAATGCTGCATGCGCTCGGGCGCCGGCATCATCATCTGGAATTGCGAGCCGCCGCCCGGAAGGTAGCGGTCGGCCGGCCCGTCGATCTGCGGCCCGACGGTGCCGACATCGGCGATCAAAGGGCTGGTGATCTCATAGGTGACGACCCGGTCGATGGCCGGCTTCCACGCGCTCTTCACCGCCAGCGACAGCCGGACATAGTCGACGCTCGGGATGCGATCGAACGTGCCGAAGCCGCCCGGCTGGTCGGCCGGTTGCCCGGGCGCGATCGCCATCTGGAAACGGAGACCCGCGGAAAGCACCACGAGATTCGACTGATGCCATTCGGGCCAGGGCGATTGCCGGGCGACCAGCGCAAGATAGGCGGCCTCGGCCGCTTCGTCGCTGGCGTAGCGCCAGCGCTGATCCGCCCACCAGGCGGCATGCGCGGCGGAGGCGGGCGCAGCGACCGCCACCGGCGTCTGCGCTTGAGCCGCCGTCCCGGTCCCGAGGAGGGCCGAAATGGTGATGACGAACGCGAGTGCCCAACGCCGCCAGATGCTCATGGCCACCCCCTTTGGCTAATGGTCGGGGAGACAGGATTCGAACCTGCGACCCTCTGCTCCCAAAGCAGATGCGCTACCAGGCTGCGCTACTCCCCGACGCGCGAGCGCTTAAGGCTTGGGCGCGGCCGGCGCAACCGGCGCCTCCGGCAAGGGCTGAATGTCCCAGCCGCCCGCTTCCCCGCGACGGCTCCCGTAATCGATCAGGCAGTGCATGTAGCGCGGATAGAATTGGATCGGATGCATGGTCCGCTCGTCCTCGTCCTTCCATTCGCTGCAGCTGTGGCGGCCATCGGGATGGGCCTGATCGGGCGGAAGCGTGGCCAGCGCCGGTGCGTCCATTGGAAACAAATGGGCGTTGAGCGCCGGCCGGTCGATGCGCGTGAACCATACCCGGTTACCGAGCTTTTGCTCGACGATGATATGGTCGGCCGAAAAGCGGTAGACCTGGTTGACGAGCACCTGCTCCGAGCGAAGCGCGAGGTTGAGCAGGCTCCAGCTGGTGCGCGGATCGGTCGCGCGCCCGGTCGGCGGGTTGGCCGTGCACATCGCCTCCTCCGTCCGCCCGCACACGGGGGGCGTTTCGAGGTCGCCATTGGCGATCACGTAGAATTCGCTGGGCTGGCCGCTCGCCTTGGCCGCGGTCGTTGCACCCTGGATGACGTCGTCGGCGAACATGCCGAAGCGCATTCCTCCGTCCACGAACATGCCGTTGTCGATGAACACCGGGACGGCCGCGAGCGGTGCCGAGGACGAGGCGATGATCGCGTCGACGTAGCAGGTGCGCAGCCGCACCTGGTCCGGTGTCTCCGTGACACCCGGAGCTCCGGCCGCCACATAGTCCGTGGCCATTTGCGTCATGTCGAAAGCACTTGCCTGGCCGCTGTCCATGTCGACCGCGCCGACATAGAGCTTGCGGTGGTCCGCATTCGCCTGGGCGACGGCGCGCATCACGTCCGGCGAGATTTCGGTCAGCAGGACCCCGCGCAGCGGCGCGAGATCGGCCACGGCCCCGCGCCGCGCCACCCGGATCAGCTCGAAGGGAGACATGCTGCCGTCGCGCCGGTTGCGTCCGATTGGCGTCAGCAGTTCGCTCTCATTGCTGATCGCATAGCGGGAGACGCCGCGCTCGGTGTTGCCGAGAAAGGCGAAGGTGGACAGGATCGATCCGGTGCTGATCCCGGTGACCACGTCGAATTCCGGCAGCCTTTGCCCGGGGATCGAGCGCCGCCAGCCGTCGAGGAAGCCGGCGCCGAACGCCCCGTGCAGACTGCCGCCGGAGAGCGCGAGCAGCTTGAACGGCTGGCCGGCCCGCGTCTCGGCGCGGGCGGTCAGCGCGGTCTGGATCTCGCTGGCCAGAGTGTCGCCCTGGGTCGGCGCCTCCGTTAGCGGCAGAGCGATGGGAAAGGTGTGGAACCGGCATAATTGGTTTTCGGCGACGTGCGGCGGCGGCGAAATCGCGCATCCGGCCAAGATCAGCGAAAGCAAAATCGCGAAGACTGATGCCCTGCCCATGAGCGCCCCCTCGTCGACACAAGTCAGCGATCGACAACGCAAGAATAGCGCAGATCGATGGGCAAATATATCGGAAATGGTGGGCCCGGCAGGATTCGAACCTACAACCTAGCCGTTATGAGCGGCCGGCTCTACCGTTGAGCTACAGGCCCCGCGGACCGAATGGCATGACGATGCGCGCCCCGCAAGGCTTAGGCGAGGGCGGACTAGAGCGCGCCTTCGCGCTCCCCGGGCTGATGCGGCACCGGAAGGTAGAGCGCGAAGGTCGATTCGTCGACGATCAGCGCGCCCCCGGCGGCCTCGGCCATGTTGCGGATCAGCCGCAGCGCAAAGCCCAGGCCCAGGGCCGGCGCCGCGGGCCAATCGCCGTCGGGGCTGTAGCCGGGATCGAGCAGGTCGGTCTCGCCCACGCCGGCGATCGCCTCGGGCCGCGCGACGGACAGGCAGAGCATGGCGCCTTCGCCACGCGCACGCAGGCCGAGCGTGGCGTGGATCGTCTCGCCCGGCCGAGCCAGGCCGATCGCCCCACCGAGCAGCCGCGAGACCATCCGCTCGCCCATCCCCGGCGCCACCAGCATGGGCGGTAGCTCGCCGACGATCTCCGAGGTCAGGTGAGCGCCGCGCTCCTCGGCAAGGCGGCCATAGGCTTCGTTCATCCGCGCGAAGAGCGAGGCGGCGTCGAGTTGGCTCTCCTCGACCTCGAACCGCTTTGTCTCCAGCCGCGCGGCGGTATCGAGATCCTCGACGGCGCCGAGCAGGCTTCGGGCCTGGCCGGCAATCTCCGCCGCATTGTCGCGATAAGGCGCCGCTGCCGGGCCGAGATACTGCCCTTCGATCATCTCGGCGAAGCCGATGATCGCGTTCAGCGGGGTGCGCAGCTCGTGGATCAGCTGGCGCAGCGATTCGGCCGGGAGCTCGGTACCGAAGACCCCGGCAGCCCTGGTGAGATTGAAGGCTACTTCATCGATCCGCGGCCGCCTCGCCGTGCCGCGATAGCCCAGAAAGCTGCCGCGCTGGGGATCGAAATAAGGGACGCCGGAAATGCGCCAGTCGCCGCCCGCCGGCCCCGCCCCAGCGACGTTGAAGCGGGCATCGCGAAACGGCGCGCGCTTCTCGAACGCCCCGGCCGCCTGGCCGTCGACGCCATAATTGCCCCGCCCCGCGATCGAAGCGATGCTTTGCCCGACCAATGCGCCCCGCGGCGCGCCTTCGACCCAGAGAATGACGCCGTCCGATCCGGTCTCCCAGCGATAGCCATCGAGAGGAGGCTCGACGTGGGGCGGTGCCGCGCCCGGTGGCTGCTGTCGCTGCTTTCGAAAAGCCTCTATGCGGGCGACCAGATCGCGGATCTGCGAATCGCTATCCTGCGTCGCCTCGGCCGCGGGCTCCGGCGTTTCGGCCGCGACGCTATCGCCACGCTCGAGCACGAGATCGCTTGGCCCAAAGGCTCTCAATGCGTGCTTCACCTCGGGATCAAGATCGTCGCGATGGCGCAGCAAGGCGCGCGCGGACGGCCCGAGCCGTGGAAGCACGCCGAACCACGCGGCGCGGTCGAGCCGCGCGCGGGCAATCAGGGGCGCAGCGATCGAGGCCTGGTCCTCGGCGAAGAAAGCCAGCAGGTCAGGCGCAATCTCCCGCCCGGCGAGCGCGCGGGCCGCCTGCCGCCGCGCCGCGGGATCGACGGCGCCGCGCGTGTCCCGGAGGACCGTGAAGGCCTGGTCGCGCTCGTTCGAATCGGCGCCCGGCTGGGCGAGCAGGTCGACGAGCTGGCGCCAGCGGGCGACTGCCCTGTCCTCGCGGTCGGCGGGCATGGACAGCACGGTCGCAATGCGGTCGTCGAAGCGCATGGATGAGGACTACTCGCGTGCAGCCGGGCACAAAAGCGCCATCTTCACCGCGTTGCAAAGTGGGACGGCGCCAGGGCGCGCTTTTTACCCCCGCCGCGAGAGCCAGAGCAGCCAGAGCTGGGCGAGCTCGGCGCGCGGGCCGGTGACGGCGCGGAACGCCGCCTCGGCCTCGGCGCGCTGGCCGCCCAAAGCGAGCGCCTCGCCGAGCCGCATGTTGGCGAGGTTCGCGTCGGCCGCGCCCTTCTGCAGCGCCGCGCGGTAGAGCTCGGCGGCCTCGGCATATTGGCCGTAGCTGAAATGGGCGTCGCCGGTGCGCAGCGCCGCGATGGAGTCGCTGCCGGCCAGCGCCGTCCTGCGTTCGCCGGCAAGGGTCGGGCGGTCGCTGGCGATGCGCTGGTTGGCGGTGGCGAGCCGCTCGCGCGCCCAGGCGGCGTTGGTGGCGATGGCGTTGCGGGCGAGCCCTTCCTCGAGCACCGCCTTGACCTCGCCGTACATGTGGCCGCCCATCGCGGCGTCGGCATAATCGACATAGTCGCGTTCGGCCGACATCGCCCCGGCCGCGCGCATCAGCCGGTAGATGTCGAGCTTGGCGCCGTCGCCGGCATTGCCGAGCTCGCCGAAGATGACGAGCGCGTCGTGCCAGTTGGGCAGGGTCGGGAAGGCGGCGACCAGCTCGCGAGCATAGGTGACGGCCTGCGGCCCCATCCGGCCGCGATAGGCGACGGTGAGGATCTGCTTGCGCCATTCCTCCGAAATCGGCCGGCCGGCCTGCTGCTCGGCCTGGAAGATCTCCCGGTAGAGCTGATGCGCGCCGGCCCAGTCCTGCGCCGCGACGCGGCCCTGGGCGACGCGCAGGCGGGCATTGGGATCGTTGGGGTTGAGCGCGGCGAGCTGGGCCAGAGCGCGGTCGGCCTTGGCGATGTCGCCCGCGGCCCGGGCAAGCCGCGCCTGGTTCTCGAGCAGGCCGGGCATCTCCGCCGGCAGCGCGCCGCCAGAGGCGATCAGATCGTCGATCGCGCGGGCCTGAAGCGCGGCGTCATTGGTGTTGAGGCCGATCCTGAGGCGCACCTGGGCGACGACATATTTGGCGTCGGCGCCCTGCGCCGCCGCGTCGGCCGCGGGGAGCGCCGCGGTCGCGGCCGCCCAGTCGCTGGCCGCGACGGCCTGGAGCATCGGCTGTAGCGCGGTGCGCTCGCCCCGGCTCAGATTATACTGCCGCTCGGGCTGCGCGGGCGCTTGCGTCGCGGCCGGGGCCGCCGGCTGCTGGGCGAAGGCCGCAGACGCGCTCGTCGCGAGCAGGGCGGCCAGAACGGCCCTCGAAATCCTCATCGAACAGTCTCCTGTAGTGCGAAACGTCTTGAACCTGTTGTCACGCAGCCGGGCGGCGGGCGAGCCAGGCCAGCCAGAAGCCGGCAAGATCCGCGCGCGGCCCCGTCACGGCGTGCAGCGCCGCTTCGGCCTCGGGCCTTCGTCCGGCGAGCGCCAACGAGGCGCCAAGCCGGCTGTTTACGAGATTTGGGTCCTCGCCGCCTTTCTGCAAGGCCAGCCCGTAAAGTTGGGCGGCCTCGGCATATTGGCCGGCGGCGAAATGTGCGTCCCCGGCGGCGCGCGCCTGGGCCGCGGTCCCAGCGGCCGCCTGCGTCCGCAGGCGGGGCAGCGTCGCGCGCGTGGCTGTCGCTTGGCGGTTGGCGGCGGCGATCGCCTGCGCCACTGCCGGCTTGGTGGCGTCGAGCATCTGGCGCGAGGCGCCGTCGTCGAGCACAGTCTTCGCCTCGCCGGGCGAGGCCGTTGTCAGCGCCTGGGCGGCCTCGAGATAGTCGCGCTCCCCGGCCAGCGCGCCGGACGCGCGCATCAGGCGGCCAATGTCGAGCCGAAGCTCGGCGTCGCCGACGGCCGCGACGTCGCGATAGACGAGCAAGGCATCGCGCCAGTTGACCTGGCTGGGATAGGCGGCGACCAACGCCCGGGCCAGCGCGACCGCCTGCGGACCGAGCTGGGCAAGACTGAGGGGCGGCCGCGTGCCGTCAAAGGCGACGGCCAGCGCGCGGCGGTGAAGGCTCTCCGACGAGGCGCGGCCCGCGGCGCGATTGGCCTCGATCGCCCGGCTGAACAGTTGCACCGCGAGTTGCCGATCGGCGGCCGCGGTCGCGCGATTGTTGATCCGGGATTTGAACTGGCCGTAGTCGGTGAGCGCTTCGACATTGTTCGGCGCGATCTCGACCGAGCGGGCGAGCAGGCGCTCGGTGCGCACCATGTCCCCGGCGCCATAAGCGCGCGACGCCTGGTTGAAGAGCAAGGAGGCCATCTCGTCGGGCGGCGCAAGGCCGCTTTCGACCAATGCATCGACCGCCTGGTTGTACATCTGCGCATCGCTGCGCGCGCGGGCGATATCGAGCTGGTAGCGGGCGACCGCATAGCGCCCTTCCGCACTGCGCGAGGCAGCGCGGGCGGCTGCGAGCGCGGCGTCCTGCGCCGGCCGGTTCGGCAAGGCGGCAGCGGTCGCAAGCGCGTTGATCGCGGTTTCTTCCTCGCGACTGACGTTGATCGTTCGCGGCGGCTGGGCAACCTGCGCGTGCGCCGCTCCGGCCAACAGCAATACCGCAAAAGCGGCCTTCGAAAGCTTCATGCAACGCGCCTCCACGAGCGAATCCGTTCTCTTGGGGGAACGAATGGGCCGTGGCTTTAGCGCCATGGCTCCGGGGTTGCTAGGGTTCGGTCACTGAACGCCTCTTGAACCGCGTTCGGGGCTGGTCATCGCGCCGATCCGCCCTATCTAGGGGTACGTCCCTCGCGTGTGCGCGCGTACGCGCGCGGGGTGGCCTTGGCGGTCCGCATCGGCTAGGGTCCTCCCTTGCATGCCGGCGCGCCGCCCGCGCCTCCTTTAGACCTCCTTGCAGGAACATCCATTGGCCAGCGAAACGCCGACCATCGACCCCAGCGACATCTCCCCGATCTCCATCGTCGATGAGATGAAGACCTCCTATCTCGATTACGCGATGAGCGTTATCGTCGCCCGCGCGCTGCCCGACGTGCGCGACGGGCTGAAGCCGGTCCACCGCCGCATCCTCTACGCCTGCCAGGAAGGCGGCTTCGTCCCCGGCCGGCCCTACCGCAAGTCGGCCAAGATCGTCGGCGACGTGATGGGCAATTACCATCCGCACGGCGACAGCGCGATCTACGACGCGCTCGCCCGCATGACCCAGGACTGGTCGATGCGCGTGCCGCTGATCGACGGCCAGGGCAATTTCGGCTCGATGGATCCCGATCCGCCTGCCTCGATGCGCTACACCGAGGCGCGCCTCGCCAAGGTGGCGATGACGCTGCTCGACGACCTCGACAAGGACACGGTCGACTTCCAGCCCAATTACGACGCCTCGCGCGAAGAGCCGCAGGTGCTTCCGGCGCGCTTCCCCAATCTGCTGGTCAACGGCGCCGGCGGAATCGCGGTCGGCATGGCGACCAACATCCCACCGCACAACCTCGGCGAGGTGATCGCGGCCTGCAAGGCCTATATGGACAATCCGGCGATCACCATCGACGAGCTGATCGAGATCATCCCCGGCCCCGATTTCCCGACCGCGCCAATCATCCTCGGCCAGGCCGGCGCGCGCAGCGCCTATCATACCGGCCGCGGCTCGATCCTGCAGCGCGCGCGCTACAAGATCGAGGAAGGCCGCGGCGACCGCCGCTCGATCGTGCTCACCTCCATTCCCTATCAGGTCGGCAAGAACGGCTTGGTCGAGAAGATCGCCGAGGCCGCCAAGGACAAGCGCGTCGAGGGCATCTCCGACATCCGCGACGAATCCAACCGCGAGGGCGTGCGCGTCGTCATCGACCTCAAGCGCGACGCGACTCCGGACGTGGTGCTGAACCAGCTCTGGCGTCACACGCCGGCGCAATCCTCCTTCCCGGCCAACATGCTGGCGATCCGCGGCGGCCGGCCCGAGACGCTTACGCTGAAGGACATCATCGAGAGCTTCGTCCGCTTCCGCGAGGAGGTGATCACGCGGCGCGCCAAGTTCGAGCTCGCCAAGGCGCGAGACCGCGCGCACCTCTTGCTCGGCCTGGTCATCGCCGTCACCAATCTCGACGAGGTGGTGCGGATCATCCGCGGCTCCGCCTCGCCGGCCGAAGCGCGCGCCGCCTTGCTCGCGCGCAAATGGCCGATCGCCGAGATCGCGCCCTACATCCGCCTGGTCGAGGCGATCGAAACCGAAATCAAGGGCGACAGCTACCAGCTTTCGGACCTCCAGGTCCGCGCCATTCTCGAGTTGCGCCTCCATCGCCTGACCGCGCTCGGCCGCGACGAGATCGGCGGCGAGCTCAAGGAACTGGCGACGTCGATCGGCGAGCTGCTCGAGATTCTCGGCGACCGGGTGAAGCTCTTCGCGGTCATGCGCGAGGAATTCGACGAGATCGCCGAGGCCTATGCGAAGCCCCGCACGACCGAGATCGCGCCGGCGTGGGACGGCATCGAGGACGAGGATCTGATCGAGCGCGAGGACATGGTCGTGACCGTGACCCTCGGCGGCTACATCAAGCGCACGCCACTGCAGACCTTCCGCACCCAGGCGCGCGGCGGCAAGGGCCGCGCGGGCATGGCGACCAAGGAAGAGGATGCGATCACCGAATTGTTCGTGACCTCGACCCACACGCCGGTCCTGTTCTTCTCGACTCACGGCAAGGTTTACCGGCTGAAGGTCTGGCGCCTGCCCGAGGGCGCACCCCAGGCGCGCGGCCGGCCGATGATCAACCTGCTGCCGCTCGCCGAGGGCGAGACCATCTCGACCGTCCTGCCGCTGCCCGAGGACGAAGAAGAATGGGGCAAGCTGCACGTAATGTTCGCCACCGCCCGGGGATCGGTGCGGCGCAACTCGATGGATGCGTTCGCCAACATTCGCACTTCGGGCAAGATCGCGATGAAGTTCGAGGAAGGCTCCGAAGACCGGTTGATCGGCGTGTCGCTGCTCACCGAGGATGACGACGTCCTCCTCGCCACCCGCAACGGCCGCGCCATCCGCTTCAGCGCGACGGACGTGCGCGAATTCCAGAGCCGCGATTCGACCGGCGTTCGCGGCGCCCGTCTGCTCGGCGACGACGAGGTGATCTCACTCTCCGTGCTGCGCGGCTTTGCGGCGACCACCGAGGAGCGCGACGCCTATCTGAAGGCGGCGCCCTGGAAGGAAGGCGAGCGCGAGACGACGCTCAGCGCCGAGCGGATGGCCGAGTTCGAGGCGGCCGAGGAGTTCATCCTCACCGTCTGCGCCAACGGCTACGGCAAGCGCAGCAGCGCCTATGAATATCGCCGCACCAATCGCGGCGGCCAGGGCATCACCAATATCGACAACCTCGCCCGCAACGGCCCGGTCGTCGCCTCCTTCCCCGCCCATAATGGCGAGCAGCTGATGCTGGTCACCGATCAGGCCAAGCTGATCCGGATGAGCGTCGGCGACACCCGCGTGATCGGCCGCAACAGCGCCGGCGTCCGCCTGTTCAACGTCGCCGAGAACGAGCATGTCGTTTCGGCCGCGCGGATCGAGGAGAGCGACGAGGAGGCCGAGGCGGATCTCGGCGACGGTATTGCAGAGATCGTGCCGGAGACCGGGGCCGTGATCGGCGAGGATCTGGCCTCGGGAGACGAGGGCGGCAGCGAGGAGGCGTGAGCGCGCCGCCCGCGACCGCGTGGAAGATCCTGACCGCGCCGGAATGGGCGGCCTTCCAGGCGACGGGATCGTTCGAAGGCTCTCCTGCCGACCTGCGCGACGGCTTCATCCACCTCTCGACCGCCGATCAGGTCGAAGGCACGCTGGCGAACCACTTCGCCGGGCAATCAGGGCTGGTGCTCGTGGAGATCGACCTCGACGCGCTTGGCGACACGCTGCGCTGGGAGGAATCGCGGGGCGGCGCCCTCTTTCCGCACTATTTCGGCGCGTTGCCGCTGGAGGCCGTCCGCGCCGCTCGGCCTCAGTCGTAGACGAACAGGATGAAGTCGCCGCAGGCGCCGAGGCCGATCGTCCGTCCTTCGACCGTCATTACCTCGGTGTTCGCCGGAATGCGGCGGACGCGGCCGCGGACGGTCACGTCGTTGCCACCGCTCTCCTGCAACTCACGGAGCATCTGCGCGGGCAGCGAGACGCTGACGCAGCGGCCGTCGGCCAGATCGAGCTTGCCCATCCAGGCCTGCCCGGCCTGAACCGGGGTCATGTGCCCGCGCAGGGTGCACAGGTCCGCGGTGGAGCATCTTTCATAGGTCATCGGCTCGTGCACGGTCTCGCATCCCGCCAGCGGCAGAATGGCCATCGGCAACGTCAGTAGCAGGAGCAAAGGCGGTCTCATGTTCCGGACCATGCCGGGAAAAGCCGGCCTTTGGTCTCCGGAATCACCCCGACTTGGGACCGAATTCATCAGTAAAGGTCGATGGCCTCCCAATCCGCCATGACCGCCTCCCTCAGCGGGGTGCGGTGGCAATGGGCCGGATCGCGCTCGAAGCAGAGCAAGGCGGACGGTTTCTCTTCGGCCAGCGCGATCATTTGCGCAGCCTCGGCGCCGGCCTCGGGAGTCTCGAGCTGCGCGGCGTAGATCCGCTCCATCTCCGCCATCCGCCCCTTGCGCGCCGCCTCGCGGCCGGCGGGCGGGGTGCCGAGCGCCCTGAGGTGGACATAATCGATCCCCGCCTCCTTGAGGCCCGCGGCGAGGATATTCTTCGAGAAGCCGGGCTTGCGCGACATCGGCACCGCGCGGACGTCGATCACCCGCTCGACGCCCGCCGCCTTCAGCGCGGCGACCAGCTCCGGCTGAGTCGCGCCCTCATAACCGATGGTGAAAATGCGCACGGCCTTCCTCCCGAAGCGTAGAGCGCCTATCTGCCCCGCCATGCCAATCCAAGTCCATATCATCGGCGGCGGCCTCGCCGGGTCCGAAGCCGCCTGGCAGCTCGCCGAGGCCGGCGTTCAGGTTCGCCTCTCCGAAATGCGCGGCTCGGGCGAGATGACCGCGGCGCATCAGACCGACGGCCTCGCCGAGCTCGTCTGCTCGAACAGCTTCCGCTCGGACGATGCCGAGAACAATGCGGTCGGTCTGCTCCATGCCGAGATGCGCGCCTTGGGCTCGGTGATCATGGCCGCCGCCGACGCGCACAAGGTGCCCGCGGGCTCAGCGCTGGCGGTCGACCGCGACGGCTTCTCCTCCGAGGTGACCGCGCGGCTCGCCGCCCATGCCAATATCGAAATCGTCCGCGAGCGAGTCGACGCGCTCCCGGAGGCTGGCCTAACGATCGTCGCCACCGGCCCGCTGACCGCGATGCAGCTCGCCGAATCGATCGGCGCAGCGACCGGCGCCGACGCGCTCGCCTTCTTCGATGCCATCGCGCCGATCGTCCATCGCGAGACGATCGACATGGACATCTGCTGGATGGCGAACCGCTGGGACAAGGGATCATCGGGCCGTCGGTCCCCCGGACCGACTGAAGACGTCCGGGGGACGTCTTCACCCGATGATACCAAGGACTACATCAACTGCCCGATGACCAGGGAGCAGTACCTCGCCTTCCACCAAGGGCTGCTCGACGGCGACAAGACCGAGTTCAAGCAGTGGGAGAAGGACACGCCCTATTTCGAGGGCTGCATGCCGGTCGAGGTGATGGCCGAGCGCGGCGTCGATACGCTTCGCTTCGGCCCGATGAAGCCGGTGGGGCTCGACGATCCGAAGACCGGGCGCTGGCCCTATGCGGTCGTCCAGCTGCGGCAGGACAATGCGCTCGGCACCCTGTGGAACATGGTCGGCTTCCAGACCAAGCTGAAGCATGCCGAGCAGGTGCGCCTGTTCCGCACCATCCCGGGTCTCGAGCAGGCCGAGTTCGCCCGGCTCGGCGGGCTCCATCGCAACACCTTCATCAATTCACCGCAGCTGCTCGATTCCACGCTTCGCCTCAGGAAGGCGCCGCACATCCGCTTCGCGGGCCAGATCACCGGCTGCGAGGGCTATGTCGAATCGGCCGCGGTCGGGTTGATGGCCGGGCGCTTCGCCGCCGCCGAGCTCAAGGGGGAGACGCTCGCATCCCCACCGCCGACCACGGCGCTCGGCGCCCTGCTGGGTCACATCACCGGCGGCGCCGACGCGGCGAGCTACCAGCCGATGAACGTCAATTTCGGCCTGATGCCCCCGCTCGAAGGGCCGAAGACGAAGAAGGCCGACCGCAAGAAGCTCTACACGCGCCGCGCCGCGGACGACCTCAAGGTCTGGCAAGCCGCGCTTTAATTGTCCTCGCCGTCGTTCTGCGCCGGCGCCTGCTGCGCGCAATTGCAGCGCGCCTGACGCGCGGGCGTGCGCCGGCGCGGCGCTGGGGCGGCGAACTCGGTCCGGTTCAGTGCCTGGCTTTGTTCGCCATCGGCCCCGGCGAACTTTTGCAGCGTGCGCGCGGCCCATTCCTCGAACGAGAGCCGCCCGTCATGGTTCGCATCGAGCCGCTGGAAGGCGCGTTGGCGCGGATAGGTCAGCTCGGCGAGCGTGATCCGCCCGTCATTGTCGCGGTCGGTCCTGTCGAATCGCCTCTGCTCGCGCGACCGCTCGTCGGCCGAAGGCGGCGTGGCAGGCCGACCGGAGGCTTGCGGCGCCGCGACCTCTTGCGCCGGCGCCTGCGGAATCGCGGCGGCTTCGCCCCGCGCCATTCCTCTCCAGATGAAGAAACCCGCGACGCCCAGCAACAACAAGGCGCCCACGCCCGCAAGCTTTCGCAGCATCTCGTCCTCCCGCATCCCTAGAGATGTCGGAAATGGGAAACAAAAATACTGAAAGAGTCAAGAACTCGTCATCGGCCGGTCAGTTGGTACGCCAATAATCTCGCCATTCTTGCAGGCGACCCCTGACGTTCCCAAGAAGCATCGCGACGATTGAGGTCTCGTTTGGCGAGTAGATCAAGCATGCCGAGCGGCCTCAGCTTGCCGTTGAGCACCGACTCGGCTTCACCCTTCCGCGCGAGATCGCATGCCGCTGCCGCCTCGACTGGGTTGCTGCTGCGGCGCGCAAGGTCGACCAAGGCCCAGCGCGCGCCCGCCTGGCCTGCCATCTCCTCATTGCCGCCAAGGAGCCGCGCGGAAAGGCGGAACAATTGCCCTCCCCTCGCTGCCGCGTAGGCGCCCAGCGCGACCTCGCCCAACGCCTCCTCGGAGAGCAGCTCCGCCCACCCCTCCTCCATCGCAGCCAGCTCTGCTCCGTTGACGCCACGGGGCAGGGCATGCGCCGCGAGCGATTGAAGCACCGGCTCCGCCGGCGGGGGGGCCAAATCGAGCTTCTCGAGCGCCTCGCGCCACCAGGCGAGGCGGATGCGGCTGACCATCGGGTCGCGTCCTGTGGCGAGGACCGCGCCCAAGCTGACGTCAAGACACCACAAAGCGTCGAGGGCGGGCCGCTGGGCAGCCGGCACATAAGCGAGGACGAGCTGGCGGTCGGCGTCGAGCGCGCCGGTCAGCGGTAGAGCACCTTCTTGGCCGCGGCGACGACGTCGTCGACCTTGATCAGGGCCAGCTTCTCTAGGTTCGCGGCATAAGGCAGCGGCACGTCCTCGTCGGTGACCCGGAGCACCGGGGCGTCGAGATCGTCGAACCCTTCCTCCATCGCGATCGCCATCAGCTCGGCCGAGATCGAGCAAGTGGGCCAGCCCTCCTCGACGCAGACCATGCGGTTGGTCTTCTTGAGGCTGGCGAGCACGGTCGCCTTGTCGAGCGGCCGCAGCGTGCGTAGATCGATGACCTCGGCCTCGATCCCCTCCCCAGCCAGCGTCTCCGCAGCCTCGAGGCTGACACCAACGCCGATCGAATAGCTGACCAGGGTCACGTCCTTGCCTTCGCGGACCACCCGAGCCTTGCCGATCGGCAGGACATAATCGTCGAGCTTCGGAACATCGAAGCTTTGACCATAAAGCAATTCATTCTCGAGAAATACGACCGGGTCCTCAGACCGTATCGCAGCCTTCAACAGGCCCTTGGCGTCGGCCGCGCTGTAGGGCGCGATGACCACCAGGCCGGGAACGGCGGCGTACCAGGGGCCGTAATTCTGGCTGTGCTGCGCGCCGACCCGGCTGGCCGCGCCATTCGGTCCGCGGAACACGATCGGGCAGCGCATCTGACCGCCCGACATATAATTGGTCTTAGCGGCAGAATTGATAATGTGATCAATAGCCTGCATCGCGAAGTTGAAAGTCATGAACTCGACGATCGGCCTGAGGCCGCCCATCGCCGCTCCTGTGCCGACGCCCGCAAAGCCATATTCGGTGATCGGCGTGTCGATCACGCGCTTCGCCCCGAACTCGTCGAGCAGACCCTGGGTGACCTTGTAGGCGCCCTGATATTCCGCGACCTCCTCGCCGATCACGAACACCCGCTCGTCGGCGCGCATCTCCTCGGCCATGGCGTCGCGCAACGCCTCGCGCACGGTGGTCTTCACCATCTCGGTGCCGGCGGGAATATCGGGATCGGCGACGTCGGCGCGGGCCGACGGCTTCACCAGCTGCGCGGTGCCGCTCTCGGCCTTGACTGGCGCCGGCGCCTCGGATTCCTCGGCCTTTTGCGCGGCGGCCGGAGCCTCGGCCGATGCTTCCGCAGCCGCCTCCCCCTCGCCGCCGATCAGCGCGATGACGGTGCCGACCTTCACCTCGTCCGTTCCTTCGGGAACGAGGATCTTCGTCACCGTCCCTTCATCGACCGCCTCGAACTCCATCGTCGCCTTGTCGGTCTCGATCTCGGCCAGGATATCGCCGGCGGAGACGCTGTCGCCTTCCTTGACCAGCCACTTGGCGAGCGTCCCCTCCTCCATCGTCGGGGAGAGCGCGGGCATCTTGAGCTCGATCGCCATCAGTAGCTCTCCACCAGCACGTCCGTGTAGAGCTCGGCCGCCTCAGGCAGGGGCGCCTGCTCGGCGAAGTCGGCGGCCTCGACGACGATCTTCTTGATCTCGTTGTCGATCGCCTTGAGGTCCTCCTCTTTGGCGCCGACCTTCTCCAGCTCGCGCTTCACCGCCTCGATCGGGTCGGACTTGTCGCGCACCGCCTGCACCTCCTCGCGCGAGCGGTACTTGGCCGGGTCGGACATGCTGTGGCCGCGATAGCGGTAGGTCTTGAGCTCGAGCAGGATCGGCCCCTTGCCGCCGCGCACCCATTTGAGCGCTGTCTCCGCCGCGCCACGCACCGCAAGCACGTCCATGCCGTCGACCTGAAGGCCGTTGATGCGGAAGCTCTCGCCGCGCTTGTAGAGCTGGTCCTCGGCCGAGGAGCGGTTGACGCTGGTGCCCATGGCGTATTGGTTGTTCTCGATCACGAAGATGATCGGCAGCTTCCACAGCTCCGCCATGTTGAAGCTCTCATAGACCTGGCCCTGGTTGGCCGCGCCGTCGCCGAAATAAGCGAGACAGACGCCGCCGTCGCCCGAATATTTGTGGCCGAAGGCGAGGCCGGTGCCGAGCGAAACCTGGGCGCCGACGATGCCGTGCCCGCCGTAGAATTTATGCTCGGTCGAGAACATGTGCATCGAGCCGCCCTTGCCGCGGCTGATGCCCGCCGCGCGCCCGGTCAGCTCGGCCATGATCACCTTGGGATCGATGCCGTAGGCGAGCATGTGGCCATGGTCGCGATAGCCGGTGATCACGCTGTCCTTGCCGACCTCCAGCGCCGATTGCAGGCCGACGGCGACCGCCTCCTGGCCGATATAGAGGTGGCAAAAGCCGCCGATCAGGCCGAGGCCGTAAAGCTGCCCAGCGCGCTCCTCGAAGCGGCGGATGAGCAGCATCTGCTTGTAATAGTCGAGCAGCTCCTCCTTCGAGGCCTTGTAGCGCTTGGGCTCGGGCGGGCGCTCGCGGTTGGAGGCAAGCGGCGGGGCCGGCGCGGCTTCGGCTTTCTTCGGGGCGCGCTTCGGCGCTGCTGCTCGGGCCATCCTCGGCCTTCTCCTCTTGCTGGCTGGCGGCTCTATGACGGCAAACGCGTAGCCGCGCAACGGGTGCCACGGCGGCTTCAATCGCCCTGGATGAAGCTGGTCAGCAGCCAGCCCCCCCGTCTTTTCTCGAACACCGCGGCATAATCGGTAAGCTGCCGGATCTGGCTTCGGCGCACCCAGCCCTCGCGGTCGTGCGCGTCCCATACGTGTACCCAGGCACCGCGGCCGTCGTCATGCTCGGGCGTGGTCAGCGCGTCCCAGCGCAGGCGCGCGAGGATCGGGCCGGTGTCCGATGGTGCCGCCCGCAGCGGCAGGCGCGGGACGATCGGCACCGCGATCTCGCGGAACGACATTGCATCGGTGCCGTCTGCCTGCGGAAGATTCGCCGCGGGCACCCAGAGCTGGCCGATCTCGTCCCGCGCGCATCCGAGCCTCAGCACCGCCCTGAGCTCGCGCCAGAGCCGGCTCCGCTCCGGTCGGTCGAGCCCCCAGTAGCGGGCGAAGCCGGCCCGCGAGCCATTAATCGCGTTGGGATAGATGACATCGTCCGAAACGTGCGCCAGGATGAACGCCGCATCGCGCCGCGCGATCGCGGCGTTCAGCGCATTGCGGAATGCGACGAAGCTGCGATCCGAGGCGCATCGGTCAACCGGCGGCAGATACATCTGCGCGGGCGCTACCGATGGCGCGGCGGCTAGCAGAGCGAGCAGAAGGAAGCGCTTCATCCCCATCCCGATTGGGGCCGGGATAATCGTTACGGACGGCGAACGGAAGCGGGCGCCGTCTGCGGCGGCTGATCCATCGGGATGATGACCTCGTCGGGACGCACATAGCCGAGCTGGCTGCGGACCAACTCGTCGGCGAGGTCGGGATCGGCATGGGCCGGATCAAGCAGCCGCGTGCGGTGCGCGAGCCGCGCCTTCTCGGCTTCGAGCTGGGCGAGACGCTCGCTGCGCTCGGCCCGGGCATGGCGATAATCGCCCCACGCCATGACGCCATTCTCGCCGATCACGGCGGCGCCGAGGAAATAGGCGATGACCAGCATTCCGGCCGCCGGCCAGGCAGCCCGCCGGATCAGAATCAAAGGATTGCGCCCCACCGTCATCGCCCCGTCACAGAATCAGCAAAGCCGCACGGAATCAAGCCCTTTGCGGAGATACCCACAAAAATACGACAGATGGTTTGATTAGCGAGTCGGACTGCGAAAGGCGGTCCCCGCCGGTTCCGCCAGCCAGCCGGGGCCGATTCTGGTGTTGAGGCCGGCAAGGCGTGGTCGCCAGTCCCGCGGCTCAAGCTCGGTGCAGACATAGGGTCGCTCGGGTCCGTTGCCGGCGTCCATCCGCGCAATCGGCCAGCGCCCCGCGCAATCGGCCGTCCGGCAAAAGCAGATGACGCCGCCGGGCACTTCACCGCGCTCCGCCGAGGCGTCGCGCCGTGCGAACAGCATTGCTTCTCCGGCTTCTCCCGATCGGAGCACGGCAAAGGGGGAATCCGGCACATCGAGCATGTAGGAGAGCTCGGCCGCGCTTGCCTGATCGTCGTGCAGCGCGCTCAACGCCGCCCGGTCCTGGCGGCGGATCGCATCGGCGAATTCGCGGGCGAAAGACTGCAAGGCGCCGAAGCTCGGCATTCCCGGTGTGGCGGGAACCAAGTCCCCGACCTCGCGCCGCTTCGCTTCGCCGGTCAGCCGTTCAAAGCGTGCCGCGAGGTCGACCGAATAGCTGGTTGCGCGAATCACCGGGCCGCCGAACCAGTGGCAATAGCCGCCAAGGCTAGGGATAAGAATCTCGTTGGGGGCGTGCTTCCGCTCGAAGGCCGCACGATAGCGCGCCATTGTGGCTTCGCAGGTATCGACCGTGCCGGTGACGGTGAGATGCAACGGGCCATTGTGCGCCATTTCCCGCAGAGGCGACGGATCCTCCAGAACATAGAGCCCGATCCGCCCCCGCTCCCCATGGGCACTCTCGAATGGCGCCGGAGCGGTGCCGAGGTAGATCGCATCGATGTCCTGAAACAACGCCGCCGCGCTGGACGGCGCCGTCACCGTTACGCAGCGGCCGACGAAATTATCGGGGTCGCGCGCGATCTGCGCAACGCTCGCCGGCACGGCGTTGCTTGCCGAGCAGACGTCGGTCGAAGGGGTGGGACTTTGCGCGGAAGCAAAAAGGAGAGCAGCGAGAATCGAGATCATCCGCCTTTGTTAGCAAAGACTTGGCGACCCGGATAGATCGCCACGTCGCCCAGCTCCTCTTCGATTCGCAGCAGCTGGTTATACTTGGCGAGCCGGTCCGAGCGCGCCAGGCTGCCGGTCTTGATCTGCCCGCAATTGGTGGCGACGGCGAGGTCGGCGATGGTCGCGTCCTCGGTCTCACCGGAGCGATGCGACATCACGGCCGTATAGCCGGCGCGATGGGCGGCGGAGACTGCTTCCAGCGTCTCGGTCAGCGTCCCGATCTGGTTGACCTTGATCAGAATCGAATTTGCCAGGCCCTGCTCGATCCCCATGGCGAGGCGCTTGGGATTGGTCACGAACAGATCGTCTCCCACCAACTGGATGCGCTTGCCGACCCGGTCGGTCAGCGCCTTCCAGCCGGCGAGGTCGTCCTCGCTCATCCCGTCCTCGATCGAGGCGATCGGGTAAGCGTCGCACAGATCGGCGAGGAAGCCGGCCATCTCCTCGGGCGAGAGGCTCCGCCCCTCCCCGTCCATCCGGTACGCGCCGTCCCTGAAGAACTCGGTCGCCGCGCAATCGAGCGCGATCATGACGTCGTCCCCGGCCTTGTAGCCGGCCTTGTCGATCGACGTCATGATGAAGTCGAGCGCATCGCGCGCCGAGGCGAGGTTGGGCGCGAAGCCGCCCTCGTCGCCGACCGCGGTCGCAAGGCCGGCATCGTGCAGGCCCTGCTTCAGCGTGTGGAATATCTCGGCGCCGCAGCGCAGGGCTTCCGAGAAGGTCGGCGCGCCGACCGGCACGATCATGAATTCCTGGAAATCGATCGGATTGTCGGCGTGGGCGCCGCCGTTCAGGATGTTCATCATCGGCACCGGCAGGGTGCAGGCGGAAACGCCGCCGACATAGCGGTAGAGCGGCAGGCCCCGCGCCTCCGCTGCCGCCTTCGCGACGGCGAGGCTGACTCCGAGGATCGCATTGGCGCCCAGCCGCGACTTGTTCTCCGTCCCATCGAGTTCGATCATCGCCGCGTCGATCTCGGCCTGGTCCTCGGCCTCGAAGCCGGAGACGGCCGAGGCGATCTCGCCGTTCACCGCCTCGATCGCCTCCCTGACGCCCTTGCCCAGCCAGCGGCTCTTGTCGCCGTCCCTTTTCTCGACCGCCTCGTGCGCGCCGGTCGAGGCGCCCGAGGGAACGGCCGCGCGGCCCAGGCTGCCGTCTTCCAGCAGCACGTCCACCTCGACCGTGGGATTGCCGCGGCTGTCGAGGATCTGTCGGCCGTGGACGTGGATGATCGCGGTCATTTTGTTGCGGCCTCGTTATAGGCTATGGGGAGTGAGGGCCGCATATCGGCCCGCCGCCAGACGCGCAACTTTCCCGGCGGGGCCCGGAACGGATGTCGCGGGGCGGGTGTTCTGGATGGGCACGTTTCGCCCATCCGCAGCAGTGGAGATTTAGACCATGCCCCCTCGTCAACCCTCACTTCCCGAAGGCACCGATCATGTCGTTCGGGGCGCCTCGGGCTCCAGCAAGACCGACACCGGCAAGAGCGGCTCGACCGGCAATGGCGGCTTCGTCGCCACCGCCGACGACGCCAAGGGCACGGATCGGCTGGTCAGCCAGGTGCGCGATCATGTGACCAGTCTGCGCGGCACCGCGACCGAGCGGCTGCGCGGCTTTGCCGACGGCGGCAAGGGCCGCGCCACCGGCATGCTCGACGAGGTCAGCGAAGTGATCAAGGAAGCGGCCCGCTCGGTCGATGAGCGCCTCGGCGAGGATTATGGACGCTACGCCCATCAGGCGGCCGACGCGGTCGCGGGCTTTTCGGGCCGCGTGCGCGAAAAGAGCGTCGACGACCTGATCGACGACACCCGCGAATTCGTCCGCAAGAGCCCGGCTGTGGCCATCGGCATCGCCGCGGTGGCCGGCTTCGCGCTGATGCGGGTGATCAAGACCGGCTTCGACGACACGCGCGGCCGCTCCGGCGGCAAGGCCTGAATTTGGACGCGCCGGCCGGCGATCCCCGCGATGAGTCGATCGGCGACCTGTTCGGCCGCCTGATCGATGACGGCAAGGCCTATGCGCGTGCAGAGGTCGATCTTTACCGGCAGATCGCGGTCCACCGCGCCGGCCGGGCGCGCAGCGGCATGGTGCTGCTGGGCGCCGGTGCCGCCTTGCTCGTCGCCGCCCTGATCGCACTGACGATCGGGGCGGTGCTCGGCCTTGCGGCGCTCACGGGGCCGCTGCTCGCCGGGGTGATCATCGCCGCCGCGCTGGCGCTGACGGGCTATTTGCTGATCCGCTCCGGCGTGACCGGCCTTCAGGCGCTCGGCGGCAGCGAAGAGGAAGCGGCGGCGCGCAAGCGCGGAGAGATTGAATGAGCGCCGAGCGCGTCGAACAGGCGAGTCGCGACGTCCGGCTGGCCCGCGCCCGCCTCGACAGCACGATCGGCGCGCTCCAGCACCGCATGAAGCCGGGCAACCTCGCCGGCGAGGCCTGGGACGGGGTCAAGGAAAAGAGCGCCGATCTCGCCGAAGGCGCGCTCGACGCGGCGAAGAAGCGTCCGGGAGCGGTCGCGATCGCCCTCGGCGCGCTCGGCCTGTTCCTTGCACGCGAGCCGATCAAGCGCGGCATCGGCAGGCTGGTTTCGGGTGAGGAGGACGACGAGAACGACGAGGAATTGATCACCACCCGGATCGAAACGGCGAGTGACCGGTTCAATGTGCTGGAGCCGGTCGCCGGCAGGAAAGTGAAGCTTAAAGAAGGAGTCAGTTGATGCCCCCTCGGTCGGACAAGCCCGAATCCCCCCAAGCGGGCCGGCCCCGCACCCGGACCGCCGGAGCGCTCGAGGCCGCGCGAGAGCGCACCGCCACCGCCTATGAGACCGCGCGCAGCCGCGCCGCCGACGCCACGCGTCAGGCCGGCGAGCAGCTCGCCGTATATCCGGTCGCCGCGGTCATCGGCGGCTTCGCCGTCGGCGCGCTGCTTGCGACGCTTCTGCCGCGCAGCGAGCGCGAGGAGCAGCTGCTCGGCAAGACCGGCCGCCGCCTGACCGGCGCGGCGCGCGAAGCGGTCCAGAAAGGGCTCGACGCGGGCCGCGACCAGATCGACGAGATCCGCACCCGCGCGGCGCAGAAGGTCGGCGAGGCGGTGACCGAGGCGGTCACGGAAGCGGTGTCGGGCAAGTCCTGAGCCGCTTCTTGCGCTCGGGCCTGCCCTCCCCTAGGCGGTCGGCGTCATGAGCAAGCTTCATTTTGTCTTCGGCGGTCGGGTCAAGGACCCGACCGGCCTCGATTTCGATCTTTCGACGGTCGAGATGGTCGGTCTCTATCCTGATTATGCCAGCGCGCTCGACGCCTGGCGGGGCAAGGCCCAGCGCACGGTCGACGATGCCGAGATGAAATATGTCGTCGTCCACCTTCACCGGCTGCTCGAGCCGGAGGCGGATTCCACCAAATCCTGACCTAGGCCTTCCGGTAACGGAACAGCAGCAGCGGCGTGGCGAGGATCAGGCCGACCAGGAAGCCGCCGATATGCGCTGCGGCCGCAAGCCCCATCGCCGTGCCGCCGATCATTCCGCCCTGGAGAATGACTCCCAGCATCAGCGTCAGGACGATCCATGCGGCGAGCAGCCACAACGCATTGAGCAGCAAGGCGAGCCGGTGGTTCGCGACCTTCACCTTGTTGCGGCCGAACAGCATCGCATAAGCACCGAGCACCGCCGAGATTGCCCCGCTCGCGCCAACCATGGGCACCAGCGCAGACGGATCCGCGAGATACTGGGCCGCCGCCGCACCATAGGCGCCAAGCACATAGATGATTACGAAATTGACCCGGCCCAGCACGGCTTCGACCGGCCGACCGCAGAAGACGAGCATGACCATGTTGAAGAGAACATGGATCACGTTGGCATGAACCAGGGTCGCAGTGAGCGGGGTAATCCAGAACGGCGCGAAGCCCGCGTCCTGCCCGATCAACGGGTACCGGCCGGGGATGAACCCGCCCCAGACGGCCGCCTCCGCATTCTTGCCCAGCACGGCAACGACCAGCCACGCAAGGCTCGTGACCGCGACGATCGCCAGCGTCACGCGGGCCTTCGACCAGCTGTCAGGCAGGCGCATGCGGCCGTTCCTTGAAGGACGGGCGGCTCAGATGAACTCGATCTTCTTGATCTCGTAATATTTGTCGCCCGAGGGCGCGGAGAATTCGACCTCCTCGCCCTTCGAGCGGCCGATCAGCGCGCGGCCGAGCGGCGAGGCGTAGCTGATGCGCCCGCTCTTGGCGTCGGCCTCGGTCTCGCCGACAATCTGATATTTGATCTTGTTGTCGTTCTCGTCGCGCAGGTGGACCGTGGCGCCGAACACCACCTTGTCGCCCGACAGGGTCGAGGGATCGATCACCATCGCCCGGCTGATCCGGTCCTCGAGGTCGGCGATCGTCGACTCGACGTGGCCCTGGCGCTCCTTGGCAGCATGATATTCGGCATTCTCGGAGAGATCGCCGTGGCCGCGCGCTTCCTCGATCGCATCGATGATCGACGGGCGCTCGATCAGTTTCAGGTGCCGCAGGTCCGTCTGGAGCTTCTCGTAGCCCTCGGCCAGCATCGGCAGCTTGTCGACCGTCGCCATTCACTCACGCCTTTCGTCCAATAAAACTCTTTGCAGCGGCGCTGCTTCACGCAGCGCCTGATCTCGGCTTCGATTGTCGCGGGATCACGCTCTGGAGGCGGAATAATAGTCCTGCAGCGCGCGTACTTCAAGGCCATGTGCCTTGAGCACCCCGATCGAGCGGGCGACGGCGGCGCTCGAGGCCGCGGTCGTGAAATAGGGAATCTTCTGCTGCACGGCCGAGGCGCGGATCGACGCCGAGTCCTTGTGGCTCTGCCAGCCCTCGGTGGTGTTGAAGATGATGTGGACGCCGCCGTCCTTGATCTTGTCGACGATATGCGGCCGTCCCTGCGCGACCTTGTTGACCCGCTCGACCGCCAGCCCCTCGGCCTGCAGATAGTCGGCCGTGCCGCCGGTCGCGATTACGCCGAAGCCGAGCTCGATCAGCGCCTTCACCGCGGGCAGGACGATCGGCTTGTCGCTGTCCTTGACCGAGACGAACAGGCAGCCGGAGACCGGCAAATCAAGCCCCGCGCCCTGCTGCGACTTGAGGAAGGCAGTTGGGAAATCCCCTGCAATCCCCATCACCTCTCCGGTCGACTTCATCTCCGGTGAGAGGACAGGATCAGTCCCCGGGAAGCGGGCGAACGGGAATACCGCCTCCTTGACCGCGATATGGGCGACGTTCCGATCGATCGGCGGCAGATCGGCGAGCTTCTCACCGGCCATTACCCGCGCCGCGATCTTGGCGATCGGCGTCCCGATCGCCTTGGCGACGAAAGGAACCGTCCGGCTCGCCCGCGGATTGACCTCGATCAGGTAGACGATGCCGTCCTTGACCGCGAACTGGATGTTCATCAGCCCGACGACGCCCAGCGCCCGGGCCAACGCATCGGCATGCCGCTCGATCTCGGCGATCACCTCGCCGGGCAGGCTATAAGGCGGCAAGGAGCAGGCGCTGTCGCCCGAATGGACGCCCGCCTCCTCGATATGCTGCATGACGCCGGCGATGACCACGTCCGCGCCGTCGCAAATGGCATCGACGTCGACCTCGATCGCGTCCCGCAGATACTGGTCGATCAGCACCGGGCTGTCGCCCGACACCTGGACGGCGGTGTGGATGTAATCCTCGAGCTGGACCGCGCTGTCGACGATCTCCATCGCTCGCCCGCCGAGTACGTAGGAGGGGCGCGTCAGCACCGGATAGCCGATCCGCTCGGCGACCTTCAGCGCCTCGTCGCGGCTGCGGGCGATGCCGTTCAGGGGCTGCTTGAGCCCGAGCTTGTCGACCAGCTTGGCGAAACGCTCGCGATCCTCGGCGAGGTCGATCGCGTCGGGCGAGGTGCCGAGTATGGGAATGCCGGCGTCGTGCAGCGCCTGGGCGAGCTTGAGCGGGGTCTGCCCGCCGAGCTGGACGATGACGCCATGAAGCGTGCCCCGGCTCTGCTCGACGTGGAGGATTTCCAGCACGTCCTCGACCGTCAGCGGCTCGAAATAGAGGCGGTCGGACGTGTCGTAATCGGTGCTCACCGTCTCCGGGTTGCAGTTGATCATGATCGTCTCGTAGCCGGCCTCCTTAAGGGCATAGGCGGCGTGGACGCAGCAATAGTCGAACTCGATCCCTTGCCCGATCCGGTTTGGCCCGCCGCCGAGGATGACGATCTTGTCGCTGTCCGAAACCTGGCTCTCGTCCTCA
>Ga0190266_10000012_pt1 | contig 29454 bp, 31 predicted proteins | sample Popmic220T_FD_132448 | JGI IMG/M metagenome (GOLD analysis project Ga0190266, IMG submission 132448) | Populus adjacent soil microbial communities from riparian zone of Indian Creek, Utah, USA - 220 T | ecosystem: Environmental > Terrestrial > Soil > Riparian zone | place: USA: Utah | collected...
AGCGGCGCCATGCCGACGCCGATGTCCCCCGCTGCTAAGCGGCTTTGGGAAGCATATTACAGGAGCCGGAGACCAACGGGACGATCGCGCGCGCGGCCAGGTCTTCGAGACCGTCCGTGATCCAGCGCGAATAATGGCGCTCGATCATCACGACGCTCGTGTCGTGTAGCGCCGCGACCAACCGGATCGGCAGGCCGGCCTTGATGCCACGCACGATCGAGGAATGGCGCAGCGAGTAAGGCACGACCCGCTCGACGCCTGCCTTTTCACAAATCTCGTTCCACGGCCGGAGCATCTCGCTGGACGACGTCCAGGGACCGCGGCGGTCGCGCTTCCACATGTTCACCCCGAGCTGGACATAACGCCACTTGCACAGAAGGGGTTCGCGACTGCTGCGGCCCTCGCAAACGGGCCGAAGCGCCGCCAGCACGTCATCCCCGACGCGGATGGCGGTGTAGCTGTCATGCCGGCGCTTTCCTTTACGGCTGTTCGGCACGATCAGGCGAGATTGGTTGAACTGGACATCGCCGACGATCATTCGGGTCACCTGGGAGAAGCGTGCGCCCGTCGCCGCGAGCAGGATGACTAGGCGCGCCATGTCGCCGTCGAGATCGGTCTCAATGGCTGTGGAGATGATGGCGCGAACCTCGGCGTCATCGAGGATCTGGTTCTCCCGCGCGCGCTCATCAAAGCTCGGACCTTCGTCGTCGAAGCTGAGGCCGAGACGGACGCTTTCAGCGAAATCGGGCGGCAAGCGCTTGCGATACGGCCGATAGGCCGCGTTCAGCGCTGCCTTCAGGTTCGAGGCGGTCCGCACTCGGCTCACGCGCTTCAGCGTTGACGACAAATCCAACCGCCATGCTCTGAGGTCCTCCTCGGTAACCTCGTCCAAGCGCTTTTCAGCGAGGCTCGAAGACTGAAGGACATGCTTGCCAAGATTGCTGCTCGCGTCCGATTTCATCGGGCGGCCCCCGAGCTGGGTCGAGCGCGCATCGCGCATGGCAACGTAGCTTCGGATCGCATCCGCAACCGTAGGCAGAGGCTCGAGGCTCGCCTCGAACTCCGCTTTACGAAGAGCGCAAACCTTTTCCCGGGCAGCTCGAAGGGCGTCCTCGTAAGACAGCGTTCCCACCGCCAACTGGTCGTCAGCCGTCCCCAAAGGCGCCTGCCGGTATTTCTTGTGGCCGGCGTACCAGCGCACCAGCCAGCGGCCGCCGCGCTTGCCTTTGCGATATCCGAGGGTGACGTCGGGATCGATGCTGCGCCAATGAAGCCCCTGCCGCAAGTCCGCCCGCGCGGACCGCGACTGGAGTTGTGCCTGGCGCTTTTCAGAACCCATCTTCCGACCCCAAAACGTGCAATTTTCGTCAAACCAACGGGGATAATTTGGGAAGGATAACAACGGACGTCATTTAGTCAAGTGTTTGATTTTGCTGGACGTATTTGGACGCAGACGGAAAAATTCGGGTCGCTCTCACGGCGAAAACACGGGTTCGAGTCCCGTAGGGGTCACCATTTCCGCGCAAATCGCCGGCCTAGGTAGTGCCGAGACACGTGTCTCGGGACTTCACCCGAGTGCGCGCGCGTACAAAAACCGTAACATTTCTCGATCACAAGGCCTAGGCGGGGCGGCCTGCGCTCAGCGGGAAAAAAATTCGGTGACCGACGAAGTCGAGTTGAAGTTCGACATTGAACCGGCGTGCGCCGAGCGGCTCCGCGCGGCTCCGGCGCTCGCCGGCGCCGAGGCGCGGGTCGAACAAAGCGAATCCATCTATTTCGACACGCCCGATCAGGCGCTTCGCCGCGCCGGAGTCTCGCTGCGCGTGCGTCGCAGCGGCGGGCGGATCGTCCAGACGGTCAAGCGCAAGAAGGGAGACGCCGCCGGCCTGTTCGTCCGTGAGGAATGGGAGGCCGAGCTGCAGCGCCTGGATCTCGATCCGGGGGCCTTCACCGACGCGGTGGCCCGGCGCCTCCTCGCCCGCTTCGATCGCGCGGCGCTCGCCCCGGTCATCCGCACCGCCTTCACCCGGACCGCGTGGGAGGTCACTCATGACGGCAGCCGGATCGAAGCGGTGCTCGACGAAGGGGTGGTGAAAGCCGGCGACGACAGCGCGCCGCTGACCGAGCTCGAGCTGGAGCTGATCGAGGGCAAGCCCGCCGCCCTGTTCGGCCTTGCCGGCCAAATCGGCGCCGCGGCGCCGCTCTGGCTCGGCGCCCGCAGCAAGAACGAGCGCGGCTATGCCCTGCTCGAAGGCCGTCTCGGCTGCCCGGCCAAGGCCGATCCGGTGGTGCTCGCCGCCGAGGACAGCGAGGCCGACGCCTTCCGCAAGATCGCCCTCGCCTGCCTGCGCCACTATCGCCTCAACGAGATCGCCTTGCTGTCCGGGCGCGATCCGGACGCGCTTCACCAGGCGCGCGTGGCGCTGCGCCGCCTGCGCTCGGCGCTGACCCTGTTCCGGTCGACCACGAAGGGCAGCGACTATGAATCGATGCGCGAGGAGCTGCGCTGGTATGCAGGCCAGTTCGGCGAGGCGCGCAACCTCGACGTGCTGCTCGCCGGCGAACTGGTGCCGGACGACGCGTCCCTCCACGGCGCGATCGTGGCGGAGCGCGAGCGCGCCTACGACCGGGTGGTCGCCGCGCTCCACTCGGACCGCGCCCGGGCGCTGATGCTCCGTCTCGCCTCATGGATCGAGCTGGGCGGCTGGGCGCGCAAGCGCCGCGCCGGCGGCAAGGTTTCCGAACTCGCGGCGCGCCGGCTCGAGCGGCAATGGCGCAAGGTCTGCCGCCGGGGCGCCGAACTCGCCACCCTCGAGCCCGACGCCGCCCATCAGCTGCGGATCGATATCAAGAAACTGCGCTACGCCGCCGAATTCCTCACCTCGCTCTATCCGGGCAAGACGCTGGCGGGCCGAAGCCGCCGCTTCGTCGCCGCGCTCAAGGATCTGCAGGAAAGGCTCGGGGTCGCCAACGACGCCCGCGTCGCGCGCGAGATCGTGGCGCGCCTCTCGCCCGGCCGCGAAGACGAGATCGCCATTCCCGACGTCGCGTCGGAAGATGCCGAGAAGGCCTATCGCAAGGCAGCTTCGGCCGCCGGCTATTGGCTACCGGTGGCGCAGGATGAGGCCGCCTGATCTAGAAGTGGACGGTCGCCTCGATGCCGAAGGTCCGCGGCGCGTTGAAATTGCCATAGTCGCCGAGGATGTTGGCGATGCTGCCCGTCGTGACGCTGGTGGTCGGGGCGCCCGGCAGGCTGTTGGACGGGTCGCGGCGAAAGATGTGCTGCTCGTCGAACAGATTGCGGGCCCAGACGGCGACCGTCAGGAGCTGTCCGCCCGATCCCATGGGAATATCGGCGAGCGCGACCCGGCCATTGAACAGGAGCGACGAATCGTTCTTCGTCGCGAACTGATCGAACGCCTGGGTGCCCTCGGCGTAATTCGCGTCCAGGTGGAACCGCATCGCCGCATTGCCGATCGGGAATTCATAGTCGATCGATCCGCGCGGTGCCTGACCCAGACCGCGTCGAGCAGCCGCTCGCGCGAGAAGACGCGGCCGGGATGCTCGAGGAAATGGCGCAGCAGGCGATATTCGGTCGGCCCGAGCGGAATCGTCCGCCCGGAGCGCTTCACGTTGTGGCTGGTGATGTCCATTTCGAGGTCGGCGAAGCGCAGCCGCTCGCCGGCCAGCGCCGGCCGCACGCGCCTCAAAACCGCCTTGACCCGAGCCACCAGCTCGCGCGGGGAGAACGGCTTGGTGACATAATCGTCGGCGCCGGTCTCGAGGCCTCGGACCCGGTCCATCTCCTCGCCGCGCCCGGTCATCATGATGATCGGCACATTGGCCGTCTCGGGCGCGCGCCTCAGCCGGCGGCAGACCTGGAGCCCGGAAATCCCCTCGATCATCCAGTCGAGCAGGATGATGTCGGGGGAATGCTCGGCGGCGAGCAGCAGGGCCTCGTCCCCGTCGGGTGTGTGCTCGACGTCGAAATCCTCGCGCTGGAAGTGCCATTGAAGCAGGTCGGTGAGGGCGGGATCGTCCTCGACCAGCAGCAGGCGTCCCTTCATCATCGCTCGTTCCCCGCCATCGCGTGAGCCACCGGGCTAGGGACGTTACAGGCAAGAACCGTGACAGGGCCGTGACGGTTCGATGACGGTCAGTCGGTCCAGGTCCGCGCGACGATTCGGGAGGGTTGAAGGCGTCCGTCGATCAAAGCGGTCTCGGCGAACTCCGAATTGCCGGCCTCGACCCTGAGGTCGAGCGCGAACCAGTTGGTCCGCAGCTGAAGCTGGAGCTGCGCGTCGAGCGGTACGGCAAGGCCGCTCATCGCATCCAGCCGCCAGAACTCGATCTGGTTCGACCAGCCGGTCGAAGGCCGCGCGGCGAGCACCGCGCGCGCGCGCTCGATGCTGATCTGGCCCGGCGCGAGCATCGCCAGCAGCGGCGCCTGCTCCGGCAACAGGGTGTTGATGTTGAGCGGCGAGAGGTCGCTGACCGGCAGCGCGCAGAGCCAGGGCCTGAGCGCGCGGTAGAGCTCGGGAGTCATGCCCGCCACCTGCCTGAGCTCGCCGGGATCGGCGAACAGGGTGTTGCCGGTCCGGTAAGGTTCGGCGGATCCGGCATAGGCCTCGTCCTCCGCGCCCGCCGGCCCCGGCTGCGAGTCGCTGTCGGCCCAGTCGGCCGCCGCCTCGGCGATCCGCCGGGCGGTGGATTCAGACGCCCCGAGCAAGGACATCAGCGCGGCGAACTCGGCGACTCCGCTGGCGCGGCGGGTGAGCGCGGTCTGCGGCTCGCCCTCGACGACGCTGTTGACGTTGAAGCAATTGCCGCCGTCGCGCAGCCCAACCGTGGCGATGCCGCCATTGGGCATGACGATGCGGCGCGCCGCGCCGTTCCAGCCGTCGGCCAGAATCATCGGCCCCGGAGTCTCGGCGATATGGTCGTCGAGCGTCAGCAAGGCGAGCTGCTCGGCGCCGCCGGCGAAGGCCCGGGCCTGGTCGAGGGCGGTGGCATTGGCGGCGACCTGGCGCGAGAGGCGCAGGCCCTCCATCGCCGCCGCCGCGATCGCGCCGGTCACCGCCACGAGCAGCAGGACGGCGAGCAAGGCCGCGCCGCGCTCCCGGAAGGGCACGGCCCGCCTCATCCGCCGCCGGCCACGAGGAACAGCTGGCGCACGCTGCCATGCCGGTTCGTGGTGCTGACCAGCTCGATCGCGCGCGGCAGCCGGCTGCGATCGGTCGCCCGCCAGGTCTCGGTCCACGCGCCCTCCCGGTCGCGGTAGCGCAGCGCGACCTGCCCCACCCCGTCGAGCAGAGGGGCGACGAGCGCGCGCGACTCGCCGTCGACCTGGGCGAAGGCGAGCCGTTCCAGCCGGCCTTCGCGCAGCCGGTATTCGACGCGCTGCACCGCGCCTTCGTCGCCGCCCCGCCGGACCAGAGCGAGCAGCAGCTCGCCATCGCCCGCGCCGCCGATCAGGGCCGGGCGCACGGCGCCGTCGCGGTCGCGGCTGAGGCGCGGCGCGGCCAGAGCGAGATCGGCGGTGAGCAGGGCGTCGAGCCGGCGCAGCTCGCCGACCTCGCCGAGCAGGCGGTTCGACGTCTCCTGAGTCCGCACCGTCAGCGTCAGCAGCGCGACTCCGGCCGCGGTCAGCATGCCGAAGATGGCCAGCGCGATCAGCATTTCCACGAGGGTAAATCCCGCGCGCTTCATGACGGCGCCCGGCGAAACACGGTCAGGCTCGCCCGGCCCGGCCCGCCCTCCTCGGGATCGACCAGGATCTGGATCTGCTGGATCCGCGCCTCGGGCGAGCGCGAGACGATGCGGCTCCAGCGCCAGCGCCGGCCGCCATTGGCTGCCAGGCCCTGCACCGTGCCGAAGGGCGGCGGCTCCGGGTCGGACAGCACCTCCACCGCGATATTGTCGGCGACGATCTGCGCCAGCGCCTGGCTCTCGAGCCGCGCGCTGTTGGTCGCGGTCGCCCCGCCGAGGCGCATCAAGGCGAGCGCGGCGAGGCTGAAGATGGCGAGCGCGACCAGCATCTCGATCAGCGTGAAGCCGAGTTCGGCGGAACGCCGGGAAGGCGTGAAGCCGTTAGCGCTGGACCTGGACACGGCCGTCTCCGCCGACGTCGATCGTCACATGCCGCTCGCCCTGGCGGAGCACGACGCGCGCGGGGTCGGCGAGGCCGGTCGGATCGAAGCGCAGCCCGCCGTCGCGCCCGCCCGACAGGTCGACCTCGGTCGCCTCGTCCCAGTCGTAATGCGCGCTGCCGCCGCGCCGGACGACGTCGTAGCCGCCCGGCCCGATCGCCACCGTCGCCGCGCGCGATTCGACGATCGCTATGTCGTGCGCTGCCTTGGCCCGCGCGGCGAAGCGCTCGGCCTCGCGGTTGAGGCCGGCGCCCCGATCCGGAATGGTCAGCACGACCGCCGCCGCGGCCAGGCCGATGATGACGATCACCACCATCAGCTCGACGAGGGTAAAGCCGCTGTCCTGCGCGCGGTCTCTCATGCGCCGGCCCGGATGCGCTTGCGGGCAGCTTGGAACAAGGCCAGCAGACGCTCTGCCATGGCTTCGGCCTCATCCTCGTCGAGATCGTGCATCTCCGGCGAGACCAGGGCGCCCGAGCCGGCGGTGTCGAGCAGCAGGTTCGACAGGCGCAGCGCGCGCTGCACGGGGCCCCGCGAAACGCGGAGGGTCTGTGTCTTCTCGTAGGGGACGATCCAGATCCGGCGCTTGAGGAAGCCGCCCGCGACGTACAGCGCCCGCTCGCCCAAAGCATGGGCGTGCTTGCGCCAGCGCATCACGCCGATCAGCGCGGCGGCGAGCAGGGCCAGCGCGCCAAGGCCGACCCAGGGCTCGACCATCAGGCCCGCCACCGCGGCCACTGCCGCCAGCGCCAGCGCGGGCGCGGCCTGTCGGACCAGCGCCCGGCGCGGCACGCCGTGCATTTCCGCGCGGGGCGGCGGCGCGGGAAAGCCCGCTTCGGCCAGGATCGGCAAGATCTCGTCCATCCGCGCGAACGGCGCGGCGACCTGCACGCCCCCTTCCTTGCGGTCCGCGCCGAGCGTCTGAAACGAAAGCCGGTACCAGCCGAGCATCCGCGCGATCGGCCCGCTTTCGATCAAAGCCACCTGCGCGCGGCGGATCGGGATCACCACCTCGGTCAGCGTGAACATGCCCCGGCGGCGGCGCAGCCCCGCCTTGGTGCGGGTCAGCCTGAAGCCGAAATCCCGGGTCACCGATCGCACCACGCCGGCAACAAGGCCGAGCGCGAGGATCAGCCCGGCGAGGCCGATCACCGCGCGGGCGGTGAACAGCTCCGTCGCGCGGTCCGCCCGCTCGACCGTGAACCAGGCGCTCCAATTGACCAGGCCGTATTGGTCGAGCTGCTGAAGCGCGCCGGTGATCACTGCGAAAAACACGAGCGAGAAGCCGAATAGACCGGAAAGGACCAGCCGCGGCAGGTCCATCGCGAACAGCACCGGCTCTTCCGTCGGCGCCTCCGCCGCCTCGGAGGCGGCGCGCGCGCCGTGGCGGACGCGGTCGCGCAGCGCCTCGGCGTCAGCCAGCGCGATCATGTCGAGCGTGCCTTCGTCCTTGGCCGCGCCGCCGGTTTCGATCCTCACCGCCGCGGTGCCGAACAGGCGGGCGAGGAGCTTCTGCTCGATCGCGATATCCTGCACGCGATCGAACGGGATGACGCGGCGCTGGCGGCGCAGCAGCCCCTGCTCGATCACGATCTCGCCGGCACCGATCGTGTAGCGGAACCGCCACCAATAGATTCCGGCGAAGACGGCCGCCGCCACCAGCACGACCAGGGCCAGCAGGACCAGCGCGCCCATCCCCTTGTCGCGCGCCGCGGCCGACAGGCCGATCGCGCCGGCCGCCATTTGCGGCGCGCTCTTCAGCCAGCGCGCGATCAGCGTCGCCGGGTGAAGCCGCCGCGCGACCGGGGCGAGATCGTCGCTCAACCGATATCCTCGCGAATCTTGCCACGAATGCGGTCGCGCATTGCCTCGGCATCCGCCATTGCGAGGCCCGGCAGCGACACCGCCGCCCCGTGCGTCCCGGCGGTGTGCAGGATCAGGGTGGCGAGTCCGTACGGCCGCTGGATCGGCCCCTGCGCGACGTCGATATGCTGGACCCGACCGAACGGGACGATGGTCCGCACCCGGAAAAGCATGCCGCGTCGGATCTGCAGCTCCTCCGCGCCCTCGCTATAGCCCCAGCGGCGATAGCGTCGCCGCGGCACCAGCAGGGTCGCGGCGAGCCCCAGCGCGATCGCTGCGCCCGCCACGGCGAAGTCCGGAAGGCCCAGCTCGCGCGCCGGGATCTCGAGAATCAGGGCGATCGCGGCCAGCACCGCTGCGACGAGACCCGTCCGGATCCTCAGCACGGCCACCTGCCGGGGATCCAGGGGCGTCAGCTCGCGCCTCTCCGCGCCCGTTTCGACCTGCCCATGCTCCGTCACGCCTCGCCTCCCCATTTGACCCTATGGTGACATTCAAGCACGCAAGCGAATAGAGGTGTTGTGAGACTTTCGGAGGGATTGGCATGGCGTCACGATCTTTGCCGCGCGCAGCGCTGGCGTTGGCCGGCATCGTCGCGGCGGGCGTTCTGCTCTATTTCCTCCTCTTCCCCCAGGGCCCGCGCACCCCGGCGGTCCAGCCGGGGCCGGACTTCGATCCGGGCCAGTTCGTCCAGGGGCGCCCGCGCCTCGACGTGCCCTATATCGCGAGCGACCTCAGGGTGGTCGATGCGATGCTCGCCATGGCCGCCATCAGGCCGGGAGATTATGTCCTCGATCTCGGCTCGGGCGACGGACGCATCCTGATCGCCGCCGCGCGCAGCAACGGCGCGCGCGGCCTCGGAGTCGACATCGATCCGGCGCGAATCCGCGAATCGAACCTCAACGCGCGCGATGCCGGCGTCGCCAACCGCGTGACCTTCCGTCGCCAGGACCTGTTCCAGACTCCGCTCGCCGAAGCCGATGTCGTGACCCTCTACCTTCTGCCCGAAATCAACCTGCGCCTGAGGCCGCGCATCCTCAACGAAATGCGCGCGGGGACTCGGGTGGTCTCGCACGATTACGATATGGGCGATTGGCGCTGGGACGAAAGGCGGCGGGTCGACAATGCGATGATCTACATGTGGATCGTGCCCGCGCGCGTCACCGGCGCCTGGACTCTGACCGAGAACGGCCGCTCCCAGACCCTCGCGCTGACGCAGGAATATCAGACGGTCGGCGGCACGCTGGACGGCGTGCGCGTCGAGCAGGGCCGGCTCACCGGTGACCAGATCCGGTTCATCGTCCGCCGCGGCGGGGGGCGGCGCATCTACGAAGGCCGGATCAGCGGCACCACGATGGCCGGCGAGGGCTGGCGCGCGGCGCGCGCTCCCTAGGCCTTCCGCAACACCACCGACAGATTGTTGGCCGGCATCGGCGTGACCGATTCGAGCGCGAAGCCGTGCGTTTCCGCCTCGGCCACCACGTCCTCGAGATTCCGCAGCCCCCATTCGGGATCGCGCGCCCTGAGGCTTTCGTCGAACGCCTCGTTGCTCGGCGCCGTCTCGACCCCTGTCTGGCGGTAGGCGCCATACAAATAGAGCGGCGCGCCCGGGACGAGCAGCCGTGCCGCCCCGCGCATCAGCCCCTGGCAGGCCGCCCACGGGCTGATGTGGACCATGTTGATGCACAGGATCGCGTCGGCCTGGGCCACCGCCCAGTCGCGCGCCCGCGCGTCGAGCGAGACGGCCGGCAGCAGGTTGAACAGCCCGGCCTCGGCCCGCCAGGCGTCGATCGAGCGCAGCGCGGCCGCCTCCGGGTCGCTGGGCTGCCACAGCAGCTTGGGAAATTCGCGCGCGAAATGGACGATATGCTCGCCGGTCCCACTGGCGATCTCGAGCACGAGCCCGCGCGCCGGGAGGACGCCGCCCAGCACCTCCGTGATCGGCGCCGCGTTGCGGGCGACGTGCGGCGCGGAACGGCGTTCGTCCGTCATCTCGTCCACCCCACCAAGATCGGCCAGCTATTGGCGTCATGACTTGGATTGATCATAGTCATTAGTCTCCATTCGTGCCACAAGGCCAAGAACATGGGGAGAATCGTATGCGGCGATTGTCTTTCCTCGTCTTGGGCGCATTGGCGTTTTTCTGGCCGGCGACTCTCGCGCTTGGTTCGGCGTCCACGAACAGCGCGCAATCGACCGAAACGGCCGCCGAGCAGGAAGCACGCCAGCTTCGGGTCCAGCAGCAGCTTCATCCGGTCACCGGCGATGTCCAAATCCCCGGCGCCAACGCCGTCCTGCATCTCGGTCAGGACTATTATTTCCTCCCGGCCAGCGAAGCCCGGCTGGTCCTTACTGAAGCCTGGGGCAATCCGCCAGAAGAGGCCGATGGCGTGCTCGGCATGGTCTTCCCGGCGGGCGCGAGCCTCATGGACGACACTTGGGGCGCCGTGATCACCTATGAGGCCGAGGGCCATGTCAGCGACAGCGACGCCGCCGCGATCGACGAGGATGCCGTGCTCGACGCGTTGCGCGGCGACGAGGCGGCGACCAACACCGAACGCGCTGCGGAGGGGCTGCCCGCGAAGACGCTCGTCGGCTGGGCGCAGCGGCCGGTTTATGATCCGCGCACGCACAGCGTCGTCTGGGCGCGCAATATCCGCTACGCCGACTGGGAGGAAAACGCGCTCAACTACTCCGTCCGGCTGCTCGGCCGCCGTGGCGTGCTCAGCCTCGACATCATAGGCTATATGTCGCAGCTCGCCGAAACGCGCGAGCAGGCGCGGCGGCTCGCCGCCGCGGCCGAGTTCGTGCCCGGCGAGCGCTATGCCGATTTCCGGCCCCGGGCCGACCGCGCCGCCGGCTACGGCATTGCCGGACTGATCGCCGCGAGCGTCGGCGCGACGATGCCCACGGAAATCGAGCCCTCCTGGCTGCTCCTGCCCCTGCTCGTTATTTTCGCGATCGTCGGCCTGGCACTGTTCTGGACGAGGATCCGGGGCCTCCTGAGCGGTCGGGGCGACGCGCCGGTGGCTGCCTATGCCGAAACGCCCCGGCCGCCCTCGGGTGCGCGTTGAGTCATCGCTCCGGCCTACACCACCGCGCCCATGCCGAAGAACAACAGCAGCAAGGCCACTCCCACGACCGAGCCGACAACCAGCAGCATCTGCGCGCGGCGCGCGGGCGAGCCCCCGCGCGAGGCCCAGATCATCGCCGCGACGCCGCAGGCGAGGCCAGCGAGCGGAGCGTAGACGATCATGTCATAACCGAACTCGCGCCGGACCTGGATCACGCCCAGTTGCTCGACGAGAAGCACGTAGAGGGCCAGCGTTGCCAGCGCGCCGGCAAAGGAGATGGCGACGAAGACCGCCATGATCACGATACAGCCCGGCGCGGCTGGTTCCTGGCCGGGGCCTGGGCCATCCGTCTGGTCTGTCATCTCCCCTCCCCTTGTCTGCGGCGCCTACTCTGCCGCTTCCGCCTCCATCGGCTCTCCATAGACCATTGTTGACCCGAAACGTAACTGCTACAATTGTAGCAGGACGGAAATCCGACGCGGCGAAGGGAGGCCATGCATGAAACCGGTCGCCATCATATTCGCGTGTTTTGCTCTCTGCGCCGCGGCGGCCCAGACGCCGCCGGGTCCGGAGGGGAGCGCGGGCTTCGAAGGCTTGTGGTCCGCGACACAGCGTTTCGGGCCCGACGTTCGCGGCCCACTGCTGATCCAAAGCCGGGGCGGCGCGCTCGTCGCCGACATCGCCGGCTTCTCGGTGCCGGTGACCGATGGTCCCGTGCTGCGCTTCGCGCTGCCCGACGGGAAGGGCACGTTCCGCGGCCGCCGGCAGGGCACCGACATCGTCGGCCACTGGATTCAGCAGCGAACGCGCGGCAGCGGGACGAACTACGCGACCCCGATCGTGCTGCGCCGGGAGGCGCCGGGGCGCTGGCGCGGCGAGGTTCGGCCGCTCGACGACCGAATGAGCTATTTCCTGCCGGTCACGCGGGGCGCGGACGGCCGGCTGACGACCTATCTCCGCAATCCCGAGCGCAATCGCGGCTATTTCATGCGGATGAGCGGTATGGAAGTGGCCGGGGACCGGGTTCGCCTCGTCGGCGGAAACCCGCCATCGACTTTGCTCGAAGGGCGCTACGACGCCGAAGCGGGCCTGCTTGCGGTGCCGATCCAGGGCGCCACCTACGATTTCGTCCGCGATAATCAGGAGAGCAGCCCCTTCTTCGCGCGCGGCCGCAACGGCGCGCGCTACGTTTATGCCCCTCCCCTCCCCCGCGACGACGGCTGGCCGGTTGCCCGGGTCGAGGATGTCGGCATCTCGCGCGAGGCGATCGAGCGCTTCGTCCAGCTGCTGATCGATCTGCCCAATGACGGCGTCAGCAGCCATCAGGTCCATAGCCTGCTGATCGCGCGGCATGGCCGTTTGGTCGTAGAGGAATATTTCCACGGCGCGAGCCGCGAGACTCCCCACGAGCTGCGCTCGGCCTCGAAGAGCTGGACCGCGGTGCTGATCGGCGCGGCGATGCAGGCGGGCATCCCGATCCGCCTCGATACGCCCGTTTACCGGACGATGCTAAGCGACCTCCCCGCCGATCTCGACCCGCGCAAGCGGGCGATGACGCTCGAGCATTTGATCGGCATGACCGCGGGCTTTGACTGCAACGATTCGGGCGAGCGGCCCGGCGACGAAGACCCGATGCAGGAGCAGACCGCGCAGCCCAACTGGTATCTCTATACGTTGGCGGTGCCGATGGCGCGCGCGCCGGGCGAGGGCATCGTCTATTGCAGCATCCAGCCGAACCTCGCCGGCGGCATGCTCGAGCGCATCGCCGGCGAGCCGCTGCCCGAGCTGTTTCAGCGCCTCGTCGCCGCGCCGATGCAGATGGGCGATTACCACCTCTTCCTGCAGCCGACCGGCGAGGCCTATGGCGGTGGCGGCCACCAGTTCACTTCGCGCGATTTCCTCAAGCTCGCCCAGTTGATGATGGACGGCGGACGCTGGCACGGCCGCCAGATCACCAGCCGCGACTGGGCGCGAAGGTCGACGGCGCCCATCCGCGACCTCAACGCGCGCCAGCAATATGGCTGGGGCTGGAACGGCGCGCGCTACACCTATCGTGGGCGGACGATTCAGGCCTTCTTCGCCGCCGGCAATGGCGGCCAGATCTTCATGGCCATCCCCGATCTCGACCTCGCCATCGCCTTCACCGGCGGCAATTACGCCGATCCGGTCCTGTTCACGGCGCAGCGGGTCTACATCCCGGAGCACATATTGCCCGCCGTGAACTAGACTCCGGCTATTCCGCCGCTTCGGCCTGCTCGGGCTCCTTGAACACCAGCACGGGCTTGCGCGCCGCTAGCGTTTCGTCGAGCCGCCGCCGCGGCGCGAAAACCGGCGCGGCTTTCAGCGTCTCGTCGCCGGCCTTGGCCCGCTCCGCCACCGAGCGCAGCGCGCCGATGAACTGGTCGAGCGCGGCCTTGCTCTCGGTCTCGGTCGGCTCGACCAGCATCGCGCCGTGGACGACCAGCGGGAAGTACATGGTCATCGGGTGATAGCCCTCGTCGATCAGCGCCTTGGCGAGATCGAGCGTGCTGAGCCCGTTGGCGAAGCCTTTGTCGCTGAACAGAGCCTCGTGCATGCACGGCCCCGAGCCGCCGAACGGCGCGTCGAGTACGTCTTCGAGACTGCGCAATATGTAATTGGCGTTGAGCACCGCATCCTCGGCGACCTGCCTGAGGCCGTCGGCGCCGTGGCTCATCATGTAGCTGAGCGCGCGGGTGAACATGCCCATCTGGCCGTGGAAGGCGGTCATCCGCCCGAACGTGCGGCCGTGATGCTCGCCCGCCGTCTCTTCCTCGATCAGCACGTAATCCTCACCCTGCTTCTCGACGAACGGCAAAGGCGCGAACGGAGTCAGCGCCGCCGAGAAGACAACCGGGCCCGAGCCAGGCCCGCCGCCGCCATGCGGGGTGGAAAAGGTCTTGTGCAGGTTGATGTGCATCGCGTCGATGCCGAGGTCGCCCGGCCGCACGCGCCCGACGATCGCGTTGAAATTGGCGCCGTCGCAATAGACCAGGCCCCCGGCCGCGTGCACGGCCTCGGAGATCTCGATCATGTCGGGCTCGAACAGGCCGCACGTATTGGGGTTGGTGATCATCACCGCCGCCACGTCCGGCCCCAGCCGCGCCTTGAGCGCCGCGAGGTCGACCCGCCCCGCCGCGGTCGCCGGGATGTTCTCGACCCGGTAGCCGGCAAAGGCCGCGGTGGCCGGGTTGGTGCCGTGCGCGCTCTCGGGGACGAGGATAACTTCGCGGGCGTCGCCCCGCGCCTCGAGCGCCGAGCGGATCGCCAGCAGCCCGCACAATTCGCCATGCGCCCCCGCCTTGGGGCTCATCGCGACCGAGTGCATGCCGGTCAGCTTCACCAGCCATTCGCCGAGCGTGGCGATCAGCTTCAGCGCGCCCTGCACGGTGTCGACCGGCGCGAGCGGGTGGATATCGGCAAAGCCCGGCATCCGCGCGACCTTCTCGTTGAGCCGCGGATTGTGCTTCATGGTGCACGATCCGAGCGGGAACAGGCCGAGGTCGATCGCATAATTCTGCCGCGAGAGCCGCGTGTAATGCCGCACCATCTCCGGCTCGGAGAGGCCTGGCAGGCCGATCTCGCGGTTGCGCGCGAGCCCGCCGAGCCGGCTGGTCCCGCCGGCCTCCGCGATATCCACCCCGGTGCTCTGGGTATCACCGATCTCGAAGATCAGCGCCTCCTCGAGCATCAGCGCGCGGTTGCCGGTGAAGGTCGCGGGGGCCTCGGCCGAGGCCTCGGGCGCGGTCGGGCGCCAGCCGCTCTGGTTGATCGTCATGCCAGCACTCCCTCGAGCGCCGCCGCGAGCGCCTCAACATCCTCGTCGGTGACCGTCTCGGTCACCGCCACCACCAGGCCGTTGGCCAGCCCCTCCTCGTCCGGATAGAGCCGCCCGAGCGAGACGCCGCCGAGCACGCCCCGTTCCGCCATCGCCCGCACCGCCGGCCGCGCTTCCTTGGGCAGCCGAAGCGTGAATTCGTTGAAGAACGAGTCGTTGACGACGCTGACGCCCGGCACGCGTGCCAGCCGCTCCGCCGCCGCCACCGCCTTGGCATGGTTGAGCGCGGCGAGCTGCCTCAAGCCCTTCTCGCCGAGCAGGGTCATGTGCATCGTCCAGGCGAGCGCGCAGAGCACCGACGAGGTGCAGATGTTCGAAGTCGCCTTCTCGCGCCGGATATGCTGCTCGCGCGTCGAGAGCGTCAGCACGAAGCCGCGCTTGCCTTCCGCGTCGACCGTCTGCCCGGCGAGTCTGCCCGGCATCTGCCGCACATATTTCTCGCGCGTCGCGAACAGGCCCACATAAGGCCCGCCGAACTGCAGTCCGACCCCGATCGACTGGCCCTCGCCGACGACGATGTCCGCGCCCATCTCCCCCGGGCTCTTGATCGCCCCGAGCGCCACCGGCTCGGTGACCACCGCGATCAGCAAAGCGCCCGCCGCCTGGCACTTCGCCGCGAGCGCGGAAAGATCGCCGATGCGGCCGATGATGTCGGGATATTGGACGACGACGCACGACGTCTCGCCGTCCACCTCGAGCGAGTCGAGGTCGGTGCCCGCCTCCAGCATCGGCGCCCGGTGCACCAGTTCGTCACCGGTGAACTTCGCCATCGTCCTCGCGACCGACACATAATGCGGATGCAGGCCCGAGGAGAGCAAAGCCTTCTTCCGCCGGGTGATGCGCCCGGCCATGGCGATCGCCTCCCAGCAGCCGGTCGAGCCGTCGTACATCGAGGCGTTGGCGACGTCGCAGCCGTAGAGCCGAGCGACCTGGGTCTGGAATTCGAACAGCAGCTGGAGCGTGCCTTGCGCGATCTCCGGCTGGTAGGGCGTGTAGCTGGTCAGATACTCGCCGCGCTGGATCAGATGGTCGACGCTGGCCGGGATATGGTGGCGATAGGCGCCGCAGCCGAGGAAGAAGGGCACCTCGCCGGCCGCCATGTTCTCGCGCGCCATCGCGCCGAGCTGGCGCTCGACCGAAAGCTCACTGGCGTGGTTCGGCAGATCGTGGATCGCCCCGTCGAGCCGCGCGCCCTCGGGCACATCAACGAACAGATCGTCTATCGATCCAGCGCCGACGACGGCCAGCATCGCGCTCCGGTCGGCTTTTGATAATGGCAGATAACGCATCGAAACCCCTGTCTATTCCGGCTTCGTCATCGAGAATCGAAGCCGCACATAATCCGCGCAAAACGTCCCGTCCGCCTGCCGCAGCATTGGCGTGACTCGCGCCTCGATCGCCGCGGCGACGTCGTCGCGCTCCCACTCGGGCACCATCGCCACGTCCATCACCCCGGCACGGAAGGTCTTCACCCAGTCGGCGATTCCGCCCGGCAGCGGCGTCGGCCGCTCGATCAGCTCGGCGCGCACCGCGCTGAAGCCCGCGACGCAATAGAGCCGGGCGAACTCCTCGGCGCTGGCGTACCAGGCCGGGTCCTGCTCCGGCATGTGGTAGCCGCGCGCGGTCAGCTCGTCCCGGAGCGCCCGGCGCAATGTCGCGAGGTTGCCCTCGCCGCCCATCTCGCCGACGAACCGCCCGCCCGGCCTCAGCGCCTTGAACACCCCGGTCGCCACCGCGTCGGCGTCGACCATCCAGTGCAAGGCCGCATTGGAGAAGACCGCGTCGAACGCGCCGAACCGCTCGACGTCCATCGCTTCCCCGTCGGCGACGAAGGCGTCGATCCCGCGCGCCCGCGCCGCCTCGACCATCTCCTCGGAGCTGTCGACGCCGATCACGCTGGCGCCGGCAGCCACGATCCGCGCGCTCAGCGCGCCGTCGCCGCAGCCGAGGTCTAGGATCAGCTCGGCCGGCTGCGGATCGAGCAGCCGTAGCACCGCATCGCCGAGCGCCGGCACGAAGGCCGCGTTGCGGGCATAATCGGCCGGCGACCAGCGGTTGGCGAGGTTCACCATCGGCTCATTGCTCCGCGCAATAGGCCTTGTACTGGTCTTCGTTCATCAGCCCGTCGAGCTCGCTTGCGTCGGCGAGCGTCAGCTTGAAGAACCAGCCCTCGCCCTCCGGGTCGGTGTTGACCAGGCTCGGCTCTTCGACCACCGCCTGGTTGCCTTGCGTCACCGTGCCGCCGACCGGCGCATAAACGTCGCTCGCCGCCTTGACGCTCTCGACCACCGCGGCCTCGTCGCCCTTGCTCACCGTCTTGCCGGCCTCGGGGACCTCGACGAAGACGACGTCGCCCAATTGCCCCTGCGCGAAATCGGTGATCCCGATTGTGGCCTCGTCGCCCTCGACCCGGACCCACTCATGCTCCTTGGAATAATAGACGCTCACTTGGATCCTCCCTTGCGGTGGTAGCGGTGGGGAACGAACGGCATGGCCGTGACGGTTCCGGTGAAAGTCTTGCCGCGCGCGCTCAAGCTGATGCGCGTCCCCGGCTCGGCGTCGCGGCTGGGCACATAGGCCATGGCGATCGGCGCCTCGAGGCTCGGCGAAAAGCCGCCCGACGTGACCTTGCCCGCCTCGGCGCCGGCAAGGTCGATCACGACCGCCCCCTCGCGCACCGGCTGGCGCCCCTCGATGGCGAGGCCGACGCGCTTGCGGCTCGGCCCGTTCGCCAGCTCCTTGGCGATCCGGTGCCAGCCGGGAAAGCCGCCCTCCTCGCGCCGCCGCTTCGACAGCGCGAAGACGAGGTCGGCCTCGACCGGCGAAATCGCGGTGTCGAGATCGTGGCCGTAGAGCGGCAATCCCGCCTCGAGCCGCAGCGAATCGCGCGCGCCGAGGCCGATCGGCTTGACCTCCTCCTGCGCGACCAGCAGGTCCGCGATCGGCTCGGCGGAGATCGCCGGCACCGAAATCTCGAACCCGTCCTCGCCGGTATAGCCCGAGCGGCTGATCCAGGCGCTGACGCCGCCGATCTTGTAGCTGCCGGCGGTCATGAAGGTCAGTTCCTGGACTCCGGGCGCAAGCCGCTGCAGCGCGTCGACCGCCTTCGGCCCCTGCAGCGCGAGCAAGGCCTGCTCCTTCATATGGTCGAGCACGGCGCCGCGCGGCAGGCGCTGCTCCATCCACTCGATGTCGCCATGCTTGGTCGCGCCGTTGACGACGAGGTAGAAATGCTCGCCCCGCCGCGTGACCATCAGATCGTCGATGATCCCGCCATCGTCGTTGAGCAGCAGCGAGTATTTGGGCCGGGCATCCTTGAGGATCGCGAAATCGGCCGGCAGGAGCGCGGCGAGCCCCTTCTCCGCCTCGGGTCCGGCGACGATGATCTGGCCCATATGGCTGACGTCGAACAGGCCGGCGCTGGAGCGCGTCCACAGATGCTCGGCCATGATCCCTTCATATTGGACCGGCATCGCATAGCCGGCGAAGGGCACCATCCGGCCGCCGCGCGCGCGGTGCCAGGCATCGAGGGGAAGGGGTGCTTGCGTCTCGCTCATGCCGGCTCCAGCTCAGTATCGAGGCCCGACCGCAGTGCGATCGGAACCGTCCAATACCCCCTCTGTCGCCGGGACCTGAGAGCTTTCCCCCGGAGCGTCCGGGGTTACACCTTCGGTGGGGCCGCTCTCGCGACCCGCTTTCCAGAGCGTCCTGTCCGCGCGGTCCTTTTGCCTGAGAGATTCCGGGGCGGTTGCTCCTTCGGCGGCGGTCTCCCGCCCTCTCCCGCGCGTCCATTCGGACCGGGCGGCCATGACGCAGGGGGGAGCGGGTGTCAATCGACTGCGGGCGTGGCGGCAGGTCGAGGCGAATGTCCGCTTGGGGTGGAAAGCGGACCTCAGGCCCCGTATCGAGAGGCGATGAAGATCGCTGTTGAACTGGATCGTCTCGTGGTCAGCGGTGGCGGCACGGTTCGGTTTGCCGACATTGTCGATGTAGCTGCCGAAAAGGTCGGCAAGATCACCTATGATGAGGTGTTTCTGATCGTGCGGGACCGGTCAGGTGAGGCCATTACCTGCGGCGAGTTGGATGAAGGCTTCGCCGAGGCAGAACATGCGTTGGAGACGCATCTTTCAGGCTTCCCGTCAGATTGGCGCGCAGCTGCCGAGGAGGCCCCCGTTGGTCTAAGAGCGCAGGTTTGGCCGACGTCGAGCTAATGTCCGCAATGGGTCGAAAGCGGCAGCACGCACGCCAGGACGTTCCAGGTTCGCCGAGGCCAAAAAAACTCTTTCCTACAGCCCCCATCTTGTGGCCTATCCTGCCAGATGGAACATACCACGAACCGATTCGCCACGCAGCCAGCCGACGAGTCCGCCTCGTGCGTTAGAGATGTCCTGACCATGGCCCATGGCCACTGCGAACATTGGGACCATTCGCGCGAAGCTCGCCGCCCTCCCGGGGGAAGGGCAACGTCTCAATTTCGCGGGGAGGACGAGGGAAGGAAGGTCCGGCTGCTAGCGCGTGGCGTTGTAGCGCAGTTGGTCTTCGGTCAGCTCGAAGCCGATCAGCACCTCGAACCGGGCGCGCTCGACTGCGGCGCGGACCGCGGGATCGGCCATCGGATCGACCGCCGCGTTGGGATCGCCGGCGCGGCGCTCGCGGGTGATCTGGTCGCGAATGTCTTCCGGGAGCGTCGCCGCCGAACGCAGCACGTGGGTGGTCGCGGTACCGCTGGTGCTGGTGCGCAGCTGGCCGTCGTCGAAGTGCAGGCCGATGCGGCTGACGCGCTTGGCGACGATGTTGGTGCTGCCCTGAATCACGGTCGCGTAATAAGGCAGGGTCACCTCGCGCGGGCCGGCGGCGTCGCGGCGGCGCGCCTGGACGTCGAAGCTGACCTCGGTGACGATGAACTCGCCGCTGTCGTTGCAGGTGCCGCGCACGTTGGTGATCTGGGCGACGAGGTCGATCGCGTCCGCGTCGCGGCTGTTCGCCGGGTTGAAGAAGGTGACGTCGCCGGTCGGGGCGGCGATCGCCACCGGGGGGCAGGCGGTGTAGTTGGCGAGGATGCCCGTCGCCGTGATGTCGCCTTCGTGCGCACATCCGGTAAGTCCGACAGAAAGCAGGGCGGCGACAGCGGCCGCTTTGGGCAGGTAAGAGCGCAAGGCGAGATCCCCAATGTGGTGTTGACGCTTCCCTAGCGCCCCAAGGCTTTTGTGCAAACTGGCAATCGAGTAGAGGCCCCACCATCTGAACGATATATGAGCAAACCGCCCCTCACCCTCCTGATCGCCGCCCCGCGCGGCTTCTGCGCCGGCGTCGACCGCGCCATCCGCATCGTCGAGCTCGCGCTCGAGCGTTACGGAGCGCCGGTCTATGTTCGCCACGAGATCGTCCACAACAAGTTCGTCGTCGACAGCCTCAAGGCCAAGGGCGCGATCTTCGTGCCCGAGCTCGACGCGGTGCCCGACGGCGTGCCCGTGGTCTTCTCCGCCCACGGCGTGCCCAAGGCGGTCCCGGCCAAGGCGCAAGCGCGCGGGCTCAACTATCTCGACGCCACCTGCCCGCTTGTCTCCAAGGTCCATCGCCAGGCCGAGCGGCTGATCGAGCGCGGCCGTCACATCCTCTTCGTCGGCCATGCCGGCCATCCCGAGGTGATCGGCACGTTCGGCCAGGTCCCCGAAGGGATGATGACGCTGATCGAGACCGCGGCCGACGCCGAAGCCCTCCAGCCCGCCGATCCGGAGAGCCTCGCCTTCCTCACCCAGACGACCTTGTCGGTCGACGACACGGCGGAGATCGTTGGCATCCTGCAGCGCCGCTTCCCCTCGATCGCCATGCCGCGCAGCGAGGACATTTGCTACGCGACCTCGAACCGCCAGGCCGCGGTCAAGGCGATCGCCCCGCGCTGCGACGCGCTGCTGGTGATCGGCGCTCCGAACAGCTCCAATTCGCTCCGACTGGTCGAGGTCGCCGAGCGCGGGGGGACCAAGGCGCGCCTCGTCGGGCGCGGCGCCGACATCGATTTCGACTGGCTCGAAGGAGTCCGCACCCTCGGCATCACCGCCGGCGCCTCGGCCCCCGAGCTGCTCGTCCGCGAGGTCGTCGACGCGCTGGCCGAGCGGTTCGACGTCACCGAAGAGCCGGTCGAGGGCGTCGAGGAGCGCATGGTCTTCAAGCTCCCCGCCGGGCTCGAGGCCGCGTGAGCGCGGAGCTTTCCAACGTCGAGATTTTTACCGACGGGGCCTGCAAGGGCAATCCAGGCCCGGGCGGCTGGGGCGTCATCATTCGCTCGGGCGAGCGCGAGAAGGAGCTCTCCGGCGGCGAGCCGCTGACCACCAACAACCGGATGGAGCTGCTCGCCGCGATCCGCGGCCTGACCTCGCTCAAGCGCCCCTGCCGGGTCCGGCTCTACACCGACAGCAATTACGTCCGCGACGGCATCACCAAGTGGATCCATGGCTGGCTCAAAAACGGCTGGCGCACCGCCGACAAGAAGCCGGTCAAGAATGCCGAGCTCTGGCAGGAGCTGCTCGACGCGCAGAAGCCGCACAGGGTCGAGTGGCATTGGGTGAAGGGCCATAGCGGCCATCCCGAAAACGACCGCGCCGACGCCCTCGCCTGCGCCGCCGCTCTGGCTCAGCCGAAACGGGCGGCCGAATAGGGCGCGGGGTCGATCTCGGGCGCCCGCCCGAGCAGCAACGCGGCGGCAAGGCTCGCCGCGGCGGGCGCCGTCTGGATGCCGAACCCGCCCTGCCCCGCGCACCAGAAGAAGCCGGGCTCGGCATAGCCGTAGACCGGCAGCCGGTCCGGCGCGAAGCTCCTGAGACCCGCCCATTTGCGCTCGACCGCCGCGACCCGCCAATCGACCGCCCGCTCCAACCGGTCGATCGCCAGCGCCACGTCAAGCTCCTCGGGCGCGCAATCGTGAGGCGGGCACGGAGTCTCGTCGTGCGGGCTCAGCCACAGCCGTCCGCCGGGCTCCGGCTTGAAGTAGAAGCGCCCGGCGGCGTCGATCACCAGCGGCAGCGTTTCGGGCGCCGGCGGCTCGGTCCGCAGCTGCGCGATCGTCCGCCGGCAAGGCTGGATGCCGAGCCGGCCCGCGCCCGCCCGCACTGCGACCTCGTCGGACCAGGCGCCGGCGGCATTGACCAGCACATCCGCCTCGAACTCCCGGCCACCGGCCTCGATCCGCCAGCGCCCGCCGCTCCGCTCGGCCGCCATCATCGGCGCGTCCGTGACCAAGGTCGCGCCGCCCAGGCGCGCGCGCTTGAGGCAGTCGGCGTGGAGGCCGGCGACGTCGATGTCGGCGCAGCTCGGCTCGGCGAGGCCGTGATCCCAACCGGGCTTGAGGCCCGGGATCGCCTGCGCCAGCGCCGCCCGGTCCATCGGCGCGAACAGACCGGCCGGGAAGGCCGCCACCAGCGTCTCGAGCCCGGCGCGGCCTTCGGCGTCGGCGATGTGCAGCGCGCCGCGCGGCCGCAGCCACGGCGCGAGCGCGGGCCCGGAGGCGGTCGTCAGCGGACGGATCAGCGGCCCGCCATAGCTTTCGGACCAGAAGGCGGCGGAGCGCCCGGTCGCATGATAGCCGGGCTGGCTCTCCGCCTCGAGCAGCACCACCGACGCGGCTCCTGCAATCTCCGCCGCGAGGCTCGCGCCGGCGATGCCCGCGCCGACGATGACCACGTCGCTCACGGCGCGCGCGCCGCGAGAAAGTCGTCGATCCGCGCCAAGGCGTCCCGCCGCACGGGATCCTCCTCGCGCAGGATCTCGTGCGCCGCGCTCGGAAACGCCTCCAGCTGCGCATCGGGCAGCTCCTTCGCCACGCGCCGGATCTCGGCATTGCTGACCAGCCGGTCCCGCCCGGCGGCCAGGATCAGGACGGGCAGGCGCACCGCGCCCAGCCGCTCGGCGGTGAAGGCCGCGGCGGCGGAGCGGTACGCTGCGCGCATCCAGCCCCAGGTCGGCGCGCCGAGGCTCCACTCGGGCTTCTGCTCCCACCACCACAATTCGTCCTCGTATCGCTCGCTCGATCCGGTCAGGATTCGCTGCCTCTGGCCGCCCGCGCGCTGCAAGGCGGGCGGCACCCGCCACATCGGAATGTCGCGAAAGCCGCAAAGGGCCATCGTCTCGGCGATGTCCGGCGCCAGCCAGGCGGGAAGCGGGGCGCTGTTCACCGCGATCATCGGCGCCACCAGCACCGCCGCGTCGAGCGGTGGCTTCGCCTCGACCAGCGTCCGCAGCAGCACATGGCCGCCCATCGAATGGCCGATAGCCACGTGCGGGCCCGCCGTCCCCGCCCGCCAGTCGGCGAGCAGGGCGGTCAGGTCGTCGGTCAACGCCTCGAACGGATCGACGCGGGAGCCGTCGCCTCGCGATCCCCCCTGACCGCGCCAGTCGAAGGCGGCGACATTCCATCCGCTCGCGTGCCAATGGGCGAACGCCTCGAGATACTTCTCGATGAAGTCGCCCCGCCCGCCGGCGAAGATCAGGCTGCCGCGCGCCTTGCCGCGACCCGGCTGCGGCCAATCCATCCGCCGAATCTCCCAGCCGTCGGGTGCGGCCCAGGTGCCGAAGCGGGCGCCGTCCGGACGCGCGCGCCGGTGGTTGGGGTGATTTTCCATGCGCTCCGGTTACGGTTTCGAAAGGTCGGGCGTCTAGTGCCCGTCAAATATGGCTAACGCGCTCTCCATCTCCCTGCTCGTCCTGCTGGCGGCCATGCTGCTTGCGGCGTGCTGGTGGGACATCAAGTCGCGCACCATTCCCAACGAGCTCAACATCGCCATCGCCTTGCTCGCGATCCCCTTCTGGTGGTCGATCGGCCTGCCGCTCTGGCCGGAGGTTGCGATCCAGATCGGAATCGCCGCGATCGTCTTCGGTCTGTTCACGATCGCCTTCGCGATCGGCGCGATGGGCGGCGGCGACGTCAAGCTGATCGGCGCCCTGGCCCTATGGCTCCCGTTTCAGGCGCTGGTCGTGCTGCTGGTCGTGATGTCGCTCGCCGGGGGGGTGCTGACGGCAGTGATGTACATTCGCCATCGCCTGGCCCGAAGCGAGGGCCGGCTCGAAGTTCCGTACGGCCTCGCCATCGCATTCGGCGGTTTGTGGCTGATTAGCGAACGCTTTCTTAACCAGTTTGGATGATGACTAGGGCCTGATTTCACTCAGGTCCCGCAGGGGAGGCGACACGCGCCATGGACGTCAAGAAGATCGTGCTGCTCGTAGGCGCACTCATCATTGCAGGCGTCACCGCCTTCATGGCCAAGAGCATGTTCACCGGTGCCGCGGCGCCGCAGGCACAGGCGAGCCAGCAGGTTCCCGCCGGCCCCGAAGTGCTGGTCGCGACCCGCACGCTCCCGGTCGGCACGATCATCGACGCCGAGGCGTTCCGCTACCAGCCCTGGCCCCAGGGCCTCGTCCAGCCCGCTTATTTCACGCGCGGCGAAGCGGGCCTCGATCCGCAGAGCCTGATCGGCACCGTCGTTCGCAACGAAATCACCGCCGGCCAGCCGCTGACCCAGGGCGCCATCGTTCGCCCGGGCGAACGCGGTTTCCTCGCCGCGGCGCTCGGCCCCGGCATGCGCGCCGTTACCGTCGGCGTGTCCGCGACCAGCGGCGTCGCCGGCTTCGTCTTCCCGGGCGACCGGGTCGATCTCGTGCTTGCGCAGGAAGTCGAAGGCGGCGGCGATGGCCCGCCCCTGCGCGTCTCCGAGACGATCGTCCGCAACATTCGCGTCCTCGCCGTCGACCAGCGGCTCAACGCCCGCGACGAGCAGGGCAACCAGGTCGCCCAGACCGTCGCCACGGTGACGTTCGAAGCGACGCCCAAGATCGCCGAGAAGATCGCGGTCGCGCAGACCATCGGGCAGCTCTCGCTGTCGCTGAGGTCGCTCGCCGACAACAATGCCGAGCTGGAGCGCGCAATCGCCGCCGGCGAGGTGACCGTGCCTGAGACCGTAGACCCGCGGGCCGAGCGGCAGATGCTGCTCGCCGTTTCCAGCCGCCCGGTCGACAGCAACACAACCTATACGGTCGGAGCCGATGTCTCGCGTTTCCAGCGCAGCACCGTCCCCGGCCGGGCGCGAGACAATAATAACAGCTCCGCGTCCAACTCCGCGCCCAACTCGGCCGGCATTCCGGGAGCCAGTCTCGGACCGGTCGTTCGGGTCGCGCGCGGAAATTCAGTGACCGTCGTTCCGGTGGGAGCCAGGTAATGAAGAGCAAGATCAGTATGAAGCGCGCCGCGCTCGGCACCGCGCTGGCGGCCGCGCTGGCCGCGGGTATCGCCGCCTCCGCGCCGAGCCAGGCCGTCGCCCAGTCCGGCGCGGTCGCTCCGGGCAGCGATATCACGCTCTCGGTCGGCACCGGCCGGCTGGTGCGGGTGGGCGGCGCGATGACCGATCTGTTCGTCGCGAACAACGAGATCGCCGACGTCGAGGTGCGCTCGCCGACACAGTTCTACGTCTTCGGCAAGACCGCGGGCAACACCACCGTCTACGCGACGGACCGCTCGGGCCGAGTGGTCTATTCCGCAAGCGTTCGAGTCGGCCAGAACCTCGCGTCGGTCGGGCAGATGCTGCACGCGGCGATGCCCGAGGCGGACATCGTGGCGACGCCGATGAACGGTATGGTCCTGTTGACCGGCACCGTCGCCCAGCCCAACGACGCGGCCGAGGCCGAGCGCCTCGCCCAGGCGTTCGTCGGCGACGGGACGCAGGTCGTCAGCCGCCTGCGCACGGCGACGCCGCAGCAGGTGATGCTCCAGGTCAAGATCGCCGAGGTCAACCGCTCGCTGCTGCGCGAGATCGGCACCAACCTCCTGTCGCGCGACAATTCGGGCGGATTCCTGTTCGGCATCGGCCGCGGCAATGCCGGCACGATCACCGATGCGCTCGATCCCGTGACCGGATTGCCGACGGGCGGCACGGCCTACACGTTCAACAACGCCCTTGGTGCGACGACCCTCGGCGCCGCGGGCCATTTGCTCGGGCTCGATATCCTGAGCACCATGAACCTCGCCGAGACCACCGGCCTCGTCACGACCTTGGCCGAGCCGTCGATCGTCGCGCTTTCCGGCGAAACGTCGAGCTTCCTCGCCGGCGGCGAGTTCCCGATCCCGATCTCGCAGTCGCTCGGAAGCATCACCATCGAGTATAAGCAATATGGCGTCGGCCTCGCCTTCTCGCCGATCGTGCTCGAGGACGGGCGCATCCAGATGCGCGTCCGCCCGGAGGTCTCCGAGCTGTCCAACGAGGGCACGATCCGCCTCAACGGCTTCAACGTGCCCGCGCTCACCGTGCGCCGCGCGGAGACGACCGTCGAGCTCGGCTCGGGCCAGAGCTTCATGATCGCCGGCCTGCTGCGCAACCACAATACGAACACGATCGACCGCGCGCCCTTCCTTGGCAACATTCCCATACTCGGCGCCCTGTTCCGCTCGACCCGCTACCAGCGGGCCGAGACCGAGCTGGTCATCGTCGTCACGCCTTATCTGGTGCGCCCGGTCTCGAACCCGGCCCAGATCGCGCTGCCGACCGACGGCCATCGCAATCCCGACGAGGCCCAGCGCCTGCTCGTCGGTCAGGAAAATGACGGCCGCACCGGCGAGCAGCGTCCGGGGCCGAGCGCCGGCCCGGGCCGCACAGTTGCGCCGGGCATCGGCACCACAGGCGATGCTTCGCCGTCCCTGCCCGCCCCCGGCCATTCTCCGGTCCGCGAGGTCAGTGCCGCTGCCGCTCCGCCGCCCCAGCAGCCGCAGGCGGCTCGTCCGTCCGCCCAGCCCGGGTTCAACTTCTGATGGCCGCCGCCGCTCGAAAGGATATGATCATGTCCCGCCTGCTCAGCATCGCCGCGGTCTCCGCTTTCGGGCTCGTCGTCGGGGGTTGCTCGACGCAGCCCGACCAGCTCGAGGTGCGCCGCAATTACAGCCTCTACTCGCTCCACCAGCCGGTGGTCGAGCGGACCAGCTTCGTCTTCGATGTCGCTACCCAGGGCGATGGCGTCTCCGCCTCCGAGCAGGGCCGGCTCGCCGCCTGGTTCGATTCGATCGGCCTGCGCTACGGCGATTCGATCGCGATCGACGGGGGCGACTATGATTCGAACGGCGCCAAGCGCGACGTGGCACGAGTCGCGTCCGCCCATGGCCTGTTGATCGCCGACGCGGGCGCGCCGGTGACCGAAGGGGCGGTGCCTCCGGGTTATGTCCGCGTCGTCGCCAGCCGGGCGACCGCGAGCGTCGATGGCTGCCCCAGCTGGAACGACCCCGGCATCGAATCGCCGGTCCGCACCGGAAGCAATTATGGCTGCGCGACAAACACCAACCTTTCCGCGATGATCGCCAACCCGGAGGATCTGATCCAGGGCCGCGAACCGTCCGGCAATGGTGCCGCGCAGACCGCGGGTCGCGCCGCGCGCGCCTATCGCGAAAGTCCGCCCACCGGGCGTCAAGGACTCCCCGCCGCCACCACCACTCCGCAGGGTAGGTAAAACCATGAACGCGCCCTTCCACGCTTCCCGCGCGGCTTCGCTCCGCGACCCGTTCAGCGCCTACGTCACCGACGAGGAAACCGCCGAGCTGCTGCGGCCGATCGCGGTCGAGCACGGCTGGTCGCCGGAAAAGGTCAACAAGGGCGGCCTGCGCAACGCCGTGCAAACGCTGTCGGTCTCGGCGAGCCCGTCGATCCTGTTCGTCGATCTTTCCGAAAGCGGCGACCCGCTCAACGACATCAACGCGCTGGCAGAGGTCTGCGAGCCGGGAACGGTGGTGATCGCCGCGGGCCAGGTCAACGACGTTCGACTCTACCGCGATCTCGTCGCCTCGGGCATCCAGGATTATCTGCTGAAGCCGTTCTCGCCCGATCAGCTTCGCGACGCCTTCGCCAATGCGCAGATGACCATTTCAGGCCCGCGAGTCGCCGAAAGCGGCATGGAGAAGCCCAACGTGATGGCTGCGGTCATCGGCGTGCGCGGCGGCGTCGGCGCCTCGACCATCGCGACCTCGCTCGCCTGGCTGATGGGCGACAAGGGTGGTCGCTCGACCGCTTTGCTCGACCTCGACGTCCACTTCGGAACCGGCGCGCTGGCGCTCGACCTCGAGCCTGGCCGCGGCCTGACCGACGCGATCGAGAATCCGAGCCGCATCGACGGCCTGTTCATCGAACGGGCCATGGTCCGCGCCAACGAGAAGCTCTGCGTGCTTTCCGCCGAGGCGCCGATCAACCAGTCGATGATGTCGGACGGCTCCGCTTTCTACCAGCTGCAGGAAGAGATTCGGCATGCCTTCGAAGGCACGGTGATCGATCTGCCGCGGCAGATGATGGTCCACTACCCGCACCTTCTGGGCGACGTTCACGTCGTCGTTGTCGTCGCCGAATTCACCCTCTCCGGCACGCGCGACGCGATCCGCATCCTTTCCTGGCTGAAGGCGAACGCGCCGCAGGCCCGGATCATCGTCGTCGCCAACCGCTGCCAGTCGGGCATTCAGGAGGTGAGCCGCAAGGACTTCGAGCATTCGATCGAGCGTAAGGTCGACATCGTCATCCCGTTCGATCCGAAGATGGCGGCGCAGGCCGCCAAGCTCGGCCAGCCGCTCGCCAAGATCGCCAAGTCCGGCAAGCTGTCACAGCCGCTCGCCCAGTTGCTGGCGCTCACGGTCGCCCAGGATGGCGCCGAGGGCGCCGAGGAAGGCGGCTCCGCGAACGGCGGGTCGCTGCTCGGCAAGCTCGGCAACTTCAAGGCCATGGTTTCGAAGAAGCCCAGGGAAGCTTCCGCCGCGGCCTGAGGCCGAACCGGCGCGAAGAGGGAGGCGAAATGCCGAGTTTCACGATAATCTTGCTGCTCGCCGGGGTCGTGACCTCGGGGATCCTCGCGCTCACGGCTTTTTCGGGCCCGTCGGCGGGTAAGCTGGTGTCGCGCCGCCTCGAGGATCTGCGCGAGCGCCACAGCCGGTCGACCGATGTCGCCGCCCAGGCCCAGCTCAAACGCATCTACGCCCAGCGCCAGAATCGCGGCGACGGCTTCGCCAAGCGCTTCATCCCCAGGCCCGCCTTGCTCCAGCTGCGGCTGAGCCAAACCGGGCGCAGATGGACGCTGGCGCACTATGTGATGGCCTCGGCCGGCCTGGGCACGATCACGTTCGCCGGATTGGCCTTCAAGGGCCTGCCGCTGATGCTCGCCGTCCCGCTCGGCCTGTTCGCCGGCGTCGCCATCCCCCATTTCGTGATCGGCAAGCTGATCAAGCGCCGGGTCAACAAGTTCACCGCGCGTTTCCCCGACGCGATCGAGCTGATGGTGCGCGGCCTGCGCTCGGGCCTGCCCATTTCGGAAACCGTCGGAATCGTCGCCGACGAGCTTCAGGCGCCGGTCGGCACCGAGTTTCGCACGGGCGCCGACAAGATGCGGATCGGCCGGACGATGGACGTCGCCCTGCAGGAGACCGCGAACCGTCTCGGCACGCCCGAGTTTCAGTTCTTCGTCATCAGCCTGGCAATCCAGCGCGAGACCGGCGGCAACCTCGCCGAGA
>Ga0190266_10000013_pt1 | contig 28846 bp, 27 predicted proteins | sample Popmic220T_FD_132448 | JGI IMG/M metagenome (GOLD analysis project Ga0190266, IMG submission 132448) | Populus adjacent soil microbial communities from riparian zone of Indian Creek, Utah, USA - 220 T | ecosystem: Environmental > Terrestrial > Soil > Riparian zone | place: USA: Utah | collected...
GGCCCGCTACGACACGCTCACCTATGTCGGCGATCCTGATCCGCCCCAGGCGCCGGTGGTGCAGGTCTACGCGAACTCGATCTCGCAGTCCGACTGCGACAAATATGGCCGCAACGTCGCCTTCTCCGGATTCACGGCGAGCGCGAACGGCGGCGGCGGTCCGCCGCCGACTCCGACATGGACGCGCACCTTCTCGAACGACGAATCCAGCGGCGTCGACTGGGGCTGGTCGGGCTCGGCCGACACGTCCGGCAACAGCCGTTCCTGCCGCCGGCGCTACGTGCAGATCAACACGCCGACCTTCGAGACCCGCTACCGCTACACGACGACGCTGTGGCAGCAGGAGCCGATCGACGTCAGCCAGTACAAGCTCGGCAACCCGATCCAGGTGGCGACGACCACCAGCACCATCTCCAACGACGGCGACGTCACGAACGACGGCTACGTCTCGACGTCGGGCATCTACGACGCCCACGAGCTCGCCCTCAACGGCGACCAGGTGACCACCTCCAACATCACCTGGGCAGGCTGCATCGAGGAGCGGCAGACGTCGGCGGCGAACCTGATCACCCCGACGACTCCGGCGAACCTGGCGATCCCGGCGACCGCCTACGATCTCGACATCAACCTCGTTCCGAACAGCGACCAGACGCGGTGGCACCCGGCGCTGCCGCAGCTCGCCTACAGCCGCACATCCTCGACCAGCGGAACCAGCTCGCCGGTCAGCTCGGCCTGCCCGGCCGCTGCGGTGCGGCTGACGGCATTCACCCGCGGCGCGATGCAATCCTATGTCAACGCGCTGACGCCGACCGGCAGCACCTATCACGACATCGGCATGATCTGGGGCGCGCGGATGCTCTCCAGCGGCGGCGTCTTCCACGACAGCCCGGACACCTACAATTCGATGCCCGTCGCCCGCCACATCATCTTCATGACCGACGGCCAGATGGACACGGACAGCGGCATCTACACTTTCATGGGCATCGAGAAGAACGACCAGCGAGTCAGCGGCATGGCGAGCCCGTCGGAAGCCGAGCTCAACGGTCGCCACATGCAGCGCTTCAAGATGATCTGCAACGCGGCCAAGAGCCTCAACATCTCGATCTGGGTGATCGCCTTCGGGACCACGCTCACCAGCGAGATGCAGGGCTGCGCGAGCAACGCCAACCAGGCGTCGACCATCTCCGACCGCAATGCGCTGATCGCCCGCTTCCGCCAGATCGGCAGCAACATCGGCGCGCTGAGGCTGACCCAGTGAGCCGGCGCCTCACCCTCCGCGCGCTCGGGCGCGACGCCGGCGGCGCGACGATCGTCGAGTTCGCGCTGCTGCTGCCGGTGATGTGCGGCCTGCTGGTCGGCGTGACCGACCTCGGCTACCGCAGCTACGTGTCCTCGATCGTCCAGGGCTCGCTGCACGAGGCGGCGCGGATGGGGACGGTCGGCGGTATCTCGACCGACACGATCGCGTCGCACGTCCGCACCCGGCTGCGCTCCTTTTCCCGCGACGCGACGGTCACCGTCACGACCCGTTCCTATGCCGATTTCACCGGCGTTCGGACGCCGGAGACGATCACCCAGGATACGGTGCCGCTCGGCCAGTACAATACGGGCGATTGCTACCAGGACTTCAACGGCAACCAGCAATACGATCTCGATCGCGGGCGGACCGGCCTCGGCAATGCCGAGGACGTCGTCTATTTCGAGGTCCGGATGGTCTATCCGCGGATCGTTCCGGTCGGCAACTTCTTCGGCTGGAGCGACAACGTCACGATCAACCAGAACACCGTGCTGCGCAACCAGCCCTACGCGGCCCGCAATACGGGGGTTTCGATCCGATGCAGCTGACCCTTCCCGCTTCGCTCCGGCGCGGCGCGGGCTTTGCCCGCCGCTTCGGCTCCTGCGAGGGCGGCCTCGCCTTCATCGAATTTGCCATGGCGCTGCCCGTCCTGGTCACGCTCGGCCTGGTCGGCCTCGAAACCGCCAATCTGGCGATGGCGCACCTGCGCGTCAGCAACATCGCGATGCTCACCGCCGACAATGCCGCGCGGGTGCGCGACAGCATCGACGAGGCGAACGTCATCGAGCTGATCACCGGCGCGAAGATGACGGGGGACAGTATCCAGTTCCGCCAGAACGGGCGGATCATCTTGTCCAGCGTCGAGCCGAACACCGCCGGCCTCAACGGCACCAGCACAGGCCAGTGGATCCGCTGGCAGCGCTGCGACGGCGCGCGCAACGTCGCGTCGAGCTACGGGGCCGAGGGCACGGGCCAGAACAACGCCTCGCTGCAAGCCGTCGGGCCCCCGGGCAACCGGATCGCGGCGACCACCGGGACGGCGATCATGCTGGTCGAGGTGGTCTACGACTATCAGCCGCTCGTCTCGGACACGATCTTCGGCACGCGCATCATCCGCTACGAAAGCGCGTTCAACGTGCGCCAGCGGACCAACCAAGTAATCAACAACGTCGGCAATGCGACGCCGAAGAGGTGCACCACCTTCAATCCGTGACCGGCCCGTTGCGGGTGCGGGGCTCGCACCCTAAATCGGGGGCATGAGTTCACCGATCAGTGTCGACCTTCCCCATCGCCTCGGCGCCGAGGAGGCCAAGAAGCGCATCGCGAACAATGTCGGCGGCCTCACCGCCCATTTGCCGTCGGGCGCCCAAGTCCGCTCGCGGTGGGAAGGGGACCAGATGAAGCTCGGCGTCGCCGTGATGGGGCAGGAGATCGACGCCTCGCTCGACGTGCGCGAGAGCCTCGTGCGCGTGACGGTCAATCTGCCGCCGGCGCTCGCTTTCTTCGGCAAGGCGATCGAGGCGGGCCTCAGGCGCTCCGCTCCCCAGCTGCTCGAGGACCGTTCCAAATAGTCCTAGCGGCGGTCCGGCCGCGACGGCGGCCCGCTTCTTACCAGCGAATGGATCGGGCAGCGCTCGCCGTCGACGATGAAGCTCGACGTGTTGTCGATCGTGTCGCCCGGCCGGGTGTCGAGGCCGATCCTGACTGCGGTGCCGATGTTGAAGCACGGTCCGGTCAAATCCGCCCGATACCAGCTGCGCTGTTGATCCTGGAGATAGACGACGTCCTCGCCCACCGGGTGAAAGGTGCGGATCGATCGGAAGCTGGCGAACGGTATCCGGGCTTCCTCGACCGGCGGGACACCAGCGGTCGGCTGCAGGGCGAGCAGGATGGCGAGAAGGCTCATCAACTTTCCTCTACGCGGGCGGCGCTGAACGGTTTCTGACCCGTCTCTAGGCGTTGCCGCCGCGCCGCGCTACATCGCTCGGACGATACGGACGGGAGGCGGGATGCGGCACGTTGCGGTGATCGGGTCGGGGCCCGCTGGCTATTATTGCGCGGAGGCGCTGCAGAAGAATCTCGGCGACGGCGTGCGGGTCGACATGATCGACCGGATGCCGGTCCCCTACGGGCTGATCCGCTTCGGCGTGGCGCCCGATCACCAGTCGATCAAGGCGGTCGCCAAGCGCTACGAGAAGGTCGCTCTGTCGGACAATGTCCGCTTCGTCGGCAACGTGCTCGTTGGCCGCGACGTGTCGATCCCGGAGCTGCTGGACCTTTACGACGCGGTCATCCTCGCCACCGGCGCGCCCAACGACCGGCCGCTCGAAATACCCGGCGGCGACCTGCCTGGCGTGGTCGGATCGGCGGCCTTCGTCGGCTGGTATAACGGGCATCCCGAATTCGCCGATCTCGATCCTCCGCTCGACGTCGAGGCGGCGGCGGTGATCGGCAATGGCAATGTGGCGCTCGATGTCGCGCGCATCCTGTCCAAGACGCCGGCGGAGTTCGCCGGTTCGGACATCGTCGCCCACGCTTTCTCCAAGCTCGGCAATTCGGCGATCCGCACGATCGAGGTGCTCGGCCGCCGGGGGCCGCACCAGATCGCGATGACCCCCAAGGAGCTGGGCGAACTCGGCCATCTCGAGGAGGCGGTGCCGATCGTCGATCTCGCCGATTTCCCGCCCGAGATGGACGACGCCTTGCTCGAGCCCGGCCAGCGCAAGTCGGTGACGCACTTGCGCGACTTCGCCGCCCTGGAGCCGGGCAAGCGCAAGCGGATCATCTTCGATTTCTTCGCCAAGCCGATTGCCGTGAAGGGCGAGGGCAAGGTGGAACGGCTGATCGTCGAGAAGACGCGGCTCGACGAGCGCGGCGCCGCCGTCGGCACGGGCGAGACCTACGAAATACCCTGCGGACTGGTCGTCACCTGCATCGGCTACAAGACGCCGCCGATCCCGGGCGTGGCTTACGAGGAGGATCGCGGCCGCTTCGCCAATGCCGAGGGGGTGATCGGCGGCGGCCTCTATTGCGTCGGCTGGGCGCGGCGCGGGCCAACCGGCACGATCGGCACCAATCGCCCGGACGGCTACGAGGTCGCCGAGCGCATCGCCGCCGATGTCGGGCCCGGGAGCGGGCGCAAGGAAGGGCGGCCGGGGCTCGACCGGCTGCTCGAAAGCCGAGGCGTCGAGATCGTCACGTTCCGCGATTGGCAGCGGATCGAGGCGGCGGAGGCAGCGCGCGCGCGCACGGGCTCCCCGCGCGAGAAGTTCGTCGCCATCGCGGAAATGCTGGGCGCCCGGGGCCGATGACGATGGGACCGAAAGCGGGTACAGGGAACGCATGAGCGGGCACGTCTTCATCAGCCACGGATCGGAAGACCGCGACGAGGCCAACCGGCTATGCGCCTTCCTCGAGGCGCGCGGCGTGAAGGCCTGGATCGCGCCGCGCGACGTACGGCCCGGTATGGACTATTCCGAGCAGCTCCAACTGGCGATCGAATCCTGCCTGGCCTTCGTCGTGCTGGTGACCGACACGGCCAACAAATCGCCCTATGTCCGCGCCGAGACGGAGATGGCGTTCAGCACGAACAAGCCGATCTTCCCGGTGCGCAGATCGGACATCAAGCCGGCCGCCGGCCTCGCCTTGTTCCTCAAGATCCGCCATTGGACCGACGCCTTTGGCACCGGCGAGAGCGCGGCGATGGCCCGGCTCGGCGACGAGCTGCAGGCGCTGTCCGGCGTGACGCCCGAAACGGCAGGCGCGGTGCCCCCGCCTCCGCAGCCGCCGCCACCGCCGCCACCTCCACCACCCCCGCCTCCGCCGCCCGCGGACGAGGCGCGGCTCACGGCGGCGATCGGCCCCAAGGCGGCCTGGTATCTCGAGCGATGGCGCCTGGCCGACACCAAGGGATCCGTCTTCGGCTGGAACTGGCCGGCCTGCCTGGTGGCCTTCCCCTGGCTCCTCTATCGCAAGATGTGGATGCTGGCGGCCCTGGTCGGCGCCGCCTTCGCCCTCCTGTCGATCGTCGGCATGATCGATCCGCGCCTGGCAATGCCGACGTTCCTCGCGTCGATCGCCATCACCTTCGTCACCGGCGGGCTCGGCAACCACTGGTATCGCAAGCAGGTCAATGCGCTCGCCGCCGACCAGAGCCTCGGCCTCGCCGAACTGGAGAAGAAGGGCGGGGTCTCGGTCCCGGCGGTGTGGATCTCGGTCGCCGCCACCGTGCTCCTCATCCTTCTTTCCGGTGCTCTGGCCGTCATGCGGAAGCAGGACCCGGCGCCCTTACCGTCCCCGGCGCCCTCGCCGGCGGCGCCGGAGACGGCGGGCGACAAGCCAGCCGACGGCGGCCAGCCGCCAGCCGCTCCCGCCACCTTCGATGCGAGCTTCTTCGTCGGCCGCTGGTCGGACGAGGGCAATTGCAACAACCCCTTCGAATTCTTCGCCGACGGCCGGTTCATCGCCGCGGGCGACGCCTCCGGCTTTTGGAGTCTGGAGGGCAATCGGCTGTCGCTGGGCGGCGCCGGCGGAGGGCAAATGGTCCAGGTCGTCGCGCTCGATCAGAACAGCTTCTCGCTGACAACCGCCCAGGGCCAGACCTCGATCGCTCGGCGCTGCTGACGCTGCCCAAGCCCGCTTGCGCTCTACCGGAGCGCTCCCTATAGACGCCCGGCCCCGCCGGCCGCGGAGAGAATTCTCCGGGGCCGAGCGCATCGGTCGGGGAGTAGCTCAGCCTGGTAGAGCACTGTCTTCGGGAGGCAGGGGCCGGAGGTTCGAATCCTCTCTCCCCGACCAATTTCACATATTGAGAAACCGTCCGGCGGACGGTTTCGCGCGGCGATCCGCCGGAGGCGATCCCGCGGTTAAACCAGCAGATGCTTCTGGATCTTGCCCGCCGACGTGCGCGGGAATTCGGCGACGAAATCGAAGCGGCGCGGGACCTTGTAGGGCGCCAGCCGGGCGCGGCAAAAGGCCTGGAGCTCGTCGGGCGCCGGATGGAAGCCGCCATGGGCGAGCTGGACAAAGGCGCGGCCGACCTCGCCCCATTTGGGATCCGTCTCGGCCAGCACCGCCACGTCGACCACCGCCGGATGGGCGGACAGGACGTTCTCGACCTCGGCGGGATAGACGTTCTCGCCGCCTGAAATGAACATCTCCTTGCGCCGGCCGGCGATCCAGAAGAGGCCGTCGGCATCGCGCCGGGCGAGGTCTCCGGAGACCAGCCAGCCGTCCTCGGTGAACGCGGCCGCGGTCGCCTCGGGATTGCGCCAATAGCCCGGGGTGATGCCGGGCCCCGCGAATTGCAGCTCGCCAACCTCTCCGGCGGCCGCCTCGCGTCCGTCCTCCCGCATGATCCGCGCGGAGCAGAGCAGTTGCGGCCGGCCGACCGATCCGACCCGAGTCCAGGCGTCGGCGGGATCGACGAGGAAGGCGGTCGGCCCGGTCTCGGTCATGCCCATGCCGCCGCACAGGCGGATCCCCCGATCGCGACAGGCCAGCGCGATCGCGTCGGGCAGCGGCGCGCCGCCGCATCCCCAATGGCGCACCCTGTCGAGCGGCGCCGCGGCGAAGCGGGGATGGTCGAGCAGGCCCTGATAGACGGTCGGAACGGCGAAGATCGTGTCGAGCCGCCGCGCCTCGAGCAGGGCGACGATCCGGTCGGCGTCAAATCCGTCCATCACCACCACCCGGCCGCCGGCGATCAGGGTCGGCAAGGCGTGGAGGTTGATCCCCGCGGTATGGAAGACGGGCAGGAAGGCGAGCGTCGTGTCGCTGCCGGTCAGCCCGATCGCGCCGGCGATGTTGACGTAGTTCGCGATGGCCATTCGGAAGGTATAGATCACGCCCTTGGGGCGCCCGGTCGTCCCCGACGTGTAGATCAGATACCAGATGCCGTTGTCCGGCCAGCGCGCCCGCCAACGCCGGGGGGCGCCGGCGCCGCGCCGCTCCTCATAGTCGCCGTCGAGGTCGACCGTCGGGAGCGGCGGAAGCGCGGCCGCCGCTGAGGCTTCGGGCGCGCCGTGAAACAGCAGGCTGGGGCCGGCGTCGGCGATCAGTCCCTCGAGTTCGGCGGCCGGCATGCGCCAGTTGAGCGGCACGAGGATCGCGCCCAGCTTCGCGCAGCCGAACAGGATCTCGAAGAATTCAGGGCGGTTGCGGCTGAGAATCGCGACGCGGTCGCCCTCGCCAACGCCGAGCGATGCCATCATCCCCGCTGCGCGGCAGGCCCGCGCGTCGAGCTCGGCATAAGTGAGCGTGCGACCGCTCGCCGCATCTTCGACCGCGACGCGCTCGCCCTGCAGCATGGCGCGCTTGGCGATCAGGTCGGGCAGATCGCCGATCATCTTTTGCGCAGGCCTTCCGAGACGAGATCGATGGCGCGGTCGGCGACTTCGGCCGGCTCCATGTCGTGCCGCCACAGGCCGTAGCGCATGCCGAGGAAGACGCTCATCCCGATCAGCGCCCAGGCGCGCAACTCGTCCGGCCCCTCGGCGATCTCGCCGCGGGCGCGGGCGGCGGCAAGGCCGTCGCGATAGCCTTCGACGAAGCTCAGATAATGCTCGCGATAGGCGTCCTCGGCGACGAACTGCGATTCCTCGATGATCCGGTAGAGCTCGGGATGCTGGCGGGTGAAGGCGATGAAGGCGGCGAGGCCGGTCCGCTCCGCCGCAAGCCGGTCCGGCGCGCCGCGCACCGCCTCGGCGACATGGGCGCGGGTGGCGTGGCTCATATCGCGCACCAGCGCGCGGAACAGCTCCTCCTTGCTCTCGAAATAGGTGTAGAAGGTGCCGAGAGCGACGCCGGCCCGGGTGGTGATCCCGGTGATCGCCGCCTCGTGATAGCCCCGTTCGCCGAACTCCTGCGCCGCCGCTTCGAGCAGCTTGCGCACGGTCTTGCGGCCGCGCTCGGTGCGCGGCGCCTTGCCGGCCGACACGGCGGTCTGGCCCAAGTCGTTCATGCGCCCTCTCCCGCCGCGAACTTGAACCGACTTTCAGCTTTGCGCAAGCGGATGCGTTTTCACCGCGGCGCTGGGGAAACGGTGGTTTAACTTATCTGGGGTAGATTTCGGGGCGTTGGGGAGCTGCGATTCGTGGCCAGATTTATTGTGTTGAAAAAAGGAGGCGGCGGGAAAGTCGCCATCAATCCGGACCAGGTCGCCTTCGTGCGTTCTGCGGCCGGAGCCTTTACCGATGTCTTCTTCAATGGACAGCAGGTCGCGGTCGAGGGGAGCTTCGACGAGATCGTGAAGCTGCTGGGGCTTGCCGACGCCGCGGATCGCAATAGCGACGGACAGCCCCGCTCCGCCTTCGGACCTTTCGTGCGATAACGCCCGCCGCGCGAACGGCTTCTTAACAACGATTTGCTAAGCGGGGCGTGTTGGGGGTGGCTCGACCAAGGAGTCACGTGTGAAGCGTTTGTCGTTCCGATTGTCGCAGGCCGTCGCCGGCGGCCGTGCCGCCAAGGCGGCTCCCGGATCGCGCGAGGTCGTTCTCGAGCGGCTGCTGCGCAAGCGCGCCGCCGCCTATCAGGCCGGGCTGGGAGACCAGGAGCAGATGCTGCGCGACCAGATACGCTGGTCCTTGCCTATCGACCGGGACCCTGCGGGCGAGCACGAAAGTCCCGACCCTCCTCAAAGTTGAATATTGACTCAACTTTCATTTTAGGCCAGAGCCGGCCCCGGCGCATGCTCCCTTAAGAGGGCGCGCCGGGGAGGGAAAGCTGAAGGTATTTACCGCTTCGGACGGAGCGAAGATCGCTTACCGCGACGAGGGCGCCGGGCCTCCGCTCGTGCTGCTCCACGGGCTGATGGCGCATGGCGGCTTCTTCCGCGAGCAGGAGCCGCTCGCCGCCGATTTCCGACTCATCGCCATCGACCTGCGCGGCCACGGCGAATCGCACAGTGCTCCGGCGCCGACGGTCGAACGCATCGCCGCCGATGTCGCCGAACTGGTCGAGGCGCTCGATCTGGAGGGCGCGGTCGGCGTCGGCTGGTCGCTTGGCGCGACCGTCCTCTGGCAGGTCCTCGCCGGTCCCGCCGCGGCGCGCTTCGCGGGCGCGGTGGTGATCGACATGACCGCGCGCGTGCGCAACGACGCGCGCTGGGATCTCGGCCTTTCGCCCGAGGCGTGCGCGGCGCGTAGCCTGGCGATCCGCGACGATTATGAGAGCTTCGCCTTTTCCGCGGGCCAGGCGATCTTCGCCCAGCCGGTCGCGGCCGCGCAGACCGGCCTCGCCAGCTGGGTGTCGCAGGAATTCGCCCGCAACGACGCCGCCGCGATGGCGGCCGTCTGGGAGTCGCTGGTCGTCCAGGACATGCGGCAGCTGCTCGCATCGATCCGCCATCCGACCTTGATCGCGCACGGGGCCCACAGCTCGCTCTACGGCGACGGCACCGCCGATCATCTCGTGGCGGCGCTGCCCCAGGCACGTGCCGTCCGCTTCGAGCGCTCGGGCCACGCCCCGCACCTCGAAGAGCCCGAACTGTTCAACGCCACCCTGAAGGATTTCGCGGGCCGCCTGTCGCGCGCCCGTGCTGCGCAGACCACCGAATGATGAGGAGAAACCCCATGTCCAGCACCACCAGCCTCAAGACCGGCCTCAAGATCGGCGCCGCTTTGGCCGCGCTTACCGCCTTCGCCGGCCCTGCCTTCGCGCAGGATACGCCTCCTGCCGCCGCGTCCGGCGAGCAGACCTCGACCGGCGCGAATGGCGAGGTGATCACCGTCACCGCCCGGCGCCGGTCGGAGAATCTGATCGACGTGCCGATTGCGATCAGCGCCTATTCGGGCGAGCAGCTCGAGAATGAGGGCGCGATCGATCTCACCGATATCGGCGACACGACTCCGAACGTCACGATCGAGGCGTCGCGCGGCACCAATTCGACGCTGACCGTGTTCATCCGCGGCGTCGGCCAGCAGGATCCGGTCGCCGGCTTCGAGGCCGGCGTCGGCCTCTATATCGACGACGTCTATCTGAACCGGCCCCAGGGGGCCTTGCTCGACATTTACGACGTCGAGCGGATCGAGGTCCTGCGCGGGCCGCAGGGCACGCTCTACGGCCGCAACACGATCGGCGGCGCGATCAAATATGTCACGCGGCGGCTGGCGGAGAGCCCCGAGCTTCGCATCCGTTCCAACCTCGGCACCGACGAGCAGGCCGATCTGGTGCTGACCGCTTCGACCCCGGTTACCGAGGACCGCAGGCTGCGCGTCGGCGGCTCGATCGCGCGGCTGTCGCGCGGCGGCTTCGGCGACAATCTCACCACCGGGCTGGAGAATTACAACAAGGACGTCTGGGCCGGGCGCCTGTCGGCCGAGTATAACAATAGCGGCACCGCCTTCGTGCGCCTGCAGGGCGACTATACGGCGGACGACAGCAACACGCGCGGCGGCCACCGGCTGATTCCGAGTCTGGTCACGCACACCCCCGTTTTGCCCGACGTGTACGACAGCCAGGGCGCGCTGCTCGATCCGACGCAGCGGGTCCGCGCCTGGGGCGTCAGCCTCTTCGCCGAGCTCCAGCCCTGGGACGGCTGGACGCTGCGCAGCATCACGGCCTTCCGCCGCGACAAGAGCCAGACGCCGATCGATTTCGACGCGCTGCCCGCGGTCGACGTCGACGTGCCGGCGGAATATACGAACGACCAGACCTCGCAGGAGCTTCAGGTCCTCTACGACCATGGCGGTTTCCACGGCCTGCTCGGCGCCTACTATCTCGACGCGAATGCCCAGACGGTCTTCGACGTCCGCCTGCCCGGCGGCCTCGCCGCGCTGACCTTCGGCGACGTCGGCACCGAGACCTTCGCGGTCTTCGGCGACTTCACCTACGATATCTCGCCGATGCTCAGCCTGTCGGTTGGCGGCCGCTACACCTGGGACCAGCGCCACTCGGTCGTCGACCGCGGCGTCTATCTCGGCGGCGGCGGCTCGCCCTATTTCGGCGGCACCGGCACCCGGATCGTCAATCAGTCGAGCTTCAACGGCACGGCCGACTTCGAGGAGTTCACGCCGCGCGCGTCGATCGCCTTCCACCCGAGCGACGACCACACGATTTACGCGAGCTACTCGCGCGGCTTCAAAGGCGGCGGCTTCGACCCGCGCGGCGTGACGACCGCGTGCCGCACGCCGACGGGCGCGGTCTGCACCACGCCGGCTCAGGTGTACGACTTCATGTCGTTCGATCCGGAAACGGTGACCAGCTACGAGCTCGGCTGGAACGCCCAGCTGTTCGATCGCCGCGTGACGTTCCGCCTGGCGGGCTTCTATGCCGATTATAACGACGTTCAAATCCCGGGCTCGGTCGGCGCCGTGGTCGGCGGAATCCCGACCTTCGTCGGAGTCACCACCAACGCCGCCAAGGCGCGGTTCATGGGTGTCGAGTGGGAAGGCAATGCGATCCTCGCGCGCGACTTCGGCGCCGAAGGGGACCGGCTCAATTTCGGCTGGTCGCTCGGCTACCTCAACGCGGACTATAAGGAGTATTTCGCGGCGCTCGCCAATCCGGTGACCGGCGTGACCACGCTGCAGGACGTCTCCGATCTCCGCGAGGTGCAGAACACCCCGGAATGGACCGCGAGCGGCACGCTCAGCTACGAGGTGCCGGTGGCATCGGGCCGGCTCAACATCATGTCCACGCTCTCCTATCGCAGCAGCTCGCAGCAGTTCGAGCTGCCTGTGCCGGGGCTCGACCAGAGCGGGTTCACCTTGTGGGACGCGAACCTTGTCTGGCATTCGGACAACGATCGCTGGCAGATCGGCCTCCACGGCCGCAACCTGACCAACAAGCGCTACATCGTCTCTGGCTATAATTTCCTTCGCCAGAACCCCGGCGCCCCCTATACGTCGCCCAACGGTTCCCAGGTGCGTACGGGCGATTTCATCCTGCCGGGCGGCAATCCGGGCCTCAACTCGACGCTCGGCGCCGAGGGCGTGCTCACCGCCTATTACGGCAATCCGCGGCAGGTCTTCCTGTCGATCGGACTGAACTTCCGCTGATGCGAGGCGGGAGCAGGAATGAGGGGGCGGGCCCCGGCGGGCGCGTCCTCCTCATCCTGCTCCTTGCCTATATCTTCAACTTCATCGACCGCCAGATCATCGGCGTCCTCGCGGTGCCGATCAAAACCGAGCTGTTGCTGAGCGACAAGCAGCTCGGCCTGATGGGCGGGATCGCTTTCGCCCTCTTCTACTCCGGGCTCGCCATCCCGATTGCCTGGCTCGCCGACCGCAAGAGCCGGGTCAACATCATCGCCGGCTCGGTGGCGCTGTGGAGCCTGTTCACCGCTTTGTGCGGCGTGGCGCAGAATTTCTGGCACCTGTTCCTCGCCCGGATGGGCGTCGGCATCGGCGAAGCGGGCGGCGTCGCGCCCTCTTATGCATTGATCTCCGACTTCTACCCGAAGGAGAAACGCTCCCGCGCGCTCGCTTTCTTCTCGCTCGGCATTCCCATCGGCTCGGCGCTCGGAGTCTTCTTCGGCGGCTGGATCGCCAGTCACCTCGACTGGCGCTCGGCCTTCCTGATCGTCGGCCTCGCCGGTCTTCCGGCGGCGTTGCTGGTCAAGCTGTTCGTGCCCGAGCCGCCCCGCGGTGGCTTCGACGAAGGGCCGAGCGAGGCCGCGCCGCCTTTCGCCATCGTCGCCGCGACGCTCGCGCGCAATCCGAGCTTCTGGCTGCTCTCCTTCGGCGCCGCGTCCGGCTCGATCCTCGGTTACGGCCTCATCTTCTGGCTGCCGAGCTTCTTCGCGCGCTCGTTCCATCTGGAGCTGGCGCAGGTCGGCTGGTTCTACGGATCGATCGTCTTGGTTGGGGGCGTCGCCGGCACCTGGCTGGGCGGCTGGTTCGGCGACAAGGCCGGGCCGGAGCGCCCGGCCGCTTACGCGCTGATCCCGGCGATCTGCTTCCTGATCGCCGCGCCGGTCTTCGCGCTCGGCCTGTTCGCGCCGTCGCTCTGGATCGGCTGGCTGCTGTTCGCGGTCGGCCAGATGCTGGCGCTCGCCTGGCTCGGCCCGGTGATCGCCGCCGTCCAGCACATCGTCCCGCCGAACATGCGCGCCACAGCCTCGGCCAGCTTTCTGTTCATCAACAATCTGATCGGGATCGGCTTCGGAATCTTCTTCCTCGGCTTCATGTCCGACACGATGACTCCGCTCTACGGCGACGACGCGCTCAAATATTCGATCCTCTACGGGCTCGTTTTCTACGTGCTGAGCGCGGCCATCTATTTCGCCGCCTCGAAGCGGCTGGGCAGGGACTGGGCCGCGGCCTGAACGATGGATTCGACCGCGCGGATCGGCCATGATCGGCCGCGATGAAGCGGCTCGTCTTCCTCGCCTTGCTCCTCGCCGGAGCGCCCGCCGCCGCCCAGACCGCGCCGGCCGCCACCGCCACGTCGCCGCGCGCGCTCTTACTGTTTCTCTTCCGCCCCGGGCCGGCCTGGCGTCCCGGCGTGCCCATGCGCCAGCAGGATCTGCGCGCCCACGCCGCCTATCACGCGCGCCTGCTCGCCGAAGGCCGAAGCTTCGCCGGCGGCGGCTATGTCGGTGAGGATGGCGGCCTGGCCATCGTCCGCGCCGCCGACATGGCCGAGGCCCGTGCCATGCTCGCCGCCGATCCGGCGATCGTCAACGGCGTGTTCGTGGCGGAACTGCGCCAATGGGCGCCGCGATTCCACAACGAGCAACCCCTGGTCGAAGGCCGCTGAGCCTGTCCTCGCAGTCGCTTATGGGAATCGGCTAGGTCGCGAAGCTCGGGTCGAGCCGGCAGGCCTTCCGCAGCAAGGCCGGCCAGGCGAGCATGTTGGCGCTGAGCTTGAGCCCGACCTTGCCCATTTCCGCGCTGAGCTCGGGCGTGCCCTGCGGCGGGTTCGAGACATTTTCGTGCCCGGCGGAGAGCGCCTTGATCTGCGCCTCGCAGGCGCGCTCGAGGAAATAGATGCGGATGAAGGCCTCGCCGACATTCTCGCCGACCGCGAGCGTGCCGTGGTTCCTGAGAATCATCGCGTTCTTGGTCCCGATGTCGGCGATCAGCCGCTCGCGCTCGTCGAGGTCGACGGCGACGCCCTCATAATCGTGATAGGCGATGTCGTCGCGGATCAGCATCGCGGTCTGGGTCAGCGGCATCAGCCCGTCGCCATGGGCGGAGACCGCCTGGCCGTTCGGCGTGTGCAGGTGGATCACCGCATGGGCGTCCTCGCGCGCCATGTGCAGCGCCGAATGGATGGTGAAGCCCGCCGCATTGGTGATGAACGGCGTCGGCTCGACCGGGTTGCCCGACATGTCGACCTTGACGAGGGAGGAGGCGGTCACCTCCTCGAACATCAGATTGTAGGGGTTGAGCAGGAAATGATGCTCGGGGCCGGGCACGCGCGCCGAGAGGTGGGTGAAGATGAGATCGTCCCAGCCATAATAAGCGACCAGGCGATAGGCCGCGGCGAGATCGACGCGGACCTTCCACTCGTCCGCGCTGACCCGGTCCTGCATCGGCGGGATCTCCACCGTCGACAGGGCGTGAGCCCCGACCATGCTTTGGGCGATTGCGTCGACGCGTCCCATCGTTGAGTCTCCTGTCTCGCCGCCCTTTTAGCCGCTCGAGACCGCGGGCGCGACCCTGTCCGGATGGGCCGCCGCGAATGGCTCCAGCGCGCAAGCTTCGGCATCGGCGCGGACCAGCGTCGGAAAGGCATCGAGCGCAAGGTCGAAGCGACGGGCATTGTACATTTGCGGCACCAGGCAGACGTCCGCCAGCGTGACCGTATCGCCGAACAGGTGCCGGCCGGCCTTCGGCGCGGCGAGCGCTTCCAGCGCGTCGAAGCCTTCGCGGATCCAATGCCGGTACCAGTCGTCGCGCGCCGGCTGGTCGATGCCGAGTCCGGTGAGATATTTGAGCACCCTCAGATTGTTGATCGGGTGGATGTCGGCGGCGATGGTCAGCGCCAGCGCGAGGATGTGGGGATCGCCCGATCGCAGCGGCGGATCGGGGAATTGCGCGTCGAGCCAGGCGATGATCGCCAGGCTCTGGGTCAGCCGCGCGCCGTCCGCCTCCAGCATCGGCACGAAGCCCTGTGGATTGCGCGCGCGATAGGCCTCGTCCGTCTGTTCGGCCTCCAGCAGATTGACCGGCACACGCTCGTAATCGAGCCGCTTGAGATTGAGCGCGATCCGCACGCGGTAGCTCGCCGACGAGCGGTAATAATCGTAGAGCGCGAGCTTCATGGCCGCGAGCATAGCGGCGGGGGAAGGGCAGGCAAATGGCGGGCACGGGCCTTTGGGCGAAAATCCACAAATGGCTGGCGCTGCTGATGGCGATCCAGATCCTGTTCTGGTTCGCGAGCGGCCTGTTCTTTGCCGCCTTCCCGATCGAGCGCGTGCGCAGCGAGCATATGATCGCCGAGCAGCCCGCGGCCCCGGTCGATCTGGCCGTGGCGGCCGCGGGCCTCGGCCGGCTGACGGCTGCTCCGGCCGAGAAGGTCGAACTGCGCAGCCTGCTGGGCCGGCCGGTCGCCCTGCTCACCGCGCGCCAGGCCCGGCCCCGGCTCTACGACCTTGCCAGCGGGCGGTTGATCTCGCCGATTACCATGGCCGAGGCGGTGTTGATCGCCGAAGCCGATCATGCCGGCCACGCGCGCGCATTGCGGGTGAAGCTGATCACCGCCAACGACACCGAATATCGAGGCGCGCTCCCGGCCTGGCGGGTCGATTTCGCCGAGGAGGGTCGCGCGCTCTACGTCGCCGCCGATACCGGCGCGGTGACCGCGCGCCGCTCGACGCTCTGGCGGGTCTACGATTTCCTCTGGGGCCTGCACATCATGGATTGGCGCGGCCATGAGGACTTCAACACGCCGCTGCTGATCGTGGCGACCGCATTGGCCCTTCTGATGTCCATCGCCGGCATCGTGCTGCTTCCCGGCCGGCTCGGCTTCACCGCCTGGTTGCGGCGACGGCGGCGGCGGGCTCAGGAACGGGCCAGCTGAGCCGCGGCGACGCGCAGGGCGGCCTGATCCGCAACCAGCGCGTCGCTGCGCGCCGCGGCCCAGGCGCCGAGGAAGAGGCCGGTGAAGGCGGCATAGAGGATGAGGTTGGCGCGCAGGCTCCGGTAGAGGTGCGGCATGATGAGGAGCAGCAGCACTCCGAGCGGGGCGACCAGCATCGCCGTGAGGCACAGCAGCGCGATCTCGGGAGTGGCCGGCGCGCCGATCGTCGCGCGCAGCACCGCGAACATGGCCAGGCCGGCCAGAGCCAGGATGATCCCCAGGCGGATATAGGGCGCGTTCATCTTCTCTCTCCAGCGAGGACCGATCACTCGATCCTCAACCGAATGAACGCCATCGCGCCATCGGGGTTGCCCCGATAAGCGGCCTCCAGCGGCCCGGGCACGAAGTTCAGCGCATAAAGCGCGCCCAAGCCGAGCCGGACGTGTGAGGCGACGCGGAAATCGCGGATCGCCCCCGCCGAGACCTTGCCGACGTCGAAGGTCGGGCCGTGATGGCCGAGCGCGGGGAGAAGCGCGTTGGTCTCGATCGCCTCGGCGCGGCCGAACAAAGTCCAAAGGCCGAGCCCGGTCGCGCTTTCGAGCACGAAGGCGTCGTCGCCGTCGCGCCGTCCCCAGGCGAGCGTCGTCGACCACCAGCGCTCGTCGCCCAAGCGCCGCGTGTAGATCGCGCTCGCCGACCAGCGCGTCGAATTCTCGCCGGGCTCGAGCTGCTCGGGGCTGACCAGATGCGCCCAGCTCGCCTGCAGCGAGAGGTTCGCCGTCGGGTTCCAGGACAGGCGCAAAGCGGTCGAGTCGAGCGGCCCCGTCTCGATGTCCCAGCGCCGCTCGTCCGGCTCGCGGCCGTTGAACCGCGACCCCTCGATCTTGACGCCGCCGATGACCAGACCGGCGGTGATTACGCCGAAGGTGATATGGGTCGAATCGAGCCAGTGGTGGCTGATCGGGGCCTCGGGCGAATCCATGATCGACATTCGGTGCATGAAGGGGGGCGGGCCGAAGGCGGGCTCGCCGGGGAGGCCTGCGTAGAGGAACAGGCTCGCCGCGCTGCCGATCGGATGGCTGTAGCTCGCCGACAGCTCCATTAAGAAATCGTGCGGGTGCTGGCGGTCGACCAATGGGGTGACTCCGTCGGCGGTCTCTCCCGCCGCGAGGAGGAGCGGATAGCCACGGTCGCCCATCAGCGGATCGGGGCTCAACATCGCCCGGAATTGCAGCGTGCCGTCGCCAATTTCGCGCCGCGCGCTGCCCATCGCCATGCCGGAGACGAACGCCATATCGTCGCCGCGCGGGCCGCTCTGCGTATCGTAGACGGCGTTCAGCGAAAGGTGCCCCATCAGCATCCAGTCGCCGGTCGTCAGGTGCAGACCGCCATGGATCGACGCGTCGGGCTGCCACGCGGTGCCCGAAGCCTCGCGGCTCATCGGATAGACTCCGAGCGCGCCGGTCATTTCATGGTCGGCGACGACGGGCTCGCCCGTGTGCATCTCCATGGGCATCTGGTGGCCCTCATGCTGGGCAAATGCGGGGGCAGCGAAGAACAGGAGGACGGGGGCGAGGCAACGCATGCCCGGGCCGTAGAGGGGGCAGCGCGCCGGCGCAAATGGCTAGAAGTAGGAGCGAATGCCGAGCACGATGTTGGTCGCCTCGACGCCGTCGCCCGCCAGCCGCGCGAGATCAGCGGTGCGGCCGATCAGGCGGGTGTGGCTGATGCCGACATAGGGCGCGAACGGTTCGGCGATGCGGTAGCGAAGCCGCGCGCTGAGCTCGAAATCGGTGGCGCCGCGGCCGAGGCCGAGCGTCGGCATGTCCTCCGCGGCGAGGCTCAGCCCGGCATAAGGCTGGAGGATCAGATTCCGCACCGGCTCCCAGTCGTAATAAGCGTAGAGGCTGCCGGTCAGCTCGCTCTTGGTCGAGAGGTAGGCGAAGGCGCCGAGGTAGAGCGGCGCGCTGACATTGCCCTGCATGCCGACCACTGCCCAGGTCCGGCGCGGCTCCAGGAAGTCGCGCTGCACGCCGGCCTGCAGGGCGAGCCCGGCCTCCAGTATCGGGTGACTGTAGAGCGCCTGCGCCGAGACGTAACCGACGCCGTCATGGAAATCGCCGTCGCCGACGCTGGCGAGCCACAGGCGGTGGGGCCCTCGGCCGAACTCGGCCGACACATCCCACGCGAAAGCATCGCCCTCGGGGCTGATCTCCATGCGGTCGCCGTAAAAAGCATGAACCGCCTCGTCGGCGACCGGCACGCCGGCATAAGTTAGCGTCTCGGGCGGGGCGGCCTCGCGCGACGGTGCCCCCGGTGCCAGCACATCCTCATAGCCGAGCCGCTGCGCCGTCGCCGGCGCATGGGCGAGCAGGGCCAGGAGGAGGAAGGCTGACCGCATCCGGCCAGGCTAGGCGGCGCGGGCACACTCGCCCAGCGCGGATTCGGAGCTGCCCCCTATTGGGACATCAGGGGCCGACGTCGCCGTGGCGGGCGGCGGCGGCGCGGCGCGGCCGCGCGGGCAGGCCGAGCGCCTCGGCGACGTCCTCGTCCCAGCTATAGACGTCGGGCACGAACACGACCCGGCCATTGTCGATGAAGGCCGTCTGATAGAGCAGCCGCACCGGGATCGGGTGCGGCAGCGTCACGAACGATTCCTCGTCCTTTTCCTGCGCGTCTTCCCACGCCTCGAGCACGCCCTGATCGGCTGCAATCAAGCGGGCGAAGCCGAGCGCGTCGTCGACCCGGACGCAGCCGTGACTCTCGTGCCGTTCGCTGCGGGAGAACAGCGCCTTGGCCGGCGTGTCGTGAAGGTAGATCTGTTGGTCGTTGCGCATGTCGAACTTGACCAGCCCGAGCGAGTTTCTCGGCCCCGATTTCTGGACGATTGAGCCGTCGCGCCACTCCATATTGTTGCGCCGCATATAGGCCTCGCCTTTCGGCACGATCTCGGCCTGTTCGATCGAGTGGGGCACGGTCCAGGTCGGGTTGGCGGCGAGCCGGAAGAGCGGCGAGCCGAGCTGCGGCGTCTGGTGCTCGGGATCGCCGACGACGGTGCGCCGCACATCGGCGACCCGCCCGTCGCGCAGATAAGCGAGCGTCGCCGCTGCGGTGTTGACGTCGATCCGCGTCGCCGGCGGAGTCCGCTCGAGCCACCGGCGGCGCTCGAGATTGACCGCGAGCGTGCGCGCCCGGTCGATCGCCGGCGCGGCGCGCCGCCGTTGCGGGGAGCCCTCGGGCTGCTGAGTCGCCGCCGCAATCTCCTGGTTGGTCGCCAGATAGGCATCGGAGAGCGCGCGATATTCCTCGTCCTGCGGAGCGAGGCCGCGCAGCCAGTCGCCGACATTGCCGGCCCGAAGCGCGCCGGCCAGGCCGGCGGCGAGATTGGGGTCGGGGCGGGGCACGGTGTAGACGGCCCGGAGTCGCGCCGGATCGGTCCGCCCGCGCGCCAGCGCTTCGGCATAGGAAAGCGCCGCGAGACTCAGGGCGGCGTCATGGGCCGCGCCGGTCGGCGCCTGCTGAATCGGGCCAAGGAAGGCGTCCTTGTCGAGCGCGTGACGCTCGGCCTCGCCGATCGCGGCCACCAGCGCGCTTTCGGTTTCGCGAGTCCAGGCGCTTTGCCAGCCGCGAGTCTCGTAAAAACGGGCGACTCGCGGATCGGACACCGCATGGCGCAGATCGGCGTTCGCCTCGGCCGCTGTCGGTGCGCCGGCCTGGCCAACCGGCTGACCGCATCCAGCGAGGGCGACCAGCGCGCCCGCGACCCAAATCCTTGCCTGCACAACGGCTCCCTAACGAACGCTACATGAGCCCGCACAACGCCGCGCCCACCGTAACGATCCCTCGGCACGGTAACGGCGCTTAAGTCTTGCTTAGTGTTCACCCGCTAGGGCGATTGGACCTTTCAGGAGTGCAGCCTTTGAGCCGAGGACAATTGGCCATCCTCCCGTTGCCGGAGGGTCGGACCGCCGAGCGGCGGATCGTCAATCTCGCCGCGCGCCTGCGCGAGCCCGGAGCGTCGATCTTCGATGCCGAGGTGCTCAATCTCTCGACCGACGGCTTCATGGCCATCGTCCCGGTCCCGCTAGAGCCGGGTACGGGCGTCTGGCTGCGCCTTCCCGGCCTCGAGCCGCAGAACAGCCGCGTCGTCTGGTTCGAGGATGGCAAGGCCGGCTTTCAGTTCGTCAATCCCATCCATCCAGCGACGATCGAGCTGCTCGTCCAGACCAACCGCAAGGGGCCGCCCAAGCGCCATTTCGGTCCGCAGGGCTGATCGCACGCTTCTTGACGGCTGCTCTCGGTGGGCGCAGAATTGCGCTTCAGCCGTGTGGGAGCAGAATTATGTTACTGGTCATCGCCTTGATCGCCGCGGAGCCCGCGATTGCGGAAGCGCCCGCCGTGCAGAACCCCGATGAAATGGTTTGCGTCAGTGTCCGCCAGGTCGGTTCGCGCCTCGGGCGCGAGCGCCGCTGCCTGACCCGCGCGCAGTGGGCGGAGGATCGCGCCAACCAGCGCCGCAACACCGAGGACGCGCAAACCGGGCAGACCAATCCGCAAGGCATGAACCCGGGCGAGCGCGGCCTCATCGGCGGCCGCTACGTCGCGCCCCCGGCGCGGGGAGGCAGACCCAACTGAGCGGCGCTTGATTCTCGGCTGAATGAACGAGCCTTTGGGGAGCGAGCATGATGATCCTTGTTCTGGCCTTGATCGCCGCCGAGCCAGCGACAGGGGAAACGTCCTCCACGCCAAACCCCAACGAGATGATCTGCCGCAGCATCCGGCAAATCGGATCGCGCCTCGCCCGTGAGCGCCGCTGCGTGACGCGTGCGCAGTGGGAGGAGGATCAGCGCAATCAGCGCAACATGGTCGAGAACGGCCAGAACCAACAGGTCAATCCGCAGCTCATGACCCCGGGCGAGCGCGCCGTGGCTGGCGGGCGCTATCTGCCTGTCGCGGCGCGGGGCGGGGCCGGTTCGCACTGACGCCGGCAGCGGCTGGATCGCCGGTGAAAAGGGTGGTGCCGCTTAACGGACTCGAACCGTTGACCCCATCATTACGAATGATGTGCTCTACCAGCTGAGCTAAAGCGGCTGCCGGGAGCCGGGCCATTATCAGCGCCCCCGGACCATGGCAAGCGGCCGGAGCGGCGCGCAAACCCCGCAAACAAGCTTAACGATATCTCAACCACGTCGGGTGCACCTTCCGCCCTCAGCCTGAGGGGCGGCAAGGGACGCCGAACATATGGACAATTACCGGGAGTTCGCAGACCAGCCCTCCTGCGTCGCGGGAGACGACGAGCCCGCGATCGAGCGGCCGCCCGAGATCGGCGTCGACGAGCGCCGCATGCATGTGCGTGCCTACAATTATTGGGTGTCGCTGCTCTCGGGCCGCGCCTACCCCTCGATCCAGGATCTCGATCCCGCGAACATCGAGGATTTCGGCCCGCACAGCGTGCTGCTCGATTTCTCGCGCGACCCCGAGGATCCGGAGATCGCCTACCTCGGCGGGGCGCTTCGCACAGAATGCGGGCTCGACGCCGGGATCCGCAACATCAGCGAGGTGCCGAGCCGCTCGCTCCTGTCGCGCCTCACCGACCATTATCTCCAGATCATCGCCAATTCGGCGCCGATCGGCTTCGAAGCCGAGTTCGTCGGCCAGCGCGGCTATCACACACTCTACCGCGGCATCCTGATGCCGCTCGCGACCGACGGCGAGACGATCGACTTCATCTACGGGGTGATCAACTGGAAGGAGGTCGCCGACGAGGAGACCGCTTCCGCCCTCGCCGGCCAGGTCAAGAGCGCGATCGCCGCGGCGCCGGCGCCGCAGGCCGCCGAATCTTTGGTCTGGGCCGATGGCCCGCATGCCGATTTCGAGGCGCCCGAAGTGTCTCTTCCGGAAACCGAAACCAACCTCAATCTGTGGCCCGAAAATCCAGGCCTCGCCGATCGCCTGGGCCTCGCCCGCGCCTCGGCCGAGGAAGCGCGCGAGAGCGACCAGCGCAGCCGGACGGCGCTCTACCGCGCGATCGGCCTCGCCCACGATTTCGCGCTGGCCGCCGCCGCCGAGCCGGGCGATTATGCCGAGATCCTGGAGGATGCCGGGATCAAGGCCCAGGCGCGCGCGCCGATGACCGCGGTCGCCAAACTGGTCTTCGGCGTCCACTACGACAAGACCCGCCTCACCGAATTCGCAGCCTGCCTCGCGTGGGCGAGCCGCGAGGCGGTCGCCGAAGGGGCGCTCGCGGGGCGGATCGAAGCCCACCCGGGCGGCCTCAAGGCCATCGTCGCCGCCGAGCGCGCACTGCGCCGACCCGCGCCGAAGCCCGACCGCTGGGCCGAGATCCGCGCCGAGCTCCAGGAACGGCGCCCGCTCGCGCGCGTCGACATCGCGGTGGAGGGCGACAGCGAGTTCGTCCTGCTCGTCGCCCGGCGCGAGGCGGACGGCTTCGCCATCCTTGCCCCCGTCGCCGACGCGAAGCTCGTCGACCAGGCGATCCGCAAGAGCGCCGCCTAGATTTCGCTTTCGCGCGCGCGATGGTATGACCGGCGGGCAGGGGGCTGCCGGGAGATAGCCATGCGCAATCTGATCTTCGCCTTGCTCCTCGCCGCGCCCGCCGCGGCTTTTGCCCAGCAACCGCCGCGCACGGTCGAGGTGCAGCTGTCGAGCTTCGCCTTCGCGCCCGAGACGCTCCATCTGACGGCGGGCGAGCGCGTGACCCTGCACCTGGTCAACAGCGGGCGCGGCGGGCACAATTTCGCGGCGCCCGAATTCTTCGCCGCCGCCGCCGACGTCAGCGGTCCCGTAACCGCCGGCAAGGTCGAGCTCGGCAGCCATGCCAGCGTCGACGTGACGCTGACGCCGACCGCGGGCCATTATCGCCTGCGCTGCACGCACACGATGCACACGGCCATGGGCATGTCGGGCGAAATCGTCGTCGAGTAAGGTTGCCGCGAGGCGGAGGCCGGGTCTATAGGCCGCCCCGGGCGCGCGCTCGCGCCGCGGACCGATCCCGGGAGACCTTATGAAAGCGGACAGCATGGTAGCGGGCAATGCCGCTAACCAGGGCTTGATCAGCAGCCTCGCCGACGCGCTGTGCGGCGGCGCCCTTCCCGGAGAGCTCAAGGAGTTCGGCAAGGAGGATTGTCAGGCCGCCGCCGCCTTCGTCGCCGCCTCGATCGGTCGCCGCCTGGCCGGCACCGCCATCGTCCGGCTCGAATCGACGGGCACCCGGCTCGGCCAGCGGCGGATGCGCATCTGCATCGCCAATGACGACATGCCGTTCCTGGTCGATTCGGTGGCCGGAGCGATCGCCGCGCGCGGCCTCATCATCCACCGCCTGCTCCATCCCGTCGTCTGCGCCGACCGCGACGCCAAGGGCGCCCTTCGCGGCATCGAGCCCTTTTGCGAAGACCGGAGCCGGCGCGAATCCTTGATGTACATCGAGGTCGACCGGGCCGACGCCAAGGGCCGGACCGAACTGATCGCCGAGCTGCAGCGGGTGCTCGCCAATGTTCGCGAGGCGGTGACCGACTGGCGCGCGATGCAGGCGAATATGCGCACCCAGGCCGACGCGGTCGCCGATGGCGAGGGCAAGGCTTTGCTCCACTGGCTGGCCGACGGGGCGATGACCCTGCTAGGCTACGAGACCGAACGGCCGCGCAAGAAGCCGTCCGACCGGCTCGGCATCATGAAGCTCACCGACGATCCGACCGACGAAGGCGGCAGCGAAGGCGCGATCCGCTATTTCGAGCAAGGCGGGCAGGTGCCGCTGATCGCCAAGGCCGATCTGCGCTCGCCGGTTCACCGCCGCGTGCCGCTCGATCTCATCGTCGTGCCCCTGAAGCAGAAGGACAAGATCACCGGCATCGGAGTCCATGCCGGCCTGTGGACGAGCGAAGCGCTGATCGTGCCGATCGAGGAGGTGCCGGTCCTGCGCCGCCTGCTCGAGCGGCTGGAGAAGGATTTCGGCTTCGAGCCGAGCGGCCATAGCGGCAAGGCGCTGCGCCACGCGATCGGCTCGCTGCCGCGCGATCTGCTGATCAACCTGCGCTACGACGAGGTGAAGGAGCTCGCCGCCACCGCCATCTCGCTCGCCGACCGGCCGCGGCCGACCCTGATCCTCGTCCGCTCGATCCTCAGGGGGCACATGTTCGCCTTCGTCTGGCTGCCGCGCGACGAGCTCACCACGCGCCGGCGCATCGCGATCGGCGAGATGATCGAGAAGGCGGCTAAGGGCGAGATCACCAACTGGTCGGTGGACCTGGGCGACGGCGATCTCGCCCTCGTCCGCTACACGCTCAATGTCGGCGCCGAGACGCCGACGCCCGACGTTGCGGCGCTCGACCGGCGGCTCGATGCGATGGTGCGCGGCTGGGTCCCGAGCGTCGAGGAGGCGCTCGGCGAGCTCGTCACAGAGACGCGCGCGACGCGCCTCGCGATCACCTATCTCGACCAGTTTCCCGAAGGCTACCGAATCCGCACCGACGCGGCCGACGCGGCGCGCGACGTTTTGTGCCTCGCCGGCCTCCAGGATCCCGATCATCGCGACGTGCGGCTCTTCGCCCGCGACGGCGAGAGCAGCGACCGGCTCCACCTCAAGACCTACCGGCTGGCCGAGATCATCCCGCTGTCCGAAGCGGTGCCGGTGTTCGAGAATTTCGGCTTCCGCGTGCTCGACGAGGTGCCGACCCCGGTCGGCCGCGGCGGATCGACTGGCTTCGTCCACGATTTCGACCTGCAGATGCCGCGCGGCGGCAACGCCGCCGCAGTGCTCAAGCGCGCCGAGCTGGTCGAGCGGGCGATCGCCGACGTGCTCGAGGGCAAGGCCGAAAACGACCCGTTCAACCAGCTGATCGTCGCCGCCAGCCTCGATCCGCGCGAGATCGCCCTGCTGCGCGCCTGGTTCCGCTACCTGCGCCAGACCGGCCTGTCTTATTCGCAGATCACCGTGGTCGATGCGCTGCGCCACGCGCCCGACGTGACTCGCGGTCTGATCGGTTTGTTCGACGCGATGCACGATCCGAAGCAGCGCGGGCGGACCGAGGCGATCGAGGCGGCCGAGCGCAAGATCGAGCGCGGCCTCGCCAATGTCGCGGCGATCGACGAGGACCGTATCCTGCGCCTGATCCGCGGCGTCATCCGCGCCACCCTGCGCACCAACGCCTTCTCCCCCGCCGGTCAGGAAGCGCTCGCCTTCAAGCTGGATTCGGCCCAGGTCCCCGGCCTGCCGGCGCCCGTGCCGTGGCGCGAGATCTGGGTCTATTCACCCCGCGTCGAGGGCATCCACCTGCGCGGCGGCCCGGTCGCCCGCGGCGGCCTGCGCTGGTCCGACCGGCGCGACGATTTCCGCACCGAGGTGCTCGGTCTGATGAAGGCCCAGGTGGTCAAGAATGCGGTGATCGTGCCGACCGGCGCCAAGGGCGGCTTCTATCCCAAGCAGCTGCCCCCGTCCTCGGATCGCGAAGCCTGGTTCGCCGAAGGGACCGAAAGCTACCGCATCTTCATCCGCTCCTTGCTCTCGGTCACCGACAATCTGGTCAAGGACAAGGTCGTCCATCCCGCCAAGGTCGTCATCCGCGACGGCGACGATCCCTATTTCGTGGTCGCCGCCGACAAGGGCACCGCGACCTTCTCCGACGTCGCCAACGCGATCGCCACCGAACAGGGCTTCTGGCTCGGCTACGCGTTCGCGAGCGGGGGCTCCAACGGCTACGACCACAAGGCGATGGGGATCACCGCCAAGGGCGCCTGGGTCTCGGTCCAGCGCCACTTCCGCGAGATGGGCGTCGACGTCCAGAAGGACCCGATCCGGGTCGCCGGCGTCGGCGACATGAGCGGCGACGTGTTCGGCAACGGCATGCTGCTGTCGAAGGCGATCAAGCTCGTCGCCGCCTTCGATCACCGCCACATCTTCCTCGATCCCGATCCCGATCCGGCGAAGAGCTGGAAGGAGCGCAAGCGGATGTTCAATCTGCCCCGCTCCTCCTGGGCGGATTACGACAAGAGCCTGATCTCGAAGGGCGGCGGAGTCTTCCCGCGCAGCCAGAAGTCGATTCCCGTGTCGAAGGAGGTCCGCGCCATGCTCGGCCTCACCGCCGACAAGGTCGATCCGGCGACGCTGATGAATGCGATCCTCAGGATCGAGGCGGACCTGCTCTGGTTCGGCGGCATCGGCACCTACATCAAGGCACGCTTCGAGAGCCATTCCGAGGTCGGCGATCCCGGCAACGACGCGATCCGGGTCAGCGCGGCGGACCTGCGCGTCAAGGCGCTCGGCGAAGGCGCGAACCTCGCCATCACCCAGGCTGGCCGGATCGAGTTCAGCCAGTTGGGCGGCCGCATCAACACCGATTTCATCGACAATTCGGCCGGCGTCGATTGCTCGGACAACGAGGTCAACATCAAGATCCCGCTCAACCGGGAAATGACCGAAGGGCGGCTCGGGCTGGAGGAGCGCAACCTGCTGCTCGCCGATATGACCGACGAGGTCGCCGCTCTGGTGCTCGAGGACAACCGGCTGCAGACGCTGGCGCTGTCGATCGCCGAGCAGGGCGGCGCGCGCGATCTGCCGCTCCTGGTCCGCGCGATCGAAATCCTCGAGGAGAGCGGCAAGCTCAACCGCGCGGTCGAGGGTCTGGCCTCGAACGAGGACCTGCTGCGCCGCGCCCAGATGAATCTCGGCCTGACCCGGCCCGAGCTGGCGGTGCTCCTCTCGACCTCCAAGATGCGGCTTCAGGCGGCGATCGAGGGCGGCCACTTCACCGACGATCCGACGCTCGAGGGCGAATTGCTCGCGGCCTTCCCGCCGCAGCTTCAGGCCGCGCACAAGCGCGCGCTGCTCGCCCACCGGCTGAAGAAGGAAATCATCGCGACCAAGGTCGCCAACCGCTTCGTCAACCGGCTGGGCATCATCGCGCCCTTCTCGCTGACCGAGGAGGAGGGCGCCTCGTTCAACCAGACCGCCGCCGCCTTCCTCGCCGCCGAGCGGCTGTTCGATATGGACTCGCTCTGGACCGAGCTCGACCAGGCCGACGTGCCCGAGGAGGTGCGCCTCGCTCTGTTCGCCCGCGCCGCGACCGCGCTGCAGATGCACATCGCCGATCTGCTCCGCGTCACCTCGCCGGACATGACTCCCGGACAGCTGGTCGAGACGCTCGCGCCGGGGCTCAAGAAGCTCAACGCGATGGTCGACGATCTGCTGCGCCCCGAGGCGCGCGCCGAGGCCGGCTCGCTCCGCGCCGAGCTCGACGCGCTCGGCGCGCCCAGGAAGATCGCGGACCGGATCGTGCGCCTGCTCGAGCTCAACGCCGCGATCGGCCTCGCCATGCTCGGGCGCAAGCTCGGCATCGACGAGGTCCAGCTCACCCGCGCCTATACCAAGCTCGGCGAGGCGCTCGGGCTCGATTGGGCGCAGAACGCGGCCAACCATTTCCAGGCGCGCGACCAGTGGGAGCGGCTGCTGACCGCCGGCCTCGCCCGCGATTTCGAGCAGCTCCGGCTCGAATTCCTCGAGCGGCGCAAGTCGGACGATCCCAAGGCGGTGGTGGACAAGTGGGTCGCGAGCCAGGGGCCGCGCATCGAGCAGTTCCGCCGCACGGTCGAGCGCGCGCGTACCGCCTCGGTCACCACCGCGCCGATGCTCGCCCAGATCGCCACGCAGGCCAGGGTGCTGCTCGGCCGCTGAGCGCGGATTCCGCTGCCGCCCCTGTGTTCCTGCGAAAGCAGGAACCCGGTCCCCGCGTCCGTCTGGCCTCCGGCTTCCGCAGGAGCGCAGGCTGTCGCCTCCCTCATCCAGCCCGCCTTAGGGGGAAACCCTCGCACCCTCCATGCGTTGATACCCTCGTCGAGCGCGGGTGGCGCGATGAGGAGAGTAACAATGAAGAAGATGCTTTTGTTGGCCGCCGCCGTTTCGGCGCTTGGCGCGGCGGCCCCGGCGGCCGCCCAATATTATCCGGCTCCCAACCGAGTTGTCCCGGGCACTTATGGCGTGGACAATTCCTATGACGTGCGGATCAACCAGCTTCGCACGCGGCTCGACGCGGGCGTCCGCGCCGGAACGATCGATTCGCGCGAGGCCTATCGCCTCAGCCGCCAGATCGAGGATCTGCAGCGGCTCGAGGATCGGCTGGCCTATAACGGCCTCGACGAAACCGAGCGCTACACGCTTCAGCGCCGGCTCCGCGCGGTCCGCCAGGATATGCGCGTCGCCGACAACAATTCGTGGGACCGCTACGAGCGCTACGGCTATGACGACCGCGCCTACGGCTACGGCCCGAGCGCGGGCGCCGGCTATGGCTATGCTCCGAGCGCTGGCGCCGGCTATTACGGCCAGGGCGGCCCTTATGAGGAAACGGTGGTCTGCGAGCAGCGTGGCGGCATCGGCGCCCTGATCGACAGCGTGTTCGGTCCGAACTGCTTCCGCGTCGGCGACCGCGCTCCGTCGAACCTCTATGGAGTGCCGAGCCAGTACCGCAACACGTATCGCGACAATTCGAACATCTATTACCGCTCGGACGGCCGCGCCGTCTACGGCATCGACGCGCGGACCAACACCGTCGTCAGCGTCAACCCGCTGCGCTA
>Ga0190266_10000014_pt1 | contig 28170 bp, 43 predicted proteins | sample Popmic220T_FD_132448 | JGI IMG/M metagenome (GOLD analysis project Ga0190266, IMG submission 132448) | Populus adjacent soil microbial communities from riparian zone of Indian Creek, Utah, USA - 220 T | ecosystem: Environmental > Terrestrial > Soil > Riparian zone | place: USA: Utah | collected...
CGAAGCCAAAGTGCAGCCGCCCGAGTCGTGCTTCGCCGCGGTCGACAGGCACCTGCGCCGACACGGTCTGATGCATTGGGACGGGCCCGACGGCAAGATCGTCGTCAGCGCGCCCGACGACAGCCAGGATCCGAGCTATGTGCTGCGGCTGCTCAAAGGGCTCGAAGGTCAATATAACAATGTTCTCGACGCGACCCGCGGGCAAGACGTCAGCGAAGCGCCGACCGAGCTCGGGCTCTTCGGGACCGGCGCGAAGGCGGGCGAGCCGCGCGCGAAGGCGAGCGCGGTCGTGCGGAATCAGGCGCTGATCGACGCGGGCTTTACGCGACGCGCGTCGATTGTCGACGAAGCCATGCGAAATAAGTCGTTTGCCGACCGGCGCGCCGCGCGCGAAATGTCGAACCGGCGCCGCGGTTTAGAGCGAATCACGGCGACCGTCGACGGCCTGGCCTATCGCGACGGGCTGGATCCGATACCCTGGGCGCCCGATACTGTCGCAGATCTTTACTTCGAAGTGCTCGGCGGCACGCTTGGTGCTTACTATCTCGAAGACGTGCAAATGACCCGCGCCGGCGATTCCGGCGACCTGTCGCGTCTGACCTTCGTTCCAAAGGGAGTGTGGCAACTATGACCCGAAGAGCTCTTGCAATGTCCAGCGCGCTGACAGCGTCAAGCCCCGATGATACAGTGACCGAGCATGCAGAACCCGACGACACCCGAGCTCGAAGCCATGCGGCTACAGGTCGCGCAAAGCCTGATCGAGCACGAGATCGTGTCGCAGGCGCTCTTCGCGCAGTGCTTGGTTTCGGCTGGTTTCGTGCTCGTGCTCGGGCTCCTTTGTCTATTCCTACTGCGACGCAACTTCTATTGCGCGCAGGCCTTGATCGAGCAGACGAAGAGATTTTATACCGAGCAGAGCGAGAGGGACGCGCGGCACTCGAACGAGCTGATCGCAGCCGAAAAGCAGAACGGGCTCGAGCTCAATTCGATCACACGGACGCAGTGGGCCGAGTTCGCGCAAGCCGTCTGGACGAAGCGAAACGGCTCGGGCAGCTGATCGGCGGCGAGCTGATCGCGCCGCCGCCGCTCGACGAAGCCCTGACGAGCGTCTTCGGGCCGCTCTAAGTCATGGGTGCTTTCGACCAGGTCGCCGCCTTCGTGCGGGTGCTGTCGAGCGAGCTGCTCGGCGCGAACTTCGAGCCCGTCTATAGCGGCGCGTCGATCGGCGACTTCGGCGACGACGGCGGCGCCGACGATTCCGACGACGTCGGCGAAGCCATGCGGCGGCAGCCCGGCTTCGGCGCGCTCGGGATCATTGGACGGCCGCGGGCGCCGTCGGGCGGGCTCTTCGCCGAAGCGATTGCAATGCGGGTCGACGGCGGCTTGCAGCCGATCGGCTGGCGCGACCTGCGGCTGCATAGGGCGGTCAATCCGGGCGGCTCGGGCGGCACGCCCGCCGAAGGTCAGCTGCTCTTCGCCGGCTACGGCGGCGCCTTCCTGTCGCACGCGTTGACCGACGACGACGTCGGCAGCGCCCGGGCCAATATCTCGACGTGGTATGTACCATTCGATTTCAACGGCTCGGGCGTGCCCGGCAAAGCGCACGTGATCTCGATTGACCCGACGCCGGGCAACTCGTCGATCTCGCTCGTGCACGCCGACGGCGTGCGGATCGACCTGACCGAAGACGCCGGCACGGGAAGCCCCGGGCTCGTCGCGTCGATCGACGGCTCGACCTTCCTACGGTTCAGCGGCGGCGAGCTGTCGATTCAAGCCGAGCGGATCTTGCTCAAAGGGAACTGTTACGTCGGGCGCAATGCCGAAGCCGGGCTGCCGCTGCTCGCGGGTCCCGCGTCGCCGCCGTGTCCTTCGCTCTTCGTCAGCCCGACGTGATCGGTTATTCTGCGAGCATGAGCCAGACGCCAACCATTGGAAGAACCGTACACTATCAACCGATCGACGAGCGGCAGCGACCGCAGGCGGCGATCGTCGTCGACGTCGTGCCGAGCGAAGGGCCCGAAGCCGAGTTCGAAGAGAATCAGGCGGCCGTGTATCTCGCGATCCATAGCCGGTCGTGCCTGTCGCACCCGGGCGCCCCGATCCGCTTCGACCCGAACGGCGCCCCTGGCACCTGGCGCTGGCCGCCGCGGGTCTAAATGTTCGGCTGGACGCTGCGCGACCAGGTCGGCTTTATCGCGATCGTGCTCGTCGTCGGCGCGCTCGTCGGCGTCGGCTGCGAGCGCGCGGTCGGGTATGTCTGGCAACGGATCCATATCGACTGGCGGCCCGTGAAGTGAGCTGCGCCTATCCGACGCCGCCCGTCTTCGGGTTCTCGCTGCCGGGCTTCGCCGGGCCCGCCCTGCCGTCGACGCCGAGTCAGCCTACATTGCCGCCCCTGCCAGGCGTCGCGGCGTCGTACGGGCTCGGCTTTGCCCTGCCAGGCTTCGCCGGGCCTGCGCTGCCGTCGACGCCGAGCCAGCCCGTCTTGCCGGCGCTGCCGGGCATAGCGGCGCCAGACGCGCTCGGCTTCGCCCTGCCGGGCTTCGCCGGGCCTGCGCTGCCGAGCGTGCCCGAGCTGCCCGGATTGTTCTGCCCGATCCCTGACTGACGGGCCCGTGATACATTCCGGGTCATGCCGTCGATCCCGCCTGCCGGTTATTCACCCGCGAGCGCGTTCGAGCTCGTCGGGCACGCCGTCAGTCAGAACCCGGTCGCGATCCTGGCCGACTCGATCGACCCGAAGACGGGCGAGTATCTGTCGGTAGAAGACTCGGCGACGATCGCCGACGGCCTGGTCGTGACCCTGCTACGGACGCAACGCGACTCGGGCGCCGCCGTGCTCGGCTTCGGGCAGCGGTTCCGGGAAGTGCGGCACGTCGACGATCAGGCGGCCGTGCTGGCCGAGTCGCTGGCGATCGAAGCCTTGCAGCCGGCGCTCGACGCCGGCGTCGTCAGCTTTCGCGAGCTGACCGGCGTCGTCAACGCGAGCGATCCGACGCAGGTCGACGTCGCGATCGACTATCTCGACTTGCTGGCGCCCGCCGACGACCAGGCGCAGCAATTGACCTTCAATCCTTGAGGCGACTTTGACCCAGCCGAACGAGCGCGAATTTGTAGTCTTTCGCCGCGGCGAGATCCGCGAAGCGCAGCTGATCCATCTTCGAAACGGGCTGCGCGCGCTGCCGAACCCGAAGACGAAGACGGACTTTACCGAAGACGAAATTCGTCGCGCGACGACCGCGGGCTCGCGCTTTTACGTCGAAGCCGACGGGATCGATCTGATCGCGCAAGGCAATCAAAAGCGCGACGAGTTTCTCGCGCAGCAAGCGCGGCACGATCGCGCCGGGACCGAGTATCTAAAAAACTACCACGCAAAGCAGTGGGGCGAAGAGTATCTGCCGGCGACGGGCGGCTCGGGCAGCGTCGCGGCGACCGGGAACCCGGGAACGACTTGGATCGGCAGCACGACGATTCCCGACCCGTTCGCGTCGTTCGCGCTCGACGAAGCGGGCAACCGTTATCAAGTGCTCGTCTCGGGCTCGGCCGACTCGGGCGGCGAAGCCGAGCTCTTGCTCGTCGGGATCGACGGCGGCGACGCGACGAATATCGTCGTCGGGACCGAATTGACCTGGTCGAACCCGCCGCCAGGCTCGACGGCGAAAGCGACCGTGACGGGCGACGACTTCACGGGCGGCGGTCCCGAAGAGACTGACGCCGAGTTCTCGTCACGGCTCGGCGCGCGCATTCGCCGCAAGCCGGGCGCCGGCAACGAAAGCCAGATCCGGGACATTGCCCGGGCGAGCAGTAACGCGATCGAAGACGGCTTCGTTTATCCCTGCGCGCTGAACGCGGGATCGACCCTGGTCGCGCTGACGCAGAAACGCCGCGACGCCACGGGCCCGACCGCGCGCACGCCGAGCGCGGGCGCCCTGGCGGCGGCGACGGCGCAGCTCGTGCCGCCCGGCAGCCCGCAGATCCCGGCGCGAGCGTTCTTCGCCGTGCTCAGCTGGACGTCGCAGCCGAGCGACTGCGTCGTGCACCTAAGCCAGCGCCGGCGCTCGGCGGCGGGCTGGCAAGACGTCCAGCCCTTCCCGCTGGCGCGGGCCGCCGGCGCCGCCGTGGCGATCACGACGCTTACCAGTCAGGTCAACTTTCGGGTAACGACGGACGCCGCCGGCGACTTGCCGAACGGCGTCGCGGGCCCGCTGACGGGTATTCATTTGATGGTTTGGGACGTCGCTTCGAGCCGCTTCGAAGCCCTGAACGTCGACACGGTCGAAGATCTCGGCGCGGGCGTGTACCGCGTGATCCTGCTCTCGGCGCCGACGCACACGCTAGCGCTCGGCGACTGGATTTCGCCGGCCATGACACGGCGAGACAGCCTGGCGGAAGCCGCCGAAAGTTACTTCGACTCGCTCGGGCCCGGCGAGCTCGTCGAGCTCGAGACGAGCTCGCTCGCCGTCCGTGCCTTCCGCCGCCCGAGCCCGAACGAAGAGCGCCCCTATCGCGCGGGCGCGACGCTCTTGACCTTCCTGCGCGAAGGGCTCGGCGCCAGCCTGGCCGACTCGTCGCTCGCGTCGATCAGTGACACAGTGCCCGACGTGCCCGCCGATCCGATCGACGGTCCGAACATGCTGACGCTGGGCAAGTTCGCCGTGTATGATCTGACCTGACCGCACCCGAAGGGATCCGCCATGTCCAGCCGTTACGACCCGCTCGACGAAACCAAGCCACTAGGGCGCGCGCCGCTGTCGCCCTTGCCGAAGCCCCGATCCATGCGGGCCGCCGTCGTGGCGATCGTGCTGGCGAGCCTGGTCGCCGTCGGCGCCGCCTTCGGGTTCGACGTCTGCGAAATGCTGCACTCGGTCGGCGCCGATCTCGACGCGTGCCAGGTCACGCCGACGCCCGAGCCCGCCCCGGCGCCCGAGCCCGCCCCGGCGCCCGTGCCCGGGACCGTGGAAGGCGAATGAGCGGCTCGCCGCTTCGTCCCGACCGGTCGAGCTTCGGCGAAGTCTTCGTCGATTCGACTGCCGTGCGCGACCCGCGCCGCCAAATGGCCGCCCGGATCATGAATCTTTTGACCTGGCAGGTCGCGGGAATGGGTCTGCTCGTGCCGCGGGTCGCGCTGTATTTCACGTGCGCCCCGTCGCCCGTGCCGATCGCGCGGGCCGAAGCGTGGAACCCGAACCGGCTATCGACGGGCGCCTTTGCCGACCCGACCATGACGCGCACGGGCGCGGGAAACTACCTGATCGAATATCCGACGACCGTGCCCGACGAGCTCGGCGAAGACCAGGCGATCTCGTTTCTTTGGTCGCAGGCCTTCGTCGTCAACGCGGATCCCACGACCTTGAAGCACGCGCAGGCGGGCGTCGTCGCGGGCAACGCAAACCAGATCCGGGCCTGCGCGTTCTCGACGTCGCACGTGCTCGAAGACGGATCCGATCTCGTCGTCTTCGGATGGTAGCCCATGGGTGGATTCGGCTGGCATAACCCGTTTCCCTTCGAGTTCGGCGGCGGCGCGACGCTCGTCGAGAGCACCTATCGTGCCTTGCGCGCGAGCGTCGGGCTCGGCGGCAGCGCCGAAGACGACGAGAATACGATCGACGGCGTCTGGCGCCAGGCCCGCGCGAGCGGGCTCGCTGCCGCCTTTGCCACGGGCGAGCGCGCGGTCGTCAACTTCTTCCCGGGCCGCGCGACAGACTTGCTCGCGTATTACGAAGAGCTATTGCTCATCGTTCCCGAGAACGAAGACGACGAGCCCGGGCGCCGTCGGGAAGCCGAGCGGCGCTGGACGTATGAAGTCGACGCGAGCACGCCGTCGGTCTCGGCCGATCTCGAGCGGATCGACGAGCGCTTTTCTGTCCTCGAGATAGATAAAGCGCAGGTCGTCGAGACCGTCTTCGGGCGCGCCTTCGAAGACTTCGCCGGGACGCTGCCGTTCGGCGGCGGGCGCAAGAGCTCGCAGTTCGCGAACTTCTCGACCGACTTCGTGCTTTTCGTGCTTTTCGATCTCGGCAGCGGCGCTCTTGCGGGACCCACGGAAGCGGCGCTCTTGCGCGAAGCCAGCGACTTGCTGAACCTGACGCTACCCACGTGGGTGAATTTCCAACAATCGACGGCCGACGGCTTTATTCTCGACGAGTCGCTGCTCGACGTGACGGGACTTTGAATCATGACGCTTTCGCTAGCACCTGAAAAAGTCGGGCCCTGGGTCGTTCACGAACTACTGACGAGCCCGCAGGTAAACAAGATCGCGAGCGAGCTCGTCAAAGCCGTCGACGGCTCGGGCGGCGGCTCTTACAGCTTGAGCGCGAACCTGACGCTCGGCGGCGTCGGCGAGCTGCGAATCGATAACGTGCTGCGGGTCCGGACCGGCGCCGACTTCGTCGTCGACATCGGCGCGACCTTCACGGTCAACGAACATGCGGTCTTTAACGATCTGATCACGGCGAACGACGGCTTTCTATGCGCCCGCGACGCTGAATTTTTCGAAGACAATATCTTTCACTCGGGCGGGACGACCGAGATCGAAGCGGCGCACCAATGGCTGATCAACGAGCTCACCGACGCGCAGGTCAACGCCGATAGTCACACGTACCGTCTGACGCTCTCTGACGGCGCTTCGCACGAAGACACGGCCGGCGTTGCCTATTGGAATTTCGGCGGCGCTGCGGGCTCGGATCCGGGCAAATGGTTGCAGCCTTCCGCGAGCTCGTTCGCGCTGATCTATTTCCCGATCCGCGTTCTCGAAGGCGACAGCATAACGGCCGTGACTCTTTGGCTGACCGGCGGCAGCGGCGCCGGTCATGCCGGCGTGCTTCCCGGGACCCTGCCGCGTCTGCGTCTGCTCGAGCAGGCCGTGATATTTGGCGCCTACACGTCGCTCGCTTCGCGCGTCGACACGTCGCCGAACGCCGCCATTTACGACAGCTCGCATGGCTTCGGCTTTAGCTCGGGCCTGCCCGTGATCGCGCAAGACGGAAATTATTTGCTCGAAGTGCGCGGCGAGAACGCGACCGGCGCGACGAACGAGCTTCGAATCGACGGGATCGAAGTCACGATCACCCGCCGGCAGCTCGTCAGTACGAACATTCTCTGACGGCAGGAAGTAAGGCAAAGCATCATGGCAGACGAGAAGAGCCGACGACTCGGCGACGTTGACCCGGCGGCGATCCGGCGGGTCGGGTTCCAGCACGCGATCGTGACGCCGCCGCGCGAATCGACGCTGCTCGACGTCGCGACCGTGCGCGACGATCTGAAAAAAGTCGATCGAGGGATCGCGCAGTCAGAACGGCAGCTGACGCAGCTGCGAGCGAAGCGCGATCAGCTGCTCGCGTTTCTGGCGACGTTCGAGGCAATGCCGGTCGATCGAATCGACGGCGATCCCGACGTGTCGCTCGAGTCGCCTGCCGAGCGCACGAAGCGGGAAGCCGAAGAAGACCGCAAGCTTCAAGCCGCCGAGCTCGCCGAGCGGGCGGCGAAGGCCGACGAAGACAGCAAGCGTGGCTGACTTCCGGCTGGCGTTGACGTCGGGCGTCACGCTCGAGCCCTGGGACGACCCGGCGAGCGTCAGCCCGGACCGCCCGAGCCGCGTCAATCCGCGGCCCGAGCATATACACAAGCGGCACGTCGGCACGTCGGGCGTGCAAGTCGCAGTGACCGCGACGGTCGACGGCGTCGCGGGCGAGCTCGACGCGAATCTCGGCGGCGAGCTCTTCTCGGCGGCGTTTCTCGAAACGCCGACCCTGCCGCCGCCGGCGCTGTCGAGCCCGGCAGGGCAAAGCTCGATCCAGCGCTTCACGCCCGGCGCCGCTGGACACTATACGTTGCAGATCGATCGCCCGAATCACGGCGGCGTGATCGTGCACGTCGACGTCGACAGCTAACCCGAGCTAAGCTGCGACTGCATGGCCGTCGTCGACGAAGTCAGCCCGGCAAGCTACGGCGAAGATCGGATCGTGCTGTCGCTCGTTCCGGGCCAGACGCCGCGCCAGTTCGAAGCCGTGCTCGTCGACGTCGATTATTCGGCGTGTGACCCGGCCGGCGTCGTGCTGCCGCTCGAAGCGAGCGTGACGCAGGAAAGCGGCGCGACGACGTTTCAGCGCCAGACCTTCGAGCGCCTGGCGCCGACGCAGCTCGCCTTCGTCCCGCGCGAAGGCGGCCAAATGCTGATCCGTCTCGCGGAAAAACATCATAACCGATGGTTCGGCGCGCTCGAGATCACGGTCGCCGGCGAGCTCGTCGTTCGAAGGTGAAGCCATGGCCGACGCGCTATTTACGATCAACGGCGACAGCTCGAATCAGGGATACGACGCCGAGCCGCTCGAAGAGCTGACGCTCGCTCTCAAGACGCAGCCCGTGTCGGGCGTGTCGACGGTACGCTTCCAAATCTGGGACGCGAACGACTTCGACCCGGCTCTCGATATCGTGCGGAACCCGCCGCGAAAAGCGAAGCTGTCGCCGAGCCTGCTCTTCGACAACGGCGCGGCGACGGGCTCGAGCCTGTCGCCCGTGACCGTCGACGGCGAAGTGACGCTGACCATGCCAGCGGATCGCTTTCACGCTTGGCTCGTCCGGTGCGTCGTCAACGGCGGCATGATCGCGCTCGCCGACGGGCGGGCGATTCCCGACCCGAGCCTGATTCACGAGCGAATGATCGTCGTCAAAGACGTCGACGGCAATCGCCCGATCGTCGCGACCGAGACGACGCAATACGAAGACGACGGCTGGGCGCCGCAGGTCGGGCTGGCTGGCGCCGCCGGTCCGACGGGCCCGACCGGTGCCACGGGCGGCGCGGGCCCGACGGGCCCGTCGGGTCCGACGGGCGTCGGCTTGACGCTGATCGCGACGCGCTCGACGCGGCTCGGTCACTTCCCGGTCGGCACGACCAGTTTCACGACGGAAGCCAGCCTGCCGCCGGGCGAGTTCTTCGTCTGGTATTTGCACGGCGCGGGCGGATCCGGCGCTGCCGGCTGCGGGCGCGGCTCAGAGGCGGGCACGCCCGGCGGTTCAGCTGGCGGCGGCGGCGCGTACCATCCACCGATCGAGCTGACCCGCGCGCAGCTGATCGCAATGCTGCCTTTCGACGTCGTCGTCGAAGACGGCGGCGCCGCCGCGGTCTGCCCGACGCAGACGGGCGGCACGAATGCGCAAGGCGCGAACGGCAATCCCGGCGGCAAGGCGAGTCTTGCCGGAAGATGGGTCGCGTGGGGCGGCGGCGCTGGCCTAACCAATACCGTAACGGCCAACGCCAGACAGTCGGGCGGCAGCGGCGCCGGGCTCGGCTCGGCCGGAAATCAGTCTTCGACAGCGGACGTCGCCGGCGGTCTTCCTGGCGCCGGCGCGATCCATACCGACGGCTTCGGCGGCGCTGGCGCGCAATCCAACGCCGACACGGTCGCCGGATGCACGGGCGGCAGCGCTTGCTATGGCGGCGGCGCGGGCGGCGGGCGCGGCAACGCGGCAAGCGTCAACGGATCACCCGGCGGGCAAAGCAAGTTCGGCGGCGGCGGCGGCGGCGCGGGCGGTAACGGCGTCAGCAATATCGGCGGTAACCCAAAGTCGGGCGCGGCGGGCGGCAAGTCGGGTTCGCAACCGATGAGCACGGCGGGCGGCGGCGGCGGGACCGCGGGCGTCGCGCCCGCACCCGGCGGCGGCAACGGCGGCAACGGCGGCGACGGCGCGGACAGCGCCGACGAGCGAATCCACGGCGGCGACGGCGGCGGCGGCGGCGCATGCGGCAGCTTTAACGGAACCGTGACGGGCGGATCGGGCGGGCAAGGCGGCTTTCCCGGCGGCGGATCGGGCGGCGGCGGCGCGGCGCAAGTCACGCCAGGCACGGGCACGAAGACGGGCGGGCCTTCGAAAAAGGGCGGAAGCGCGAGCGTGCTCGTCGATTGCTTCGCATGACGACGACCAGCGCCGCCGCGCCGCCGCGTTGACTTCTTCGAACGTTGACAGGATGCTTTGCAGCCATGGCAGGCGCGAAGTTCTCGATCAACGCGGACACGGGCGATCAGGGCTTCGAAGGCGCGCACCTGCAAGTGCTGACACTGCGGCTCAAGCCGTTGCCCGTGTCGGGCGTGTCGACCGTGCTCTTTCAAGTCTTCGCGCCCGCGGCGTTCGAAGACGAGCTCGGGATCGCGCGCAATCCGCCGAGAGCCAGCCCGGGCGCGCCCGTGCTCGATCTGGTCGGCGCGACGACGGGGCAAAGCGTGTCGCCGATCGGCGTCGAAGGGACCGTCGAAGTCACGCTGCCGAGCTCGGGTCGACATTCCTGGATCGTGCGCTCGGTCGTCAACGGCGGGATCGCGACCCTGCCCGGCGGTCGCAGCGTCGCCGACCCGACGCTGATTCACGAGCGAATGATCGTGATCCGCGACCTGGCGGGCAACCGTTCGATCGTCGCGACCGAGACGACGCAATTTAGCGACGACGGCTGGGCTGACGCCTTCGAGACCGGGCTCGACGCGATCGGCGCCGTTGGCCCGACAGGCCCGACAGGCCCGACCGGGACGGGTGCCACGGGTCCGACAGGCGCGACAGGCCCGACGGGTGCCACGGGTCCGACCGGTGCAACCGGTGCCACGGGCGCGACGGGTCCGACGGGCGCGACGGGCGCGCCGGGCTTAGACGGCGCGTTAGGCCCGACCGGGCCAACGGGACCCACCGGGGCGACAGGCCCGACGGGTGCCACGGGTCCGACGGGCGCGACCGGGCCAACCGGACCGACGGGCGCGACAGGTGCGACAGGCGACACGGGACCGACAGGCCCGACGGGACCGACAGGCCCCACCGGACCGACGGCGACGAATATCGGGCCTGCCGATCTCGCCGACGAAGCGAGCGGGCGGTCGATCCCGTTTTACGTGCGCGTCGACTTCGTCGCCGACAGCGGGCAAGACGTCGAGATCTTCAATGCGAACGCGCCGCGCGACTTCGAGATTCAAGACGTCGAGCTCGACGTCGAGACCGCTGTCGCGCTGTCGACGGCCGAGCTGCGCGACACGGCGGGCGGCGCCGGCGCTGCGCTTTACTCGGCGCCGTTCGACACGGGCACGATCGCACGCGTGCGCGTGACCCTGCCCGAGCGCCCGCTCGTCGCGCTCGGGTCGAGCCTGTATCTGCGCCGCAGCGACGACGACGTCGTCGGGACGATCGCTTTGCGCTGCATTCCGGTATAGGCTTCGAGCAATGCTGGTCGCTCTCGGTTCTCGTCGTTTCGGTGGGTCGCGTTTCGCGTCTGGCTGAACGTCGACCCGTTCGGGCCGGCGCGGCGAGTGTGGCGATTTGGTGAGACACGATCGAATGCCTTCGGGCGTGTCACACTGAAAAAGAACCCGAGCCGCGAGCGACCGGCAGTCTACCCCAAATCAAGCGGCGTCGCCCCTTGCCCGCGCGGGTGATAGCTCTTCGTTGCCGCTGCCCGCATCATGCGGAAAGGAAGGCGCAAACCGTGAAACACTGGAAACGGATCGTATGTGTCTCGCGCGAGCTCGCCGTGCTCGTGCTCTTCGCCGTGCTCGTGAATGTCGCAATCGCTGGCGCGTTCTCGTGCGCGTCAGCGCAGCGTCCGACGCTCGACCAGGCAAAAGCGGGATTGCGTCTAGCGTGTGACGCGCTCGCGTTCGCCGTTGCCGACGGCAGAACGATCCCGGCGAGCGAGCTCGCCGAGCGCGTGTGCGACGTCGAGCGCACGGCGGGCGTCATGCAGCGACTCGCCGACAGTCGCGAGCCGCCGCGCGAGATCATTGCCGAGCCGCCCGAGTGGCTCGACGCGGGTGCCAAGTGAAGCCGTTCGCGTCGCGCCTGCCGCTGACCGTGCGCGAAGCGGTCAACTGGAACCGCAAGGCGGGCCCGCAGCGGAAGACCCTGATCGTGCTTCACTGCATGCAATGGCCGACGAAGCTCGACTCGGCCGAATGGTGCGGCAAGTTCTTCGCCGGCGCGCTCGATCCCGATCCGAAGACGCTCAAAGTACCGGCGGCGCCCATGGCTTCGGCGAACTTCTGCGTCGACGGCGACTCGGTCGTTCAATGCGTGCCCGCCGAGATGTGGGCCTATCACGCGCCGGGCGCGAACCCGCAAGGGATCGGCGTCGAGCACCCGGGCTTCGTCGCCTGGTCTCGCGCGCAATGGCTCGCGCCGAAGAGCGCGGCGGCGCTGGCGATGGGTGCGCGCCTGGTCGCCGAGCTCGCCATGCACTTTCAGATCCCTTGCGAGTTTCTCGACGCCGACGACGTGCGCGCGAAGCTGTCGGGAATCACGACGCACGAGCAAGTCGCAATCGCGTTTCCAGAAAAGAACCCGCACCCGCACAAAGACCCGGGTCTCGGCTTTCCTGTCCGGGATTATCTCGACCGGGTTCGGGGCTACACTAGCAATGCATGGGCCGAAGTCTAAAGATCGGCGCGCTCGTCGCGTCACTCTGCGGCTCGTTCGCGGCGGTCTGTCTGGCGCAGTCTGCGGCAGCGCCGACAGCGACGGCAACGAGCACGGATCCGATCAATGCTCTTTGGGCCCTGCTCGGGTCGAGCCCGGTCGCGATCGTTCTTTGGCAATGGGCAAAGAGCGAGCGGGAAGAGCGGCGGGACATGACCCGCCAAATGCTCGCGATCTTCGAAGCCGACGGGCAGCACAAAGCGACGCTGCGCGAGCGCCTGAAAGGTCAGGACGACTTGCTGACGAAGGGTCTCGAGGCGACGCGCTCGCTCGAAGGGAAGCTGCTCGAAGCGATCCGGTTACTCGAGCGGCGCTTCGACTCTTCGAAGCGGGGCGATCCGGCATGACACTCGGCGACGGGCTCGGGCTCTTTGCTCGCCTGCGCCGGTTCTGGCAACGCGGGCGGGTCGCGGGCGGCGAGCTGCGCGAGCAGCTGGCGCAGGTGCGCGAGCAGGTGCTCGACGAGACCGCCGAGCTCGCCCGCGACGGCGACGACCTGGCCGCACGGATCCGTCGCAATGCGCGGGCGGGCCGCGGCGTCTTCGGCGGCGGGAAGCCACTATGAGCGACACACTACACGGCGTTCCCGTGCCCGAAGAGATCCAGCTGCGGCAGGCGATCGAAGGCGCAATGAAGCCGCTCGTCAAAAGTTGGGACGCCCGAGCGCAAGACATGCTCGACGTTCTGGCCGACAGCTCGCTCGCCCGGGCGGAAGTGCGCCGGGGCGTGGCATGGATCCGGTTCGCCGCCGTGCTCGGCGTGCTGGCAATGGCTGTCAGCGGGCTCGCTATCTGGACGGCGCTGGAACGGGACCGGCTCGATCGGCGCCTGTATCGGCAGCTCGACGAGCAGGCCCGAAAAGACGCCGTCGCCGAGCTCGGCTGGCGCATGCGAAGCCTTTGCCTGCCGCGCGACGAATGGCCGCCGCCGGCGCCCGAGCGCTCCAAAGGCCCGCAGCGGCCCGGCAAACCGTGACCCTGCGATCCGCCCTGGCGCTGCTCGACCTGGCGGTCGCCGGCGGCGAGCAGCTCGTTCGGGCCGTGCAATGGATCGGCGGAAAGATCCGCCAGCCTGGAACGGAACCGGGCGAGCCGAGCGGCCCGCTGCCGCGACGGAACGAAGACGACATTCGCGATCAGATTCGCCGAGCCACGACGCCGCCCGCTTGCCAGGCGGCGCCGTCGGAAGCAAAACCGCGGGTCATGAATGACCCGCGCGCTGACGTCTGGCAGGTGCACGGCGTGTCGATTCCGATGGGCCCGGTCATGACCGGCAACGTGCGGCAGCACATGCAGCGCGGTTCGTACGAACTCGCCGAAGTGCGGGCACTCTGGTCGATCCTGCGCGCCGGCGACCGGGTGCTCGAGCTCGGCACGGGCTGCGGGCTGCTCGCGACCTATGCCGCGAAGGTCGTCGGCTCGGCGAGCGTGCTGACCGTCGAAGCCGACCCGCTGCTCGAGCAGACCATTCGCGACGTCTTTGCCCTGAACGACGTCGCGCCCGAGCTCTTGATCCGCGCCGTCGGCAGGGACACGCGCCCGCACCGGCTCGAGCGCGCCGCGGATTTCTGGGCGACTCGAACCCTGCCCGACGACCCGCACGCGCCGCGAGATCTGGCGAGTCGCTTCGTCGCCGGCGTCGACTTTGCGAGCCTGCTCGACAGGCACAAACCGACGATCGTCGTCGTCGACATTGAAGGCGGCGAGCTCGAGCTATGCGGCGCCGAGCTGCCGGCGAGCGTGCGCGCCGTGATCGTCGAGACGCACGGGCAAGAGTGCGCGAAGGCCGTCGCGGTCTGGCTGAACGAGCAGGGCTTGAAAGTCTCGGGCGACTGGCAGTCGAGCTCGCCAGACGTCGACCTTTGGCTTCGCGCGCCGTAGGTCAGGCGAAGCCCGTCGCCGCCTGGCAGACCGTGTGCCCGCAGGGCAGCCGCAGCCGCCAGGCTTCGCCATGGATCGATCCGCCGAGCTTCGGCCGCGGCACGGGCGGCGGCCAAATGTCCCGATGATACAGGCGCTGGCACCGGCGGCAGCGGATCCAGCGCTCGCGCCAGGTGCCCCGGCGCCAGACCAGCCAGCGCCGGCGCCAGCGCCGCAGGCGGGCGGTCACTCGCCGATCCCGAGCTGCCGAAACCAGTCGCCGATCGGCGTCAGCGAAACGCGCACGGTCTGCGCGACGTTCTCGTGCGCGTCGTGCCGCCCGCATTCAAACCATTGCATGCCGTCGGCGTCCGTCGCGATATACGTCGCCGGCACGCGCTGCTCGGCGAAGAACATGCAGCACGTGCACGGGCGCTCGGGCGCGCCGTGCCGAAGGTTCTCGTCGTATCGCTTGACCGCTTCGGCGAGCGCGTCGAGCGCGTTGCCCGTGTCGCCGTTGCCCGTGTCGCTCGGGTCTCGCCATAAGCGCCCGGCGAGCAGCGCCGCGTCGAAGATCTGGCGTTCGACGTCAGTCATTTTGAGCGCGCCTTTCGTTTTTCACGTGAAACAGCAGGAAATTTGACACGTCAAACCGTCGGCAGCGGCAGCGAGCAGCGCAGCATGTGCTCGTGATAGGCGTCGACGATCCGCTTCTTCTCTTTGACGAGCTCGACGGCGAGCGTGATCAGCGTCTCGACTTCGTCGGCGCCGCGCTGCGCTGCATGCTGAAAGACGGCGTGCACGGTCGGGTCGTCGAGATAGGCTTGCACGAGCTGCTCGGGAACGCTGGGACGGGGCATGTTTCGTTAACCTTTCGGGTGTAGCGGGTTCACTTGTGACCGTAGCCGCAGACGCCGCAGTGACCGCCCGCGACCTGCTCGAAGTCGTGCGCCGTGTGCGCTGGCACGTCGTGCCAACCTTCCCAGCACCGGTACGGGCCGACGCGCGGCTTCGCGCCGCCGCACGCCGGGCATAGCGCCATGCCGCCCGGGCAGCGCAGCCGCGGCGGCAGGTCTTCGAGCACGAGCGGCGGCATGCCGACAGCGGCTCGCCCGCGGTTCATGCCGGCCAGATCGGGAGTCGGCACGACGGCGCCCGACGCGGTCACGCCGACCGACGCGCGCAGCCGGTGCACGACGGCGCCCGACGCGGTCACGCCGACCGCTTCGTCGGCGAGCTGTCGCCCGACCGCTTCGAGCTCTTCTTCGAAGACTACGGCCGCCCGGGCATACGTGTCGGCGAGTCGTTCGGACGCGTCCCGCAGCGGGCCCGGCGCCGTGTAGGCGGACCGGCAGCGCTGCTCGCTGCGGCGCATGGCGGCAGCCGTCTCGGTCAGGCTTTGCACGAGCAGCTCGCTCGCGGCGCCTGCGGCCCGGGCACTCACAAAACTTGCCCGTCGGAAATGATCACGGCGCCCGGGTCGCCCGTGCCGACCCGCTCGAGCCAGACTTGCGCGCCGGCGCTGCCGGCCATTTCGGCGACCATGGCGAGCGACTTGTCGTCGAGCAGCGACGCGTCGCGCACGAGCAGAACCTTTAGTCTCGGGTTCAGCGCCAGCCCGATCGCGACCGAGATCCGGATCCGTTGGGCGCCGCTGGCCTGGTCGAGCGGCACGCCGTCGAAGGTCGGCCCGTTCTCGCCGAGCGCCAGGCCCGGCACGGGATACGTGATCGCCGCGAGCGCCTGGCGCTGCTCGGCGTCGACGGCTTCGATCTGCGCGGTCAGCTCGGCCGCCTGCTCGTCGAGAGCATTTGCGTCGGCTTCGTGCTGGTCGCGCTTCTTCTTCCGCTCGACGTTTCGGTTTACGGTCTCGGCCGTGGCGACCTGCGCTTCGAGCGCGCGCACGTCGACGGCCGGCGCTGCCGCTGGCTGATTCGAGAACGCGTCGAGCTCGGTCTGCGCTTGGCGCTTGGCGAGCTTCGCCCGCATGAGCGCGCTTTCAGCGCCGGCGAGCGCGACGTCGGCTCGGGCGAGCGCGTCGCGTGCCGCCTGGATCTGCCGCTCGCGCCCGTTGACGAGCTCGCGCTCTTCGTGCGCCGCCCGGATCTGCGCGAGCAGCTCGGCGAGATTCACGGGCACGTCGGGCGTGCCGCCCGGGACGACCAGCGACTCGCTTTGTGCTCGGGCCGATTTGGCGTCGCGATTGATCTTCGTTCGTGCGGCGAAGAGCGCTTCGCGCTTGGCATTGCTCGCCGTGAAGTCGAGCCCGACCAGGCGGCGAAGGATCTCGTTCTGCTTTGCAGGCTCTTCGCGCAGGAAGTCGAGCGGGTCGAACGCTATGCGGCTGCATAGTTTGTCGAGAATCGCTTGCGGGCTCGTCTGCTTTTCGCCGGCGCGATTGCGAACGGTCAAGTTCGTCCCGCTCTTCGTGATCACGCGTTCGACGATCAGGTCGCCGAGATCAGCGATCACGTATGCCGACTTTGCGCCGTGACGGATCGGGTCCGACGGGATCGCCTTCGCGCCGCCGAGCGCGAACTCGATCGCGTCGAGCACGCTCGTTTTGCCCTGCTCGTTCTGCCCGCCGAGAATGACGACGGATCCTTCGGGATGGATCGTCACGGCGCGGATCCGCTTCACGTTCGAGACTTCGAGACTAACGATCGTCATTGCTGGTTGGGCCATTGTGGGGCGTGTCCTTTCGGGTGTGTGTAACGGGAAAAGCAAAGCCGCTCAGTCTGACGCTGAACCGCGCGGAAGTCCCGCGCGGCCGTCAGGGCAGCTCGTCTTTGAGTGCCCGATCAATACGACCGAGCACTCGCTCTTTGCTTTGCAGCTGCGGGTTCGTCCGAATCTCGTCGGTCCCGCAGGCGGCGAGCTCGTCGTAAATGCAGCCGCGCGCGACGACGAGCAGCCGCTCGAGCCGGCGAATGCGGGCGACGAGCTGCCGACGATCCTTCGGGATCATTCGTCAGCCTTGCCCGTCTTGCCGGTCTGACCGCCCGTGCTGACGAGCTCGAAGCGGTCGAGCCGCCCGTTCGTCCAGACCGCCAGGGCGCCGAAGGTCGCTTTCTCGCGCGCCGTCTTGAACTCGGCGACGGCGAACCCGATCGCGTCGTGCTGCCCGACCAGGCGCCAGCGCCCTTGATCAAGTCCCGAGTGCCGAAGCACGAAGCTCGCGCCCGGGTAGGAATGCGCGTAACGCCAGCCCGCGGCGACGGCGCCTTCGCGCGTCGCCGGCTCTCGTCGACCCGTCGCCGTCATGCCTTCGGCTCGTCGTCGGGCGGCACGTTCGCCGTCGTCGTGCCGCTGCCCCAGGTGCTGCCGCGACACGGGCCGTCGTGCCCGAGCTCGCGAATGCAGCCTTCGCCGCCTTCCTGCCAGCTGCGCGGCTTGCCGCACACGGGGCGCGACGCGGCGACGAACCGCCCGTCGAGATCGACGCGCACGGTCTCGCCGGCGCGCACGGTCTCGCCGGCGACGCCGACGAGCATGCTGCGGCAGTTGTAGTGCTCGGGCGGCGTCACGTTCCAGGCGCGCGCCCGCAGCGTGCGCCGAAGGCGCGACGTCGCCGCCGAGAACCCGAGCCAGAACGCGACGAAGGCGACGACCGCCAGGCGAGCGAGCTCGGCCGCTGTCATGGCGCGCCGCCTAAGAGCTCGATCAGCTCGGGCAAAGTGATCGACGTCGCCGAGCGGCCCGAGACGATTGCCGGGTGCAAGTGCTCGCCCTTGCCGAGCCGGCCTTCGAAGAACCGCTCGGCTCGTTCGCGGGCCGCGTCGGGCCCGGGCTGCACGAGCGGCCATAGTCGATCCATGTCCGACCAGTCGAGCGACTGCGCGATCAGAGAGCGCGCGAACCCGTGGCACTTCGCCTGCAAGGCGGGCAAGAGCGCGCGCACGGCGGCGAGCGCGCCCGATTGTCCCGCCTGGTCGCTGCGAGCGTATAGCGACCAGCAATGAGCGATTGCGCCCAGCGTGCGCGTGTCCTGACCGGTCAGCATGGCGAGCCCGCCGATCGGCACCCGCAGGTGCTTCGACGACCATTCGTCGGCCGAGCAAGCCCGATACCAAGCGAGCCAATTCTCGGGCGCGTTCAGGTCTTTCGCGCGGCTCATTTGATTACCTCGGCAGCGTCGTCGGCGTTGAAAATCCGCATGTGCTGCGGCAGCTCGGGCGGCTCGCCCGTGCCGTTATAATCGCGATACAGCGCCGAGCAGAACGCCGACGCGGCGAGCGCCTGAAACTCGTCCCAGCGCTCGATCCGCTCGCGCTCGCTTTTCCAGCGCTCGTCGATCCCGACCAGGTCGGCGAGCAGCTTCGCCCGATCGATCCGCAGTTCTTTCTCGACGACGCCGCTCGCTTCGGCGGCGCGCTCGCGGGCGACGACCTGGTCGAGCGGCGAGTTCGTATTACTCGCCGGCGCCGCCGTATCGAGATCGTTCGGCACTTCGTAACCGGCAACGTCGATCGCCGCGCCCGCATCATTGTCGAGCTCGATCGCTCGGTCGGTCGTCTCGCCCTTCGGCAGATACTTCGCGAGCCGCTTGATCGAGACTTTTTTGCACTGCTCTTCGAACCAAAGATCCCACGCTGGCGACTTGCCGCGGTTCGCGGCGCGCGCCTGGTCGAGCTCTTCGCGGCTGACGGGCTCGAAGACGGTCTCGCCGTTCTCGAGCAGCGCGCAGGCGTACGACCCGATCACGGCGCCGCGCGCTTCGCGGGTCGCAAACCAGTCGGGCCGGTGCTTTACGATCTTGCCTTCGGTCCCGCTGACGCATTCGTAAACGTCATGCTCGCAGACGACGTCGGCCCAAATCTTCCGCACCTGGCCGCTTCGACGAAATAGTTCAGTGAAGCCCCAGACCGAGATCTGATATTGCGCTTCGTGCGCGCCCTTGCCGTCGGGCCCGCCCTTCGGGTTCCAGTACGGGATCAGGTACGCGTGCGGGTATGCCGAGCCGACCTGTAGGTTCAGCTCGGCCGAGTGCATGAAGGCGCGCGCTAGCGACCCGTCCGTGCATTTGACGAGATCGGCGTTCCCTTCGACGACGTTCAGGAAGACCCGAGCGAAGCGGTCGAAGTCTTGCCGCTTGGCGAGCAGCGTCTCGACGGGCGACCGCATGCGCGTCGTGACGAGCGCGCGAACGAAGTCGACGCGGGTCGGTTCGCGTTTCGGGCCTGGCGGCGCGCCGTTACCGGCGGCGGGCTTCTTCGAAGTGTGACGGGATGGTTCGGACATTGGGTTTACCTATTTGTTGTGAGAGCGCGCTGGCGCGACGAAAGGCCGTGTCGGTCGTATCGGTCGTCTGCCGCGTGTCGACCCGCAGACGCCAGGCTTTGAGCCGAGCAGTGTGCTCGACGAGATCGCAGACGAGATCGGTCAAGAGCGGGACCGGGGCAACGGCAGGGGCAGGGGCAGGGGCGGCGACGGGTTTAGCGGGCGGCTTCATGCTGTCAGAGAACGGCCCGGCGGTCTCGCCCCGTAGGGTGAAGGTTCCATTCGGGGCACTCAAAGTGAGCCGGTCGACTTTGGGTCGGCGAGCAGCGATTCGACCAGCGAGTCGAGCTCGCCCCGAACGTTCCGAGCCAAGTGCTGCGCGAGCGCCGCGTCGGCCGCGTCGCAAGCGAGCCGGGTGACGCCGAGAACCGAGAACGTGCCCGCGTTGCCGGGCGGCAGGGTCGCGAGCAGCGGCGGCAGGGCGGCGAGATACACGTCGCGCCAGAACTGCAAGCGAGCGTCGCCGCTCAATTGGATCGGCGCGGGCTCGTCGTGCGTCTCGAACGCGTCGGCGCCGTCGTTCTGCGCGGCACTCATCGGCTCGCCCCTTCGAGCGACGCTTCGAGCAGCTTCGAAAGTTCGACGTCTTGCCGCAGGTCGAACCGTCGCCGGTCGATCGGGATCCCGTGCGGCGTCTTGCGCGGCTTCATGAGGCGCGACGCGCGGTAACCGTTGACTTCGCGCACGGTCCCGAAGCAATGCGGGCACTTCTCTTCGCGAGCGTCGACCCGATAGCTATTCCAGTAACGGCCGTCTTCGAGCAGCCCGACCTTTACGTCGCCGAGCACCTGCAAGATCCGATTGCCGATCAGCGCCTTCCGGGCTTCGCACCGGCGAATCGTCGCGCTGATCTCTTCGAGTTCGTCGGCAATCGCGTCGGCGTCTTCGAGTTCGATACACTCTTCGACGAGCTCGGGATCGAGAGCGAAGAGCGCGCGCTTTGCGCTGTCGCTGCCGTCGGCGTCGGGCGGGCGACGGTCGAGCACGCGTCGCCAGAACTGGTCGACCCGCTCGAGCAAGAGCGCCTGGAACTCGGCGTGCGGCAGCAAGTCCCGCCAGTCGAGCTTGCGCTCGGGAAACGGCAGCCAGACCAGCGTTTGCCATTCGGCGCCCGTGACGGCGAGACCGTGCTGCACTTGCACGAGCACGTGCGGCGGGATCTGCTCTTGCCAGTCGCCGAAGCCCGTCGTCTTGCACTCGGCCAGGCCCGGGCCCGAGCAGCCCTTCGGTACGCCGCTGTATTGCACGGCGTCGGGCGTGACCGTCTGCCAGGGGCGCAGCCGCGAGCGTAGCAGCTCGTTCGAGCGCACGACTTCGCGCCCCGTGCGCCGCGCGAACTCTTCGAGAATCGGGCCTTCGAAGATCGTGCCCCAGCGTGCGACTTCGCTTGTCTCGCCTTCGGGCGGCAGTAGCCCGCATTTGTCCGCGTACACTTCGAGCGCGGATTTATACGGATGGATCCCGAGCACGGCGGCGACTTCGCTGCCGCCGAGACCGCTGCGACGCGCGGCGAGCCAACGCTCGCGATCGTCTTGCGTGACGCCGGTTGCCTGGCAGGCGTCGGCGAACGGATGATATGCCGGTGTAACGGGTGCTGTCTGGATCATGGCGGCTCGCTCCTTTCGTTCGGTTGAATCGAACGGGCCAGCGTGAAAGCATAACAGCAAGCCCCGTGCGCGCGCGCTCAAAGAGCCGGCGCCCCGTTCCATAGTGGAGCGCTTCCGTACCGCAGTCGATAGCTAACCGAGCATGGCCCAGCGTGCTTCGGGCGACAGCGCGACTTTGCCGCCGGCATTCACGAAGAGCCCGGCGCGTTTCAGCTGACCGAGCGACGTCGAGAACGTCGAGCTGATCTTGCTGACGTCGGCAGCCTTCGCGAGCTCGGCACGCGTCAGCCCGCCGCGCTGCGCGAGCACGGCGTCGAGCAGCTTGCACTTGTAGGCGTCGAGCCTACTCGTGCGCCAGAACTCCCGAACCGCTCGACCGCGGGCGAGTCGCGGCTCGCCGACGCCGACGACGGCGCCGTCGGCGACGAGCTTGCCGTCGACCGTCTGGATCCATCCGTCGGCATGCAGCTTGCCGAGCGACGTCGAGAACGTCGAGCTGATCAGGCTGACGCCCGTGACGAGCGCCAGCTGCTTTCGCGTGATCGGTCCGTACGCCTTGATCGCCGCGACCAGGGTCTCGGAATAGGCGTCGAGCTCGCCGACGTCGTCGCGGTCCCGCACGAGCTTCGGCGCCTTCGCCTTCGCCGGCGGCTCGGGCAGCTTGCGGTCGGGTTCGAGCCCGCGCTCGCGCCGTTCGAGATACCCGAGCCGGGGCGGCGGCGGCGTCAGCGGGCGGTCCGGTTCCGGGTCCGTGCCGAGCACGGCGCGCCCGGCTTCGGCGTAGCCGCCGGCCCGCTCGAGCTCGTCGGCTTCCGCGCGCAGTTGTTTCGCCGCCGCGGTGCACCTGGTTTGCAGCTCGTCGAGCGTGTGCGTCAGCTCGCGCCGTAGCTCAGCGTTCTCGCGCTGCGCGGCGGTCAGCCGCTCTTGAAGCCACGACATGCCGTCGTGCAACTGATCGATCTCTTCGACGAGCGCGGCGTGCTCGGCCGACGTCCCGTTCGACAGGTGCTCGACGTCGGGCTCGGGCAGACCCTTCGGGGCTTTGCCTTTCGGCGCCGGCGGCGCGAGCAGCTGGCGCAGGGCGGCGACGTCGACGGGCGCGACCTTGCCGAGCACGGCGGCGGGATCGATCAGGGTCCCGCTCGACCCGTCGAACGTGCGCTTTTTCGCGAAGCGGAACTGCCCGAAGGTCTTTTGCCACGACGGCGACCAGAAAAAGAACTCGCCCGGTTGCAGCTCGGCGAGTCGTTTCAGCTGCTCGTGCGCGTCGGCGCTATTGGCATTGCTCGAGACCCAGCGGGCGATTGCCCGTCGCTCGTGCTCGCCGAAGAGCATGCCGACGAAGAGATTACCGACCTGGTTTAGAACCGACTTCGCGACGTCTTGCGGGCGTTGCGTCAGCAAAGCGGTCCCGCACATATGGTTTCGGCTCTTGCGAACGAAGGCGCTGACGGCGCGCACGAGCCGGGCTTCGCCCTTGCCGGCGCTCTCGGGCACGAGATCCTGGGCTTCGTCGAGCACGAAGAACCGCGGGCGCCGGATCGCTTTGATCTCGATCAGCGCCGTTTCGAAGAACTCGGCGAGCGGCGCGGCGCGCTCGTCGGGCATGAGATCCGACACGTCGACGACGACGTGCGCGTTCTGACGCACGAGAAAGCGGGCGAGCTCGCCGGCGCGGGCGGGCACGAACGGCACGTCGGCATGCTCGCCGCCGACGATCACGAACGGCAGACCCGGGCTCTTGCCGTCTGCCGCCAGGCGCACGGCAGGCCAGATCCCGACCGTGTCGACGACGACGACGGGAATGCCGGCGTCGTGCAAGTCTTCGACGATCCTGCCGCAGCCGTAGCTCTTGCCGCCGCCGCTCGACGAGATCAGCGCGAAGCGTTGCGACGCGAAGGCGAGCGCGTCGAAGGAATGCCCGACGAGCGGGGCGATCTCGGTCATGTCTGGCGGGTCGTTTCTGCCGGGTCGGGCGGCGTGCGCGAGAACTGAAACTCGATCCGTGTCACTTCGGCGTCGGGCTGGCAACCGTTGGCGCCGGCGAAGAAGATCACGAAGACGTTCGGCGTCATGTTCGGGAACCCTTCGCGCCGGCAATCGTCTTGCGTGATCCGGCACAGTGGCTCGCGTCGAACCGCCGTGATCTGAATCGTCCCGAGCACGACTTGCTTTTCGCCCTTCGCGAGACCCATGCCTTTGCGGATCGCGACGACCGTTTCGCCGACCCGTAGGTTCTGCCAGCCGAGCCGGCGGGTCACGTCTTTCGCGCCGGCGAGCAGCTGCGCTTCCGTCAGCGCGAACGACATGCGACGCGGCACGGCGTCAGGGCTTCTTCGGCACGGGCACGGGCACGACGACGAACGGCTCGTCGGCGCTCGGCGTCGGGATCACGCCGCCGTGCGAACGAAGCGCCTGATCGGCGCGCACGTGCGGCGGGCAATAGTCGCGGTCCGTGCCGACGCGCTTTGCGTGCTGCCGGCAAAGCCAGCGGTCGCAGGTCGTCGACTTGCGAGACGGGGCGCGAACCGGGAAGTCGCAGCGAAGCGTCGCCGGATTGCGACAGTCTGGAACCGAGCAGCTGCGGCGCGGCGAGCGCCCGCAGGCGATCCCGGTCACGACCGAGCCGTCGGGCGCGATATGCTGAAAGGTCTTCGACCAGGCCGGCATGAGTTACGACGCGGCGGCAGGCACCGGTCGGGCTTCGTGATAACGCGAATAGTTCAAGATCTGCCAGCCGCCGTCGACGAGCGTCTCGACCCGCCGGATCTTGATCAGGTGCTCGAAGGCGAACCGGGCGTCGGGATATTCTAGGCCCGCGAGCGCGGCGATCTGACGCACGCTCTCGGTCCCGGTCCCGTCGGCGCCGGCGAGCGTCAAGAGCGTCAGCCATACGAACTTGGCTTCGACGGGCCCGGTCCAAATGTCCGACGTCGTCAGCCGTCCGAACGCCGACGCCGGCACGGTCAGGAAAGGCACCCGCGGCGACTCGGGCGGCGGCGCGGGCGGCAGTTCGGGCGGCAGCTCGTCGACCAGGTCGACGAGACCGAGACGGGCGCGGATCCATTCGGCGGCTTTGGCCGCTAGGCGTGCAAGTCGGGTTTGCATGACTTCCTTTTTTTCAGTTGAAAAAGAGCTGACGACCGAGCTCGGTCGCGATATCCCGCCGGCAGCGCGCGCAGTGCCGCGCGCCCGGGTCGTTGACGCCCGGGCGGGCGACGGCTTCGGGCAGGGCAAGCGCGCTTTGCAGCCGCTCGGTAGCCCAGGAAACGAGCGCCTGCGCTTCGGCACTATGCGCCGGGTAAGCGCCGAGCTCGGCGACGAGCGCCGTCAGCGCCGCGGTCGGGCGTGTCGAGTTCGACATTTGCGGTCCCTTTCCGTGTCCGGTGTGTGTCATGCGTGCACACGGCGGGACAATCTGCCGCAGTGTGCCGATCCCTGCCCCGTTGTCATGCGCCGTAGCACGGCGACGCACGTCGTCGCCCTGTTACGTACTGACTACGCCGGAAGACGTTGACACAATACCCGCCGGGCGTCTAGTGGTTATCCGTTTCGAAACGGGGCGCGGATTTGAGAAAGGGCGGGTCGGGCGGGTGAACCATTTCGTAAAGATCTACGGCTCGATCATTCGATCGACGGTCTGGCAGACGAAGCCGCATATCAAGCTGACCTGGCTGACTATGCTGATTCTCGCCGACAGCGAAGGTCGCGTCGAAGGGTCGATCCCGGGTCTGGCGGCGACGACGGGCGTCTCGATCGAGCAGGTCGAAGAAGCGCTCGAATGCTTCCGCTCGCCTGACAAATACAGCCGAACCAAAGACAACGACGGGCGCCGGATCGAAGACATTCGCGGCGGCTGGCTCGTGCTGAACCATAACCTTTATCGCGACATGCGAACCGAGACGCAGCAAAAGCAGGCGTCACGTCAGCAAAAGTATCGCGAGAAGAAGAAGAAGACGGGCAAGGTCGCGAAAGCAAAGGCGCCTGCGGCGAAGGTCGACGCGCCCGAGCCGTCGCCCGGCGTAACTCGTCGTACGACACGCCGTGACACACGTGACGCGTTACGTTCCGACGACGAGAATCGTAGTGAGTCACGCATGTCACGCGCAGATCCAGATCCAGATCTTACGGGGCTGCGCCCTGCGACCCGCTCTCACACTACGTTCGCGGAATCTACTTTGGACGGATCTTCAGATTCAGATCCCGAGCCGACGCGTGATCGCGAAGACCTGGCAGAACGCGTGCGCGACTTTGCCGACGTCCAGCCGCCGCGGTGCAAAGTGCCGAGCGACTATGTCGAGCTAGACAGGCACCGGCAGACCGCGCGCGAGCTCGGGCTCGACGTCGACGCCGAACGGGCGCGCTTCCGAACCCACGAGTTTCCGCGCCCGTTCGGCGACTTTCACGGGCGCTTCGACCGCTGGCTGCTCGACGCCCGCAAGTTCGCCGAGACGGAAAACTTCAAGCGCTCGCAGCGCAAGCCGCGCGCCGGCGTGCTCTCGACGCAGCCGAGTAACGGGGCGACAGGCTGGGAAGGCGTCAGCGACGACGACGACGACGAGCCCGTCGACGTGCCGCCGGCGAAGAAAGCCGCCGGGTCATGACCGACCCGGTCAAGCCGTCGCCGAGCATGCTCGTCGAGCTCGACGCCGAGCAGCTGCGCTTCCGCGCCGCCGAGCTCGAGCAGGCCCGGGGCGACAGGCACCGGGGCGCCGTCGAAGCCTGGCACCGGGTTCCGGAAACGTACCGCGGGCGCGAGCTCGAGCTCTTGCCGCGCTGCTCGCCCTTGCTGCGACACAAGCTCGGCAAGGCGTCGCTGCCGACGCTGTCGGCGCTGCTCTTGGGCCCGAGCGGGATCGGCAAGACGACCGGGCTCGCCTGGCTGATCCGGCGCGCGCTCTCAGAGTTCGAGTCGAGCGACGGGCAGCGGGCGAAAGAAGCGCCCGGGCTGCTCTGGTCGACGGCCGCTGCGATTGCCCTGTCGGACCGCAGGCACCCGCTCGGGTCGGACAAGCCGCCCCTGCTCGCGCAGGCGACGACGGCGTCGCTGCTCGTGATCGACGATATCGGGCTCGAGCCGGCGGGCGTCGTCGCCGAAGTTCTTTGGGCCCGGTACGACGCAAAGCGCCCGGTCATGGCGACGAGCGGGCTGACGAAACGCCAGCTGACGGACCATTTAGGCGCCGCCGGCGTGCGGCGCCTGACCGATCAGCACGCGGGAAGTCCCGTGCTCGTCGTCGACGCGCACGAGAAGAGCGAGTCGAAAGCCGCGGGCGGCGGCAAGGGCTAGGGGCGTGCTCGAGCGAACGGGCCCGGGACCGTCAGATTCTTGGCGGGCGCGGGCCGACGCATCCTAGGGCATTCTAGGGCCCTTCACGGGGCACGGGTCGGTGGGTCGGATTTGGCAGGTCAGAAACGGAAAGGGATCCAGTCATGGCAGGTCGAAGAAAAAACAAGCGGGCGGCAGGGTCGGCGGGCGGCGCGGCAGCGCAGCGCAAGGCGCTCGACGACGACGACGACGGGGCAGGGCTGGTCGAGCAAGACTTGACGGAAGCCGAGCTGAAAGACCGGGGCGACGAGCTCGTCAGCTGGCTCGTCAAAAAAGAGCAGATCGAGACGAAGAAGAGCTCGGCGGTCGAGAAATTCAACGCCGAGATCAAGCTTTCGAAGCAAAGGATCCATGTGCTGACGCGGGAAATCGACACGCGAAAGGCGTACGTCGACCCGCAGCAATCGCTCTTCGAAGACTCGTCGGCGCCGCCGCCGCCCGGCAACGACGCGCAGGCGGCAGCGTCATGAGTCGAGCGCCCCGGGACGCGTACCACGCCGCGCGGCTCTTGCAGAACGAGCTCGCCCGGATCGCCAGCAAGCGCGAGCGGCAGATCGGCAAGGCGAACGGCGAGTTTCAGCTCGAGCTGATCCAGGCCGTCTCGGGCGCCGACCGGTCGGCATTGAAGCTCGTTCGGCAGGTGCTTCGCGAAGACGCGTCGCAAATGCACTTGTCGGGCGCGCTGGCGACCGTGCTCGACTCGGGCGCGGCAAACGACGACCGGACCGAGCGGGACACGGAACCGCCGCCCGTCTTCGAGCTGCGGCGCCCGGCGCCGTTGCCGTCGACCGCGCGGGTGCTGTCGCCGGCCGAGCACGCCGGGATCGGCGCCGGCGGCGGCGACGACGAACCGCTCGACGATTCGCTCGACGGCATGCTCGGCGAGCTCGACGGGCCCGCCGTGATCGACGCCGAGTTCGACGACCCGGGCGTCGACGGGCCGCCGACGGGCTATCGCTACCCGGAACCCGGCGAGCCGGCGATCGAGCTGCCCGACGGCACGATCGTCGCCGATCCATCCGGGGCGCTGGCGTGAAGCTGCAAATCGAACGCACCGATCGGCTCGTGACATTCCAGGGGCGGCCCGTGCGCGTCTGGCATGGCACGACCGAGCAGGGGCGCCCGGTCGAAATCTTCGTCGCCGCCATGACCGGGCCCGGCGACGAGCAGGGGCGCGAAGCGTTCGAAGCCGGGCTCGCCGAAGAAGGCGTGCCGCACGTGCCGCTTTGCGAGCGAGAGCGAGCGCGAAAGGCTGCACATTGATTGTGATCGGCTGGGACCCGGGCACGGCGAATCTCGGCTTCGGCGTGCTCGATCTCGGCGTGTCGCATTCGCGTTGCCTGGCGCACGGCAACGTCGGGCAGTCTTCGCTGAAAGGGATCGACGCGCAGCTGAACGCGTTGTCTCGAACGATCGACGAGCTCATGAATCGCTGGACGCCCGAAGTGATGGGCTACGAAGATCAGGCGGGCGTCGAAGTCGCCATGCAGCGCGACGGAACCGGCTCGAACTATTCGAGCCGGCGCCTGCATGAAGTTACCGGCATGCTTCGGCACGCCGCTAACACGGCGCTCGCCGAGCCGATCCCGCTATACACGCCGCAGCCGCGAACAATCAAAGTCGCCGTGCTCGGGCGCGGGCACGGCGGCGC
>Ga0190266_10000015_pt1 | contig 27698 bp, 30 predicted proteins | sample Popmic220T_FD_132448 | JGI IMG/M metagenome (GOLD analysis project Ga0190266, IMG submission 132448) | Populus adjacent soil microbial communities from riparian zone of Indian Creek, Utah, USA - 220 T | ecosystem: Environmental > Terrestrial > Soil > Riparian zone | place: USA: Utah | collected...
CTGACGAAGGAGCGCGCTTGCGCCAATGAACGATCTGGCGCAACCGTTCCCTCGGAAGGGGCAGCGATGCGCGCATATCTGGTCGTGATGGACGAGACCGCAGAGGCGCTCTCGGCGCTGCGCTTCGCGGCGCGGCAGGCGGCGCTGTCCGGCGGCGGGGTCGAGATTCTCGCGCTCATCCCGCAACAGGAATTCGTCCAATGGGGCGCGGTCCAGGAAGCCATGGAGGAGGAGGCGCGGCTGCGCGCCGAGGCGATGCTGGTCCAGGCCACCGGGGCGATCATGGAAGAGGCTGGGATCAAGCCGTCGATCACCGTTAAGCAGGGCGATCCGGTCAAGGCCGCCGCCGAACTTCTCGCCGAGCGCGACGATTATGCGGCCCTGGTGCTGGGCGCCGCCGCGGAAAGCGGGCCGGGCCCGCTCGTCAGTCACTTTTCGGGCGCGGCGGCAGGGTCGCTCCCCTGCCCTTTGATCATCGTCCCCGGCGGGCTCGACGACGAGGCGCTGGTGCGCCTCGCCGGTCTCTAGCCTTAGCCGCGCTCGCCCGGCGGCGGACGGCGCACCGGTGCTCGGCGAGCTGCCGGCCGCCGGCGTTGCGCCTGCGCCTGCTCGACATATTCCTCGATGATCTCTTCGCTATAGGCCGCGCCGGACGCAGCCGCCGCGCCGCCGATTTGGTAGATGACGACGGGATAATAACCGTAACCCCCATAGACCTGGTAGCCGTAGCCCGTCGCGGGCATCGGGCCGGGCATCGGCGCAGGCATCGGCGCGCCGACCGGGTAGCCATATTGGTAGCCCCCCGCCTGGTAGCCACCGGTCTGGTACGTGCCCGTCTGATAAGAGCCGGCGCTTGCGGAGGCATAGTCCTGGGCTCCGGGCTGCCAGGCGCGCGATCCGCGATAAGCCGGGATGCCGTTCACCATATCCCACTGCTCGCCATATTGGTCCCAATCGAGACCGCCGCGCGCATCGATCACTCGGCCACTCTGGTCGACCAGATAGGCGTCGTCATAATAGCGGATCCAGTGGCGGCCGGTACCGGGATCGGCGAAGCCGTAGGACTGCCAGTTGCTGATCGTGAACTGGGGGCCCATCCAATAGGGGTTGACCGTCCAGCCCCGCTCGAGGCGGCGCGGCAGATTGGGCGAGGGCATCATCGGCGCCATCTGCGGGGCCATCTGGGGGCCGTAGCCCGGGGGGGGCATGGTCTGCGCGAAGGCGCCCGACGGAATGAGCGCGATGCTCGCGGCCAGAACGGAAAGACTCAACGTGCGCATACGGTGTCCCCTGTTTGCTTGGCCCTGTTGAACTGGGCGGGCAGGACGGTGAACGCATCTTTTACGCTTTGGATCAGCCCTTTGCTATGCCTGCGAGGCGACGGCCGATACGCTGTATCAGACTGACACAGCCCGCCTCGTCTTCGTGATCAAACCGCGCGGGAGTCGGGCTGTCCAGATCCAGCACCCCGAAGAGCGCCCCGTCAACGACAATCGGCACGACCAGCTCGGCGCGCGAGGCGGCATCGCAGGCGATATGGCCGGGAAAGGCATGGACGTCCTCGACCAACTGGGGTGCGCGGCTCGCTGCAGCGGCGCCGCAGACGCCTTTGCCGAACGGAATGCGGATGCAGGCCGGCCGACCCTGGAACGGCCCAAGAACCAGCTCGCCGCCGACATTGCGGTAGAAACCGGTCCAGTTGACGTCCGGCAAGGTCTCCCAAAGCAAGGCAGCGACGTTCGCCATGTTGGCGATCGGGTCGGGCTCGCCCGCGGTCAGCGCGTCGGCCGCCTCGATCAGCTCGCGGTAGAGCGCTGGCTTGTCGGCAGCCTCGATCCTGAAGTCGTAGGTCAATCCAGCGTCACCTTCCCGCGTCCTTGTTTGACCGAGCCGCGCTGCTTCTTCGCGTCGACCCGCTTCGCCTTGGCCGAACGGCTCGGCCTGGTCGGCCGGCGCTTGGCCTGGCGGATATGGGCCTTGGTGACCAGCTCCGCCAGCCGGGCCCGCGCATCCTCGCGATTGGCTTCCTGGGTGCGGTAGGAACGAGCCGTGATGACGATCTCGCCGCCGGCGGTCATCCGGCTGCCGGCAAGCGACTTCAGCCGCTGATAGACGTCGGGGGCCAGGCCGAGCTTGAACACGTCGCAGCGCAGCTGGCAGGCGCTCGCGACCTTGTTGACGTTCTGTCCGCCGGGGCCGGAGGCGGCGAGAAAGGTTTCGGAGAGCGCTTCCTCAGGGATCTCAAACGACATCGCCATAGCCCGCATTGACGAAGGTCGGCGGCAGCGGCGCCGTGGCTTCGACGGGCGGCTTCGCCCCGCGATCGACCTTGAGCGACAAGGCATGGAGCAGCATCGGCCCCCTGCCCGCGCCGTAAACGGGATCGCCGACGATCGGAATGCCGACGCCCGCCGCGGCGTGGACGCGGATCTGGTGGGTGCGGCCGGTCTCCGGAGTGAAGACCAGGATCGCCCGCCCGTCGCGCACGGCGGCCAGGCGCCAGTGCGTCACCGAGGGCCGCCCGGATTCGTCCGGGACCATCCGCCAGCCCTCCTCGGCCGTCGAAATCTTGGCCAGCGCCATGTCGACCGTTCCCGCCTCGGCTTCGGGTATGCCGTCGAGCACCGCGACATAGGTCTTCGCGACGCGCTTCTGCTCGAACGCGCGCTGAAACGCCTTGTGCGCCTTGGGATTGCGCGCGAGCAGCAAACAGCCCGACGTATCGCGGTCGAGCCGGTGGACCGGCAGCGGCTTGCGCTTAAATCCGAAACGAAGATGGTGAAGATAATCTTCCAGGCTCTCGGGCGTCCGCGCGCCCGGATGGACCGCCAGGCCCGCCGGCTTGTCGATGACGATCGCCTCGCCGTCTATGAAGAGAACCCGGCTTTCCCAATAGCTCATGGGGGCGCCCTGCCATGCCCGTGGCGGCCGCGCAACGCTCGCGCAATAGCGCGTGGCACCACCGTATTAATACGAAATTAACCTTTTGCCTTCACACCTCTAAAGGTTAATGAATGTCGAGGGGCGAATGTCGCCACGCGACAGGAGGGGCTTCCCATGCGCGTTCTGCTGATCGAAGACGAGCCGACCACCGCCAAGGCAATCGAGCTCATGCTCTCTAGCGAGGGCTTCAACGTCTATACGACCGATCTGGGCGAGGAGGGCTTGGACCTTGGCAAGCTCTACGATTACGACATCATCTGCCTCGATCTGAACCTGCCGGACATGCACGGCTACGACGTGCTCAAAAAGCTCCGGACGGCCAAGGTCGGCACCCCGGTCCTGATCCTCTCCGGCGTCGCCGAGATGGACTCGAAGGTCCGCGCAACCAGCTCGTCGCGATGGAACGGCCACAGCCAGTCGGTCATCAAGACCGGCAAGCTCTCGGTCAATCTCGACGCCAAGACGGTCGAGGTCGACGGCAGCCGGGTCCACCTGACCGGCAAGGAATATGCGATGCTGGAGCTGCTTTCGCTCCGCAAGGGCACGACGCTCACCAAGGAGATGTTCCTCAACCACCTCTATGGCGGGATGGACGAGCCCGAGCTCAAGATCATCGACGTCTTCATCTGCAAGCTGCGCAAGAAGCTCAGCCTTGCCTGCGGCGGCGACAATTATATCGAGACCGTCTGGGGCCGCGGCTACGTGCTGCGCGAGCCCGAGGAGCTCGAGACCGCCAAGGTCGCCTGACTTTTTCCTTCTGGGGGTCCACAACCGGCGTCCGCGAACCTCGCGGGCGCCGGTTTCTTTTCGGGGACGCGCCGGCGCGTGCCGCCTCCCCGATCCTGCGCTAGGATGACGCCATGACTCGACCGCCGGACGCGCTGGAACTGGTTTGCGCCGATTTCAATCCGGCGCTCGAATTGCTGCGCCGGCTTGGGCTGCGGCTCGACGTCATCTATCCGGCCGACGATCCTCATACGGCGATGCTGACCCGCGATGATATGGGCGTGCGCCTGACCTCGCGCCCCGACGCGCCGCCGGCGTCGGCGGACCTCCCCGAATTCCAACCGGAATTCGTGCTGACGCGCGCCGGAACCGTCTCGGGCGAGGGCCGCGCCGGGATGCATTATCGCGACCTGATCCCGGGCCGGCTCGGCGGGCGCTACATCGGCTCGCACATCGTGATCGCCGAGGGCGGGCCGGTCGCCGACTGGGTTCATTTCCACCGCATCGCCGTCCAGCTGATCTGCGTTCGCCGCGGCTGGGTGCGCGTCGTCTACGAAGGCCAGGGCGCGCCGTTCGTCATGCAAAGCGGCGACATGGTCATCCAGCCGCCCGGAATCCGGCACCGCGTGCTGGAAAGCGCGCCGGGCCTGGAAGTGGTCGAGATCACCTGCCCCGCGTCCCACGAAACCTTCGCCGACCACGAAATGGCCTTGCCGGGCGGCGAGGGCGGCCCGGCACGCACCTGGGACGGCCAGCTTTTCCTGCATCACGTGGCCGCGAATGCGCCGTGGCTCCCGTGGCATGGCGCAGAGGCGCAGGCGACGAGCGTGCGCGACGCGACCGGCGGGCGCGCCGAGGCACGCATCGTCAGACCGGGCGCCGCCTCAACCTTCGCCGTGGCGCCGCACGACGGCGAGCTGGTATTCGGCTTCGTCCTCGAAGGCTCGGCCCGCCTCGACCGCGGCGAAACCTGTCCGCTCGGCCCCGCCGATTCGTTCGTGGTCCCGCCGGGCGAGTCCTGGAGTCTGACCGACGCGTCGGACGACCTGCGCCTGCTGCACGTGACGACCGGAAGAATTGACCCTGTCTAGAAAGCCGCCTGCAGGGCGGGCCAGAGAATCATGACGATCCCGACCGTCGCCGCGATCCAGGCGACCGAACGAATAACCGGCACGCCGAGGGCGTAGAGCGGGAGATAGGCCACACGAGCGCCGAGCCAGATCATCGCGCCGAGCGCGGTGGTGGCATTGCCGAGATTTGCCGCGCTGACGATCAGCACAGCGGCGACCATGATCGGAAAGGTCTCGAAGAAATTGGCCTGCGCCCGCGAGAGCCGGCCGACGATCGGATTGGGGGGCGGCAGATCCTCGTCGCGCGCGCCGATATTCCATTTGGACCCATATTGCCGGGTCTTGGCCTGCGCGGCGGCCATGATGTGCACGAAGGCCAGCACGCAGCCCCAGGCGAGCATGATGAGTTCCGTTGTCATGCAGTAACGATATCTGCGATTTCGGGACGCGTCCATTGGCGCTTTTCGCCCTTTCGTGCATTGTCCGGCGATGGCCGTAGGCAAGGCGTTCGATGAGTTGTGGGGAAGCAGCCGAGCAAAAGCGGCGCGGAGCGGCTTCGAGCCGCTTGCGCGCTGGCTCGATGATACGCCTTCAGTCGAGCTGAGCCGGCGCCAGCAGGCCGCCGAGGCCGCCTTCCGCAGCCTCGGCATCACCTTCTCGGTCTACGGCGAGGATGCGTCCGCAGAGCGGATCATCCCGTTCGACATCGTCCCGCGCATCTTTTCGGCCGACGAATGGGATCGGCTGTCGGCCGGGCTCGAGCAGCGCGTGCGGGCGATCAACGCCTTCATCGACGACGTCTACGGCGCGCGCAAAATCCTCAAGGACGGGGTGATCCCGCCCGATATCGTCCTCACCAACCCGCAATTCTGCATTCCCTGCGCCGGAGCGCGGCCGCCGCACGGCGTCTATGCCCATATTTGCGGGATCGATCTGGTCCGCACCGGGGCGGACGAATTCTTCGTGCTCGAGGACAATGCGCGAACGCCGTCGGGCGTCTCCTACATGATCGAGAATCGCGACGCGATGCTGCGGCTGTGCCCGGAATTGTTCGATCTCTTCCCGGTGCGGCCGGTCGATTCCTATCCCGAGCTACTGCGCGAGACGCTCTATTCGGTCGCGCCCGAGGCGGCGCGCGAGCCGCGCTGCGTGCTGCTGACGCCGGGCCACCACAACAGCGCGTTCTACGAGCACAGCTTCCTGGCCGACAATATGGGGATCGAGCTGGTCGAGGGGCGCGATCTGGTGGTCGACGACGATATCGTCTGGATGAAGACGATCGACGGCCGCATGCGCGTCGACGTCATCTACCGGCGCGTCGACGATGCCTTCCTCGATCCCCTCGTCTTCCGGCCCGACTCCCTGCTCGGCGTGCCGGGGCTGATGGCCGCCTATCTCGCCGGCAACGTCACGCTGGTGAACGCGCCGGGGACCGGCATCGCCGATGACAAGGCGATCTATTCCTACATGCCCGAGATCGTCCGCTATTATACCGGCGAGGAAGTGAAGCTCCCCAATGTCGAGACCTGGCGCTGCCGCGAGCCCAAGGCCTGCCGCCACGTGCTCGACAATCTCGACAAGCTGGTGGTCAAGCTGGTCGACGGGTCGGGCGGCTACGGCATGCTCGTCGGCCCGACGGCGTCGAAGAAGGAGATCGAAGCTTTCCGCGTAGCGATCAAGGCGTCGCCCGAACGCTACATCGCCCAGCCGACGCTGGCGCTTTCGACCGTGCCGACGCTGGACCAGGAGGGGATGGCGCCGCGCCACGTCGATTTCCGCCCGTTCGTCCTGACCGGCGCCTCCGGGGTCACGATCGTGCCCGGCGGCCTGACTCGGGTCGCGCTGCGCAAGGGCTCGCTGGTGGTCAATTCGAGCCAGGGCGGCGGCACCAAGGACAGCTTCGTCCTCGCGCCCGAGCCGGCGGCCGAGGGCCAGAGCTGATGCTCTCGCGCACCGCCGCCAGCCTCTACTGGATCGGCCGCTACATGGAGCGGGCCGAGTTCACCACGCGCCTCGTCGAGGCGACCATCCGGCTCGCCGCTCTGGGCGGACACGCCCACGTCTCCCGCGCCTGGATGAGCGCGCTCAGCGTGGTCGGCGCGCCGCCGCTCGACGCCAGCCGCGAAGGCAGCATGCCGCGGCGTTACTTGACGCTGAGCGAGGACAATCCGAGCTCGATCCGCTCGTGCATCGTCAACGCCCGCGACAATGCCCGCGCCGCGCGCACCGCTTTGACCCGCGAGGTGTGGGAGGCGATCAATCGCGCCTGGCTGATGATCCAGGCCCGCACCAGCCCGGGCGGCGTCCAGGCCACGCTCAACCTGGTTGAGGAGCTCAAGGCCGAGCTGCGCGGCTTCGAAGGGGCGATGGCGCGGATGATGCGCAACGAAGGCTATTGGTTCATCCGCCTGGGCTCGATGATCGAGCGCGGCGACGCCAGCGCGCGGCTGCTCGACGTCAAATATTTCCTGCTCCTGCCCGAGGGCCAGAAGGTCGGCGGCAAGCTCGACCGCGACCAATGGACGACGATCCTCCAGATCGTCTCGGCCAAGACCGCCTACCGCCACCTCTACCGCGAGGCGCTGAAGCCCTGGCTGGTCGCCGACATGCTGATCTTCCGCCGCGAGCTCCCGCGCTCGCTGGCCTGGACCGCGGAGGAGACGGTCGAGCTGCTCGGCGAGTTCGGCGCGCGCTCCGGGCGGCAGGGGCCCGCCGACCGGCTCGCCCGCCAGCGCCTGTCCAACCTGCAGGCGCTCGACATCGACACCGTTTTCCAGCGCGGGCTGCACCAGTGGCTGCAGGCCTATGTCCGCGACAACAACGCGATCGGCGTCGCCATCGCCGACCAGTTCAAGTTCGCGTAAGGGCCCCTCGATGCAGCTCTCGGTCCGCCACGTCACCACCTACAGCTACGCCCAGCCGGCCTGGGGCCTGATCCAGCTGCTGCGCGCGACCCCGGCCAGCTTCACGGGCCAGAATGTGCTCGACTGGCGGATCGACGTCGATTGCGACGCCCGGCTGCGCGAGGGCCGCGACGGCTATGGCAACATCACCCACATGCTGTACGTCGACAAGCCGGTCACGCGCCTGTCGGTTTCTGTCACCGGGCGCGTGCTGACCGAGGACCGCGCCGGCGTGGTGCAGGGGCTGCCGCAGGATCTGCCGCCCCAGGTCTTCTGCCGCGCCACGCCGCTGACCGAAGCGGGCCCGGCGATCGAGGCGCTGGCGCGGACGGTCGAGGCGGGCCCCGATCCGGCGCTCGGCCGGCTGCACCATCTCAACAGCCGGCTCTATGAGGCCATGCGCTTCGACACCACGGCCACCGGGGCCGACACCACCGCCGAGCAGGCCGCCGCCGCCGGGCACGGGGTCTGCCAGGATTTCGCGCACATGTTCATCGCCGCGGCGCGGCTCCTGTCCATCCCCGCCCGCTACATCTCGGGCCATCTCTTCCGGCGCGACGGCGCGCACGTGCAGGAGGCCTCCCACGCCTGGGCCGAGGCCTGGGTCGGCGAACTCGGTTGGGTGGCGTTCGATCCGGCCAACGGCATTTGCGCCGACGACGCCTATGTCCGCGTCGCCTGCGGCCTCGACTATCAGGGCGCCGCACCGGTCGCGGGCGCACGTTCGGGTGGCGGGGCGGAGCATCTGGCGGTAGAGGTCGCGGTCAGCCAGACCCAGCAGCAGGCGCAGTTCCAGGCGCAGAGTTGAGGACAGTCGATGACCTATTGCCTGGGTATGTTGCTTGACGCCGGACTGATCATGATCGCCGATACGCGCACCAATGCCGGCGTCGACGACATCTCCTCATTCCGCAAGCTGCACTGCCTCGCCGACTCCGAGGACCGCTGCATCTACGCCGCCTCGGCCGGAAACCTTTCGACCAGCCAGACGGTGATCAGCCTGCTCCGCCAGGGGCTGCCGGCGGGTGAAGGGGAAGAGCTGGTCCGGACGATCGCCGAGCCCTCCAGCATGTTCCGCGCCGCGCAGCTGGTCGGGGAGGCGATGGTGCTCGCCAACCAGACAGTGGGGAAGGCGCTCTCAACGCTCAAGATCAGCGGCGCCGCTTCGCTGCTGCTCGGCGGGCGGATCGGCGACTCGCCGCCTTCGCTCTTCCTGATTTATTCGGCCGGCAATTTCATCGAGTGCAAGCCGGACATGCCTTTCTTCCAGATCGGCGAGACCAAATATGGCCGGCCGATCCTCGACCGGATCATGCACCCGTCCACCTCGCTCGGGGAGGCGGTGAAGATCGGCTTCCTCTCGTTCGACGCGGCGATCCGCTCCAACCTCGCAGTCGGTCGGCCGCTCGATGTGATGATCATGCCTTCCGCCACGAACTCGAAGGTGCAAACGCGCCGGGTCGGCATCGACGACCCCTATTTCAACGACCTCTCAATGCGCTGGGGCGATCTGCTCTCGGACGCCGCGGCGATCATCCCCGATCCGCCGTTCATGTCCGAGCACGGCTGAGCCGATGCGCGCCTTCGAGACCTTGCGCGCTTTTGGTCTGGGCTTCCCCGAGGCGGAGGAAGATTTCCCGTGGGGCCACACCGCGCTCAAGGTCCGCGGGAAGACCTTCGCCTGGCTCGACGAGAGCGACGGCGTGTTCAGCCTCACCGTCAAGCTGCCGGTCAGCCGCGACTTCGCCCTGGTCTTCGATTTCGCCGCGCCGGCCGGCTACGGCCTCGGCCGATCAGGCTGGATCAGCTGCCGCTTCGCCGCCGGCGAGGCGGTCGATCTCGACCTGATGAAGCGTTGGTTCGCCGAAAGCTATCGCGCCGTCGCGCCGAAGAAGCTGGCCGCATTGGTGCCGGATCAGGACTCTCCCTGATTTGCGATTCTACGCTTTAGCTCTTATGCCTAGGGGCAATCCCGTAGGAATCAGGAACCTCAATGTCCACGCACCACGAATTCTATCTGGAGCGCGCCGCAGAGGCGCGCCGCGACGCCGATGCGACTCCGCTCCAGAACGTGCGCGACCGCTGCCTTCGTGCCGCCGAGGCCTGGGAGCAGATGGCCGCCCGCGTCGAGCGCACCGGGCGGATGCGCGCCGAGACCGAGGCCAAGAAGGCAGCCGCCCTCGTCGTCGAAGCGCACTAGCCGTTTAGTCTTTCTTGGGCGGGCCCAGCCGCGCCCGCGGGGCGCCCGTCTCGGCGATCTGGGCCGCGAAACGCTGGGCGACGGCAGGATGAAGCGGCCGGTCGAAACGGACGCCCCCCTGCCCTTCCTCGTACCAGACGATCGTGCCCATCCAGGGCTCAAGGTTCGGCAGGCCGAGGAAAACCCGAGCGCCCACCTCAAACGGCCAGCGCGAAGTAAAACCGCACCCCTCAGTAGAAATGTCGACGAGATCGACGAATTCGGCACCCCGCTTGAAATGGCGGAGCACCCCTCGGATCATCGAAGGGAATCGCTCCACGCGCCGCCGTTCGGATGACGAGTCGTCGTCTTCGTTTTGCACGACGGAGGCCACGAACTTAATTCCTCGATTTCGTTCATCGCCCCCGTTCACTACAGTAAATAACCTATGTTGGTAAACAATTCCTTGTTAACTCTTTTCGGGCGCGTTTTTCTAGCGCGCGGAACGACTCCCTTCGCGATGGCGTCACAGAATTCAGCGACCGCGGAGGCCGGCGATGATGTGCCGGGCGGCGGCCAGATCCTGGACGATCGAGCCGAGCGATTTGTAGATCGTGACGTCGCCAGGATCATTCCGTCCCGGGAGCGTCCCGGCCATCACAGATCCGATCTCACCGAGCAGGTGATTCTCGCCGATCGCGCCCGCCGCCAACGCGTCCAGATACTCCGCACCCTGGGCGCGCACGCCCTCCTCATGGTCGGCGAAGAAGCGGGACCGGGCGACGAGCGCGTTGTCGATCTCGACCGGCCCGGCGCGCGACGATCCCACGGCGTTGATATGGGTTCCGTCGCGCACCCAGTCCGAAAGGAGGATCGGCTCGGGCGCGGCGCTGACGGTGCAGATTATGTCGGCTTCGGCGACCGCGGCCTGGACGGTTTCGCAGGCCTCGCCGCCGAACGCGGCAGCGAAGGCAGCGGCCTTGTCCGGCGAGCGGCCCCACACGGTCAGGCGGGGTATGTCGCGAACGCAGCGTATCGCCTCGACATGGCGGCGCGCCTGCTCGCCATAGCCGAGGATCGCGAGCGACGTGGCGTTGGGCCTCGCCAGCACATCGGTCGCGGCGGCCGAGGCGGCGGCGGTGCGAATCGCGGTGATTTCGCCGGCCTCGAGGATCGCCGCCGGGGCGCCGGTCGCGGCATCGAACAGCACGACCACGCCCTGATGCGAAGGACCGCCATGGGCGAAATTGTCGGGATAAACGCTGACCAGCTTGGCGCCGAATACGCCGTCGTCGAGCATCGCGCCGAGCATCGAGCCGAAGGCGCGCCCCTCGGGCAGATCGAGGATCGAGCGCAGCAGCTGGCGGGTGCGCCGCTGCGACAGCGCGATCATCGCCTCGCGCATCAGCGGGATGCATTCCTCATAGGGCAGGAGGCGCGCGACCTCCTCGGCGGAGACGTACAGCATCAGGCCTCGGCCTCGATCCGCCCGCGCCACCAGCGAATAAGTAGGCTGGCGCTGAGGATCATCGTCACGCCGTAGATGTTCTGGGTGACTGCCAGCGGAAGGCTGCCGAGCACGGTCAGCGTCAGGAAGATGGCGAGCGTCACGTTCTGCACGCCGGTTTCGATCGCCAGCGTCATCGAATCGCGCGCGCCGGCGCCGAGCAGCCGGCCCAGCAACAGCCCGAAGCCCATGGCGGAAAGGTTGAGCGCGAGGATCGCGGGTGTCGCCCGGAGGAGATTGTCGAGCACCAGATCGAGGCTGACGATCACCGAGAAGGCGATGACGACAACGAGGATGACGAAGGCGGTCGGCCGCAGCCACTTGGCCATCCGCGCCGCGAAGACGGGCGCGAAATGGCGGACAATCATGCCCGCGACGATCGGCAATACCGTGATCCGCACCAACTGCAGGATCGTCGTCCCCACGTCGAGCGTCGGCACCGTCGTTCCCGAGCCGCCGAGGAACCAGGGCACCGCCCAGCTCAGCACGATCGGGATGGTGAAGACGGTGACGAGGCTGGTGAGGGCTGTCAGCACGACGGCCAGCGCCACATTCCCGCGCCCGACGAAGGTCAGCGCGTTGGAGGTCGTGCCCGCCGGGCAGAGCGAGACGATGAACAGGCCGAGCGCCATCTGGGGGGAGAGCTGGAACAGTGCCCCGGCGGCGAGGCCGAGCAAAGGAAGGACGAGCAGGTGCGTCGCGAAGCCCGCGCCGACCAGCAGGGGGCGCTTCACCACGAGCGCGAAATCGCGCAGCGTCAGCGTCAGGCCGAGGCTGAACATGATCAGCATCAGCCCGATCGGCACCACAGCGGTGTTGACGAACTGGACCCAGGCGTCGCTCATGCCCCCCAGACCTCCCGCGCGAAGTTGACGAAGTTCATCCCCATGATCTTCTCGATCCGCGCCGCGGGCCAGCCGCGTTGCTCGAGCAGGCCGACCAGGCGGCGATACTGGCCCGGGCCGGAAAGCTCCTCGCAGAAGGGAAGCGTGTCGGGATTCTCGCCCGCCGCGCCGATCCCCGCCGCCCGCCGCGCGGCGACCTCCTCGCGCATCGCCGTCCGGAAGGCGGCCATGTCGTCGACCCCCGTCGTCCCGCCGTCGGTCCCGATTCCGACATGGTCCTCGCCGCAGACGTTCACTGCATGGTCCAGATGGGCGACGACGTCGGCCGCGGTGCAGACGCTGCGGGCGTTGACGAAAGGCATGAAGTAGATGCCGACGAAGCCGCCCCGCGCGGCCACCAGCCTCAATTCCTCGTCGGTCTTGTTGCGCGGGAGATCGACCAGCGCGCGGCAGCCGGTATGGTTGATCGAGATCGGCGCGCGCGAAGCACGGGCCGCTTCGAGGCAGGTCCTTTGCCCGCTGTGCGAAAGATCGACCATCACCCGCGAGTCATTAAGCGCGGCGACCACGTCGCGGCCGAACGAGGTCAAGCCCCGGTTCCGCGGGGCCATCGATCCGTCGCCGAGCGTGTTGGCCGGGTTGTAGGTCAGCTGGAAGACGCGCACGCCGAAATCTGCGAAGACCTGCACCCGGCTGGCGTCGCTCCCCATCATGACGGCGTTCTGGAAGCCGTAAATGAGGCCTATCTTCCCTTCGCGCTTGGCGCGCAGGATGTCGGCGGCAGACAGGACCTTGAGCAATTCGCCGGTGCGCCGGCCGACGCGAGCGTCCCAGCGGGCGATCTCGCGCACACTCTGTTCGAACGGCTCCTCGTCCCCGGCGACATAGCCCATCGTCACGTTGACCGCGGTGAGGCCCGAGGCGCGCGCGTCGGCGACGATCCGATCCGACAAGGCGCGCCGGTCGGCCGGCTGGTCGACGTTGGGATCGGAGAGTCCGCCGAGCGCATTGACGATGATCATGTCGCGCGCGGGCGGCTGAGCCAGCGCTGCGCCGGGAATCAGTGCGCCGGCTCCGGCCAGAGCGAGGAAGGCGCGGCGATCGAGCTCAGTCTTCATCTGCACCGGCCTCCTCGGCCGTGATTGGGCGATAGTCGGCGCGGTCGTAGCGACGGCCGCGCTTCACCGTGAACTGTACGGAGCGCATGTTGGCAATGTCCGCCAGAGGATCGCGCTCCAGCACCACCAGGTTGGCGAGATAGCCGGGGGCCACCACACCCATCGACTGGCCCTTCCCCATGGTCATCGCTCCGATCTGGGTCGCCGAGCGGATCGCCTCTAGCGGGCTGAAGCCGGCACGCTGGACGAGCAGCTCGAGCTCGTCGAACAGGCCCGGATAGGGCGCCGTATGGGGCGTGTCGCCGTCGGTCCCCGCCGAGACCAGAACGCCGGCGCGGCGTGCCTCGGCGGTGAGGCGGGCGGCGAGATCGAGGCTGCAAAGGGCGGGCCTCTCCCGCGTCGCGCGGCGCTCGCCCTCGCGATAAACGCGCAGGGTCGCGTCGAGCAGGACGCCCTGTGCGCGCATCGCGGCGAACAGGCGCTCCATCGCCGGATGGTCGCCATTGGAGAATGCCGCAGCATCGACCGGGAAACGCTCGCGATAGGTCGCCGGGCGTCGCTCTGAGACCTGGTAAGCGAGATAGCAGGTGTGGCTGATCGTGTCGGGATTGGCCGCGATCACCTGGTCAGGGGGCGTGGGGAAGACCATGCCGTGCGCCCAGACCATCATGCCCTGCCGGCGCGCCTCCTCGGCTAAAGCGCGGATGACGTCGGGAGGCAGGTCGGCATAAATCTTGACCGCCGCGGCTCCGGTGCCCTGCGCCCGGGCCACTGCAAGCCTTAGGTCGGTGGAAGCGTCGATCGCCTGTGCCCAGGGCGCCTCGCCTGGCGTGTAGCCGAAGCTGACCGCAGCGGTGCGCGGGTCGCCGAAGAAGGAGCGGCCGGCGAACACCGCCGCGTACCAGAGGTCGGGAGATGCGATCTCGCCGGTGCGCGCCGCCCGATCGAGCTCGGCGATCGAGCGCAGATCGTCGGCCATGACCCGCGTCGCGGTAATTCCGCTATAGAGGTCGCGTCGAAGCAGCGCCTCGGCGCGTCGGCGGTTGGGCGGGGTGGCGAGGTGCTGGTGGCTGTCGATCAGCCCGGGGAGAAGGTAGAGGCCGGTCAGGTCGATGAGCATCGCGCCTTGCCGCAACTCGGGGGTGAGCTGTGCGACCGGAACCACGTCCTCGATCCGCTCGTCGTTGACGATGACCGCCATCCCCATCCGGGGCGGACCGCCGGTGCCGTCGATCAAGGTCGCATTGCTGTATATCACGCGCGCGAACGGCGGGCCGGCGGCAGGCGCCGAAACGGCACCGAAAAAGACCAGCAGGAAGAACAAGGCCCGCCCCATCGTCACGGACCTAGCATCGCCCCAGCTTCGCGCCTAGGCACTGGCCATGTCCGATCTGCCCGAGCCGATCCCCGCCGCTACTCTGGTGCTGATGCGCGCGCGGGCAAGCGGGCCGCCCGAGCTGCTGGTGACCGAGCGGACCGGGACCATGGCCTTCGCGGCGGGCGCGCTCGTTTTTCCGGGGGGCAGGATTGACGCAGACGATCACCGCACGGCGGAGCTGATGGGCTCCGCTGCGGCGAAAGTGGCGGCGATCCGCGAAACGATCGAGGAGACCGGTCTGGCGGCGGGCCTTACGCCCGCGCCGGAACCGGCGACCGTCGAGGCGCTGCGCCGGGGAATCGCCGACGAAGAGCCGTTCGCCTCGCTCCTCGAAGCCCACGGCGTCGCCATCGACGACCGCGCGCTGACGCCCTTCGCGCGCTGGTGCCCGAATTTCCGCGAGACGCGGCGCTTCGACACGCTCTTCTTCCTCGCCGAGGTGCCCGCCGACGCCCAGGAGCCGAGGATCAGCGAGCATGAGGCGGTGCGCGCCTTCTGGGCGAGCGCGATCGACATCCTCGGAGAGGTCGATTCCGGCCGAGCGCACGTCATCTTTCCAACGCGCCGCAATCTCGAGCGACTGGCCCGCTTCGACACGATCGGCGAGGCACTGGAGGACGCCGCTCGCCACCCGGTGACGCAGATCACGCCATGGGTCGAGGAGCGGGGCGGCGAGCCGCACGTCTGCATTCCGGAGGGGATCGGCTATCCCATCACCTCGGAGCCGCTCGAGACGGCGCGGCGGCGATGAACCTCGCCGATCCGCTGACCTTCAGGGAGATCGAAGAGGCCAGGGCGCGGATCGCGGGCGTCGCATTGCGCACACCGCTCGTTCCGATGCGGGACGGGCGGACCTGGCTCAAGCTCGAGTGCCTCCAGCCCCACGGCTCGTACAAGATCCGCGGCGCGACCAACCTGCTTCGAGCACGGATGGACCTTCGCCCGCTGGCTGAAATCGTCAGCGTCAGCGCCGGCAATTTCGGCCAATCGGTGGCCGCGGCCGCCGCGCGGCATGACCTGCCGGTGACGATCCACGTCCCTGACAATGCGGCGCGGGTGAAGGTCGATGGCCTGAGGCGGCTCGGCGCTACTGTCCACGAGCATTGCTTCGCCGAATGGTGGCGGATCGTGGAGACTCGCGAGACGGGCGGGACGGGCACCTTCCTCCATCCCGTCTGCGAACGCGAGATGATCGCCGGCGCCGCCACGATCGGCGCGGAGATCGTCGAGGACCTGCCGGAGGTCGAGGCGGTGCTGATCCCGATCGGCGGCGGCGGCCTCGCCTCGGGTATCGCCCAGGCGGTGCGGATGAGGAGGCCCGGCTGCCGTATCGTCGCGGTCGAGACCGAGACGTCGCTGCCGCTCAAGGCGGCGCTCGAGGCGGGCGCGCCGGTCACGGTGCCGCGCGAGCCCAGCTTCATCGACGGCATGGGCTCGACGCGGGTGCTCGACGAGATGTGGCCGCTGCTGCACCGACTGGTCGACGAGGTGACGGTGGTCGGCATCGCCGAGGTCGAGTCGGCGATCCGCCGACTCGCTGTCGAGCATCACGTCGTCGCCGAAGGCGCGGGAGCGGCGGCTGTGGCGGCGGCGGAGAAGGCGGGGATCGACCGCGCCGTCGCGATCGTCTCGGGCGGCAATATCGACCGCGCGGAGCTGATCAGGATTCTGGCTGGATAGCTGGTGACCCCAACGGGACTCGAACCCGTGTTTTCGCCGTGAAAGGGCGACGTCCTAGACCGCTAGACGATGGGGCCGTGAAGCGACGCGCGACTTAGGGGCTGGGCGCAGGAGGGTCAACCCGCCAGGATCGAGGCTCAGGCGGCGGCGAGCGCCTTGCGGATCTGCGCCTGACAGACCGGGCAGAAGCTCTTGTCGGTGCGCTGCATCAGACATTCGGCGGTCGGCCGGTAGCGGCCGGTCTTCTTGTAGCGCGCGCCCTCGAAAGTACCGACGACCCCGGCCGGCGCCGGCGGGACCACGCCCGCAGGGCAGGTCGGGTTCACCGCGATTCCCGGCGTCACGAGCGGCGCCCAGGGCGCCTTGGTCGCGTCCCTTTTGTCGGTGACATTGGGCTCGAGCTTGGAGGGCTCGGGCACGGTTTGGCTGGAATCGTCATATTCGTCGGCGAGGCCGAAGCTGTGGCCGAGCTCGTGCAGCGCGACCGCCTGCCAGACCTCGCTCGGCGCGCTGGTGATCGTCACCCAGGCCGGGCGCTCCTTGTTCCCGCCGGCGCCGCCGCGCGTCCCGAGGTTGACGAGGACGATGGTCAGCTCGCCCTTCGCCTTGGCTTTCTTGAGGTAGCGCTTGACCAGCTCGTTGTCGCCGAAGACCAGGCGTCCGTCGACCTTGGTGTTGAACAGCCCGCCCGGTGGGCTCGGCCAGAACAAAGCCTCGATCTGGAGGCGGGCGCCGGTGGGCTCGTTGAACGGCGGCTCGCCGCGGATGAAACTGTCGAGCGCGGCGGCGGCATCGAAGAAATCCTTCTCGGCCACGAACAGGTCGGAGACGAGGGTCAGTTTCCAGCGACCCGCGGGATTGAAGATCTTGCGCGACGCGGGCGGCGTCGGGCCCGGAGCCATGGCGGCGGCAAGCGGCATTGCCGCCATGAGATTGTCGCCGGCAAAGGCGTGCACGGCGGCCGCCGCGGCGGGAATTCGGGCAACCGCCACGCTCGCCGGCGGCAGCGTCTTGTGCCAGTCGAAGCCGCCCGCGCCACCGGGCACCTCCATCGCGACCGGGCGCGGCATTTCGAGCGGGCGGGGCTTGCCGAGTGGCCGCTCGTCCGCATCGACGAACTGGAGGCTGAGCGGTCCGGCCGCGCTGTGCGCGGCGAGCCCGAAATCCCCGTCGCTGGCAAGGAGCTTGGCCGGATTGATCGGAATGGAAAGATGCGCGCCCGCCATGAACTTCCCCTCTTTGCCCGCAAGGATCACAGCCGGGGCGAGTCGAGTCAATCGGCCCAGGCCGCGTCCTCGAGGTGGAGCTCGGCCGCGCCGCCGCCATTGTAATCGTCGCGCTTGAGGCGGCCAGCCAGCCACAGCTTGCGGTGCGGCGGCGCCGCGAGCAGTGCCTCGCCGAGCGCGCTTTCCGCCATCCGGAAGGCGATCGCCTTGACCCGGCGCCCGTCGGCTCCGGCGGCGATGACCCGCAAATGCCCGTTACCGACCACGTCGGCCTTGACGATGCTGACCGGCCCTGCGGCGACGTGCGGCCCCGGCCACCCGGCGCCATAAGGCCCGCCGGCGTCGAGCGCGTCGCAATAAGCGGCGTTGACGCCGCCCGGCGAAACCAGTGCGTCGAGCAGCAAGGCGCGATCGTCGCGGCTGCGCGCCACATCCGCGGCGAGCCGTTCCTCAAGGAAATCGACGAGCTCGGCCAGCCGGTTACCCGCGACCGTCAGCCCTGCCGCCATTGCATGCCCGCCACCGGCGATCAGCAGGCCGCGGTCCCTGGCGGCAAGCACCGCGGCGCCGAGATCGACGCCGGAGATCGAGCGCCCCGATCCCTTGCCGAGGCCGTCCTCGTCCAGCGCGACGACGATCGCCGGGCGGTGCAGCTTCTCCTTGAGCCGCCCCGCGACGATGCCGATCACCCCCGGATGCCAGCCGGGCGCGGCGACCACGGCCACGGCCCGATTGCCCTGCGCCGCGCACAGCGCCTCGGCGGCCTCACCGACCTCGGCCTCGATCGCCCGCCGTTCCTCGTTGAGCCGGTCGAGCTCGGCGGCGATTCCGGCGGCTTCCTCCGGATCTTCGGTGGTCAGCAGCCGCACGCCCAGATCGGACTTGCCGACCCGGCCGCCGGCATTGATCCGCGGGCCAAGCGCGAAGCCGAGATCGCGGCATTCCGGCGCCCGCGACAAGCGAGCTGCGTCGGCGAGCGCGGCCAGGCCGACATTGCGGCGCGCCGCCATTACCTTCAGCCCCTGCGTGACGAAGGCGCGGTTCAGGCCGCGGAGCTGGGCGACGTCGGCGACCGTGCCGAGCGCGACCAGATCGAGCAGGTCGATCAACTTCGGCTCCTCGCGCCCGGCGAAATAGCCGCGGCCGCGCAGCGTCCTGAGCAAGGCCGCGCCGAGCAGGAAGGCCATGCCGACCGCCGCGAGATGGCCGTGGCCGGCGCCCTCATCGCTCTCGTCGAGCCGGTTCGGATTGACGATGGCGAAGCCGTCCGGGAGACGGCTCGCGCATTTGTGATGATCGACGACGATCACGTCGACGCCGGCCGCGCGGGCCATGTCGAGCGCCTCGAACGCCTGCGCGCCGCAATCGACAGTCACGATCAGGCGGGCGCCGCCTTCGGCGATGCGGACCAGCGCCTCGCCCGAGGGCCCGTAGCCTTCCATCAGGCGATCCGGGATATAGGCTTTCGCGTCGAGGCCCAGCGATCGCAGCAGGCGGATCAGCAAGGCGGCCGATGTCGCGCCGTCGACGTCATAGTCGCCGAAGACGGTGACCGCTTCGCCCGCCTCGACCGCATCGGCGATCCGCTCGGCCGCCTTGTCCATGTCGCGGAAGACTGACGGGTCCGGCATGAAAGCGCGCAGAGTCGGCGCGCGATGACGGGCGAGGTCGTCGCGCCCGACGCCGCGCGCGAGCAGCAGCTGGTCGACCAGATCGTCGGGCTGGAAACCGGCGTCGGTCGCGTCCGCCGCCCAGCCCCGCCAGCGCCAGGGCTGGCCGAGGATCGAGCGGGAAACGCCGCAGACGAGGTTCGCGCTGGTCATGCGAGGGGTCTAGGCGAGGCCGACGCGAAAAGGAAACCGCGTGGGCGCCCGTTTATCCACGATATCCCCGTTATCCACAGGCAAGAATCGCGAAAATCGCCTTGGCCGAATCGGTTTCGCAGTGCAGTCTCAGGCTTCGCGATGAGGAGCGGACCTCCGGCAACGGAGAGAAACTTCGAAACGCGGCCACCGCGGAGGCAGGCGGTTTCCTTCGGGAAGCAGGCCACCGAAGCGAGGGAAGGATCCTTGGGGAAGAAGCGTGAGGCGCAAGCCGATCCCACTTTCTCCGAGATCCGGCGGGACCGGAGGCTTCGGCCAACGGAACCGTAACGGGTAACCGGCAGGTTCGCCTGACAGGTGCTCGTAGGGAACCGACCGGGGTCGCGAGACCCCGGCCGGAACCCCGAACCCCCAGGGAGCTTGCTCTCATGGAGTTCGACCCGCCCAGGAAAGACGCCAAGCCCTCACCGGCGCGGCAGTTCGGACCCGGGACAAGTGGGGGCTGATGGCAACATCAGCTCCCATTTTGATTCTGGGCCTATTGCGTCACGACGCGGCGCCGGCCGGTGAACGGCCTGCCCGCCTCCCATCAATCGCGAAAATCATCCTAAGCGGCCTAACGCCCGGCGAGATGGTCACTGGCGACTTGATCGGGATCGACCATCGGCCGCGCCCGCACCATCGGCGCCGCGGCCGCGCGGCGCTCGCGCTCGGCGATATGCCGGCGCTCGGCAACGCTCTTGCCGTCCCTGCGCGCATGGCGGACGCCGGAGCTCGCGAGATCGAGCGGCGGCAGCGGCCGCCCCGCCTCGATGTCGGCGACCCGATGGTTCATGAAGCTCGCGAACTGCTGATCGATGTAGCCGTCGGGCACCATCGATAGAGCGACCCCGGCCTCAGTTTCATAGACGGAGCCGAGCGCGTAGGCGTCGAGGTCGAACTCGGCGGTGAGCCGCGTGCCCTTATTCTCCGGCCCCGGCTCGAAGTGCAGCCTGGTGTCGATCACCGGGCGATCGTCGACCAGAATCTCGAGGTGGATCTCCTCCCCGAGAGTCTTCTCAATTCGGCGGGTGATGCGGTGCGGGGAATCGGCGCTCGGGCCGAGGCTGACCGTGCCCTCGGGCCCGAGCGCCGAAAAGGCCGCATAGACCGCCATCGGCTCCCGGCTGACGACGCGGTCGAAATCGGGCCCGGGCGAGCCGGCGAGCATGTAGACCCCGCACGCGCTCATCAGCGATAGTCCGCAAAAAGCCGCTTTCATCGTCCCTCCGCCGTTTCGCGCAGCATAGACCAGAGGGATTTAACGAAGAATTGCCTTGCGAATGCGCGCGTTAGACCGCGTCGGCGAGGGCGGGCCTTGACCAGCGCGTGAGCATCCGCCGCCACAGCGGGATGGTGATCAGGCCGAGCTGACCGAACTGGGGCACGAAGCAGGATAAGATTACCGCCGACAGCGCGCCGAGGAGCACGCTCAGCGATCGCTGCTGCACATAATGGACGGCCTGGGGATCGGCCGCCTCGTCGATCATCGGCGGGCTCGTCGCCGTCTTGTTTACCTTGTAGTTGAGCAGGGCCGCGATCGTCATCACCACGCAATAGGTGACGGTCGGCACGCTCTGGCCCTCGTTCTGGCTGAGATAGCCCGAAACGAAGGGCATGAAGGCGATGACGTTGAGCAAAGCCATGTTCCAGCCGAGGATGCGCGGGCTGTAGTGCGCGGCGAGGCCGAAGGCGCGGTGGTGGCCCATCCAGAACGCGCCGATCACCCAGAAGCTGACGAAATAGCCGACGAATTCGGGAATCAGCTCGGCCAGCGCCGCCAAATGCTGATTGCTGCTGGTGCCATGCGGAAGGTGCGGCGGATGGATCTCGATCACCAGCAGGGTGATGGCGATCGCGAACACCGCATCGGAAAAGAAGATCAGCCGCTCGAGCGTGTGATCGGTTTTTCCCGCCGCCATCGCCGCCCTCCCCTGTCGTCACGCGAGCCTATCGGCCGGGCGGCTCGATCACAATCTCGCTGTTCAGCGAATTGGCGATGAAGCAGCGCTCGTGCGCCTCGTGGTGCAGCTGGTCCAGCGTCGCTGCGTCGGGCGCGGCGCCCGCGAAAGCGACGTCGGGGCGCAGCGTTATCCGCACGATCGCCATCCTGCCGGGGGCGATCCGCCCCATCTCGCCTTCAGCCGCGTCGCGATAGGAGGCGATGTCGAACCCCGCATTTTGCGCCAGCGAGAGGAACCAGAGCATGTGGCAGGAGGCGACGGCGGCGACCAGGCATTCCTCCGGGTCGACCCCCGCGGGGTCCGACATCGGCATGGGAACGACGTCGGGCGAGGCGGAGCCGGGGACCACCGCCCCGCCGTCGAACCTGAGCTCGTGCCGGCGGCTGTAGCGGCCGCTGGCGAATTCGCCGTCCGATCGCCAGCTGACCTCGGCGACGTGGCGGCTCATGGCGCTAGCCTTGCGGGAAGAGAGGCGCGTTCGCCTCGACCTTGGCCGGCGAGAAACTGACCGGAGTGACGGTGAGCGTCCCCTCGTCGGACGGGGCCAGAACTGCGCGGCGGGCGAGCCGACCCTCGATGCCGGCGCCGGCATCGATGCTGACCGTCTCGTAGGCGATGTCTCCCATGATCCGAGCGCTCGCCTCGACCACCACGCTGCGCGCGGAGACGGTGCCCTCGACAGTGCCGGCCAGGCGCGCCTCGTCGGCGATGATGTTCCCGGCGATGATGCCCGAGGCGCCTTGGCACAGGCTCGCGCAGCGAACGTTACCGTCGATCCGCCCGTCGACATGGAGCTGGGCGTCGGTCGCGAGATCGCCGCTGATGATCACCTCGGGCCCGATGATCGACAGCCGCGGGCCGCCCTTGGTGGGCTTGGCCGGCGCGCCCGCGGGCGTTTGAGTCTTGGCGAACATGAAGGTCTCTCCTCCCCCTTCGCGCGAGACCGCGCGTCCCCTATCCGGCGCTGCTCTACTGCTTCGGACCGCCGCCGTTACGACATGCCCCAAAAGCGCCGGCGCCGCCACCCCACGGCTCCCAAAAACAGTAATGGGGGCCGGCATCGCTGCCGGCCCCCACTGTCCCTGCGCCGGATCCTTGCCTGGGAGGCGAGGCGTCCCGCGCGGGGCGGTTTCGAGTCGGCGGCGCTTTGAACCGGGGGTTCTCAGCGCCGCTCTCTCCGGGGTCCGTCGGCGGCCGAAGCCGCTTTCCGGTTTCCCCGCGGGCTCCCCGTCAGGGCCGAAGCCCTGGCGGTTCGCCGCTCGGCGGATCAGGAACTTTCATCCCCGTTCCCACCCATTCGGCATGTTGGCCGAAGCCCGCATCCCGGAACGGTCGGGATCCTCGGCCGAAGCCTCGGTTCCGCCTGACGGTCCATGGACCGAAGTCCTGGGTCCGCCGGTTCGCAGCTCCCGGGCCGAAGCCCGGTCCTGCCCGAAGATCCGGAGCCGAAGCCCCTTCTCCCCGGTGGCGATGCGCTGACCGAAGTCCCGCTTTCCGCCGGGCGGATCCTGAACCCGAAAGTCCGGTGTTCCGCCTGTTCGATCCCCACGTGCCCGAAGGCCGCCTGAAATCTGTGGGCGCTTTTCGAAGCCTGCCGCTTTCGCATCCGCTAAAGGGCAAGCCCGCAGCTTCCGCCTGGCGGCGGCTTCGTCAGCCGCCCCGCCGCCGCTTCACCTGCCTCGCCGCCCCGAAGGACAGTAGCCGGCTACGCTTTGGCTGTGGCTGGGAAGGCGCTCCCCCGTTGCCGGGAAATCGTCTCGGCCACGAACGAAAGCTGTCATGGAATCCGATTCGCACCAAGCGGATTCCGGCACTTTTCGGCTGTGGATAACGAGGATAATGGGGGTAAGTACCTAGCTCCCGACCAGCCCCGGCGGGCCCGACTCGGTGGCTTGCTCCTTGCGCGCGGCCCGCATAAAGGGAGCGCCAATCAACGCTCCTTGAAAGGTCTTCTCGGCATGGACGGTCGGTTCAACACGATTGCGGGTTGGGTGCTTGGCGCGGGCATCGTCCTGCTCGGATCGACCCTCGTCGTCGGCGAAATGTACAAGACCGAGCGGCCCGAGAAGATGGGTTATCCGATCGCCGGCGTCGTCGAGGAAGGCGAGGGGGGCGAAGCCGCGGTGGAGCTGCCGATCGCCCATTATCTGCAGACCGCCGATGCGGCGCGCGGCGAGGCCGTGTTCCGCAAGTGCGCCGCCTGCCACAATGCCGACAATGGCGGCGCCAACGGGCTCGGCCCGAATTTGTGGGGCACGATCGGCAACACCATCGCCCACCGCGCCGACTTCGCCTATTCGGACCCGCTCAAGAATCACGGCGGGCGCTGGGACTGGGACACGATGAGCGCCTGGCTGCATAGCCCGCGCACCTTCGCCAGCGGGACCAAGATGACGTTCGCCGGCCTGTCGGACCCGCAGGAGCGCGCCGACGTGATGCTGTTCCTCAACCAGCATGGCGGCACGCTGACCATCCCGCCGCCCCCGGCCGAGGCCGCACCCGCCGAGGGTAATGCGACTGAGGGTAATGCCACGCAGGGCAACGCCACCGCCGCCGAGCCGACCGCCCGCACCGAAGCCTCGGTCGGCGGCCCCGGCGCGCCCGACGTCAGCGGCCGCGCGGGTCAGGAAACTAACCAGCACTAATTGCGAGTTGGCGCCTCAGGCGCAGCCCGGATCGGACTCGGAGCCGGCATAATGCCGGCAGACGTAGGCCCACGCCTCTTCGGCGGTCTCGCAGAAGGTGAACAATTTGAGGTCGTCGGGGGAGATCACGCCCTCCTCGGCCAGCGCCTCGAAATTGATCACGCGCTCCCAGAATTCCCGACCGAAGAAGACGATCGGGATCGGCTTGACCTTGCCGGTCTGGATCAGGGTCAGCAGCTCGAACGCCTCGTCGAACGTGCCGAAGCCGCCGGGGAACACTGCCACCGCGCGCGCGCGCAAGAGGAAGTGCATCTTCCGCAGCGCGAAATAGTGGAACTGGAAGCTCAGCGTCGGTGTGACATAGGGGTTGGGCAACTGTTCATGCGGCAGCACGATGTTGAGCCCGATCGATTCCTCGCCCTCGTCGAGCGCGCCGAGATTCGCGGCTTCCATGATCGATGGGCCGCCACCCGAGCAGACGACGAAATGGCGCTGGCCCTCGGCATCGCGCTCGACCCTGCTGACCAGCCGGGCGAGCTTGCGCGACTCGTCATAGTATTTGGACTTTTCCTTGAGGCGCTCGGCGATCAGGCGCTGGCCGTCGGTCGCCGCCGCGGCGATCAGCGCCTCGGCCTTGGCCGGCTCGGGGATTCGCGCCGAGCCGTAGAAGACGAAAGTCGAGGCGATCTTCGCCTCGTCGAGCAGCAGTTCGGGCTTCAGCAGCTCGAGCTGGAAGCGCACGGGCCGCAGATCCTCGCGCAGCAGGAAATCCATGTCCTGGAAGGCGAGGCGATAGGCGGGGTCGAGCGTCTGTGCGCTCTCGGTAACCTGGGCTGCGGTCTCGGCTTCTTCGCGAGCGGGCTGGAAGACGCGGTTCGGGGGGACGGGGTCTGTCATCGGCGAGCTTTTAGGGTCCGCACTCGGTGCCCGCAATGGTCGTGATCGCCCGGAGAAGGCCGCCGGCAAGGAGGGCGGTGCCGGCCGGGCTGGTTGCCCGGACAAGCCGTCCGACGCCGCCGGCGGCCTTCTCCGGGCGACCGCGAAGCGGCGGGCAGCTTTTGGGCCAGGGCCACGTCGCAGCGTCGGTCACGATGCATCCAGCATCGCTCCCTCCTTGCTCCTTGCCCTGACCCGAAATCCGCTCCGTCACGGCCGTTGCGGGCACCGAGTGCGGACCCTCAGCAGGCGCGCGGCTAGCGGCAATAAGGACCGCGGCCCATGTCGAAATGAAGGTGGTTGTAGTGGAAGGCGTCGGAATCGGGTGAAAGGCCGATGTTGAAGCGCCGGCAGCCCGCCTGGTGGACGGCGCGTAGGAACCGCCGAACCCGCTCGTCGTCGCCGTTCCAGCCCTGCTCGATCGTGATCCGCCGGCCGTCGTCGAGCACGAAGCCCGACACGTCGACCGCATTGGCGAAGGCATGTTCGGAAAGCCGCGCGCCGGGCTGGCTGTTGACGCTGCGGCAGGCATAGGTGCCGAACGTCTCGATCCGGACGACCCGCGCGCGCAGCCACTGGTCGGCCGCGGTCTGCACCGCCTCGCGGCTCCAGCGGGCGAACTGGCCCGCGAGCGGACAGGTCATCGCGCGCAGATTGGTGACCGGGGTGCCGATCTCGAGGAGCTGGACCGCGCCGAGCGCCGAGCAGCCTCCCGAGAAGCGCTGATCGGGAAGCGCGCGGAAATCGACCCGTTCGCGCGCGAGGTCGATATGGCATTGCAAAGTTTCGGGCGCGCTGCGGTCGGGCCGCTCCGGAACGCTTGCGCGGGACGGCTCGTGGCGCGCCCCACCCCGCGGAACGCAGCTCGTCAGGGCCATCGCCAGAAGAAAAATCGCCCCCTTTTTCATAGCGCCGAGGCTGACAGATCAGCGGCTTAGCGGTCAAGCGCGACGAACCGCGGGTTGCGTGGCTTGCCGCCACCACAATCCGCCCCTAAGCCCGTCGACGGGCCACGCCGCCCCAACGCGGTGCGGGCTCTCTGTGAGGAGAGTCGTAAATGAGTGTTATCAAACCGGACGCGCTCCCTGCGCGTCCCTATTTCTCTTCCGGTCCCTGCGCCAAGCCGCCGGGCTGGGCTCCCCAAAAGCTCGCGACCGACGTGCTCGGCCGTTCGCACCGCTCGCAGCTCGGCAAGGCGCGGCTGCAGCATGCGATCGATCTGATGCGCGAGTTGCTGCGGCTGCCCGACACGCACCGGATCGGCATCGTCCCCGGCTCCGATACCGGGGCGTTCGAGATGGCGATGTGGACCATGCTCGGGGCACGCCCCGTCACCTGCCTCGCCTGGGAAAGCTTCGGCGAGGGCTGGGTCACCGACGCGGTCAAGCAGCTGAAGCTCGAGCCGAACGTGATCCGCGCCGATTACGGCGATCTGCCCGATCTAGCGCGGGTCGATTGGTCGCACGATGTCCTCTTCACCTGGAACGGCACGACCTCGGGCGTACGCGTGCCGGACGGCGATTGGATCGCCGAGGATCGCGCGGGCCTGAGCTTCGCCGACGCGACTTCGGCGGTGTTCGCTTACGAGCTGCCGTGGGATCGGATCGATGTCGCGACCTTCTCCTGGCAGAAGGTGCTCGGCGGCGAGGGCGGGCATGGCGTGCTGATCCTCGGCCCCCGTGCGGTCGAGCGGCTGGAGACGCACACGCCCCCCTGGCCGCTCCCCAAGATCTTCAGGCTGATGGCCAAAGGCGCGCTCAACGAAGGCGTGTTCAAGGGCGAGACGATCAACACGCCGTCGATGCTCGCCATCGAGGATGCGATCTGGGCGATGGAATGGGCAAGGACCGAGGGCGGCGCCGAAGGGCTGCTGGCGCGGACTGAGGCCAATGCCACGGCGCTGGGCGCGATCGTCGACGCGCGGCCCTGGCTGGGGCACCTCGCCACCGATCCGGCGACGCGCTCGAAGACCAGCGTCTGCCTCACCGTCGCCGGCGCCGACGAGGCGATGATAAAGAAGATGGCCGCTTTGCTCGAACGCGAGGGCGCCGCCTACGACATCGCCGGCTATCGCGACGCCCCGCCCGGCCTTCGAATCTGGTGCGGCGCGACGGTCGAGGCCGCCGACATCGAGGCGCTCGGCCACTGGCTCGATTGGGCCTTTCACGAAGCCAAGCAGAGCTAGGAAAAGACATGCCCAGAGTTTTGATCTCGGACCAGATGGATCCGAAGGCCGCCGAAATCTTCCGCGCCAACGGCATCGAGGTCGACGAGAAGACCGGCCTGACGAAGGACGAGCTGAAGGCGATCATCGGCGATTATGACGGCCTCGCGGTGCGCTCGATGACCAAGGTCACCGCCGAAATCCTGGAGGCCGCGACCAACCTCAAGGTCATCGGCCGGGCGGGGATCGGAGTCGACAATGTCGATATTCCGGCGGCGACCGCGCGCGGCGTGGTGGTGATGAACACCCCCTTCGGCAACTCCGTCACCACGGCCGAGCACGCCATCTCGCTGATGCTGGCCTTGTGCCGCCAGATCCCGCTGGCCGACCGTTCCACCCGGACCGGCAAATGGGAGAAGTCCCGCTTCATGGGCGTGGAGCTCATGGGCAAGACCCTGGGCCTGGTCGGCTGCGGCAATATCGGCTCGATCGTCGCCGACCGCGCGCAAGGGCTGAAGATGCGGGTCATCGCCTACGACCCCTACCTCGCTC
>Ga0190266_10000016_pt1 | contig 25803 bp, 22 predicted proteins | sample Popmic220T_FD_132448 | JGI IMG/M metagenome (GOLD analysis project Ga0190266, IMG submission 132448) | Populus adjacent soil microbial communities from riparian zone of Indian Creek, Utah, USA - 220 T | ecosystem: Environmental > Terrestrial > Soil > Riparian zone | place: USA: Utah | collected...
CTACTCGGTGCGCCGATAGCGAACGAGCTATGCTCGGCCAGTTCGTCGATAATGATGAACTGCTGTTGCCCCGAGAAGGCCTTCAGGCTTTCGAGGATGCCATTGCGCTTGTTAACGCCGTCCAAGGTTTCCGGATAAGGCACATTTACGCCCCAGCGTTCGCCATATCGAAGGAAGACCGAAATGATCGCTCGGCCACTCAGCCCGCTATTAGTGTTTCCGAGCACGTCGGCGGCGCGAGCGAGAAAGGGAATAGGCATCGAAAGCGGGTCGAACATACGCCCGACCATAACCAAGTCGACCGGATTTACGAACTGCACCTTGCCACTTTCACATTACACGTAGCCCATTCCCCAACCGAAACCCGACACTCCACACCTAAAAAGCGTCGAGTTTCGCCGTTTTCAGTGTCGGATAAAGTGTCGACCTCCCATCTGCGCAACACCGCGCCCTGAGGGGCGCTCGGGGCCTTACCCTATCGGTGCGGGGCGGTCGGGAAGGAGACGTAGGGTGGCGGTGCCGGCTGCACGTCGAGTGGCGGCGGCCGCCTGAGGCCGGGGGTGATGACGTAGCGGACCCAGCCGAGATCGGTGCCGGCGATGGGACCGCCGGGCCGGGCCGGCGTGTAGCGCAGGCGCGAGGTCAGGATCCGGCAGGTGGCGGCGTCGAGCACCGCGCTGCCGCTCGAGGCGGTGATCGTGCAAGTGCCGACCCGGCCGGTGGGCAGGACGGTGAGCCGGAAGCTCACGACCCCTTGCGCCTCCTCGCGCACCGCGCGCATCGGATAATCGTCGGCGGTGTAATAAAGATTGATCCTGGAGCCGAGGCGGGCGGAAGAGCCGGTGATCGGCTCGACGGCGGCCGGCGGGGTGGGCTGGAGTGCGACAAGAAAAGCGAGCGGCACGAGCATGATAGCCTCCGTCCGGTGGAGCATAGACGGGCCGAGGCTTGAGGCAAGGCAAGCGGCCGTATCCACCCGAAAACCCGACACTCCACACCCAAAAAGAGTCGAGTTTCGCCATTTCGGGTGTCGGACAAAGTGTCGACCTCCCATTTGCGCAACACCGCGCCCTGAGGGGCGCCCGGGAGCATGGCTCCTAGTGGGTGTAGACGATGTTGGGTTGCGGCCGCCTGAGGCCGGGGGTGATGACGTAGCGAACCCAGCCGAGGTCGGTGCCGGCGACCGGCCCGCCGGGCCGGATCGGCGCGTAGCGCATCCGGGTGGTCAGAATCCGGCAGGTGGCGGCGTCGAGCAGCGCACTGCCGCTAGAGGCGGTGATCGTGCAGGCGCCGACGCGGCCGGTCGGCAGCACGGTCAGGCGGAAACGGACAATGCCCTCGGCCTCCTCGCGCAGGGCGCGCGCGGGATAATCGTCGCGGCTGTAATAGCGGTTGAGCCCGGAGCCGAGGCGGGCGGAAGCGCCCGTGATCGGCTCCGCCGCGGCGGCGGCCGGAGGCCCCGGCTGGAGCGCGAGCAGAAGAGCAATCAGCATCGGCATCTCCGCCTCGTTGGGAAACGAGCATAATCCTGCCGAAGCCAGCGTCAAAGCGCCGGGGCCCGCTCCGGCTGCCGGAGGGGGCGAGCGATTCCCTATCTTTACCGGAAATTTGTCAATTTCTCCGACAGTGCAACTATGTCGGGGCAGCTTACACTTCCCTCTGCGCGCGCGGCGGATCTCCGATGATCCGGCTGTTCAAGCATTATGTGCCTTATGCGGTGCTGCTGCTGGGGGCGATCGACTTCGCCTTGCTGCTGCTCGGCGCCGAGGCGGGCTGGGCGCTGCGCCGGTGGCAATTGTCGGGCGATTTCACCGCCGGATCGGCGCCGCAGCCGAGCATGATCGCCTTCGCCGTCGCGCTTCAGGCGGCGATGGTCGCGGTCGGGGTCTACGGCATCCAGGCGATCCGCTCGGTGCGCTTCGCGGTGGCGCGGCTGCTCGTCGCGGTCGGGCTCGGGATCCTGCTGCTCTCCGTCCTGTTCTTCCTGCTCCCGCCGGTCAGCTTCTGGCGCTCGAGCCTGTTCTACGCGACCTTGGTCGCCCTCGCCGGGATGATCGCCGTGCGCACAATGCTGCGCGACACGCTCGCCGGCGAGGGGTTCAAGCGGCGCGTGATGGTCCTCGGCGGGGGCGCGCGGGCGAAGCGGATCGAGGCGGTGGCGGCGCGCAGCGGGGCGGGCTTCGCGGTGGTCGGCGTGGTCGACATCAACGACAGCGCGGGGCTTCCCGAGCAGCTGCTCGCGCTCGGCGCGGGCGAGGTGGTGCTTGCGCTCGAGGAGCGGCGCAACGCGCTTCCGCTCGGCGACCTGCTCAAGATCAAGACGACCGGGGTCCAGGTCTATGATTTCTCCTCCTTCCTCGAGCGCGAGACGGGGCGGGTCGATCTCGACAGCCTCAATCCCTCCTGGCTGATCTTTTCCGACGGCTTCTCCTCGGGGCGGCGCATTTCGACCGTCGCCAAAAGGCTGTTCGACGTCGCGGCGAGCGGGCTGCTGCTGGTGCTGACCTTTCCGCTGATCGTGCTGACCGCGCTCGCGGTGAAGCTCGAGAGCGTCGGGCCCGCATTCTTTCGCCAGCGCCGGGTCGGGCTCTACGGGCAGCCGTTCGACGTCATCAAGCTGCGCTCGATGCGCCAGGACGCGGAAGTGGGCGGCAAGGCGGTGTGGGCGCAGAAGGACGATCCGCGGGTGACCCGGGTCGGCCGGCTGATCCGCAAGCTCCGGATCGACGAGCTGCCCCAGGCCTGGTCGGTGCTCAAGGGCGACATGAGCTTCGTCGGCCCGCGCCCCGAGCGCCCCCAGTTCGTCGCCGATCTCGAGGCGCGCCTGCCTTATTATGCCGAGCGCCACGTGGTGAAGCCCGGAATCACCGGCTGGGCCCAGATCAACTATCCCTATGGCGCAAGCGTCGAGGACGCCCGCGAAAAGCTCGAATTCGATCTCTATTACGCAAAAAACTACTCCCCCTTCCTCGACCTCCTAATCCTCCTCCAGACGGCGCGCGTCGTGATCTGGCCGGAGGGCGCGCGATGACCAGCTTCGTCGCCTTGTGGAGCCATCTGCTCGCCGCCGCGGCCTATGGCGCGCTGGCCGTCTACCAGCTGCGCCGCTGGCAGGGAGACCCGCTGAGCCGGCCGCTGGTGACCGCTTTCGCCGCAGTGTCGGTATGGACGATCTTCCTCGCTTTGCTGGGGCCGTACAATTACCTCTCCCAGCTCGCCGAGAGCGGCCGCAACCTCGCTTTCCTTGCGTTTATGTACGGCCTGATGGTCGGCGCCGAGGAGGGGCGTGGGCAGCGCGCCGTGAAGGGGCTGTTCGCCGCGGTCGCCGCGGTGGTCGGGCTGCAGATCGTGGTCGGCGGGGTCATGCCCGAATTCGAGCGCGCGCCCCTTGTTTTCGCGATGCTCGCCTCCGCGAGCCAAGCAATCGGCCTCGCGGTTGCGGCGGGCGCCCTGGTGCTGGTCCACAATGTCTACGGCCAGGCGGCGCCCGGCTCGCGCCCGGCGCTCAGTCTGGCAATGATCGCACTGGCGGGCATGTGGGCCTACGATCTCCACCTCTACACGATCGCCTTCTTCGCCCGCTCTCCGGCCGAGGAGCTGTTCGCCTTGCGCGGCATCGTCCTCGCCGGACTCGCGGCGGTCTTCGCCTTCGCCGCGCGCAACGCGACGTGGAAGATCCAGATCTCGCGCGCCGCCACCTTCCAGTCGGTCTCGCTGATCGCGATCCTGGTCTACCTCATCGCGATGATGCTCGCCGCCCGGGCGATGGAAATCGTCGGCGGCGACTGGGCGAGGGTCGGCCAGGTCGGCGTGGTCTTCGTCACCACCCTGACCGCGCTCGTCCTACTTCCCTCCGCCAAGCTGCGCGCGTGGACCCGCGTCGTGCTGCTCAAGCATCTGTTCGAGCACCGCTACGACTATCGCCAGGAATGGCTGCGCTTCACCGACACGGTCGGTCGCCAGAGCGGCGCCAGCCTGGAGGAGCGAGCGGTGAAGGCGCTCGCCGACATCGCCGGCGCGCCGGCGGGCGTCCTCATGACCTGCGACGACGCCTATCGCCTGTCGAGCGGCGGACGCTGGAACTGGACGGCGCCGGTGACGCCCGGCGAGGATGCCGAGCCGTTGCTGCGCCATCTCGAAAAGAACGGCTACATTCTCGAGTTCGATGCGGTCCGCGGTGGCTGGCTCACCCATGGCGAGCTTCGCGTTCCGGTGCCCGCATGGCTGGCGGAAATCGAGGACGCCTGGGCGGGCATCCCGCTGGTCCATGGCGGACGGCTTGCCGGCCTCGTCATCCTCGCGTCACCGGCGGTGCGCCGCCCGCTCGATTGGGAGGATTTCGACCTCTTTCGCAACGCCGGCATCCAGGCCGCGTCCTACATCGCCGAATCGCACAGCCAGCAGGCGCTCGCCGACGCCCAGCGTTTCGACGAGTTCAACCGCCGCTTCGCGTTCATCCTCCATGACATCAAGAATCTGGTCAGCCAGCTCAGCCTCGTCACCCGCAACGCCGAGCGGCACGCCGACAATCCCGAATTCCGCGCCGACATGATCGCGACGCTGCAAAGCTCGGTGCGCAAGATGAACGACATGCTCGCCCGCCTCTCGCCCGGCGCCACCAGGGACGCGGAGCCGGCCCGGCCGGTCGAGGTCCGTCCGTTGATCGAAGCCATCGCGGCCGCCAAGGACCGGGTCCATCCTATCCGGATCGCGGGCGAGACGGGGCTGGTCGCGCTGGCCGACGCCGCCGGGCTCGAGCAGGCGATCGGGCATCTCGTCCAGAACGCGATCGACGCGAGTCCGGCCGGCGAGGCGGTCGAGATCAGGCTCTATGAGAGCGGGGGCGACGTCGCGATCGACATCGCCGACCGAGGACATGGCATGTCCTCCGCCTTCGTCCGCGACCGGCTGTACCAGCCGTTCGTCTCGACCAAGGAATCCGGTTTCGGCATCGGCGCCTACGAGGCGCGGTCTTTGGTTCTGGCGATGGGTGGCCGGCTCGCCGTCGAGAGCGCCGAGCAGCAGGGCACCTGCTTTACCCTCTATCTTCCGGCGGCCGGAGAGCTGGCCGCCCCAATTTATGAACGGATGCGCGCATGAATGCCCCCTGCAATCCCAAAGGCCTTAAGCCGAAGCTGCTGATCGTCGAGGACGACGAAGGCCTGCAGCGCCAGTTGCGCTGGGCCTATGACGATTACGAGGTGCTGGTCGCTTCGGATCGCAATGCGGCGATCGAGATGATCCGCGCGGCCGAGCCGGCCGTGGTCACGCTCGATCTCGGCCTGCCGCCCGATCCCGACGGCGTTTCAGAAGGTTTCGCCGCGCTGGAGACGATCCTCACGCTGAAACCCGAGACCAAGGTCATCGTCGCCTCCGGCCACGGTGCGCGGGAAAGCGCGCTTCGGGCGATCGCGTCGGGCGCCTATGATTTCTACCACAAGCCGGTCGACATCGATCAGCTCGGCCTGATCGTGAAGCGCGCGTTCCAGCTGCACGGGCTGGAGGGCGAGAATCGCCGGCTCGAAAGCCGGGTCGGCGACGACCGGACGGTGCTCGGCTCGATGGTCACCGCGGCGCCCGAGATGCTGAAGGTCGCGCGTACGATCGAGCGGGTCGCCGGCACCGACGTCTCGGTCATGCTGCTCGGCGCTTCGGGTACCGGCAAGGAGCTGCTCGCCCAGGGCGTCCATCGCACCAGCCGCCGGCGTGGCGGTGGCTTTGTCGCGATCAACTGCGCGGCGATCCCCGAGAACCTCCTCGAAGCCGAGCTGTTCGGCTACGAAAAGGGCGCGTTCACGGGCGCGATCAAGACCACCGAGGGCAAGATCGAACTCGCCCATGGCGGCACCTTGTTCCTCGACGAGGTCGGCGACATTCCGCTGCCCCTACAGGTCAAGCTGCTTCGCTTCCTCCAGGAGCGGGTGATCGAGCGGATCGGCGGACGGCGGACGATCGCGGTCGACACGCGGATCGTCTGCGCCACCCACCAGAATCTGGAGGAGATGATCCGCGCCGGCACGTTCCGCGAGGATCTCTTTTACCGCCTCGCCGAGATCGTCGTGCGCATCCCGTCGCTGGCCGAGCGGCACGGCGACGCAGGGTTGCTCGCCAAGCATTTCCTGTCCCGCTTCGCCCGCGAGATGAACCCGCAGATCAAGGGCTTCGCCCCCGGCGCGCTGGCGGCGATCGAGACCTGGGCCTGGCCGGGCAACGTGCGCGAGCTCGAGAACCGGCTGAAGCGCGCGGTGATCATGGCCGAGGGCAAGCTGATCACCGCCGAGGACCTCGATCTCGCCACGCCCGATGGCCAGGCCCTTCCGGTCAATCTCAAGGCCGCGCGCGAATGCGCCGACCGCCAAGTGATCCGCAAGGCGCTGGCCCAGAGCGACGGCAACATCTCGGCCGCGGCCAAGCTGCTCGGCATCAGCCGGCCGACGCTCTACGATTTGCTCAAGCAATATGGGCTTCAGGGCTAGCTCCATGACCCGGCGCCTTACCCTCTCCGGATCGCTGATCCTCGCACTCGCCCTGCTCGCCGCCTGCTCGGGTAAGGGGGGCGCGGCCTATCAGCGCGGCGTGACGGCACTCAACGCAGGCGACATGCGCACCGCGCGGGTCGAGCTGCTCAACGCGCTCGAAACGGACCCGGCCAACCGCACCGCGCGGCTCATGCTGGCGCGGGTCGATCTCGTGCTGGGCGACGGCGTCGCCGCCGAATCGGATGTGAACCGCGCGCGGCAGGCCGGCGCACCGGCGAGCGAGAGCGCGCATCTCCTCGCCCATGCCAAGCTGCTTCAGGGCGACGCGCAGGCCGCGCTGGCGGAAACGGCCGTCGCCGCGCCAGAGCACGAGGCCTATGCGAGCCGGATCGCGGGCCGGGCCTATCTGGCGCTGGGCGACAACGACAACGCGCGCGTCGCTTTCAACCGCGCGCTCGCTTTGTCGCCGAACGACAGCGACGTCTGGACGGACGTCGCCCGCTTCCGCAGCAGCAACGGCGATCTCGGCGGCGCGCTCGAGGCCGCCGACCGCGCCGTCGCCGCGCGACCGAGCAACGTCGAGGCGCTCGTGCTGCACGGAACGCTGACCCGCAGCCAATATGGCCTCGCCGCCGCAATTCCATGGTTCGATCAGGCCATTTCGGTCGACCGCAGCAACGTCGAGGCCCTGCTGGAGCGCGCTTCCACGCTCGGCGATCTCGGGCGCATGAGCGAGATGCTGGCCGACGCGCGCGCCGTTCATCGCCTGACCGGCGGGCATCGCACAGCCTATTATCTCGAAGCTGTGCTCGCCGCGCGGGGGCGCAACTTCCAGCTCGCCAAGGGCCTGTGGGCTCGCACCGGCGGCGCGTTCGACAATATCCCCGCTGGTCGCCTGCTGCTCTCCGCGATCGATTTCGAGACCGGCAATGAGGAGCAGGCCGCTCGCCGATTGACAGCCTTGGTGGGCGAGCAACCGCGCAACCGTCGCGCCCGACGCCTGCTGGCAGCGGCCCAATGGCGGATGGGGGATTCGAACGCGGTGGCGAACACGCTCCGTCCGATCGCCGACATGCCGGACGCCGACAGTTACAGCCTCTCGCTGATGGGCCGCGCGATGGTGCGGCTCGGCGACAATCAGGCGGGTGCGCTCTACCTCGCCCGCGCGTCGCGGCCCCAGCCCGGATCCCTGGCTTCGCTCGAATCGCTGAGCGAGGGCGAGTTCGCCGCCGTTCGCGCCGCGGCACTGGAGAATCCGGGGAACGGCCCGGCGCAGGTTCGCCTCGTCGCCGCCCTTCTGGCGCGGCGCGACGTCGGCGAGGCGCTCAGCCGGGCGCGAAACCTGCAGGACGCCAATCCCGGCGTGCCCGAAGTTCACATCCTGCTCGGCGACGCGCTCGGCATCAGCGGCGATTATGCCGAGGCGGCGCAGGCCTATCGCCATGCCGCCAACCTGGCCTTCACCGAGAATGTCGCTCTGCGGCTGATCGATGCGCTGGTGCGCTCCGGGCAGATCGAGGCGGCCGACAATGTGCTGGGCCTGTTCGTCCAGCAGAACCCGCGCAGCGTGCCGGGCCTCATCCTGCTCGGCGGACGGGCGATGCAGCAGCAGGACTGGGCCTTCGCGATCACGATCTACGAGAGCCTGCGCCGCAGGATCGGCGACAATGACGCGACGATCCTCAACAACCTCGCCTGGGCCTATGCGGAGAGCGGCGAGGTTCGCCGCGCGCTGCCGCTGGCCCGCCGGGCCTGGGCGCTGGCACGTGACAATCCGGCGACCGCCGACACGCTCGGCTGGCTCCTGTTCAAGAATGGCGCGCGCGCCGAGGGCCTCGCGCTGCTGCAGCGCGCCGCCCGCGGCGCGCCGAGCGACGCCGACGTGCGGCGGCGCCTGGCGCAAGCGCAGGCGGGCTAGCGCAGAGCCGGCCGGTCGAGGTTGATCTCGGCCGCCGGGATCACCGTCACGTTCGGCTGGGTCCGCCGCAGCGCCTCGAGGAACTTCGAGGAGTCGCCGACGATGACGATCGTCGCGCCTTGGGGCTGAAGCAGCGCGCCGGCCGCCGCCTGCGCCTCGGCGGGAGTCACCGCCAGCACCGAGCGCTGATAGGCGAGCAGCTCGGCGGGATCGACGCCGCGCAGCACGTAGGAGCTGACGAACTGAGCCAAGCCCGACGTGGTCTCGACGCTGCGGCCGAAATCGCCGGTCAGCGAGGCCCGGCGCGCATTGAGCTCGGCGACCGGGACCGGCTCGGCCCCGAGGCGGCGCATCTCGGCGAGGATCAGGCCGAGCACCTCGGCCGCCGCGTCGTTGCGGGTCTGGGTCGAGGCGACGAACGGCCCCGCCTCACGGCGGGCGTCGAGGCTGCTGCCCGAGCCGTAGGATAGCCCGCGCCGGATGCGGATTTCCTGGTTGAGCCGCGCGCTATAGCCGCCGCCGAGCACGGCATTGGCCACCAGCGCCTGGTAGAAGCGCGGATCGCGCCGCGCGATGCCGTTGCGCGCCACGGCCACCGCCGCCTGGCCCGCGCTCGGCATATCGACGACGATCACCTCGGTGTGCGGCGCCGGCCGGGGCGCGGAGGCGTGCGCGGCAGGCGCTGCGCCCGCACGCCAGCTGCCGAAATGCCGTTCGGCGAGGCTGAGCGCTTCGGCCGGCGCAATGTCGCCGGCGAAGACCAGAGTGACGTTGTCCGGCCGCCACTGGTCGCGATAGGCGGTCTCGATATCGGCCCGCGTGATCGCCGCCAGCGAGGCTTCCGTGCCGCCCGAGGGGTGGCCGTATTCGGACTGGCCGTAGAGCGCCCGCCCAGCGACCATGCCCGCCAGGTCTCCCGGATCGCGCATCGCGACGCGCACCGAGTCGGCGGCGATCGCGCGCTGGCGCTCGAGCTCCTCGGCGGGAAGCGTGGCGTTGCGGGCGACGTCGGCGATCAAAGCGGTCGCGCGGTCGGCATTGGCGGTGCGCACGGTGAAACCGAGCGAGGAGCCGTCCCAGCCCGCGCCGCCGCCGAGCGAGGTCCCGAGCGCTTCGACCTGGGCGTCGATCTCCCCCGCCGATCGGTTGGAAGTGCCTTCGGTCATCACCGCGGCGGCGAGCGAAGCGGCGCCGGCGCGGTCCGCCGGATCGCGCGCCGCGCCGCCGGGGGCGACGAGCGAGATGCTCACCAGCGGCAAGGTGCGGCTGGGGACGGTGATCACGGTCAGCCCGTTGGCGAGGCGCTGGGTGACAGGCGCCGGCACGACCGGCGTCACGTCAGCTCCCGGCGGCGGCGGCGGCACGCGCTCGGCCTCGGGGGCGGGCTGGACGATGGCGATATGGGCAGGCGGGGTCAGCGGTGCCGCCTGGACGGTGGCCGCGGTGGCGATGGTGTCACCCCGCGCCGTGCCCCGCGATTCCTCGGGCAAATAGCGCAAAGCGGCGCTGCGCTCGTCGCGCAACCAGGTCCGCGCCACGCGCTGGATGTCGGCCGGGGTGACCGCCGAGATCTGGGCCAGCCGCCGGTCCGCGGCCGCGGCGTCGCCCTCGACGATCACCGCCTCGGCGATCGCCGAGGCCTGCCCGTCGGCGGTCTCGCGCTCGCGGATCGCAGAGGTCAGCAACTCGTTTTTGGCCTCCTGCAACTCGGCTTCGCTGACCGGCGCGTCGCGGAAGCGGGCGATCTCGCGGCGCAGCGCCGCCTCGCCCTCTTCGGCCGCCTTTCCGCTGGCGAGAATGGCGTAGACGGCGAGGTTGCCGCGCCCCTGCTTGGAATCGACATAGGAGCTGGCCTGGGCGGCGACCTGATCGCGGTAGACGAGGCTCTGGTGGAGCCGAGAGCTCTCGCCGGTGGAGAGAATGCCGTCGAGCACCTCGAGTGCCGCCGCATCGGGGTGCGCCGCGGGCGGGAGGGGATAGGAGATCATCACCGCCGGCAGCGGCGTGTTCGCCTCGTAGACCGTGTAATGGCGCGCCTGGGTCCTTACCGGCTCCTCGGCCGTCACGCGCGGGATCGCGCCCGCGGGCCGCGCGATCGGCGTGAAATAATGGTCGACCCAGCGATCAAGCTCGGCCTGGTCGAAATTGCCGGCGACGACGAGCACCGCATTGTCCGGGCGGTAGTAGGTCGCGTGGAAGGCGCGCACATCCTCGATCGTCGCCGCGTCGAGGTCCTCGATCGAGCCGATCCCGGGCCGGCCGTAGGGCAGCACGTCGTAGCTGATCTGCGGAAAATAGAGGTAGAACATCTTGCCGTAAGGCTGGGCGAGGACCCGGCTGCGATATTCCTCTTTCACCACGTCGCGCTCGGAGGCGAAGAAGCTCTGCTCGACGACCAGCGAGCCCATCCGCTCCGCCTCGGCCCAGAGCAGGCGCTGGAGATGGTTGGCCGGGACCACCTCGTAATAATTGGTGTAGTCGTCGTTGGTCGACGCGTTGTTGAAGCCGCCGACATCCTCGGTCAGCCGGTCGAACTGCTCGGGCACGAGGTTGCGGCTGGCCTTGAACATCATATGCTCGAACAGATGCGCGAAGCCCGAGCGGCCGCGCGGATCGTCGCGCGAGCCGACGTCGTACCAGACCTGGACCGAGACGTTCGAGCTGTGCGGATCGCGCACCGAATAGACGCGCAGGCCGTTGGGCAAGGTGCGGCTGACATAGTGGAGCGGCGGGACCGAGGTCGCATCCTCGGCCAGCGCCGGCGTGCCGAGAGCAAGCAGCGCGACGAGCGCCGCGCGGAACATCATCTTCATCTAAACGCCTCCCGAGCCCGCCGTCTTGCTGCGCCGGGGCGCGGGCGGCGTCAAGCTACTCGCCGTTGTGCACCGTGCCGCCGCCGTTGATGGATACGGCCACTTCGGGCGAGCCCCAGTAGCGGACCTCGCCGCCGCCGTTCACCGATGCGGCAAGGTTGGCCGACGCGCGCACCCGCAGCAGGCCGCCGCCGTGGACCGCGGCCGCCACGTCATTTGCGGTGACCAAACGAGTGTCGATCTCGCCGCCGCCGTGCACGGCGACCGCCAAGTCGCTCTGGGCCGGAAAGCCCGACGACGCGACGATCTCGCCGCCGCCATGGACCGCCAGGGCGTCGATTGCCGGGGTCTCGATCTCGATCCTCAGCGCGTAGTGGTTCGGGCAGCGAGCATTGCAGGCGTCGATGACCAGCCGGTCCGCCCCTTGCCGCGCGTTGTGCGCGGTGACTCGGATACGGGTGAATTCGCTGCTCCCGCGCACGATCGTGACCCGTTGCACCGGGCCATGGCGAAGCACGACCTCGCCGCCGCCGTGCAACTCGATATGGCTGAAATGCGGCACCGAGACCACCTCCTGCGCGGCGGCCGGCGAGGCGGATGCGGCAAGCGCTGCGAGAGCCGCAATGAGCCTGTGACGGGGCATGTTCCCTCCCTTTCGAACCTGAAGCCGCATCTTCCAGTGCAAAAGGCGTGCCGGTGTCCTCCCTCTCTGCGGGCCGGCAAGACGGTCGGGTTTCCCGTGCGGAAACGGGCACCCGCGCGTCCGCAATCGGACAGTCAGCCGGCGAGCGCCTCGGCCATTTCCGCCAGCTCCAGCCAGCGTATTTCGGCCGCATCCTTTTCGGCCCGAGCCTTGTCGATCGCCTCGGTCAGCTGAGCGAAGCGGCCTGGATCGCGGACGTAGAGATCGGGATCGGAGAGGATGTCCTCGTCGCGCGCGATCTCGGCCTCGAGCGCGTCGATCCGCGCCGGCAGCAGGTCGTAGTCGCGCTGGTCCTTGTAGGTGAGCTTGGTCGGCTTGCGCTCGTCGCGCGCCACCGCCTTGGGCGCCGCGACCTTGGGATTGTGCACGTGCGGCCGGCGCTTGCGCTCCCAATCCTCATAGCCGCCGGCGACGATGTCGACCTTTCCCGAGCCGTCGAGGCCAAGCGTGATCGTCACCGTCCGGTCGAGGAAGTCGCGGTCGTGGCTGACGATCAGCACCGTCCCGTCATAATCGGCGATCACCTCCTGCAGGAGGTCGAGCGTCTCCAGATCGAGGTCGTTGGTCGGCTCGTCGAGCACCAGCAGGTTCGAGGCCCGGGCGAACTCGCGCGCCAGCAGGAGGCGCGAGCGCTCGCCGCCGGAAAGGCTGCCGATCCTGGCATCGACCAGGCCCGGCTCGAACAGGAACTCCTTGAGATAGCCCTGGACGTGCTTCTTGGACCCGCGCACCTCGATCCAGTCCCCGCCGTCGGCGAGCACGTCGCGGACGCTTTTGTCGGGATCGAGCAGGCGGCGCTGCTGATCGATCATGATCCCGGTAAGCGTCTTGGCCCGCGTGACCTTGCCCTCGTCGGGATCGATGTCGCCGGTCAGCAGCTTGAGCAGGGTCGTCTTGCCGGTGCCGTTGGCGCCGACCACGCCGATCCGGTCGCCGCGCTGGATGCGCAGTGAGAAATCCTTGACGATCGTCCGCTCCCCGAAGCGCTTCACCACGTCCGCGGCCTCGATCACCATCTTGGTGCGCACATCGTCATTGGCGAGGCCGAGCTTCGCCGTCCCCGCCGGCCCAAGCATCGCCGCGCGAGCGGCGCGCATCTCGCCGAGCTTCGCGAGCCGGCCCTGGTTGCGCCGGCGCCGCGCGGTGACTCCGCGCTGCAACCAGTGCAGCTCGAGCTTCAACTTGGCGTCGAGCTTTTCCGCCGAGCGCGCCTCCTCAGCATAGACCTGCTCGGTCCACGCCTCGAACCCGCCATAGCCGACCTCGGCGCGGCGGATCTGGCCGCGGTCGAGCCAGAGCGAGGAGCGCGTGAGGCGCTTCAGGAACGTGCGGTCGTGGCTGATGACGATGAAGGCGCCGGTGTAGCGGCTGAGCCAATCCTCGAGCCATTCGATCCCGGCGAGATCGAGATGGTTGGTCGGCTCGTCGAGCAGAAGCACGTCGGGATCGGCCGCGATCGCCCGCGCGATCGCCGCCCGGCGCCGCTCGCCGCCCGAAGCGGTCGCCGCCTCGCGGTTGAGGTCGAGCCCGATCTGGTCGGCCACCGCCTCCACCTCGTGGACCGCCGCGCCGCCCGCCAGGGCCAAGTCGCGCAGCGTGGCGAAGCCCTCGAGCGAGGGATCCTGCTCGAGCAGCACCACCCTGGTCCCCGGCTGGATCGTTCGGCGTCCCTCGTCGGTCTCGATCAAGTCGGCGAGGCATTTGAGCAGGGTCGTCTTGCCCGCTCCGTTACGCCCGATCAGCGCCAGCCGGTCGCGCGCGCCGACGAACAGGTCGAGGCCGCGGAACAGCCAGCCGGAGCCCTGGACGAGGCCGAGATTTTCGTAAGCGAGGACGGGTGCTGCCATGATGCGGGCGATCTAGGGAGGAAGAGCCGCCGCGTCACTAGCCGGGATGGCTCGACCTATTCTGCCGGCAAGGCCACCAGCCGCTGGCGTCGGCGAACCAGCCACACGAGGCCGCCCTCGACGACGAGCAGGACGCCGACCGCTCCGATCGTCGCGAGGAATGGGTTCCAGCCGAGCACGTGCATGCCAAAGCCCAAGGTGGTGAAGCCGCCGACCCAAATGAGGGTGCCCGCCAGCGCGGCCAGGGTGAAGGTCGCCAGAGGCAAAGCGAGGATGCCCGCCGGCAAAGAGAGGTAGATGCGCACCACCGGGACCGTCTGGCCGATGAAGGTCGCGACGAACGCGTTGCGGCTGTAGCGATCGGCGAGCGACAGATAGAGCTCTTCCTTCAGCCAGACGTAACGGCCGTAGCGCCTGACGAGCTGGTGCGTCCGCTCCTCGCCGAGCGCAAAACCGAGCCCGTACCAGCATACGGCGCCGATCGTGGAGCCGATCGTGGTGGCCGCGATCAGCAGCGGCAGGTCGATCAACCGCTCAGCCAGGGCGCTGCCGAGGAAGATGAACAGGCCGTAGGACGGCACCACCGGCACCAGCCGCTCGAGCAAGGCCAGCAAGAAGGCGCCAATCGTCCCGTAGGCGATGAGATCGAGGATCGGGACGAGGTCGGACATTCGGAACCTTCAGGTGGAGGGAGATGCTGGGACGGACCTAGCACAGCCGCTGTACACAAACACTCAACGACGCCATTTTTCTTATGGATTCCGAAACTTGGTCACCTTGCCCGCCGCCGTTTCGTTTCACGCCATCCGTTGGCCGGCCCGCTGGCTCATCGCCTCGCTTTCTGGCAGCTTCGCTTCATGTGGCGCACGATCATCCTCTACGCCCTCGCGCTGGCGCTTGGCGCGACGCTGCTGCAGTGGCTCGAATTTCGCTACTTCGCCCGCGCCTTCTCGACCGAAATCTACCTGGCTTTGCTCGCGCTCCTGTTCGTCGCGCTCGGCGTCTGGCTCGGCGTCAGGCTCACGCCCCGCGCGCGCCGGACCGCGTTCGCGCGCAACGATGCGGCGGTCGCGTCGCTCGGCCTGTCCCCGCGCGAGTGCGAGATATTGGCGCTGCTCGCGTCGGGCCAGTCGAACAAGGAGCTGGCGCGCACGCTCGGCATTTCGCCGAACACGGTGAAGACGCATGTCGCGCGGGTGTTCGAGAAGCTCGAAGTGCCGAACCGCGTTCAGGCGATCGAAAAGGCGCGCTGGCTGACGATCATTCCCTGAATCCGCCGAAATCACCCATCAGGGCGATAGGCGGCGCCTGCGAATTCCATTAGCATTCACCGATCAATGCGAGGGAGACGGACATGCCGGTGATCGGAATGGGCGGCTATTTCTTCCGGGCGGAGGATCCGCCCAAGCTCAAGGCCTGGTATCGCGAGCATCTCGGCGTCGGCGGGGGCTGCGGCACCGACGAGAGCGGCCAATCGAACGAATGGGTCTGGTTCGTGGCTGGCGGGCCGATGGTGTTCGAGCCGTTCAAGCAGGACAGCGACTATTTCGCCGCCGACCGGACGGCGATGATCAACCTGCGCGTCAGCGATCTCGACGGGCTGCTGGCGCAGCTTCGCGCCGCCGGCATCGAAATCACGCGCGAGGAGACGATGGAAGGCGTCGGCCGCTTCGCCCGAATCCACGACCCCGAGAGCAATGCGATCGAATTGTGGGAGCCGGAGAGCTGAACAGGGGGGAAATCATGCGCTACGCGCTCGTCTATGGCGCCCTGTCCGGCGCCGTCGCCATCAGCGTCCTCGTCGCCACTTTGGCGTTCGGCCTGCCCGATCACACGCATTCCTTGTGGTTCGGCTATCTCGTCATGCTGGTCGCGCTCTCGATGATTTTCGTCGGCGTCAAACGCTATCGCGACGTCGAGCGCGGCGGCGTGATCCGCTTCGGCCGCGCGTTCGGAGTCGGCCTCGGCATCGCGGTCGTGGCGGGCCTGATCTACGTAATCGGCTGGGAGATCTACCTCGCCTCGTCCGGCTGGAACTTCATGGCCGATTATACCGCCGACATGCTCGCGCAGATGCGCGCGGAAGGCGCCACGCCGGCCGCGATCCAGGCCAAGCAGGCGGAGATGCAGGGAATGGCCGAAATGTACGCCAATCCGCTCTTCCGCATGCCGATGACCTTCGCGGAAATCTTCCCGGTCGGCCTGCTGGTCGCGCTCGTCTCGGCGGCGCTGCTGCGCAACCCCCGGCTGCTGCCGGCGCGCGCGGGCTAGGCTTTTCCGGAGCCCGATCAGGACGTTGGCAACCTGAACAATCCCAGGTGGCCGCATTCATGGCCTATTCAATGGCTTGGGCCTATCCGCTTGCCAATTCCTCCGTAAAAGTCGAGTTCGTGATCGTGATGCGTTGGTTAATCCTGTGTGGCGTGTTGACCGCCCTCGCCGCACCTGCGGCGGGGCAGAATACGCGCGGCCTGAGCCGTGAGCAGAACAACGCCTACCGCGCCATGCAGCAGGGTCAGATCCTGTCGCTGCCCGAAATTCGCGCGCGCATCCGCGTGCCCGGCGCCGAATATATCGGGGCGGAGATGGTCGGTCCGACGATCTACCGGCTCAAATATATGCGCGGCCCCAACGTCATCTGGATCGACGTCGACGCGGCCAGCGGGCGTATCGTCGCCCGTTTCGGCATGTGACGCTTGGCGCTGGCGCCCCCCGGCTGCTATTCCCATATCAGATACGAAACAATCTGCCGTCGGCGCGGGTTGAGCGGCACGGTGCAGAGCGAAGGGAATTGGAATGCGTGTCCTGATCGTCGAGGACGAACCGAATCTGGGCCGCCAGCTGCGCGCGACGCTGGAGGGCGCGGGCTATGCGATCGATCTCGCCACCGACGGCGAGGACGGCCACTATCTGGGCTCGACCGAGACCTATGACGCGATCATCCTCGATCTCGGCCTGCCCGAGGTCGACGGTCTGACCGTGCTCGACCGCTGGCGCAAGGAGGGGATCAAGGTCCCCGTTCTGGTCCTCACCGCACGCGACAGCTGGTCGGACAAGGTCGCCGGCCTCGACGCCGGCGCCGACGACTATCTCGCCAAGCCATTCCAGACCGAGGAGCTGATCGCGCGCCTGCGCGCCCTGATCCGCCGCGCCTCCGGCAATGCCTCCTCCGAGCTGACCGCCGGCGACGTCCGCCTCGACACCCGCTCGGGCAAGGTCACGCTCGACGGCGAGCCGGTGAAGCTAACGGCGCAGGAATATAAACTGCTCTCCTATCTGATGCACCACAAGGGCAAGGTGGTCAGCCGGACCGAGCTGATCGAACATATCTACGACCAGGATTTCGACCGCGATTCGAACACGATCGAGGTGTTCGTGACCCGCATCCGCAAGAAGCTCGGGCCCGACGTGATCACCACCATCCGCGGCCTCGGCTACAGCCTCGAGGACACGCGCGCGTAGGCGGCGCGGCCGATGAAGCTGCCGCGCCCTTTCAGCCGCCGGACCGCGACCTCCGCCCCCGGAAGGCGGCGCTCCGGCTCGCTCACCCAGCGAATGATCGTGATCTCGGCGGTGTGGATCGCCGTCCTGCTCGGTCTCGGCGGCTTCGCTCTAGACCGCGTGCTGAGCTCGGCGATCATCAGTAATTTCGACGCCCAGCTCGATTATGTGCTGACCGCCATGATCTCCTCCTCCGAGATCGGTCCGGAAGGCGAGGTGCTGTTCAACCGCGCGCTGGCCGACCAGCGCTTCATCGAGCCCTATTCGGGCCTCTATTTCCAGATCACCGGGGAGGGGTTCGACGCCTATCCCTCGCGCTCGCTGTGGGATAGGCGGCTCGAGGTTCAGTCGCACAACGACAGCGAAATCCATCTTTACGACAGTTCGGAATTCCCGAGCGAGCGCCTCCGCGTGATCGAGCGCGACGTGCGGCTGCCGGGTTCGCCGGTGCGCTGGCGCTTCCAGGTCGCGCAGAGCCGCGAAGTGGTCAACCAGCAGATCGACGTCTTGCGGTGGACGATGGTCCGATCGTTCGGCATCCTTGGCCTCGGCCTGATCATCCTCGCCTCGCTGCAGGCGATCTACGGCCTGTGGCCGCTGCGCCGCGTGCGGCGTGCGATCGCCGCGATCCGGTCCGGGCAGAAGTCGCGGATCGAGGAGCGGCTGCCGCGCGAGATCGAGCCGCTGACCGAGGAGCTCAACGCCCTGCTCGCCCATAACGAGACCCAGGCCGAGGAGGCGCGGCGCCACGCCGGCAATCTCGCCCATGCGCTGAAGACGCCGCTGACGGTAATTACCAACGCCGCGACCGCGCGCAGCCCCGATCTCGCCGACACGGTGTGCCGCGAGGCGACGACGATGCGCCGCCAGGTCGACCACCATCTCGCCCGCGCCCGCGCGATCGGCCGGCGCTCCTCGGCGCACGCCCGAGCGCCGGTCTGGATCTCGCTCGAGGCGGTCGAGCGCGCGGTTTCACGTCTCTATCCCAGCACCACGATCGACCTCGTCGGCGATCGCTCATCGGAAGTCCGGGTCGAGCGCCAGGACTTGGACGAAATGCTGGGCAACCTGATCGAGAATGCCGCCAAATATGGCGGAAGTCGGGTCTTCGTTACCGTGCGGACGACCCCGCAATGCGTCGAGATCGAGATCGAGGATGACGGGCGCGGGATCCCCGAGGCCGAGCGCGAGACGATCTTCGACCGCGGCGCCCGGCTCGACACCGGTAAGCCCGGAACCGGACTCGGCCTCGCCATCGTCCGCGACGTCGCGCAAATCTATGGCGGCTCGGTTCATCTCGAGGAGAGCGAGGATCTCGGCGGCCTGCTGGCGCGGCTCATGTTTCCTCTGGCGGGATAAGCCAGCCCTTGTAGTGGATCAGCAGGCCGACCAGAGGAAGCGCGATCGGCACGTCGAAATGAAAGCGCCCCTCCGCCTCATATTCGCACGCCAGCCCGCGCGGCAGCAGGAAGCGCGGCATCAGCAGCGGGCCGACCCACCAGCGCCGGAAGGGCATCGACAGCCCATTGCGCTCGAGGCGCAGGTCCATTTCGAAGCGTATCGGGCCGAACCGCTCGACCAGCCGGCCGCCCCGATTCGACAGGCGGCTTTCGAAGCAGCTCCCGCCGAAGTCGCGCCGCCAGGTCTCGACTCCCTGTTGCTCGCGCATCCAGACGGAGACGGGCACTCCAGACCCGGCGGGCGGGAAGCCCATCACCCGGCCAATCAGCCGCGCGGCCACGTTCCGGCCGCGCGCGATTTCCGCAATGCCCGAGGCGGCGAAATCGCCATTGACCAAGTGCAGGGCGCGGACTGCCGCAGGAAGCCGCTCGAAATCCCTCCCCATGATCCGCGCGTAGAGCGGCTCGGGGCTGCTTTCCTCGACCGCCGCGGTCAGTGCGAGCGGCGCGAAGGCCGGCTCATAGTCTTCCAGCGTCAGGCATCCCGCCGCGCTGCGCGCACCCGCCAGCAGACCCTCGGCGAGCTTGGCGGCGAGCAGCGGTACCGCGAGCGCCGGAATCCAGAGACCGTCCCCACGCTCGGCGAGGACCGTCCAGTCGCGGCGCACCGCCTGCTCGCCCTGCCAGCCGCTGACCGTGACGCGCATCGCCGAGCGATCGCCGCCGATCCGACCCACCATCTGCTGGAGCCGCCAGCCGATTCCGCTCAAGCCAAGCAGGCTTTTGAACCAGCCCCAACGCACCGGCCAGCTCAGCAGCCAAAGCAGAATGTTCTCCGCTTCGAGCTCGGTTCCGGCCCGGAACCGCACCGCCGGCCGGCCCGGATAGCGCTCCGGAAACAGCGACAGATCGGGGACTTCGCAAAGCGCAACTCGCTTACGCAGCGCGGGCCGGCCCGTCAGCGAGAAGCGCACCTTGCCGATCTCCTGCCAGCCAAATCCCTGCCGCCAGGCGGCGCCGCGCCAGAGCCGCACCGGTCGGCCGACATAGGAAAGGATCGCGCGGACGGTAGAGGCGCCGCTGGTGGCGCGATTGCCGACGCTGAGCGCCATGTCGATCGCGCTGACGCGCTCCAAGCCCGCCGCGAGCCGATCGCAGACTGCGGAGGTCAGCGCCGGAAGGCTGCTCGCGCCCGATATGACGACCACGCCCGCTTCCTTTGCCGCCGCATCGAGCCTTCCGATTCCGCAGACGAAATCCCGCCCGTCGGCGAGGTCGATATAATGGCAGCCGGCGGCGATACAGGCTTCGGGCAACCGATAGTCGCTGTCCTGAAAGGGCCCCGCCGCGTCGACGACGAGCCACGGCTTCTCCTCGCCCAGCCCGTCCCGACGGTCGAGCGCCAGCGGGCGCATGGCGAGGTCTGGGCGCCGCGCACAGAAGTCCTGCGCCCCGCCAAGTCTCCGGCCGGCCACGATTACCGCAAAGCCCGCCTCGGCGAGTAGCACCGCCGCCCGGCCGCCGAATCCGCCATAGCCGCCCAGGACGAGCACCTCCCTCACAGCAGCCGGTCGCATAAGGCCGCGTCCACGAGGCAACAGTCCGGCGCGCGGCCGAACAGCCGGTAACGATTGCGCGCCAGCACGTCGTACGCGGCGTCCCGCAATCGCCGCGGCAACAAACGCAACGCGGTTCCCGCCCGCCACGGCCAGGGCAGCAGTCTCGCCATTTCGATCAGGGCGTCGGTACGCTGATGAAGCCGCCCGTCAGCCAGCAGGAGATACGTATCGAATCGATCGGTCGGCAGACCGAGGTGACGATAAAACGCCTGGCCCAGCGGCTGCTGAGCTGGGGTCATCCGAAACCGCCCGGCGCCGTCGGCGCGGACCACCAGACGCATCGAGCGCGAGCAGAAGACGCAATCGCCGTCGAACACGACCAGCGGCCGGCTGTCGTCGAACGCCGGAACCTGCGGATCGTCTCGATAGGCATAAGCCGTCGGCGCTGGCTTCACGAATCCCCCATGTTGCGCAGCGCCTCTTCGCGCCGCCGGGCGCGCCGCGCAAGCTCGCCCCTTGCCTTTGCCCGCGCGGGACTGCACATCGCCCCGGCAATGACCGCGACCGTGCATCCGATCGGCGCCGCCCGCGCCCCGTCGCTCGATCCGATGATCCAGCTCGTCGCGGCCGATCTCAATCATGTCAACGCGGTCATCCTCGACCGGATGCAGAGCGACGTCGCCCTGATCCCCGAGCTCGCCGGGCATCTCATCGCCGGCGGCGGCAAGAGGATGCGGCCGATGCTGACGCTCGCCTGCGCGCGGCTGCTCGACTATCCGGGCGCGCGCCACCACAAGCTCGCCGCCGCGGTCGAGTTCATCCACACCGCAACCCTGCTCCACGACGATGTCGTCGACGGCTCGGGCCTCAGGCGCGGCAAGCGCACCGCGAACATCATCTGGGGCAATCCGGCCTCCGTCCTCGTCGGCGATTTCCTCTTCTCGCGCAGCTTCGAGCTGATGGTCGAGGACGGCAGCCTCAAGGTCCTCAAGATCCTCTCGCGCGCGTCGGCGGTGATCGCCGAGGGCGAGGTCGACCAGTTGACCGCGCAGCGCCGGATCGAGACCGGGGAGGACCAGTATCTCGGCATCATCTCGGCCAAGACCGCCGCCTTGTTCGCCGCCGCCTGCCGGATCGCCGCCGTGGTCGCCGAGCGCGGCGAGGCGGACGAACTCGCGCTCGACGCTTACGGCCGCAATCTCGGCATCGCCTTCCAGCTGGTCGACGACGCGATCGACTATGCGTCCGACGCCGAGACGATGGGCAAGGGCGTCGGCGACGATTTCCGCGACGGCAAGGTGACCCTGCCGGTGATCCTCGCCTTCGCGCGCGGGACCGACGCCGAACGCGCCTTCTGGCGCGACGCGATGAGCGGCGCGCGCTGCAGCGATGCCGATCTCGCGGAGGCGACGCGGCTGCTGCGGGCGACCGGTGCGCTCGACGACACGATCGAGCGGGCGCGGATGTTCGGCCAGCGGGCGATCGACGCGCTCGCCTCCTTCCCGGCCGGGCGCGCGCGATCGGCGCTCAGCGAGGCGGTCGAGTTCGCGATCGCCCGCGCCTATTGATGGCGATGCACGCGCCGCGAAAAGGCGATCTCGACCGCATCGGCCCGTTCCACCCCTATCTGGTCTATGCGGCGATCGTCCTGCTCGATCTTGCAGGGCTCGCCATCATCGTCCTGCTCCTGATCGGAGCGATTGATTGGATCGAGAACCTGTTCTGAACCTGCCCATCGAGACGGCGCTCCCTCGGCTGCTCGAGGCGCTTCGTGCCGAAAGCAACGCGATCCTCGTCGCCCCGCCCGGCGCGGGCAAGACCACGGCGGTGGCCCCCGCCTTGTTGGGCGAGCCGTGGTGCACGGGAGAAATCCTGCTCCTCTCGCCGCGCCGGCTCGCCGCGCGCGCCGCAGCCGAGCGCATGGCGGAGCTGGCCGGCGAGGCGCCCGGCGGGACGATCGGCTATGCCACCCGGCTCGACACCAGGCGCTCTGGGCGCACCCGGATCACCGTCCTCACCGAGGGCATTTTCCTCAATCGCGTGCAGGACGATCCGGAGCTCAAGGGCGTCTCGGCAGTGCTGTTCGACGAGGTGCACGAGCGCAGCCTCGACAGCGATTTCGGCCTCGCGCTGGCGCTCGACGCGCAAAAGGGGTTCCGCCCCGATCTGCGCCTCCTCGCCATGTCCGCGACGCTCGACGGGGCGCGGTTCGGCCGGCTGATGGGCGGCGCGCCGGTGATCGAAAGCGAGGGCCGTGCTCATGAGATCGACTTCGTCCATCTCGGCCGCAAGCCGGAGCGCCGGATCGAAGACGAGATGGCCGCGGCGATCCGTCGCGCGCTGGCCGAGAGCGAGGGCGGCCTGCTCGCCTTCCTGCCCGGCGTCGCCGAGATCGGGCGCACCGCGGAGCGGCTCGAGTCCCTGCCGCCGGGGGTCGCGCTGCACCGCCTGCACGGCTCGCTCGATCCGGCCGCGCAGCGTGCGGCGATCGCCCCGGCATCCGGCGGCGTCCGCAAGCTGGTCCTGGCAACCTCGATCGCGGAGACCAGCCTCACCCTCGATGGCGTGCGGATCGTGGTTGATTCGGGCCTGGCGCGCCGGCCGCGCTACGACCGGGCCGCCGGGCTGACCCGGCTGGTCACCGAGCGGGCCAGCCAGGCGTCCGTGGCGCAGCGCGCAGGACGCGCGGGGCGGCAGGGCCCGGGCGTAGTCTACCGTCTGTGGGAGGAGGCGGCGACGCAGAGCCTGCCACGCTTCGACCCGCCGGAAATCCTCGAGGCCGATTTGTCGGCGCTGCTGCTGGACTGCGCGTTGTGGGGCGTCGCCGATCCGCGCTCGCTGGGCTGGCTCGATCCGCCGCCGGCCGCGGCGCTCGACGAAGCACGCAAGCGGCTGACCGCGCTCGGGGCGCTCGAAGGCGAGCGCGCGACCGAACATGGCCGCGCCATCGCCGCCATGCCGCTGCCGCCGCGACTCGCGCACATGCTGATCGAGGCGGCGGAGCGGGGATGGGCGGGGACCGCGGCGGAGGCCGCCGTGCTGCTTTCGGAACGCGGGCTCGGCGGCAATGATGCCGACCTGGAGACCCGAGCGCGGCGGTGGCGTACCGACAAGAGCAAGCGGGCCGAAGCAGCGCGAGGCCTTGCGCAGCGCTGGCAGCGCCTGACCGGCCGGCCTGGCGGCAAAGGCGCGATCGGGGCCTGCATCGCTTTGGCGTTCCCGGACCGCCTCTCGAAGCGACGCGATCCCTCGGGCGCCGACTGGATCAGCGTAGGCGGCCGCGCCTTTCGGCTCGATCCCGCCTCGCCGCTCGCGCGCGAGGCGTGGTTGGCGGTGGCCGAGGTCGCCGGCGCGGCTGGCGGGGCGCGGATCCTCGCAGCGGCGCCGATCGATCAGGCGATGGTGGAAAACCTGTTTGGCGGCCGGATCGACGCCGGCACCGAGGTGCGCTTCGATCCGGCGAGCGGCGGCGTCCGCGCCTCGCACGGCCGGCGGCTGGGCGCCGTGCTTCTTTCGGGAGGGCAGGATAGCCGCGCGGAGCCGGCCGCGATCGAGGCGGCGTTGCTGGAGGGTGTGCGGATGCATGGCCTAGCGCTGCTGCCGTGGAGCGAACGGACCCAGGCTCTGCGCAGCCGCGCCGCCTTTGCCCGGCGCATCGACCCATCGCTGCCCGATCTCTCGGACGAAGCATTGCTGGCGACGCTCGACCAATGGCTTCCGCCGCTGCTCGCGAGCAAGCGGCGTCTCGGCGACGCGGCTGTGGAACTGCCGCTGGGCTGGAGCGAACGCCAGGCGATCGACCGGCTCGCGCCAGGCCATTTCGAGACGCCCGCCGGCAGCCGTCACGAGATCGATTATGAGGCCGAGGCCGGGCCCACGGTCACGGTCCGGGTCCAGGCCTTGTTCGGCCTCGATGCCCATCCAATGGCGGGGGGCGTGCCGTTGGTGCTCGCGCTGACGTCGCCCGCCGGCCGTCCGATCCAGACCACGCGCGACCTGCCGGGCTTCTGGCGGGGCAGCTGGAAGGCGGTCGCGAAGGAGATGCGCGGGCGCTACCCGAAGCATCCCTGGCCCGACAATCCCGCGGCCGCCGATCCGACATTGAAGACCAAGAAAGCAATGGCGCGTTCAGGAAAGACCGGCCAACAAAGCTGAGTGCTGCGCCGCGCCCTCCTCGCCATCTCGCTCGCGGCCTCCGTGCCCGCGGCGGCCCAAGAGGAGGCGGCGGGGCGTCAGGCGGAGCTCACGGTCTACGGCGCCGACGCCTGCCCGCAATCGACCGACGAGGAAATCGTCGTCTGCCACCGGCGACCCGAGGAGGAGCGCTACCGCATTCCCGCGCCGCTGCGGCGGAGCAGCCGGAATTCGGAGCAATCGTGGGGTAGCCGGGTCGAAACGCTCGACGAGGTCTCGCGCAGCAGCCGGCCCAACAGCTGCTCCCCGGTCGGCAGCTTCGGCCAGACCGGCTGCACGCAGCAAATGGTGCGCGAGTGGTACGAGAGCCGGAGAGCCGGGCGACGCGCGCGCTAGGCGCAAGCAGCTGAAATCATTGCTGCTACAAATTTAGCAATCCCGATCAATCTCTTTTGCGTCTTAGTGGGGTAATACAGCTCACGTGCGGGTGTTCAGGGGGCCGTCGCACGCAGAGGTCACTTTGACAAAAGAGGATGGTTCCCATGCGTAGAATGTTGATCACCAGTCTCGCCTTCGCGCTTCTTCCGGCGTCGCTCCCGGCGCAGGCCGAGACGGCGCCAAACGCCGGCAATTCCCAGCCCCAATCCGCCCAGCAGCAGCAGCCTGCTCGCGAGGCTGCGACCGATCCCAACCGCCAGATCTGCGTTACCGAGCGACTGAGCGGTTCGCGCATGCCGCGCCGCGTCTGCCGCACCGCGCGCCAGTGGGAAGCGCAGAACGACGGGTCGGACGACCGCTAATTGAAACGCCTCACGGCAGGGTGAGGCGCCGGGAGGGGCGGGTCCGCAACCGCCCCTCCCGGATCAATTCGGGTCCGGCTCAGCGATCGTTGGTGGGGTGGCCGACCAGGGACTTGACCAGGTCCAGCGCGCGATCGGCATAATCCCGAAGGTCCCCGCGCGAATAACCCGCCCGGGCTCGCCCCGACAGCTCGTAATGATTGGCGACCATGATCATGGTCAGCATGCGCGGATCCGCGCTGGCGGGGATTTCGCCCTCCGCCGCGGCCTTCTCGAAGCGGCGCTGGAAGGCCCGCTCCAGCGACTCCATCGAGCCGCGGACGACTGACGAGATTTCAGGGTCCTCGGCTGCCTCCGGCATCGCCGTCGACATCATGAAGCAGCCGCTGCCGTCCCCCTTGCCGCGCAGGAACTTGTCGATCGACCTCTCCGACACCTCGTACAGCGATTCGAACAACGCAGGCACCGCGAACGCCTCGGCGAACTCGGCCCGGACCTCGGCGAGATAATTGTCGAGCGCGGCGAGATAGAGCGCCTTCTTGTCGCCGAACGCGCCGTACAGGCTCGGCTTGTGCAGCCCCGTCGCCGCCGAGAGCTGGTCCATCGACGTGCCGGCGAAGCCCCCGCGGGCGAACGCGGTGGCGGCGCC